>Ga0308391_1000496_pt1 | contig 17392 bp, 16 predicted proteins | sample Hotspr20Samplet1_FD_202363 | JGI IMG/M metagenome (GOLD analysis project Ga0308391, IMG submission 202363) | Hot spring phototrophic mat microbial communities from Octopus Spring, Yellowstone National Park, Wyoming, United States - 20050623_t1 ... | reverse complement strand
ATGGCGTAAATGCCGGGCTCGTCGGTCCGGCCGTAGCCGTCGGTCACGACGTGGGTCTTCTCGATCCGCACGGCCGTGCCCTCGAGGCCGATCTCCTCGACGTTGCCGACGATCCCGACCGCCAGGATCACCCGATCGAACCGCTCCTCGCTCCTCCTCCCGCCGTGCTCGATGGTCGCCGTGACCGAGTCCGCCGCGCGCTCGAGCCCCGCGACCGTGGCGTTCGGCAAGAGTCGGATGCCGCGCTTTTCGAAGGCTTTGTGGGCGAAGGCTGCGATCTCCTCGTCCTCCGCGGGGAGGATGCGCGGCAGCAGTTCGACCACCGTCACCGCCGAGCCGAGCGATCGATAGAAGGAGGCGAACTCGATGCCGATCGCCCCGCTGCCGACGACGAGGAGCGAGCTCGGCAGGACCTCCGGGACCATCGCTTCCTTGTACGTCCAAACCAATTTCCCGTCGGCCTCGAGGCCCGGGAGCTCTCGAGCGCGCGCACCCGTGGCCAAGACGATGTTCGGGGCTTCGAGCTCCGCTTGACCACCCTTGGCGAGGCGGACTCCGAGCTTGCCCTTGCCCGTGAGCCGGCCGTGCCCGTCGAACACCGTGACCTTGTTCTTCTCGAGGAGATGGGCGACGCCGCGGCTGAGCTGGCCCGCCACCGCGCGCGAGCGCGCGACGACCGCGGCGAGATCGAAGCGCGGGTTGTCGCAGGCGAGGCCGAAGGCCCGTCCGTGGCGCATGAGCTCCAGCACCTCGGCCGAGCGCAACAAGGCCTTGGTCGGGATGCAGCCCCAATTGAGGCAAATGCCGCCCAGATGCTCGCGCTCGACGAGCGCCGTCTTCATGCCGAGCTGGGCGGCGCGGATCGCCGCCACGTAGCCGCCCGGGCCGCCGCCCACGACCACGAGATCGAAGCGGTTCGCGGCCATCGGTTCCCTCCCGGCACGGTTCCCGCCCGCGGTTGTCGGATCGAGGCGAGCTTGTCAACGACCGCAGGTCAGGGGCGCCTTCGGCCGGCTCGACGGGAGCACGGATGCGTGCTCGTCGGTGACGGCACACACGCGTGTGGAAGGGAGGCCGTGTCGATGATCCACGAGCTGCGCATCTACCATTGTCTGCCGGGGCGTCTGCCGGCTCTCCTCGAGCGGTTCCGGAACACGACCCTCGGGCTCTGGCAGAAGCACGGGATCCGCCAGGCAGGTTTCTGGACGGTGCTGATCGGCCCGTCGAACCAGGCGCTCTATTACCTGCTCGCGTGGGAGAGCCTGGCCGAGCGGGAACGGAAATGGACTGCCTTCATGAGCGATCCGGAGTGGCTCGAAAAGCGCGCGGAAAGCGAGAAGGACGGGCCGATCCTCGCCAAGGTCGAGAACCTGATCCTCGAGCCCACCGCCTTCTCGGCGGTGCGGTGAGGCGGCTTCGTCTCCCGCCGCGGCTCAGGCGACGACGGCGGCCATGATCCTGGCCATGAGCTCGCGGCGGAAGGCGGGGAGGACGGGCGGCCGGGAGCCGCCGCGCACGACCACGAGCTCGAGCGAGGGCACGACCACCAAGAGCGACTCGCGAAAGCCGTGGGCGTAGAAGGCATCGGTCGGCACGCTCGGGCCGAGCATGGTGCCGGTGGCGTTGGTCCACCAGAGCTTGCCGTACGCGGTCGGCGCGGCCGGCTCGACCTCGAAGGGCGAGTTCGGGGTCGGCGCGAAGCGAGCGCGGCGGGCGAGCGGGGAGGGGCGGGTGAGGAGCTTCACGATCTTGGCCGACAGGATCCGCTCTTCGCGGCCGGCCGTGGCCCAGCGGCCCTCGGCGAGCAGGAGCCAGCCGAGCCGAGCGAGGTCGCGGGCGGGCATGGCGGCTCCGCAGCAGGCGCGATCGAGCCCGTCGTAGCGACCCCAGCTCGTCGGTGCCATGCCGATCCGGGCGCCGACCTGCTCGTCGAAGAAGTCGGACAGCGATCGACGGGTGACGTTCTGCAAGGCGAGGGCGAGGAGGTCGACGGTGGCCGAGCAATAGGCCCATTGCGCTCCGGGCTCGGCGACGACCGGCCGATGGAGCACCCGCTCCGGCCCGTAGTCCGGACGGTAGGGATCGTCGTCCGGCTCGAGGCCCGAGGTCATGCTCATGAGGTGGCCGAGGCGGATCTTGCGCCGGCGCGGATCGCCCGCGGCGAAGCTCGCCGGCAACAGCTCGCTCACCGGGGTCTTCGGGGCGAGCTTCCGCCCGAGCCGCATGTCGCCCGAGAGCTCGAGCAAGCGGGCCACCGCGAGGCCGGTCACGGATTTGGAGACCGAGGCGACGCCGAAGGTGGTCGCCGGGCCGAACTCGGCGGCGATCCAGCCGCGGCGGATCACCAAAAGCCGGCTGTCCCAGGTGAACCCGGCGCTGTAGCGATGCGCCTCGAGCAGGGCGTCCCAATCGAGGCCCGCGAGCCGGCGAATCTCGCCCTTCATTCCCGGCGACGGCTCGACGTTCCGCTCGACCAGGGTGCGCCAGCCGCCGAGCGCGTCGGGTCGGGGGAAGTACCAGCTCGACGCCTTCGAAGTACCAGCTCGACGCCTTCGGTGCCGCTCGGACGATGGCCGGTGCCGCAATTCCCGATCCGAGCGAAAGCCCGGCGAGGGCGGACGCTGTCCGCGCGAGCATCCGGCGACGGTCGAGACGGAGCCGCAAATCGATCTTCGAGGGGGTCATCGTCCTTTCCTCGTCGTGAACGCCGACACGCGGAGGCCGGCTCGCGCAAGTCAAGGATTGTGGGCGGAGGGCCTCGCTTCAGGGTTTGGAACGCGCCGCCCGCAAGCTGCGCCAGACCCGCTCGGGCGTCAGCGGCATGTCGAGATGCGTGACACCATGGGACGCCAAAGCGTCAACCACGGCGTTGACGACCGCAGTCGGGGCGGCGGTGATGCCGGCTTCGCCACAGCCCTTCACACCCAAAGGATTGGTCTTGGCCGGTACGGAGTGGAAGGCGAGCTCGAAGCAGGGCACGTCCTCGGCCCGCGGCAAGGCGTAGTCCATGAAGCTGCCGGTCACGAGCTGGCCCGAGCGATCGTAGACCGTCCGCTCGAGGAGCGCCTGGCCGATGCCTTGGACGATCCCACCGTGGACCTGGCCCTCCACCAGGAGCGGGTTCACGAGGGTGCCGAAATCGTCGACCGCGCAATAGCGGACCACTTCGACCACCCCGGTTTCGGGATCGACCTCGACCTCGGCCACGTGGCAGCCATTGGGGAAGGCCGAGGGTGGGGTCTCGCTCACCAGATCCGTATCGAGCGGCCGGCCGAGCTCGCGGCCCTTGGCGGCGAGCTCCAGGATGCCGATCCGCCGGTCGGTGCCGGCCACCGTGAAGCTGCCGCCCGCGAAGAGGATGTCGGCCTCGGCCGCTTCCATGAGCTCGGCCGCGAGCGCCTTGCCCTTGGCGATCACCTGCTCGGCCGCCTCGAGGGTCGCCTTGGAGGCTGCCATGATCGAGCGCGAGCCGCCCGTGCCGCCGCCGTAAAGGAGCTGGTCGCTGTCGCCCTGCAAAAGCTCGATCCGCTCGAACGGCACGCCGAGCTTCTCGTGCAGCACCTGGGCGAAAGCGGCGCGGTGGCCCTGGCCGTAGTCGAGCGTGCCCGAGACCAGGATCACCCGCCCGTCCTCGGCGAACCGGATGCCGCCGTGCTCCTTGCCGGGGGGTGCGGTGACCTCGAGATAGGCGCACAAGCCCCGGCCGCGCAGCTTGCCACGCCGGGCGCTCTCCGCCCGGCGGGCGGGAAAGCCCTGCCAGTCGGCCTCGGCGAGGGCGGCATCGAGCACCGCCTCGAAGTCGCCCGTATCGTAAGAGAGGCCGGAGGCCGAAGCGAACGGCAGCTCGTCCTTGCGGATCAGGTTCCGCCGGCGCAGCTCGATCGGGTCGAAGCCGAGCTCGCGGGCCGCCTGCTCGACGAGCCGCTCCATGAGATACACACCCTCGGGCCGGCCGGCGCCCCGATAGGCGGTCATCGGCACGGTGTTGGTCACGACCCCTCGGATCTGCAGCGCCAAGAGTGGGGTGCGGTAGAGGCTCGCCACGTTCTTCTGCACGACCATGGTCGGGATCGCCGGGCCGAAGGCGGTCACGTAGGCGCCGAGCTCGCCCAGGCCCCGAACCCGCACGGCCAGGAAATGGCCCTCGGCATCGAGCGCGAGTTCCCCCTCGAGGATCGAGGAGCGGCCGTGATAGTCGGACAAGAAGCTCTCCGAGCGGTCGGCGATCCACGCGACCGGCCGGCCGAGGAGCTTCGCCGCATGGAGGAGCGGCAGATGCTCGGGGAAGGTCGAAGCCTTCATCCCGAAGCTGCCGCCGATGTCGAAGGCGAGCACACGGATCCGCTCGGGCGGGACCTTCAGCACCGTGGCGAGCTGGGCTCGGAGCCCGAACACGCCCTGGCAGCCCGTGCGCAGGACGTAGCGACCGTCCTCGAAGGAGGCGACCGCGCCGCGCGGCTCCATCGGGTTGACCACCACCCGGTTGTTGACGAGCCACAGCCGGGTGACGTGGTGCGCCCGGGCGATCGCCCGCTCGACTTCCTCTTGCGGCCCCCACCACCAGTCGAACGCGACGTTGCCCGGCATCTCGGCGAAGAGCTGCGGCGCCTCGGGCCGGACGGCCGCCTCGATGTCGACCACCGCGGGCAGGGGCTCGATCTCGAGCCGCACGAGCTCGGCCGCGTCCTTCGCTCGGGCGAGCGTGTCGGCGACCACGAGCGCGATCGGCTGGCCGACCCAGCGCACCCGGTCGGTGGCGAGGGCGGGGAAGGGCGGGACGATCATCGGCGTCCCGTCCTTGTTCGTGAGCGCCACCGCGCAGGGGAGGGGGCCGTAGCCGGCTTCGGCGAGCTCCCGGCCGGTCAGCACGAGCCGCACCCCGGGTGCCACCGCTGCCGCGGCGGTGTCGACCGCGCGCAGCACGCCGTGCGCGACGGTCGAGCGGACGAAGACGGCGTGCAGCGTGCCCGGGAGCACGAGATCGCCGGTGTAGCGGCCGCCACCCGTCAGCAGGCGCGGATCCTCCGTCCTGGGCACGCTCTGGGCGATGCCGAACTTGGGAACCGTTGCCGTGACGTTCATGCGCCTCGTCCTGCTGGATCGGGGTGGGGTCCGACGATCGAACGCCCGGCCGAGGGGAACGCGGACAGGCTGTCGCGCCCGCTCGACGGGAGGCTGTTGCTAGCAGCAGGGGCCGGCAGAAGAGAACCCGCCTTCGCCGCGGGTGGGGTCGTGCCGCGCGCATCGACCGAGTACCGTGCCCCTCTCACGGCCGGGACCGGGAGCTGCGCCGCGGGCGAGACGGACGGGGAGCGTGAACGGGATGCGGTCCGGCTTCCTCCGGGCGGCCGCGGAAGGTCGGGATCGCAACTTCCGGGGAGTGGCTCCGGAACGCGGCCGCGATCACGCCTCCGCCTCGCCCTCGCGGGCGAGGCGGAGGCCGGTCTCCCGCTCGAGCGCGCGGGCGACCGCCACGATGTCGGCGTCGCCGAGGCCGAGGGCGAGGGCGGCGCGGAAGAGTTCGGCGGTGCGCCGGAAGAGCGGTAAATCGAGCCCCAGCTCCTCGGCCAGGCCCTTGGCGAGCAAGCTGTCTTTGGCGCCGATCCGGCGTCTCTCCGCCGCCTCGGGCGCCGGCTCGCGCATCCGGGGTGCCGCGGCCCGGAAGAGCGGCGAGGCGGCCATCCCGCCGGCGGCGCCCACGACCTCGATGAAGCGGTCGAGGTCGCCGCCGTCGGCGGCCACGAGCGTGAGCGCCTCGGCGATCGCCGCGAGCTGGACCAAGCCGAGCCCGTTCTGGACGCATGCGATCCGGCTCGCCGCCCCGGGGCCACCGACGATCCGGTGCTCGCTGCCGATCACCGGCAGCAGCGGGCGGATCCGCTCGATGTCGGCCGGCTCGCCCGAGACCAGGAGGAAGAGCGTCCCGGCCTCGGCTTCCGCGCGGCCCTCGATCATCGGGCATTCGACGTGGCGGATGCCGCGGGCGGCGAGCTCGGCGTGGAGCCGGCGGGCGGTGGTCGGGCGGATCGTGGAGAGGTCGAGCAGCAAAAGGCCCGCACGGCGCAGCGCGCCCGCCACCTCGAGCACGGCTTTCTCGCTCGGCAGGCAGGTCAAGAGGATGTCGGCCTCGCGCTCGAGCTCCTCGAGATCCGCGGCGAGCGACAGGTGCGGCGTCCCCTCGAGGGCGCGCATGCGCCCTTCGTCGCGGTCGAGCACCGTCAGCGGAAAGCCGGCCAGCGCCAGCCTGCGGGCGATCGGGGCGCCCATCGCCCCGAGCCCGAGGAAACCCAGCCGCTCGTGTCGCATCGCTCGCTCCCTCCAGGCACCGCGCTCCGCCCGCCCCGTGGCCCGGCCCTGCCGCTGCGACCGTGCGCCGGCCGAGCCGTGGGAATGCGCCGCCGCTGACCCGGCCGCCGCGGCCGTGCTATCTTCCGCCGTGGAGGATGCGATGACCAGCCGATCGGCCGCGCTCTACAAGGAGGATTTCTACGCCTGGACGCAGGAGCAGGCGGCAGCACTGCGCCGGCTCGCGGCCGAGCGTTGGAACGGTCCGCTCGACCTCGAGCACCTCGCCGAGGAGGTGGAGGACTTGGGCAAAGAACAGCGCAACGCGGTGCAGAGCCAGCTCCGGCGGATCATCGAGCATCGCTTGAAGCTCGCCTACTCGCCGGCCCGCGATCCGCGCCCCGGTTGGCTCAACTCGGTCGACGACGCGCTCGCCGAGATCGAGGACCGGATCACCCCCACGATCCGCCGGGAGGTCGAGGCGGCCTTGCCGCGTCTCTACGCCCAGGTCCTGCCGAAGGTCGCCCGCACGCTCGAAGCCCACGGCGAGCGGGAGGCGGCGGCGCGGCTTCCCGAGCGTTGCCCCTGGACCCTCGACGAGCTCTTGTCGGCTCCGCCCGAGGGCGATCTCGACTGGCGGCCCTGAGCGGAGAGCGCGGCTCAGCCCTCGACGCGCAGCCGCATACCGCGCCGGGCGGAGGAGAGCAGCGCGTCGATCAGCCGGTGGACGGCGAGGGCACTGCGCCCGCTCGACGAGGGTTCCCGGCCCTCCTCGACCGCATCGAGGAAGTCGGCGATGACCGCGCGATGGGCGTCGTGCGGGAAGTCCATGAAGGCCGCACCCCCACCCGTCCCGATCGCCTCGCCGAACCGCTCCTCGCCGCCGTCCGGTCGGCGCAGCAGGAGGGTTCCGCCCTCGAGCCGCGCGCTCGCCTCGCTGCCCACGATCGTGATCTGCTCGGGACCGCCCGGGAAGGCCGCGGTGGTCGCGAAGAGCGAGCCGGGCACGCCACTCTCGAGGATGAACCCCCCGGCCACGAAGTCCTCGGTTTCCATCCGGTGCAGGGAGGTGGTCGCCGCGACCGCCGCCACTTCGCGCACCGGGCCCGCGAGATGGATCAACAGATCGAGCGTGTGGATCGCCTGGGTGATCAGCACGCCGCCGCCGTCGCGGGCGAGCGTGCCGCGGCCCGGCTCGTCGTAATAGGATTGCGGCCGCCACCAGGGGACCCGCACCTCGACGAAGCCGATCGATCCGAGCGCCCCGGCCTCCAGGAGCGCCTTCAGCCGACGCGCGGGCTCGCGCTGTCGCATCTGGAACATGACCGCGAGCTGCACGCCCGCGGCCTCGCAAGCCCGGACGATCCGCTCGGCGGCGGTTGCGGTCCGCTCGATCGGCTTCTCGCACAGAACGTGCTTACCCGCCGCCGCGAGCCGGCCCACGAGCGCCTCGCGGGCATCCGGCGGGGTGAGCAAGAGGGCGAGGTCGATCGCGGGATCGGCGATCGCCGCGTCGAGGTCGGCCGTGACCGGCAGGCCCGGGAACGCCTCGGCCGCGGCCGTGCGGCGAGCGGCGCTCCGGCTCCAGGCCGCGGCGATCTCGACCCGGTCGGCGAGCTCCCGCAGCGCCCGCAGGTGCGGGGTCGCGGCGGCGCCGAGCCCGATGACGAGCGCCCGATGGCGGGGTGCGGTCTGCGCCACGCGCTTCTCCTTGGAGCGCGGCCGCAAGCTGGCCCGCACGCGGTCGGTCGGCAAGATGCTTGCGCCAAGGGCGGCCTTGCGGTTTCAAGGCCGGGCGAGCCGCAACCGGATCGCCCATGCGCCGCCTCTACCACGTGCCGCTCTGCCCCTACTGCCGCAAGATCCGCGTCGCGTTGCGCGAAAAGCAGCTCGTCTTCGAACTCGTCGAGGTCCAGCCCTGGGCCGCGGAGGATTGGTTCCTCGAGCTCAACCCGGCGGGCGAGGTCCCGGTCCTGGTCGACGACGACCTCGTGATCTGCGACAGCCGGGCGATCGAGGAATATCTCGAAGAGGCGTACCCCGAGAGCTCGCTGTTCGGCGCCTCGCTCGAGCAGCGCGCCGAGACGCGAAGGCTCGTGGCCTGGTTCGACAGCAAGTTCGCCCGCGAAGTCAGCGACCCCTTGTGGCGGGAGAAGGTCGTCAAGCGCTGGAAGCGCGCGGGCTTCCCCTCCTCCGAGGCGGTCCGCAAAGGTGCCCAGGCGATCCGCCTGCACTTGGCCTACATCGACTGGCTCTGGCAGGAGCGCAAATGGCTCGCGGGGGACCGGCTCACCATGGCCGACATCGCGGCCGCCGCGCATCTTTCGGTGCTCGACTATCTGGGCGACGTGCCCTGGTCGGAGGCGCAAGGTGCGCGCGAGTGGTACGCCAAGATGAAATCGCGCCCCTCTTTTCGCCCCGTTCTCGCCGACCGGGTGGTCGGCATCAACCCGCCCGCCCATTACGACGATCCGGACTTTTGAACGGGCAGCGGCTTGCTACGCGGGCCAGCCGATCCTAGCTTACTAGCGTGGGGGTTCCGACGGGACGACGTCGGTTCGAAACCCTCGGCGATCGGGAGCGCGGGAATGGCCGAGCAGCATCAGAAGAAGCAGCAGGACTTGATCGAGGCGACCTTCCTTCTTCCTCGAAAGTACGTCGAGGAACTTCAGCAAATGGCCGAGGAGAAAAAGGCGAACGTCAACGAAATGCTCGTCAAGGCCATCGCGACCTTGAAGTTTTTCAAGGAAAAGGAAGACGAAGGGGCCAAGATCTTGGTCGAATCACGCAATCGCCCGCTCGCGCGCGTTCGCGTTACCAGCTAGCACGCCTGGCACGTGCCGAACGGGCCGCGAGCTGTGCAGGAGGCTGTCCCGCCCGAGGCTTCCTCGCGAGCACCCGTTGGAGAACCGGTGGAAGGTCGTATGACTTTCCCGGAGCCTCCGAGACCGTCCTCCGACTGGAAACCGGAAGAAACCGTCGAAGGTCAGCGGGAAAAGCTCAGGGGACAGATCGCGGTCGGGTTGGTCGTCCTTTTCGCGCTCGCGATCGCGGCCTCGTTCTTCCTGTTCTGGTGGTTCCCCGACAAGACGGCTGATCTGAAAGACTTCCTGCCGCTCGTCCTCACCCCGCTCACGAGCGTGGTGAGCGCCGTCGTCGGTTTCTATTACGGTGCACAAACACGCCGCGGCGACTGACGCTCCCTGCGAGGCGAAGAGCAGCGCCCGGCTTCTCGCCGAACTCCGCGCGCGGGCGCAAAAGCTCGGGCTCTTGCCGCCGCGGGTGACCGACCCGCGCCTGCCGGCCGAAATCGGAAGGCGTCTCGCGGCGTTCCTCGAGGCGGGGATGGCGGGCGAGATGAGCTGGCTCGCCCGCGACCCCGAGATCCGCGCCGATCCGGCCCGGCTCTGGCCCGCGGCACGTTCCGCCCTCGTCACCGGGATCTCTTATGCCCCGGCCGCCGATCCCTTGCCCGAGCTCGCCTCGCGGGATCGCGGTTACGTGAGCGTCTACGCCCGCAACCGGGATTACCACGAGGTCTTGAAGGGCCGGCTCAAGGAGCTCGCCGGGCTGTTGGCCGCGCGCAGCGGGGCGGCGGTCAAGGTCTTCGTCGACACCGCCCCCTTGATGGAAAAGCCACTCGCCCAACGGGCGGGGCTCGGCTGGCAGGGCAAGCACACCAACCTCGTGAGCCGCAGCCACGGTTCCTGGCTCTTCTTGGGCGTGATCGTGACCACGGCCGAGCTGCCGCGCGATCCGCCCGAGGTCGATCATTGCGGCAGCTGCCGGCGTTGCCTCGACATTTGCCCGACCGGTGCGTTCCCGGCGCCCTACCGGCTCGATGCCCGCCGCTGCATCTCCTATCTCACGATCGAGCATGCGGGTCCGATCCCGCGTGAGTTGCGCTCCCGGCTCGGCAACCGGATCTACGGCTGCGACGACTGCCTCGCCGTGTGCCCGTGGAACAAGTTCGCCCGCGCCGCGCGCGAGCTCGCCTTCGCCCATCGCCCGGAACTCGTGGCCCCGCCGCTCGCTGAGCTCGCCGCGCTCGACGATACGGCCTTCCGCCGATTCTTTTCCGGCTCGCCGGTCAAGCGGATCGGCCGCGACCGGTTCGTCCGCAACGTCCTCGTGGCGATCGGCAACAGCGGCGAGCCCGGGCTCTTGCCGGTCGTCGAAGCTCGGCTCGAGGATCCTTCGGCGCTCGTCCGTGGGGCGGCCGTCTGGGCGCTTTCTCGGCTGGCTCCGGTCGAGCGTTTCGAGGCGTTGCGCCGGCGCTTCGTGCCCCGCGAGAGCGATCCGGCCGTGGCCCTGGAGTGGGCCGCGGCTCAGAGGTGATCGCCGAGCCGGTCGATCACGAACTTGCCGTCCTCGAACCGGCCGAACAGCCGCTTCCCGGTGCCGGTCCAGGCATCGACCTGGTGGGTCGAGCCGTCGACCGGCTTGGCGAGCTTCTTGACGTCGAGGCTCGCGGGATTGGGTCGGTCGTCCCTTGCCACCCAGCGGGCGAGCGCGTCGAGCTGCCGGTTGAGTTTGGCCAGATCGTCCTTGCCGAGCCGCCCCGCCTCCCGCTCGAACCGCTCGGAGAAGACGAGCTCGGGCACGGCGGGCGGCTGCAGCCGCTCGCGGCAGGCTCGTGCCCGCACCTGCTCGAGGAGCGCGGTTCCCCAGGCCGAGAGACAGGCCTCGTGCGCGTCGGCGAAAATCAGGCTTTCGGGCACACCCGCGACCTCGCCGACCGGCAAGGAGCCGACGACGTCGAGCCGTCGCAAAAGCGGCAGATGCGGGCCGATCGCCTCGGCCGCGTCCCAGCGCACGGGCAGACGCGGGATGCGCAACAGCTCTCGGGCGTTCTCGAACAGGAACACGCTCTCCCAGCCCTGCAGCATGGCGAGGGATTGGAGGAAGGCGTTGACGCTCTTGAACCCGCCCGTGAGGTTCAAGAGCACGCGCTGCCCCTGCGTCCATTCGAGGAGCCGCAGCGTGAGGTCGGAAAGGGCGGTGCGGAAGCTCGCGAGCTCGTCGGTGCGCAGATCGCGGACCTGGAGGATCTCGGCGTTGCCGTCACGAGCCCGGATCCAATCGCGGACGATCTCGGCCGCAGACTGCCCCTGGTAGGTGTCGGTCGCGATCAAGAGGTGCAGGTCGTCGGCGGTGAAGGCGTCGCGCTCCAGGACCTCGGGGATCGCCAACAGGCCGTTGAGCTCGGCGCTCGCCCGCCGGGCCTCGGGGATCCCGGCCCGAGCGAGCCGCTCGCGGCGGGTCGCGACGAGCCGGTCGAGCTGCTCCTTTTCGGCCGGATCGAGATCCCGGGCGCGATGGTTGGCGGTGCGCCGCAACAGCGGCAGGAGCGCCGGCTCGGTCCCGTTGGTGAGCAGGCTCGTGCCGACGGTCGAGACGATCGTGCGCGACATGGGGTCGTTGTTCCGCCCTCTTCGCGCGCTAGATGACACCCGCGACGGGCGGTTCGGCAAGAGGGTCGAATTCGGCGGCGAGGAGCGCGGTTCCTTGATCCTGCTCTGCTTCGGCTACGGCTATTCCGCCCGCGTCCTCGCGCGGCGCCTGCTCGCCCGCGGTGTGGAGGTGCGCGGGACCACGCGAAGCCCGGACAAGGCCCTCGCCCTCGCGGGCGAGGGGATCCGCCCGTTCCTCTTCGAGCGTGGCCGGCCGCTGCCGGAGGAGGCGTTCCGCGGCGTCAGCCACGTCCTCGTCTCGATCCCGCCCGACGAGGAGGGCGATCCGGTCCTCGACGGGCACGGCGAGGATCTGCGCCGCCTCGCGGGCCTCGTCTGGGTCGGCTGGCTCGGGACGACCGGAGTCTACGGCGATCGCGGCGGGGCTTGGGTGGACGAAGAGACCCCGCTCGAGCCCACGATCGCCCGCACCGATCGGCGGGCGCGGGCGGAAGCCGCTTGGCTCGCCTCCGGCCTGCCGGTCCACATCTTCCGCCTCGCCGGGATCTACGGGCCGGGGCGCAACGCCGTCCGCCAGCTCCTCGACGGGACCGCCCGGCGGATCGTCAAGCCCGGTCAGGTCTTCTCGCGGATCCACGTCGAGGACATCGCAAGCGTCCTCGAGGCCTCGATGGCCCGGCCGCACCCCGGCCGGATCTACAACGTCTGCGACGACGAGCCGGCACCGCCGCAGGACGTCGTGGCCTTCGCAGCCGAGCTCCTGGGCGTTCCACCGCCGGCCGAGGAACCGTACGAGACGGCCGCACTCTCGCCCATGGCGCGGAGCTTCTATCGCGACAATCGGCGGGTGCGGAACGAGCGGATCAAGAGCGAACTCGGCGTGCGTCTCGCCTATCCGACCTATCGCGAGGGGCTGCGAGCTCTCCTCGCGGTCGAAACCGGCGGCGAGCCCGACGCCGAGGCTGGACGGCGCCCGAGCGCGGCGCCAATCTCGCCGGCGGCGAAGCTCGGCTAGGGAGGATGGAATGCGCTCGACCCGCACGCTCGCGGCCGTGGCCGCAGCGGCTCTGCTCTCCTTCGCGCTGCCCGCGACGGCCCGCGACCTCACGATCACCTCTTGGGGCGGCGCTTACCAGGCGGCCCAGCGCGAGCTCTATTTCGGCCCGTTCCAGAAGGAGACCGGCATCAAGCTCGTCGAGGACACCTGGGACGGCGGCATCGGCGTGCTCAGGACCAAGGCCCAGGGCACGCCCGTCTGGGACGTCGTCCAGGTCGAAACCGACGAGCTCGTCCTGGGCTGCGAGGAAGGCATCCTCGAACCGCTCGACTGGGCGGCGCTCGGCGGTAAGGACAAGTTCCTGCCGGCCGCCGTCCACGAATGCGGCGTGGGAGCCATCGTCTGGGCGACCGTCCTCGCTTACGACGGCAACAAGTTCCCGAACGGTGGGCCCTCCTCCTGGGCCGACTTCTTCGACACCCAGAAGTTCCCGGGTAAGCGCGCGCTCCGCAAAGGCCCGCGCCAGGCCCTCGAATTCGCGACGATGGCCCAGGGCGTGCCGCCCGCCAAGGTCTACGAAGCACTCAAGGCCCCGGGCGGTGTGGACAAGGCCTTCGCCAAGCTCGACAGCATCAAGAAGGATTTGATCTTCTGGGAAGCCGGCGCGCAGCCGCCGCAACTTTTGGCTTCGGGTGAGGTCGTCATGACCTCGGCCTACAACGGCCGGATCACGGCGGCCAACCGGCAGGACAAGCGCAACTTCAAGATCGCCTGGAACGCGGGCTTCGTCTACCAGATCGATTCCTGGGTGATCCTCAAGAACTCGCCCAAGAAGGCCGAGGCCTTCAAACTCGTCCACTATCTCACGCGGCCCGAGAACCAGGCGAAGCTGCCGGCGATCATCCCCTACGGCCCGACCCACGTCGATGGCGGCAAGCTCGTGCCGGCCGAGTACGCGGTCGAGATCCCGAGCTCCCCGCAGAACCTGCCCTACGGCGTGTTCTTCGACGCCGGCTTCTGGGTCGAGAACGTCGAGAAGCTGACCGAACGGTTCAACGCCTGGGCGGTGCAGAAGTGAGAAGAAACCGGGCGGTCGCAACCGGCGCGGCCGCCCGCCACCCATCTGTTCGACGGTGACGGCCGCGGTGGCCACGGCGGCGCTCGACCTGCGGCGCGCGCTGCGCCGGGCCGAGCGGCGCAAGACCCTGGGTGGGCTGGCCCTCGCCCTGCCGCTCACGGCCTTCCTCCTCGTCTTCTTCCTCCTGCCGATCCTCGGCATGCTCGGGAAGGCGGTCGAGAACCACGAGCTCGCGACCGCCATGCCGAGGAGCGCCGAGGTGCTGCGGAGCTGGCGCGGGCTCGGCCCGCCGCCCGAGGAGGTCGTGGCGATCGTCGCGACCGAGCTCAAAGAGGCGCACGCCCGCCGCCAGTCGGCCCTGGTCGCCCAGCGGCTCAACCGCGAGCAGGCGGGCTGGCGCAATTTGATCCTCTCGACCGCCCGGCGGCTGCCCGAGGCGCCGAACGGGACCTGGCTGCGCACGCTCGTCGAGCTCGACCCGGCCTGGGGCGAGCCTGCGATCTGGGCCGGGCTGCGGCGGGCCGCGCAGCCCTGGACCGACATCTTCTTGCTGGCCGCGGTGGATCTCACCCGCGACGACCACGATTCGATCGTGAAGGTGCCCGAGGAGCAGGCGATTTACCTCGACATCCTCGGGCGGACCTTTTGGATCAGCGGGCTCGTCACGCTCTTCTGCCTGATCTTGGGCTACCCGCTCGCCTATCTGCTCGCGAGCCTGCCCGAGCGCTGGGCCAACCCGCTCCTCATCCTCGTGCTCCTGCCCTTTTGGACCTCGCTTTTGGTCCGCACCGCGGCCTGGATCGTGCTTTTGCAGCGCGAGGGAGTGATCAACGACTTCCTCGTCCGCGCAGGCCTCTTGACCGAGCCCGTCGCCCTCGTCTTCAACCGCACGGGCGTGCTCGTGGCCATGACCCACGTGCTGCTGCCCTTCATGGTCCTGCCGCTCTACAGCGTCATGCGCGGCATCCCGCTTTCGCGGACCCGCGCCGCCCTTTCGCTCGGCGCCACGCCGTTCGCCGCCTTCCGCCGGGTCTATCTGCCGCTTTCGATGCCCGGGGTGGGGGCCGGCTGCCTGTTGGTCTTCATCCTGGCGCTCGGCTACTACATCACCCCGGCCCTCGTCGGCGGCGCGGCCGATCAGATGATCAGCTATTTCGTCGCCTTCTTCACCCTGCAGACCGCCAATTGGGGGATGGCCGCCTCGCTCGCGACGCTTTTGCTCCTCGCCACGCTCCTCCTCTACTGGGTCTATGCCCGGCTCGTGGGCATCGACCGGCTGCGGCTGGGTTGAGCGGTGCTCGGCTCCGGTCTCCTCGGGCGGGCGACCCTCTGGCTCTATTGCGGGCTCGTCTTCGCCTTCCTCGTCTTGCCGATCCTGGTGATCGTCCCGCTCTCCTTTTCCTCCGGCGCCGTCCTCCACTTCCCGCTGCCGGGCTTGAGCCTGCGCTGGTACGAGCGGCTGATCGAGCACGAGCCCTGGCGTCGCAGCCTCGGGAACAGTTTGATCGTCGGGATCGTGGCCACGGTCTTCGCGACCGTGCTCGGCACGCTCGCGGCCTTCGGGCTCGCGCGGGCGCGCTTCACCGGCAAGAGCCTGCTCATGGCGCTGATGTTGGCGCCCATGATCGTGCCGGTGATCATCCTGGCGATCGGTGCCTACTTCTTCTACCAGCCGCTCGGCCTCACGAGCAGTCTTCTGGGCCTCGCGATCGCCCATGCGGTCCTGGGGGCGCCGTTCGTGCTCGTCACCGTCTCGGCGACGCTCGGCGCCCTCGACCCGACGCTCGTGCGCGCCGCCCACGGGCTCGGTGCCCCGCCTTGGCTCGCCTTCCGCAAGGTGACGCTGCCGATCATCGGCCCGGGTGTGGTGAGCGGGGCGCTGTTCGCCTTCGTCACGAGTTTCGACGAGGTGGTCGTCGCCCTCTTCTTGACCGGCCCCGCCCAGCGCACCTTGCCGCGGCAGATGTTCGAGGGCATCCGCGAGGAGATCAACCCGGAGATCCTGGCGGCGGCTACGATCCTCGTGGCCCTCGCCGTTCTGCTGCTCGTCGTGGCCGAGCTCCTCCGCCGCCGCAGCGCCCGGCTGCGCGGGCTCGCACCGTGAACATCCTCCTCGTCCACGCCCATCCCGAGCCGCGCTCCTTCTGCGCGGCCATGAGGGATCGCGCCGTCGCGGTCCTTCGCTCCGCGGGCCACGCGGTCACCCTTTCCGACCTCTACGCGATGCACTTCGACCCGGTCGCGAAAGCCGCGGATTTTCCGACGCGCCGCGACCCCGACTTTCTGAACTACGCGCTCGAGCAGCGGCACGCCTTCGAGACCGACACGCTCGCCCCGGACATCGAAGCCGAGCTCGAGAAGCTCCGCGCGGCCGACCTCTTGATCCTCAGCTTCCCGCTCTGGTGGTTCTCGGTGCCGGCGATCCTCAAGGGCTGGATCGACCGGGTCTTCCTCTCGGGCCCGCTCTACGGCGGACGCCGCTTCTACGATCGCGGCGGGCTCGTGGGCAAACGCGCGACCTGCCTGATCGCGGCCGGCTCGCGCGCCCACATGCTCGAGGAAGGCGGCATCCACGGGCCACTCGAGATCATGCTGCGCCACCTGCTGCAGGGCACCCTCGGCTATGTGGGCTACGCCGTGCTGCGGCCCTTCGTGGCCTGGCACGTCCCCTATGTCGAACCCGCGATCCGAGAAGGTTACCTCGACGAGCTCGAGCGTTACCTGAACCGGCTCGACACCCTCGAGCCGCTGCCGATGCCGTCGCTCGACGGCTTCGATCGGGAGATGCGGCCGCTCGCGCCGCACCGTCCTCGGGAACCTGCGCCCGAGAGGGTGCCAGGCGCGTGGAACCCCGCTGCCGGCGCGCCGGCCCGGCCTCAATAGACGTCCTGGCCGCCGTTCACCGGGATCTCGGCACCGGTGATGTAGGAGGCTCCCTCGGTGCACAAGAAATAGATGATCGAGGCGACTTCTTCGGGCGAGCCGAGCCGGCGCAAGGGGATCCGCTCGACGAGCTGCTCGGTCCCGGGCGAGAGGATCGCGGTGTTGATCTCGCCCGGGCAGACCGCGTTGACGCGGATGCCGAGGTGGGCGAGGTCGGCTGCGAGCTCGCGGGTGAGCGCGGTCAAGGCCGCCTTGCTCGTGGCGTAGGCCGAGCCGGCGAAGGGATGCACCCGACTGCCCGCGATCGAGGTCAAATTGACGATCGAGCCCTTGGTCTTCGCCAACAGCGGCGCGCAGGCCCGGCTGAAATAGACGGGTGCGAAGAAGTTGATCGCGAAGGTCTTGTGCCAGACCTCCATCGTCCCGTCGAGGCATCCGAGCCGCTTACCGCCCTCGGCCTTGGGCGAGTAGCCGGCATTGTTGACGAGCGCGTGGAGCTCCTGGCCGTCGAGGATGTGCTCGAGCTGCGCGACCGCTTCCGAAAGCCGGTCGGTCTCGGCGAGATCGATCGTGATGTGGGCGTGGCGCTCGTTGCGCGGGCATTGCGGGGGGACCTCGTCGCGCGAGCAGGTGATCGCCCGCCAGCCCTGCCGCACGAAATAGGCCGCGGTGGCGTGCCCGATCCCGCGGCTCGCCCCGGTGATGAAGACGTTCTTGCGCTCCGGCATGGCCTTC
>Ga0308391_1000495_pt1:0-10000 | contig 17425 bp, 13 predicted proteins | sample Hotspr20Samplet1_FD_202363 | JGI IMG/M metagenome (GOLD analysis project Ga0308391, IMG submission 202363) | Hot spring phototrophic mat microbial communities from Octopus Spring, Yellowstone National Park, Wyoming, United States - 20050623_t1 ... | reverse complement strand
TGTAATCATCGATGAGGAGCGCATTAGTCAGGTTCTGACGAATCTGATCGAAAATGCGATCAAGGCCACACCCAACGGTGGAAAGATCGTCGTGAGTGCCGAGCAGCATTCCCAAGGCATCTACGTACATGTGACAGATACCGGTGTAGGGATTCCAGCCGATCAGATTGAGAAGGTATTTCTCCCCTTCTACCAGGTCGATAACGGGATACCGGTGAAAAAGACGCATCTTGGCCTGGGATTGGCCATCTGTAAACAGTTCGTGGAAGCCCACGGTGGCAAGATATGGATTGCGCACAGTGAGGTAGGAAAAGGGACACGCTTCTCGTTCTCTCTGCCATTACCAGATAAAGACACATTTGATATGCTAGTTAATCGTCATGCGTCTGTATGACTTTATAGCAATTGTATGTGAAACACGATATATTTTGTAGCGATCAATATCTAGTATTTCTGCAACTCTTTTAACGATTTCCTACGTAAGCAAAAAATGCACTTTCTGCTTCTGCACGATTGTTGGGGGAAACGACGTGAAGATTGCGCTCATTGCTCTACCTGGTAAACAACAAAACCGGCTACCACCGCTCACCCTGGCATACATCGCGGCAATCCTTGAGCAGCGGCGCGCCATCGTGCGTCTCTACGATCGTGCGCTCGAGTCGGCAGGAAGTTGGAACGATATTCGACGACGGTTACAGACATTTCAACCCCAACGAATGATCATTGCCGGCGATGATAGCCGTATCATCGAACAGGCTGTTACCTATTTTCATCAGACCTACCCTGACATCTTACCCCTGCTCGTTCAACGGAGTGGGAGTGAAGCGCCAACAATCGTCAACCATGTGATGGCCTGGCTTGATAGTGATAATACCGATACGACCACCGAACTGTCAGCCGATGCACTCCCTTATCCGGCCCGTCATCTGCTCTCACTCGAACGCTACGCCCTACGTGCGCCGGGTGGTGAAGTACAAACACCGGTAGTCATCGGGTGGTCTGACCGCGGTAAATGGGTCATGCGTTCACCGCACGCTATCGGACAAGAGATTCAGGCCGTGATGGCCGAGTTTGGGATTCGGAATGTGCTCTTTTGTGAACCTGAGTTGACGATTGACCAAAGCTGGCTGAACGATCTGCTTGATTACTTCATTAAGGCAAACCTCAATATCAGATGGCAAGCTACCGTTACCCTTGAGCACTTACGCGAAGAAACATTGCCGCGGCTGGCGCAGGCCGGCTGCGAAGCACTGACGTTTTCGATTGCGGCAAGCAGTATGTTCGATTCAGTGCAGCGTCGCCATCAGGTGCAGAAACTGATAACCAGTGCTGGTGAGCTGGGTATCTATACCCATGCAACCGTGTTGCTCGAACCCCCCTACGAGGCGATTGCCCGCCTGATTGACGTTGCTGCGACGTTCGGTCTCAACGATGTCTCGTTTGAACTTATGCAGACGCTGCGAGTTGGTGATGATGAACAACAGATACAGCGCTTTGCGCGTCAACGGTATCAGCAAGGGCGTAGCCGACAGCGCCTGATTGATCGTTTTGGCCCGGCATTGGGTAGTTTGCTTTGGCAATTGCGCGTGCAGCATCTGGCCGAAGATGAGTAGGGCGTGGCAGATCAAGCTCATACTGGGCCGATCATCAACGACGTCAACCACTGCCCAACGTAGCGCAACATTTCCTCTCATCTTGCTGATATTTGCCGCACCGGTACACCTCGCTCGGCCAGGTATTGCTTGACATCGGCAATCGAGTAGTCGCCGAAGTGGAAGATTGAAGCTGCGAGCACGGCATCAGCTCCCCCTTCAACAATCCCGCGATACATATCGTGTGGTGAACCAACGCCTCCCGATGCAATGACCGGTACCGATGCTACAGCGGTGACTGCCTGCAACAACTCAAGATCGTAACCGGTACGCGCACCGTCAGCGTCCATACTGTTAATGCAAATTTCGCCAGCACCCAATTCGATCCCCCGCTTGATCCATTCGATGGCATCAAGGCCGGTTGGGCGTGGATTGGCCCCAGTATGGGTGAAGACTTCCCAACGCGGTGGCTCACCGGGCACATTGACTCGCCTGGCATCGACCGATAATACGATGCACTGGCTGCCAAAGCGGCGTGCACCCTCGGCGATCAATTGTGGGTTGTAGACCGCAGCCGTATTCAGGCTGACCTTATCGGCGCCGGCCCGTAACATTCGATACATATCTTCAACACTGCGTAACCCACCACCGACGGTCAAGGGAATAAAGACCTCGGCGGCGGTTCGTTCAACCACCTCAACCATAATCGCCCGCTCGTCACTCGAGGCGGTAATATCGTAAAAGACCAGCTCATCGGCGCCAGCAGCATTGTACGCCGAGGCCAACTCTACTGGATCACCGGCGTCGCGATGATTGAGGAATTTCACCCCTTTAACCACTCGCCCTGCTTTCACATCGAGACAGGGAATAATGCGTCGTGTCAGCATATATCACCTTTTTCAGTTGCCGGTATTACTTGGGCCGAACCTGCCCACGCCGACCACGCTCTTCAACCGGTGTTGTTGTCGCCGCTTCAGTCACCTGCTTGTTCTGCACTTCATCAATCAACAACTGGGTTGCCCGTACTGCCCAGAGGGCAAGAAATGATACGCTGAAGAGGAGAAATGGAACAATAAGTACCAGACTGCTCACCACTAAGATGATCCCCATTAAGAGCATCGTAACCAGGGTATACAACGGTCGCATAAGGATGAGCAGGAGGGCATTACGGGCAATCTGCCGTAATGAAGGTTGATCGAGCAGAACCATCAGTGGGAAAGCATAGATAATGAGTGCTGACCAGAGCATAAACAGGTAGAGAAAAAAGCCAATCAGCACACCTCCAAGCAAGCCGGGAACACCAGAATAGAACGCCAGATTCCACAAAATCAAGGCTAGACCGGCCATCCAGCTTCCGTACAGACGCCAGGCAGGCAGGGCATACGCCCGCATCCCGGCAAAAAAGTCGGTTAGCTTGCAGGCCCTACCTTCTATGATCCGCTTGCTCAAAGCGTACAGGCCGGCAAAGGCCGGCGCTGCGGGTAATACACCAGCCAATGCTGCTGCCGCTGCCGGTAGCGCGGCATTACTCACCATCGCGACGCAAGCAACACTGAAAAGGGGCACACTCAGCGCTGCCCAGATAATGTTGGCAAAGGTAAGTAGGAGGAACTCGTCGAACAGGTCACGCAGAGCACTCCAGAATACGCGAAACGGTGCTGTTATTGCTGATGTACTGATGATTGGACGTCGGTTATCCATACCAAAACCATGATAACCCAGACGGCGAGGTATAAACGCTGGGGAGGCAGATAACACGTAAGCGTTACAACTACCGTGATCCTGGGCAGCTATCGGGTAAGCTGTTCTCTAGCCGAATAGGAGGGGCAGGTTTCAGAGCCGAACCCCTCTTGCGTGTGAGATATTCTTCTCAATTATACCTGAAGTCATTCCTTCTATGGCGCATCCTCGGCCCACAGTACCACAACACGTCGTTCATCAAATGCGAACAAACCATGATCTAACGGCGCCTCACTGAGTGAACGCCACCCCACCACTTCATTCCCGTGAATGTCGTAGACGGCAAAACCACCGCTCACTGCACCGTTTGTGAAAAAGCGTGCTCTAGCATCGAGCAGCGCCAGGACCCGTCTGGCTAGCTCGGTTGCCTGTGCTTCGGGAACAATCTCATCAGGATACGCCAGATCATGAGCAATAATATGGGTTGCAATCTTGAGTGCAATCCGTCGCGGTATCTCGATCCAATGTTTACCAAGCGGCTGAAAATCAAGTTCACGCGCTACTGCATCGAGAACGGTGTACGGATCAGATGGTGGCCGGTACAACCGAAAAGCAGCTCCGATGAGCGGATAACTCGCGGCGCGGGCCGTTTCGATAGCTACCCATAGCCCTTCGATTTCCGGATCGGTCTCAAGGCTTATTATTGATTGCGCCATAATACCTCACTTCGTTAGAACCTGTTACAGGTGCAATAATAGCAAATTCGGGCGCTATGGTAACAGTCGTCGTGCAGTGAATGTTGGTGACAGTGGTATGATTGAAAGAGTGGGGAATATCAGAACACCGCGATGAGTGTTTGCAAAGAGGAGATGCCACTTCATGAACGAACCTACTACCGCCACTCTTGATCGGTTGTGCGCTAACGCGATACGGGCGTTGGCTATTGACGCAGTCCAACAGGCGAATAGTGGACATCCCGGTATGCCGTTGGGAATGGCAGATGCTGCCTATGTGCTCTGGACGCGCTTTCTCAAGCACAATCCAAGTGATCCGCACTGGCCGAACCGTGATCGGTTCGTCCTTTCTGCTGGCCATGGGTCAATGCTGCTGTATGCGTTACTTCACCTCACCGGCTACGATCTCGCGCTTGACGACCTGAAGCAGTTTCGGCAATGGGGCAGTCGAACGCCCGGTCATCCCGAATACCACGAAACACCTGGTGTTGAAATGACGACCGGTCCGCTTGGGCAGGGCTTTGCCACCGCCGTCGGGATGGCCATCGCCGAACGCTGGCTGGCAACAAGATTCAATCGGGCCGGGTTTCCCATCGTTGATCATTATACCTACGTTATCGCCAGCGATGGCGATTTGATGGAAGGTATCTCGCACGAAGCAGCCAGCCTGGCCGGGCATTTGCGGTTGGGCAAGCTGATCGTTCTGTACGATAGCAACGATATTTCTCTGGTTGGACCAACCAAGCTGTCCTGGAGCGAAAACGTTGCCGACCGGTTTGCCGCCTACGGCTGGCAGGTCTTATATGCCGATGGTCATAATATGTCGTCGGTTGCTCTGGCCCTGGCGGAAGCGATTGCCGATGATCAGCGCCCATCACTCATCATTACTCGCACCGTCATTGGCTATGCCAGCCCACGGGCAGGAAGCCACAAGGCCCACGGTGAACCGCTTGGCGTCGAAGGGGTCAAATTGACGAAAGAGGCATTGGGTTGGCCAACCGAACCGGCCTTTTACGTACCACTTGAAGTCTACGAACATATGCATCTGGCCGCAGAGGTTGGTGAAGGGCGGCAACGTGAATGGGAGGCGATGCTAAACCGCTATCGGGCTTCATACCCCGATCTAGCGGCTGAATGGGATCTGCTGCAAGAGGGTGGTCTCCCCGCGAACTGGCACACAGCGTTACCGGTTTTTCCACCTGATCCGAAAGCCAAAGGAACGCGGGTTGCTTCAGGGGCAGTGTTGCAAGCGCTGGCACCCATCCTGCCAGGTCTTCTCGGTGGTTCAGCCGATCTCCACACGTCGGATTTTACGTATCTTGAAGGCTTTGGCTCAATCAGTGGCGACAACTTTCAGGCCCGTAACCTGCATTTCGGTGTGCGCGAGCACGCGATGGGCGCTATTCTCAATGGGATGGCACTCCATGGCGGGATTATTCCGTATGGCGGTACCTTTCTGGTATTTAGCGACTACATGCGCCCATCCATTCGTCTGGCAGCGTTGATGAAATTACGGGTCATTTATGTCTTCACCCACGATAGTATCGGTGTTGGTGAAGATGGACCAACGCACCAGCCGGTTGAACATTTAGTTGCGTTGCGTGCTATTCCTAATGTATTGGTTGTGCGTCCGGCAGATGCAAATGAGGTAGCAATGGCCTGGCGCTTAGCCCTTCAGCGGACCGATGGGCCAACAGCGATTATTCTGTCACGCCAGAACGTGCCGACCCTCGACCGGAGTGGGCTGGGTGCTGCCGAAGGTGTCCTCCGTGGCGGGTATATTTTGCGTGATGCCGAGTCGGCGCAGGCACTGATCATTGCAACCGGCTCAGAAGTGGCAGTGGCCCTTGCTGCTGCCGATCAACTCGAAGCGGAAGGGATCGCGGTACGAGTCGTGAGTATGCCCTGTCGTGAACTCTTCGATCAGCAAGAGGCAGGGTACCGCGAGAAGGTCCTCCCCTCATCGATACCAGTACGGGTAGCGATTGAAGCCGGACGGTCTCTCGGTTGGGAACGCTATGTCGGCTGTGAAGGGACAATTATCGGCGTGGATCGGTTTGGGGCATCGGCACCATTTCAACGCATCTATGCCGAATTTGGCCTGACGGCCGAACGGATTGTTGCTGCCGTGAAGCAACATCTCTCGGCTTCAGGGAGATAATTTGTGCGTTGGGTGAATGATTGCAGACCAATACGCAGAATCCTGTTGTATCTCCGTTTACCACTCTCATGTTGAGGTAGTCGTGTGGTGGGATGGGATACAGGTTTCCCAAGCAAGTGCGCTCGCCCAATGAAACCAAACCGATGATAGTCCTGACGAGAATGAGAACTCTACGGACTGCTGAAGCCACGCTTCAGCAGTCCGCTGGACGAGTACAACCCTAAGCTGAGTGCGAGTATCCCCAGTAGTGCGTATCTTGTAGGTAATCCCCGCAACTGTTCTACTCATTACATTTTTGTCACTTTCTTCGCAACCAGCTATTCATCCTCCACACCTGCTCACGGTACGCTCATCACAAGCACGTTCCAATAAGCGTTACATTCGGTGCTTTAAGCTGCTTGTAAGCCCGTTAGCGAAAGGGAGGTTATGCGATTCCTGTCCACCATTATGTTCATTATGTTGCTGATCACACTCGGAGTAATGCTTGGAGCGATGCCAGAGATCAGTCAGGCGCAGCGATCCGACAAGCCGATGTCGTCAGAAGGTTCATTACCGGGTGGCAATCTCACGCTGAATAGTGTGATCGGTGACAATGATGAACGAGTCAGTTTTGTTGCACCATTACGCGATGCTTTTGAGCCGGATATTGCCTACAATCCGGTGACCAACCAGTACCTGGTCGTGTACGCTCGTCCCCGTGAAGGCGGTGGTAGCAATGAGTTTGAGATTTATGGTCAGTTTATTGATGCTACCACTGGTGAGCCGGTGCCACCTACTGCACCTGATGCTGAAGTGAGTGGGACTGCGTTTCGGATCAGTCGGAATGGAAATGATCTGGCTACCGATCCGTTTGATGCTTACAGTCCGGCGGTGAGTTACAGTGCACGCGATAATGTGTTTCTGGTGACCTGGACTGCCGACAACACCAATCCTTATATCGACTGTAGTAACCCTGCTGCTGGTCGTGCCGGTTATCGCGCTGCTGGCGCTTATGAAATCTACGTGCAGGTGGTTGCTGCCAACGGTGATCTGTTGATCCGTGATGAGTGTGGTAATCCGCAGGATGATCGCATCAGCGAGATCAACGTTTTGTTCTATAGAACTTACTTCGACGGACGAAATCCTGACTGGGATGCGTTCTCTCCCGATGTCGCCTACAATAGTCAAAATGGTGAGTTCTTGATTTGTTGGTCTGATGATCGAGCGAATGGATTTCTCTCTCAACCTTTTGCCGAGCAAGGTGGTGAATTTGAGATTCGGTGTCAGCGCTTCTCCCTCGATTCCCATCCACAAAGACGCTTCATCGGCAAAATTGGACCAAACGATTTTCTGGTAAGCCGTGCTGGCTTCAATACCGGCGCTACCGGCTATGTTCGCCCTGACTATGATGCTGTAACACCGGCAATTGCCTACAACAGTATTGATAACCAGTGGTTCGTGGTCTGGTCGGCTGATAACAATGCCAGTGGCGTCGAAGACGGTGAATTCGAGATTTATGGCCAAGTACTCGCGGCCGATGGCACACAAGCCCACCTCTTGCCTGGGATTGGTTCTAACTACCGTGACGATCACCGCATTAGCCAAACTGGTGAAACGACTGGTTGTGCGAACGCCAGTTGTGATGCGTATCGGCCAGCTGTAGCGCACAACCCTGATCGCAATCAATATCTGGTCGCCTGGTTTGGTGATGATGTCAATGGCTTTGAAGAGGTCTACGTCAGTTTACGCCAGGCGAACGGCTTTGGCACTTCAGTAAGCAATCAGCGTGTCAGTTTTAGTTCCAACGGTGTTGATAATCGCTTCAAGGGACTTGATGTCGATGTAGCTTACGATCCGTTCAACCGTGAATGGTTGGTCGTCTGGCGTGGTGATCCGATGGTGAATGACCGCTTCGAGATCTACGGTCAGCGGTTTAATGCTGATACTGATGGGAGTATTCCACTGACTCCGGTTGGCGGTGGCAACTTCCGGATCGGTAATACCCCAGCGCTTTCGCCGACTGCCTTTCAAGCGAATAGCAGTGGCCTGACCCGTCCATTACCGGGAGGTGAAGCAGAAACTGCTGGCTCGACCCTGCTCAATCCGGTCAACTGGCACCGAGTTGCGCCACGAGTTGCGGCAACCGGTAGCGGGCGCTATATGGCAGTTTGGGCCAGCTATCTTGATGGAGTGGCGTCCAATCGTCAGTTCGAGGTCTTTGGGCGTCGTTTGAGTTTTGTCCCACCCGCGGTACAGGCTGCTACACGTAGTGACGGCGCCACCATCACACCATTAAATAATGGTGATCTGATCAATGCTTCGGTTAGGGAGTTGGGCTTAACCTTCGCAGAATTGTTACGCAACGGCGCCGATGTCGCCAACTACCGTCTCGTTAGTGGTTCAGTGACTTCGTGCAGTGGCGCCGGTAGTAGTTTGATTGCCAATGTTAATGTGAATCTGTTTACCGTAACAATTCAGCCAACCATTCAACCATTACCTGATGGACAATATACACTGATCGCCTGTGCCACGCTGACAAGCGTTGGTGGAATTACATTGGGGAGTGATGTGGCGATCACCTTTACCATCGATACTACCGCACCGTCGCTAAGCTTGCCCGGCGATATATCGGTAGAAGCTACTGATGCAAGTGGCTCAGTTGCCACCTACACCGCAACGGCCAGTGACGCCGTAGCGGGTACAGTGCCGGTGACCTGTACGCCGACCAGTGGCAGCACCTTCCCGCTTGGCGCCACCACCGTGACCTGTACGGCGAGCGACCCGTCCGGCAACACTGCCACCGGCAGCTTTACGGTCACAATCACGCCGTCTGGAGCACCACAAATACCACACCATCGTCTTTTCATCCCGATCATTACCAGTGTATAGGAGCCACTCAAATGTGGTGAGTTGTGGTTATTTGGTGATAAATGCAGCCGATATTTACCGTTAGTCATCGCTCGATAGGACTTCGTCACCTCGTCGAGCAAGGTAATTCCTCAGAAGGTAGGGGCAGATTTTAATCTGCCCCTCCCACCAGTACCACTAGAGGGGCAAAGTTTCCGGTTTTCGGTCGTGCTCCTTCACCATCACCAGCAGGCAGGCAAAAAACTTTACAAACCTCATCATTGGAACCTTAGAGCGTAATCAAAAGCCTGGGCTGTTGATGATTCTCAACCACGACAGCGCCATAATGGCCAAGGAAACGTTGGCGGGCAATGCATGAGTCTCCTCGATGCGCTCAACGGTTGTAGCGTCGGTGCTACGGAGCACGCCTGACGACCCTCACCTTCCCCCTGGCCCCCTTCCTCTCCCCATGTAAGAGAGGAAGGGGGAACGCAGGGTGCGGGAACGAAGGCATATTAGCAACCTCCTACACAATGGTTGCACAGGCACGGTACGTACCCGATGAGAAATCCGTGTTTTTGATCAGGCGCTTAGGGCTTTTCAACGTTTTCACCCTACCTGGCAGAGGTACAGAGAGAGGAGAAGAAACGAGAGCAGCAAATGAGAAAGTCTTACCTTCTCGACAATACGTGTATCGGTGTTCAGTTTCCCGTTCCGACAGCGGTCTCCCCCACGCCACACTTCTCGCGTCATTTATGTCGCTAGCGTATGGGAGGGGCGGGTTCCTAACCCGTAAGCAGGAGGAGCTAGGGGACTGGGATCTGGCAGGTGATGGTCGCTGATGTGCCAACCGATAGGTTCCCTCTGTACATCGCGGATGCGGGCCGGAGGCCCGCGCACCCAGGGACGGATGGGTGAGGTAGCAAAGAGATCAAGCAAGAACGAGCACCGCTTCTGGCCGGAGGCCTGCGCACCCAGGGACGGATGGGTGAGGTAGCAAAGAGATC
>Ga0308391_1000493_pt1 | contig 17446 bp, 12 predicted proteins | sample Hotspr20Samplet1_FD_202363 | JGI IMG/M metagenome (GOLD analysis project Ga0308391, IMG submission 202363) | Hot spring phototrophic mat microbial communities from Octopus Spring, Yellowstone National Park, Wyoming, United States - 20050623_t1 ... | reverse complement strand
GCAGCTACGCCACGAAATGGGCGCACCATCCCGCCGACCGCTTTCTGTTCGGGCCGGCCTTGCGACGCGCCTCCTGCTTGGTGGCCGTAAGCAATCGTACGGCCGCCAAGGCCCGCCTCCACCTGCCGGAGGCGCCGATCGAGATCATTCCGAACGGCGTCGACCTCGAAGCTTTCGCCTGCGCCGCCGGCGAGCGCTCCGCTGCCCGTTCCGGGCTCGGCCTGACCGCCGGCGACAAGCTCATCCTCTCCGTCGGAGCCCTCAAACCGCGTAAGGGCTTCGACACGCTCCTTGAAGCCTTCGCGATTGTTCGGCGCTCAGCGCCAGGCGCGCGACTCCTCATCATCGGCTCCGGCGATCCGGCGCCGTATCACGACCTCGCCCGGCGCCTCGGCATCGCCGATACAGTGCAGTTTCTCGCCAACGTTCCGGAGGAAGAGCTCCCCCGCCTCTATCATGCCGCCGATCTGTTCGCGTTATTGCCGAAAGAGCTCTCCACGGGTGAGATGGAAGGTTTTGGGCTTGTCTACCTGGAGGCCGCCGCTTGCGGTAAACCCGCCGTCGGCGCCCGAAGCGGAGGCGTTGCCGAAGCCGTCATCGACGGCCATACGGGCCTGCTAGTCGACCCCGGCCGCCCGGAGCAGGCGGCCCGCGCCCTGCTTGCCCTCCTCAACGACGAGGAGCTGGCCCGCCGGCTGGGCGAAAACGGCCGCCGGCACGCCGAGGCGCATACCTGGGGCAGGATCGCCTCCCGTTATGCTGCCCTCTATGAAACCGTGCTCGGCAAGACCCGGTGATTTCAACCGCCCACCGGCCGGCTCAGAATCTCAAGAATCTTTTGAAGTTCCCGCCGGATCTCCTCGAGGTTAACCGCCTCGGCCGCCGGCGCCTCGAACAGCTCACCCTGAGCAGGAGGCTTGCCGGCTCGAGCCGCCTGCCGCCTGGCCTTTTGGCTCAGATACTTCCGGGCCCCTTCGATCGTGAAGCGCTCCTCATAGAGCAGGCGCTTGATCTCGAGAATCAGCTCGACATCTTTGCGCCGGTAGAGCCGATGGCCGCTGCCGGATTTCTTGGGCGTAATCGCCGGGAATTCGGTCTCCCAGTAGCGCAGCACATGCGGTTTCACCCCGGAGACGCGGCTCACTTCTCCAATCCGGAAGTAAAGCTTATCCGGAATCTCCGGATTGTCACCGCTCCGGGGAGCGTTGGATGCCCACATGTCTTTGATAACCCACATCGTACGGGAATTCACGGCCACGGTCAACCGGCGCTTGCCGGCGTTGACGAGGCCCTAGCGGCGTCCGACAATGAAGAGCGAGCCAGTGAACAATGAGATCACCAGCCGGCTTCCTTTTCGCTTGGATGTTTCTTTGCGCGGCAATGTCTGCGGCCGCACCCACCGTCATCAATCTGCGAACCGAGTACAAGACCAACCCGATCGGCATCGATACTCGCCAGCCCCGCCTGAGCTCGCAGCTTGTTTCGAGTGAACGCGGCGTCGTGCAGACGGCGTATCAGATTCAGGTCGCCTCCGACGACGGGTTCAAGTCGATCGTCTGGGACTCGGGACGAGTTCCCGAGGACCGCTCGGTTCACCCGCCTTATGCCGGCCCGGCTCTGGCGAGCGGCAAACGGTACTTCTGGCGTGTCCGCGTCTGGGACGGCGCGGCGCGCGCCTCGGAGTGGAGCCGGCCCGCCTTCTGGGAGATGGGCCTGCTCTCGCCCCAGGACTGGACCGCGAAGTGGATAACGCCGGACTGGGAGGAAGACACCACAAAGTCTCAACCCAGCCCGATGCTCTGCGGCGCCTTTCGGATCAACAAACCAGTGAGAGCCGCCCGGGCTTACGCCACCAGCCTTGGACTCTACGAACTCTATTTGAACGGCGCCCGCGTGGGGGATGAGCTCTTCACACCCGGCTGGACCAGCTACCGAAAGCGGCTGCAATATCAGACCTACGACATCACCGGGCTGCTGCGCCAGGGCGACAACGTCGTCGGCGTCATCCTCGGCGACGGCTGGTATCGCGGTTATCTGGGCTGGCGTGACCGGCGCAACACTTACGGGGATCGCCTGGCCGCTCTCGTCCAGCTCGAGATCACTCTTACCGACGGCACAACCCAACGAGTCGTCACCGACGAGAGCTGGAGGGCCTCGACCGGCCCGATTCTCGCCTCCGACATCTACATGGGCGAGACCTACGATGCCCGTTTGGAGAAGCCCGGCTGGTCGGCCCCCGGCTACGACGCCTCCGGCTGGCGCGGCGTGCGCGCGCTCGACCGCTCCAAAAAGATCCTCGTCGCCCCCGAGGGCCCGCCCGTACGCCGGATCGAGGAGATTCGCCCGGTGAAAATCCTGCGCACGCCCGCCGGCGAAACCGTCGTCGACATGGGCCAGAATATGGTCGGCTGGGTGCGGCTGAGGGCCAAAGGCCCGGCCGGATCCACCGTCACGCTGCGCCATGCCGAGGTGCTCGACAAGGAAGGAAACTTCTACACAGCCAACTTGCGCAGCGCCAAACAAACCGTTCGCTACACGCTGCGCGGTGACGGCGAAGAGGTCTACGAGCCCCGCTTCACCTTCCAGGGCTTCCGCTACGTAGCTGTTGAGGGCTTCCCGGGCGAACTGACCCTCGAGTCGCTCACGGGGGTCGTCATCCATTCCGACATGCGGCTCACCGGCCGCTTTGAGACCTCCAACCCCTTGCTGAACCAGCTTCAGCGCAACATCGTCTGGGGACAGAAAGGCAATTTTCTGGACGTGCCCACCGACTGCCCCCAGCGCGACGAGCGGATGGGGTGGACCGGCGATGCTCAGGTCTTCTCGCGTACCGCGGCCTTTAACATGGATGTCGCCTCCTTCTTCACCAAGTGGCTTGCCGACCTGGCCGCCGACCAGAATCCCGACGGCAAGGTTCCGCACGTCGTCCCGGATGTGCTCGGCGGCGCCGCCTCGGCCGCTTGGGCCGACGCCGCCACGATCGTCCCTTGGACGATGTACACCGTCTACGGCGATGTGCGCCTGCTCGAGCGGCAGTACCCCAGCATGAAGGCCTGGGTCGAGTACATGCGCCGCGCCGCCGGCAGCTCCTACCTCTGGAACACGGGACAGCACTTCGGCGACTGGCTCGCCTTTGCCACCACGCGCTCGGACTACCCGGGCGCCACCACCGGCAAGGACCTCATCGCCACAGCCTTCTTCGCCCACTCGACCGAGTTGCTGGCCCGCACGGCTGCCGTTGTCGGCCGCCAAGAGGACGCGCGATTCTACGAGATGCTCGCCGATCGCGTCAAGCAGGCCTTCGTGCGCGAATTCGTCACCGCCAACGGACGCATCGGCGAGAACACTCAGACCGCCTATACGCTGGCGCTCCAGTTCGAGTTGATTCCCGAGAGTCTGCGGCTTGAGGCCGTCCGGCGCCTCGTCGCCGACATCGATTTGCACGGCCACCTCACCACCGGCTTCGTCGGCGCCTCCTACCTGACGCATGTGCTCACGCGCTATGGGCGGCTCGATGTGGCTTACCGGCTGCTCAACCGCGAGGCTTACCCGTCTTGGCTCTATCCGGTCAAACAAGGGGCCACCACCATTTGGGAGCGTTGGGACGGCATCCGGCCTGACGGCACGTTCCAGGATCCGGGCATGAACAGCTTCAACCATTACGCCTACGGCGCCATCGGGGACTGGATGTATCGGGTGATCGGAGGTCTCGATACGTCGATGGACGGCCCCGGCTACAAGCACATCCTCATCCAGCCCCGCCCGGGCGGCGGCTTGACGAGCGCGCGCGCCTCCCTGGAGACGATGTACGGGACGGCCGCCTCGGCCTGGCGCTTCAACGACGGCCGGTTCGAGCTCGACGCCTTGATACCACCCAACACGCGCGCCACCATCCGCATTCCGGCGGCAGCGCTGGAACGGGTCACTGAGTCTGGGCGGCCGCTCAAAGAGGCCCCGGGACTGCGCAATCCCCGGCAGGAAGGCGCCGACGTGGTGGTCGAAGCCGGCTCCGGCGACTACCGCTTCGTGGTTGTTCCGTAAGTCGGTTGCGGCCGCCAACCGCGCTGCGCGCGATCAGCGGCCGGCCTGTGAGCCGCGATTCAGATAGTCCGTCAGCGCCTCGCTCAAGCGATCCGCGCATTCAATCCGCAAAACGTCGAAGCCGGCCGCCAGGCCGCTGGCCACGCCCGGCTCGGAGTCTTCCACCACCAGAGCGCGACTGACGCCCAGGCGCCGGGCGGCCGTCAGGTACGGCTCCGGCGCGGGCTTGTGCCGCTCGACGTCCTCGCCGGCGACGATCGTCGCAAAATACGGCCGCAAGCCTCCGGCCTCCAGGAGCGGCTCCACCTCCTTCCGCCCGCTCGAGGAGACCACGGCGAGCTTGTAGCTTCGGCTCAAAGCCGGCAGCAGGCGCCGCGTCCCCTCAGGAAACGGCGGATTGTCCGCGACGCGCTCGACGTAGAGGCGGCTCTTGAGCGGATACAGCTCCCAGAGCTGCTCGAAGGTTACCGGCATCGGCGCCAGGGCGGCCATGAATGCCACCATCTCCCGGTCCGCCACACCGATGCAGTGATCCCGGTAGCATTCCCAATCCAGATCGATGCCGAGCGTCGCCAGCACCTGGCGCCAGCAGGCGAAGTGCAGCGGCTCGCTGTCAAGCAGCACGCCGTCGAAGTCGAAAAGAATGGCCTCGTACGCCTGCATCGGCACAGCACCTTCAACGCGCCAACCGCAGGCTGGCGAGCATTCGTTCGAACGTCGGCTGGTGGGCCGGGTACTGCTCTTGCGGCGCCACGAAAACCATGTAAAAGAGGCCGCGGGGATGCTCGGCGGTCACGAGAAGATCGGTCTCGCGGCCGCCGAACGGGGAGTCGGACTCGAGCGTCGTCAGCAAGGCGGCTCGGCCGTCGACGACAGTGCGTCGCGCGCGCCCGGTCTCGCGAAGCGACGGATTGGACCGGCGCAGCTCCGCGATCAGGCCCTCCGTGGCTCGCTCGAGCTCGACCCGACCGCTGAGCGCCCGGATATTGGCGATCACGCCGAGCCCCATGTGTCCGTTGGCCAGGATCCCTCCCTCCGGCGCAAAGCTCACTGCGGCGGAACGGCGGTCCGGGTAGGCCTGCCAGTTCTCCGGATAGGAGAGCGAAAACTCCCGCCCTTGAAACTCACGCAGCTTTCCCGAGGGCTCGCCAGTCGGCGCCGGAGCGCGGCCGGCCTCCGCCTTCGGCGCCTCCTTTTTGGGCGGCGTCGGCAGGCCTTTGAGAATCGCCTGGATGCGCGCCAACTGACCTGTCTCGGCCTCGTAGCTGCGTTTCGGCAGAAAGCGGATCTCCTCCTCGATGCGCTTCATGCGGTTGCCCGGATTCGGATGCGAGGAGAAAAACTCCGCCACCCCGCTGCGGCGACCCGTCTGCGCCTCGAGCTTCTCAAAAAAACGGGCCATCTCGACCGGGTTGTAGCCAGCCTGGTTCATTAAGCGGGCCCCGAGGATGTCCGCATCCCGTTCCGCGCTGCGCGAAAACTTGAGCAGAACCGAATTGGCTCCAAAATCGATGCCGAGCTGGGCCAACTGTCCGGAAAGCGAACCGCCGGCCAGACTACCCCCCAAAAGAGCTCCCAGGGCGATCAGGTTCGCCTTCGAGGCCTGATTCGTACCATGGCGCAGCGCCACGTGGGCGATCTCGTGGGCGAGGACGCCGGCCAGTTGCGCCTCGTTTTCCGCCGCCAAAATCAGCCCGGTATGCACATAGATCGGCCCGCCCGGCAGCGCAAAGGCGTTGATGCTGTCGTCAAAAACCACCTTGAACGTGTAGGGATAGTTGTCGGCTTCGGGCGCCGCGGCCAACCGCTTGCCGATCTTTTCGACATACTCGTTCACCTCGCGGTGCTCCACGAGGTTGACCCTCTTTTCGATCTCCGCAGCCCCTTCCTTTCCCAACTGGATGTCCTGCTCCTTGGAGAACAAGTTGAATCCCGGCCGCGGAATCCGCTGGGCGTGAAGGGCGGAGGAGGCGGTCGCCACAGCCGCCAGCAACAGAATTGCGCCTCGAAGTTGCCTCCAGCCGCCCGTCGGTATTCGCCTCATCCGGCACCTCCCTACACGAGCAAGGATGCCCGCCGCCGCTTCCAGGTTGCGCGGGGCCCGTGGGCTATAATAGCGGAATGACGCCCACCGAGAAAATCTGGCATAACGGTCGCTTTATCAATTGGGAAGATGCCAAGATTCACGTCCTCTCGCATGTGGTGAGCTACGGCAGCTCGGTCTTTGAGGGCATTCGCTGTTACGAGACCGTCCACGGCCCCGCCATCTTCCGCCTGCGCGAGCATGTCCGGCGGATGCTCGACTCGGCCAAGATCTACCGTATGGAAGACATCGGCTTCACCGCGGCGGAACTGGCGGAAGCCATCGTCGAGCTGGTGCGCATCAACCGGCTCCGAAGCTGCTACATCCGGCCCATTGTCTTGCGGGGTTACGGCCAGATCGGCGTGGACGCCCGCATGGCGCCCATCGAGGTCTACATCGCCTGCTGGGAATGGGGCAAGTATCTGGGCGAAGAGGCGCTGGCTCAGGGTGTCGACGTCTGTTTTTCGAGCTGGTGGCGGATGGCGCCGAATACGCTTCCGGCGCTGGCCAAGGCCGGCGGCAATTACCTGAACTCGCAGCTCATTCGCATGGAGGCCAATATCAACGGCTACGCCGAGGGCCTGGCCGTCGACGCGTTGGGCTTCGTCAGCGAGGGCTCCGGCGAAAATATCTTCGTCATTCGAGACGGCACCGTCTTTACGCCGCCGCTGAGCAACTCCGTGCTGCCGGGCATCACGCGGGACACCGTGATCCGACTCTGCGCCGACTTGAAGATTCCGCTCGCCGAAACGCCCATTCCTCGCGAGATGGTCTACATCGCCGACGAGGTGTTCTTGACCGGCACTGCCGCCGAGATTACTCCCGTGCGCTCGGTAGACCGCATCCAGATCGGGCTGGGGCGGCGCGGTCCCATCACAGAGAAGCTGCAAGAGGCCTTCTTCGGCATCGTGCATGGGACGGTGCCCGACCGATACGGGTGGCTGACACCGATTGAACAGCCCGTTCAGACCGCCGGCTGAATCCCAGGAACGCTCCCCTGCACCGAAGCCGGCGGAAAAGCTTCGGGCAGCCGAGCGCTTGCGCCGGCTGCCCTGGACCCGATCGGCTTCGACCTGCGGCGGTCACCTCCCCCGAGATCACACCGCCTGACAGGCGTTCGGCCGGATCAGTTTCTCTATCTACCACTGGCGAGGCGGCCGGCGCCAGCCGAAATTTTACTTCTTTTCTGTTAATCAACAGCTTTTATCGCTTTTTGATTCATTTTATTTCCCTCGTTTCGGTGTGAGAAATCTGTGGATAAATCAGCCGGCACGGGAAATGTCGATTTCGACTTCGAGCGCCTCCGCCTGTGCTAGCATGCTCGAAAGCGACTTCGATTCGGAGGGCAGAAGAGGATGCAGCTCGATCGCCGCCACGTCCTTGCAGGTCTCGCCGCGGGCTTCGCCGCCCGGCGGCCCGCCGCGACTCAAACCCGGCTGGGTATCCCTGGACCGTATCCCGGCCGGGTCATCGCCGTGCGCCACGCCGGCAGTATCGCCGGCGATCTCTACCAGCGCGAAGCGGTGCGTCAGATGGTTCACAAAGGCATGATGGAGCTCACCGGCGCCGGAACGCCCGCCGAAGCCTGGCGCGTCTTCTTTGAGCCGGGCGACGTCGTCGGCATCAAGCTCAATCCGGTCGGCTTGCCGCACGTCATCTCCGCGCCCGAGGTCGTGCATGAAATTGTCGACGGCCTGCGCCTGGCCGGGGTCAAGCCGAACGACATCGTCGCCTATGACCGCTACCGGCGCCAATTCCTCAAGGCGGGCTTCGACAAGTGGCTTCCGGAGGGCGTGCGCTGGATGGCCGCCACCGACGCGACCCATCCGCTCCAGCTCGATATGGAGGGCTACGACCCGGACCAGTACGTCGAGATGGCGCTCGTGCTGCCGCAGGCCGATCCGCGCGATGCGCATCACCGGCGCAGTTATCTGGCCCGGTTCTTGAGCCGCGAGGTCAACAAGATGATCAACCTGAGCGTGCTGAAGCACCACCAGTCGGCAGGCATCACTCTGGCGCTCAAGAACATGTCGCACGGGCTGGTCAACAACGTCAGCCGCAGCCACAGCTCGAAAACGCTGAACGCCTGCAACACGTTCATCCCCGCCATCGTCGACCACCCCATCATCCGCCAAAGGGTCGTTCTGCAAATCCTCGACGCAATCAAGGGCGCCTACCACGGAGGTCCGGGCAGCAAAGTGGGCAAATACATGTGGCATCACCACACGATGTACTTCGCCACGGACCCGGTAGCGCTCGATCGCGTGGGCTGGAAGGTGATCGATGACAAGCGGCGCCAGATGGGCATGCTCCCCGTCGGGGAGGCGCCGCCCGACGCCGACAGCACCTTCTACCGCATGCAGCCCGAGCACGTGGAGATCGCCGGCGCTCTCGGGCTGGGTGTCTTCGACGACGCCAGGATCGAATTACGAGAGTTCGAGCTTGCCTAGCCGTCCGCCGGCAACGCTTCCGGTCGCTTAGTTCCCTCGCAGCGGACCCCCCGGAATCGTCCCGCGCCAGCTCCAGGGCAGGTCCCCCGGCCTCACCTACTCCCAAAATCCTCCCCCTCGCCCGTCGGCCGCGCCGCCCCCCTGCCCCTGCTACACTTCTCCAAGAAGGACATGGCGGGGGAGGGGCGATCCCGCTATCGGCTCGCCCGGCCGTTAGGCCAGGGCGGCATGGGCGTCGTCTACGAGGCCCATGACGACGTGCTCGGCCGTCGTGTCGCCGTCAAGCTCTGCGCCGTGGACTCGCCGGAGGCCAAGCGGCAGCTCGAGCAAGAAGCCCGCGCCGCCTCCCGGCTCAACCACCCCAACATCGCCCAAGTCTACGACTACGGGGAAACCCCCGACGGCAAACCGTTCATCGTCATGGAGTACGTCGACGGCCGGAACTTGAGCGAGCTCGTCGCCGGCCGGCCGCTCGCCGTCGCGGAGGCCCTCCGCGAGGCGCACCGTCACGGCATCATCCACCGCGACATCAAACCAGCCAACATCCGCATCACCGCCCGCAATCAGGTCAAAGTGCTCGATTTCGGCCTGGCACGGGTCGTTCCGACGCTCTCCGGTCAAACCCAAACCGTCACCGGCGCCGAATACTCCTTCAGCGGGCAGATTAAAGGTACCCCGGCGTTCATGTCGCCGGAGCAGGCCCGCGGGCGGCCCGTCGATCAACGGACTGACCTGTTCTCCCTCGGCGCTGTGTTCTATGAATGCCTCACCGGGCGGCGGCCGTTCGGAGGCGAATCTCTGGCCGATACCTTGTCGCAAGTGCTTCAGCACGACCCGCCGCCGCCGTCGCACCTCAATTCGGCATGCCCGCCGGAGCTCGACCGCATCGTGCTTCGCCTGCTGGCCAAAGATCCGGCCCAGCGCTACCAGAGCGCCGAGGAACTCTTGCGCGAGCTGCCGACCTGGTCGGCGCCCTCGATCTCTCAAACCATGGCGCTCAGCCACACGCCGCCTCCCGCTCCGACGCGGCCCGCCTCCAGCCCGAGCCTCAGCCTGACCCTGACCCGCCGGAGCATCTGGCTCGGCGCTGCGGTGCTTCTTCTGGCGGCCGTCTCGGTCTCGCTCGCCGTCTGGTGGCGCACGCGCCCCTACCGGCCTGACCCGCGCGCCGCCCGCTGGTACGCGCAGGGCATCGCCGCGCTCCAGGACGGCACGTGGCTTAAAGCCAGCAAGGCCCTGAGTCAGGCGGTTTCGCTCGATCCCGGTTTCGCCGTCGCCCATGCCCGTCTGGCCGAAGCCTGGAACGCCTTGGACTGCCCCGACCGGGCCCGCGAGGAGCTGCTCCGGGCCGCCTCCTCCGGCACGCGCCGCCTCCGACGCGCCGACGCCCTGCTGGTCGAGGCCATCCGAGCCGGCCTGACGAACGAACACGAAACGGCCATCCGGAACCTCATCGAACGCGAGCGCTTGGTGTCGGCCGACGAGAAAGCCCTCGCCGCCTTCGATCTGGCGCGGGCTTACTTCGCCGCCGAAAAGCCCGCCGAGGCGCTCCAAGCCCTTAAGCGCGCCACGGACGCCGACGAGCAGTTCGCTGCCGCGCACCTTCTGGCAGGCACGATCCTGGCGCGGCAGCGTAACCGCGAGGCCGCCGAAGAGGCTCTACGGCGCGCCGAGGCGCTCTATGAGGCCTCGAGCAACCTGGAGGGTCGGGCCGAGGTCGACTACCAGCGAGCTCTGCTCGCCATACGCGCCGGCGACAGCGATCGCGCCCGCATTCGGGCGCTGCTCGACAGGGTGATCGCCGCTGCCGAAACCACCGATAACCAGCCGCAGAAGATCAAGGCGCAGCTCCAAATCGTGGGGCTGCTGCTTGACGCCGGCGAGACGCGCCGCGCCGAGCAGATGGTGAACGAGGTGGCGCGGCTGGCGCGCCTGACGGGCGTGGAGACGCTCTATATCCGGGCCCTGGTCGACATCGGCAACTGTTACATGGACGTGGGCAACTACCCGGAAGCGGCCTCGAGCTACGAGGAGGCGCTCGTCGCCGCGCGCCGCCTCGGCAGCCGGCGCATGGAGGCCCTCGTTCGGGCCAACTACGGAAGCCTCCTGGTCATGTCAAACCGGTCAACCGAAGCGCTCGAGCATCTTCGCGAGGCGGTCCGCTTCTATGAATCCTCTCACGCTCGTTTCGCGCTGGTGAGCGCTTTGGTGCTGCTCGGCCGGGCTCAGCGCAACACCGGAGATCTCGATGCCGCCGCGGCCACCTTCGCTCGCGTCCAGGAGCTGGCCGAAAGCGGAGGCAATGCGCTCGAGATCGCTCAAGCCGAACAGTCGCTGGCTTCGATCGAGGTCTGGCGCGAAAACTTCACCGAGGCCCTCCGGCATTTCCAGCGCAGCCGAGACTATTTGGGCAAGGCCGGCAGCCGGATCGGCGGAGCCTACAACAACCTCACGCTCGGCCTCGTGCTGGCGCGCCTGGGCCGGTTTGAGGAGGCGCTCGCCTTCTTCGCCGAAGCCGAGGCTTACGGAAGGGAGCAGAAGCTGAGGCACCTGCTGTTTTCCGCCGCTCAGGTCAGGGCCTGGACCTATCTGTTCATGGGCCGCCTGGACGAGGTCCGGCGCCAACTGGCTCAGATGCGCCTTCACCGCACAAATCCGGCCGGCGGGACCACCGCGGAAGAGATCCAGCTCGAGCTGGCGCTGGCCGTGCAAGCGGGAGCGGCACGCTCGGCGCGGCCCCGCTGTGATGAGCTGCTCGGCGGCAAGCCCGCCCCAGACGATCCCTTCCTCGCCGACAGCCTCCGCCTCCTGTGCGCCGAGGTTCTGCTTGAAACCGGCGAGATCGCCCGCGCGGCCGAGCTCGCCGCTCAAACTGCCGAACGCTTCGCCGCGCGCGGACAACGGGAATCCGAGTGGAAAGCATGGGCGGTGCTGGCCCGAACCGGCCGCGATCGCAAGGAAGTCGCCCGCCGGGCCGCCGCGGCTCTGGCTGCCCTCGAGGAGCGTTTCTCGCCCGAGGACCGCCTGCGCTACAGCCGCCGCGCGGATGTGTTACGCTTGCGCAAGTACCTCTGATTTCGAAGGAAAGCCATGAGAACCCTGACCCTCGCTGCCCTCCTGCTTGTTCTCGCCGGCCAGGCCGTGTCTCAGGATCTTCCCGTCCACCTTCGTGATGGCACCATCGAAATCGAGTCGCCGGCCTTCCCATTCTCGAAGTTCAATTTCTTTTTCGGCGCCGGCCAGACACAGGACGACGCCCGCATCTGGGAACATCCCACCTCGAGAACGATGCGCCGCATCGACGTGGATGGCAACAACCGGGCCGATTGCCGCGGCTCGGCCAGTTGCGCCGTCTATGTGATCTTCGACGACGGTACGCTCATCACGGTCAGCTCGACCCAGAACAACGGCCGGGGGCTGCGGATCGTTTCCACGCGCCGCTGGGGCGAATATGAAAAGGCCAACGACAGCCGTTTGCTGATCTTCCGCGGTCCTGAGGGTGGCCCGAAGATCGTCAACGCCTGGCTGCTCGTCACCCGCGGCAACTCCACCACGCGGACGGAGCTCTGCACGGGCTCGTGCGCCGTGCGCATCGGATACGAATGATCGCGATTCACGCCTCCGATCCCAAGCCCGCCTGTCGGGCTCGGTAGGCGTCGCGTATCTCGAGAATCTGCCGCGCGTGCGCTTCGGCATGGGCCGCCGCGCTGCGCACCAGATCGATCAGCCGCAGCGGGCCGGTTTCGGCGTGCCGTCCCCGGCGCTCGAAGGTTTCCGGCGCCAGTGCTTTGAGCAGCTCGTAGTTGTCCCCGCGCAGCCGGCGGAACGACTCCAAGGCGGCGGAAAAGCGGCGCTGACTGTAGCCGAGCCGTACCGCCCAGGCGTCTTGATCGAACGGCTCGAGCAACGGGTCATCTTCTGCGATCACCCGCCTCAAGCGCACGCCGGTAACCAGCTCGGCGTCCGCCAGGTGGCAGACGATCTGGCGGATGCTCCACTTGCCCGGCGCCGGCGAAAAATCCAGTTGCGGGCCGGCCACCCCGGTCGCCGCCACCGCCACCACCTCCGGGCCCCGGCGAAACCGTTCGAGCAACTCTTCGAGCTCCGTCACGCCGTCACCCTTGCCGGAAACGCCCGCTCCAGCCGGCTCAGCCCCACCCCAACGGCGATCACCACCAGGCAGCCCACCACGTTATACCAAAGAAACGAAATTCCGGTTAGATGCGCCACCAGGAAGATCGCCGCCTCTCCCGCCAACACGCCGTAAAATGCGCCGTTTCCGGTGACCTGTTTAAAGTAAAACGCCAGAACAAACACCCCGAGCAGGCCCCCGTAGAAATAAGAGCCCAGGATATTCACCGCCTCGATCAGCGCTCCTAAACTTGAACCGAACTCGGCCGTAATCACCGCATACGCCCCCCAGAAAATGGTCGCCAGGCGCGCCGCTTTCAAATAGTGTGCGTCGGGGGCCTGACGGCGAAAATGGCGCTGGTAGATGTCGATGACCGAGACCGTCGCCAGGGAGTTGATCTCGGCCGAGATGCTCGACATCGCCGCGGCGAAGATCGCCGCCATGACCAGGCCCACCAACCCCGCCGGCAGGTAGCGGGTGACAAAGCCAAGGAAGATATAATTCGTGTCGTTGAAGCCCGGCTGATTGCGTTCCTCGCGGGCCAGGCGCAGACCTTCTTGCCGCGCCGCCTCGAAATCGCGATCCGCCTCGCGGTAGCGTTCGAGACTTTGCGCCACGCGAGAGGCCTCGCCCTTGCGTCTGGCTTCGAGCAGTCCGCGCGCCGCCTCGCGGCGCTCCTCGAATGCCGCCTCATAGCGCTCAGCCACTTGCCGGTAGGCGGCGCCCGAATTTTCCAGCCGCGCCAGCTCCACCGGCTGAAAGACCAGGGGCGGCTTCTCGAAGATATAGAACACGAAGACGATCGTTCCGATGAACAGGATCAGAAACTGCATCGGGACCTTCGCGGCGGCGTTGAAAAGGAGGCTTAATCGGCTTTGCGCAATCGAGCGGCCCGTCAAGTATCGCTGCACCTGCGACTGATCGCAGCCGAAATAGGCCAGTGCGAGGAACATCCCGCCCAGCAAACCGCTCCAGAGGTTGTAGCGGTCGTTCCAGTCCAGCCGCGTCACCACCGGGTTCAACTTACCGGAAGCGCCCGCCAGGCGCACCGCATCGAGGAAGCTCACCTCAGCCGGCAGCAGCCAGACCGCCGTCACCAGCGCAGCGACCAGTCCCGTCATCATCACCACCATCTGCTGGACGTCGGTCCAGGTGACCGCCTTAATGCCGCCGATCGTGGTATATAGAACCACCAGACCTCCCATAACGATCGTCGTCAAACGGTCCGGCCAGCCGAGCAGCACCGTCAGCACGATCGCCGGCGCATAGAGCGCCACCCCGATGGCGAGGCCCCGCTGGATGAGGAAGATCACGCTCACTAGAGCCCGGGTCTTGGCGTCGAAGCGCTGCTCCAGGTACTCGTAGGCGGTGTAGACGTTGGCCCGGTGAAAGATGGGCACCGCCGTCGCGCAAAGAATCACCATGGCAAGCGGCAGCCCGAAATAAAACTGCACGAACCGCATGCCGTCGACGTAAGACTGCCCGGTGGTCGAGATGAAGGTAATGGCGCTTGCCTGCGTCGCCATGATCGAAAGCGCCATGGCGTACCAAGGCATGGTCTTGCCCGCCAACAGGTACTTGTTTACCGTGCCGCTGTCGCGCGAACGCCACAACCCGTAGACCACCACGAGCACGAGCGAGCCGATCAGGATCGACCAGTCGAGCGGCCTCACGGCGTGAACAGCTTCCCGAACAAGTAAAACAAGGCGATGAGGGAGGCCAGGTAGAGAAGCACGGCGCCATAGACGCGGCCCCAGCTACCAAGGAACGGAGGCGGCTCTTCGCAGGACGCGGGCTCCTTAACCGGTAGCCTCACCGCAGAACCCTTCCCGCGCTCAGCAGGTTTGCGAAGATCCGGTAGGCTCCCGGCACGCCCGCCGGAAGCTGACGGAACCAGGAAAGCGCCGTAAAGATGAAGACGCCCTTGCCGTAGCGGGCCACCAGCGTCCCGCCCTCGAGCGGCGCCTCGCCCGGATCACCGACCGACCAGAGCGGTTCGTAACGGCTGTCCCACTGCTCGGCAAAGTACAGCCCGCGCTCCTGCACCCACCCCTCGAAATCCTCGGCTGAGATCCGGTTCGGCGCCAAAAGGAGCGGATGATCGGCCCGAAGCGGCCGCATTTCAGCCTCTTCGACGCTCACCCGGCCTCGCCCGATCTTCAGCGGATACGGCCCGATCCTCGCCAGCGGGTCGCGCCCCCCACCGGTGGGCCGGTCGAGCACGTTGTACTGCACGATCAGCGTGCCGCCGCCCTCGACATAGGCCAGCAGGCGCGGCTGGTTGGCGCGCAAGTCCGGGCGAACATTGTACGCGCGCACCCCTGTGACGATGGCGTCATAGGCGGTCAAATCACCTCGGGCGAGCTCCTCCGGCTCGATCAGCCTCACCTGGCAGCCAAGCTGCTCGATGGCCCCGGGCACGAGATCTCCCGCTCCCATCACGTAACCGACCCGGCGAGCCAGCGTCTTCACCTCGACGGCGGCGAGCGCCGCCTGCGCCGGCGGGGTCACGGTTTGCGGGGGAATGTGCGGGTAGTCGATGGTCAAAGTCCCGGCGGCGACCTCGACTCCTCCGACTCGCGCCTTGGCCGTCAGCCGACCGCGAGACTTCCCGCCCGGCGCCGCCAGCGTGAAACTCAGGGTCGCCTGCTCGCCGGCGAGCTCGAGCCTGAAGGGCTGCCGCGCCGGCGCGGAACGCCAGCCCTGCGGCGCCTCAAGCCACACCTCGCCGGAGACCTCCGGCACATTCGCCGTGAGCTCGACCTGCACGTTCCCCGACTCTCCTGCCGGTACCACCACCGCGCCGCGCGCCAGGCGCACGGCCACGGGCGGCACCACCGCCAGCGGGCGGGTCAGCTCACCCCGGACTCGGTCCACGTAACGGTAGAGAACAGGCCGCTCGAGCACGATCTCCTCCGGCCCGGCGCGCAGGCGGAAGCGCGCGGTAAGCACCGGCGGCGTGTCGGCCGCGCCGATCCAGTCGCGATCCGGGATTCGGTAGCGCTCGCCCTCTCGCTCGGCGCGCAGCCAGAAAGGCTGGCTGTAGGGCGTGTCGGCCGGCGCCTTCCAGACTAGCGTGCGGCGCACCGGTCGATTGTAATCGAGCACCGCCTCTTCCCCGCTCCGGCCGACTCCGTCCACCTCGACCTCTTGGAGCGCCCAAAAAAAACCGGAGCGCTTGATCGCCACCGCCTCGATTTTGACCTCTTGGCCTGGGAGCAGGTGGGGACGGTCGGCCGCCGCATCCAGCCAGAGCCCGCTTAACAGCGCGACTGCCTCGTCGAGCTCTCCCAGCTTCACCCGAGCCCAGGGATCACGCAAACCGGCGATGAGCGGTCGCGCCTTGAGAAGCGGCGGCAGGGCCTGCTCGGGCCGGTCCGGATCAAACCGCCGCAAGGCCTCCCTCACCAGCTCGCCCACCGGCCCGCCGCCCGGAACGCGGTTCCAGCTCGTATCGATTCCCTCGAACGGATCCCGAGTCGCAGGCTCGCCCGCCAGCAGCACGAGACTGTTACGCACGGATCCCCGTGTTTCCGCAGCTCCGAAACCCTGACTCCGGTGCAGACTTCGGCTCATGCCCGCAATCTCGGCGAAGGAGAAACCGAGCAACGGGCTGTAGAGGCCTGGATCGAGATCGATGCGCTCGGGCATGTCGCCGGCGTCGCTGAAGCGGCCCGCGCGAAACGAGAACACGTTCCAGAAAAGCCGCCGCGGCCTCCACGGCTTCACATGCGTCAACTGCTCCGGGAATCGGCTCGCATCGCCGGCCGCCTGGAAGGCCTCCTTGCCCAGAATGGCTGAGGCTTGATGATGGCCGTGGCCGTCGCGCGAGCTGCCGGAAAAACGCAGGATGACGACGTCGGCCTGGAGGCGGCGGATGATCCAGACTACATCGCTGAGAATCTCCTGGTGCCCCCATTTCGCCAGGGTCTCCTCCGCCGTCTTGGAATAGCCGAAGTCGACGGCGCGCGTGAAATATTGCTCGGCGCCGTCCACGCGCCGGGCCGCCAACAGTTCCTGAGTGCGGATGACGCCGAGCAGCTCGCCTTGTTCCGGACCGATCAAGTTCTGGCCGCCTTCGCCTCGCGTGAGCGAGAGGTAGGCCGTGCGGAGATGCCGCCCCCGGGCAAAGTAGGCCAGTAGAGCCGTGTTCTCGTCATCCGGGTGCGCGGCGATCATCAGCACGGTGCCGAGCACGTTCAGCTTTTCGAGAGCCAGCTTCGCCCGCGCCGCCCCGGACAGCTCCCGTTGCGCCTGCAGGCCGCCTGCGGCCGCCAAACCGGCCACGAGCAGGACGATAGATCTCATGCACCCCTCTTGCGGCAAGTGCCCCGGGATAATCCCGTCGTCAGTGCTCTTCGTGTTCTTCTTCGTCGATCTGCTGAGCCAGGTACTTCTCAAGTCCCAACTCTTCGATCAGATGGAGCTGCGCCTCGAGGAAATCGACGTGCTCCTCCTCCTCCTCGAGCATCCCCTCGAAAAGCTCGCGCGAACCCTGGTCGCCGGCGGCCGCCGCCTCGGCGATCGCCCGGTTGAGCCGTTCGACCGCCTCGAGCTCGAGCGCCAGATCGTTTTCCAACTGCTGCCGGACGTTGTCGCCGATGCGCAGGGGGAAGAGCTCGTGCATCCGCGGCATGCCCTCAAGAAATAGGATCCGTTCCATCAGCTCTTCGGCGTGCTTCATCTCCTTGATCGACTCTTTCTTGAGGATCCTCGACAAGCGGTGATAGCCCCAGTGTT
>Ga0308391_1000490_pt1 | contig 17469 bp, 21 predicted proteins | sample Hotspr20Samplet1_FD_202363 | JGI IMG/M metagenome (GOLD analysis project Ga0308391, IMG submission 202363) | Hot spring phototrophic mat microbial communities from Octopus Spring, Yellowstone National Park, Wyoming, United States - 20050623_t1 ... | reverse complement strand
AGTCCAAAACGACCGTCACTGTCAGCACCGATGAACGGGTCCGCCAGCAGCAGGCCATGATGAACGTGATGCTGCCCCTGATGTTCGCCTTCTTCGCGCTCCAGTTCCCGAGCGGCGTCAGCCTCTACTGGGTCGTGAACAGCATCGTCGGCATCGGCTTCAACATCCTCATCTATGGCTTCAAACCGCTCGGCATCGAACCGTTCTTCAAGGTCCGCGCGCCCGCACCGGCGCCCGCGGCGGCCGAGCCAGCTCCCGCAGCGGCCGCCGTCTCATCTGCTCCAGAACTGAGGACACCCACCCATGGACCAGGCCGAAGCAAGCGGCAAAACCGTCGAAGACGCCCTGAATAACGCCCTCGCCATCCTCGGCGCAACCCGCGACGAAGTCGAAGTCACCATCCTCGACGAAGGCAAGAAAGGCGGCCTCTTCAGCCGCGGCCGCGATGCCGTCGTCCGCGTGACCCGGATCGCCCGCCCGGGCGCCGGGCCGGCCCCCGACCCGGCCCCGGCACCGTCCGCCGCCGATGAGCCCCGCAACGGGGGCGGCCGCCCCCGCCAGCCGCGCCGCAGCCCCCAGGCGGCCGAGGGCGGCCAGCGCGGCGCCGGCCCGGCGGCGGCCCGCTCCGCCGAACCGCCGCCGCTCCGCCTCACCCAGGCCGATTTCCTCCGCCCCGGCGAAGCGGCGCAGGCGGCGCCCGCCCGGCCCGAGCGGCCCCGCCAGCCGGCCCGCCCCCGGCAGGAGCGCCCCGCGGCCGCTGCCCGGCCCGCACGCCCATCCCGGCCGGCCCGGCCGAAGGAGGAGCAGCCGCACGTGGAGCCGGATATCAACGCCGAGGAGGTCGATTTCGCCGCCCAGACCATCGACGATATCCTCCGCATCCTCGGCATCGACGCCGAAATCTCCATCCGCGAACCGATTACCCCGGGCGACGGCCGCGGCTCCGTCCTCGCGGTCATCGATATCCGCGGCGACAACCTTGGCGTGCTGATCGGCCGCCGCGGCGAGACGCTCCTCGCACTCCAGTTCCTCGTGAACCTCGCCCTCGCCCGGAAGTACCCCGGCCGCGGCGGCGTGACGGTCGATATCGAGCACTACCGCCACCGGAACGAGGAGCGGATCGTGGAGATGGCCCGCCGCATGGGCGACCGCGTCCGCCAGACCGGCACCCCGATCACGCTCGAACCGATGTCGGCCGCCGAACGGCGCATCGTCCACCTCCAGTTCGTCGATGACCCCGAGCTCGAAACCCACAGCATCGGCGAGGGGGAGAACCGCAAAGTCGTCATCAGCCGGAGAGGCGAAGGAGGCTAGCCACGCGCGCACTGGTCGCCGGCAACGTCGCCCTCGACCGCACCCCCGATGGCGGGTGGGCGCCCGGCGGCCCTGCGCTCTATTCGGCGCTCATGGCCCGCTCCCTCGGCTGCGAGGTCACCCTCATCACCGCCCTCGAACCCGATTTCCCCCTCGGCATCCTCGACGGCATCGACCTCCGCGCCGCGCCGGGGCTCGTCGCCCGCTACGAAAACCGGTACGACGCCCGCGGCAACCGCACCCAGCGCCTGCTCGCGCCCGGGAGCGACCTCCAGCTCGTGCCGCACCTCCTCCCCGGGGAAACGTTCGACCTCGTCTTCTACGCCCCGGCCTACCACGAGTTCCGCAAAGCGCCCCTCCGCTTCAAAGGGGCCGTCGTCGGCGTCTCGCTCCAGGGTGCCCTCCGCGCGTGCGAACCGGACGGCCGGGTCGTGCCGAACCCCCGGCCGCTCGAGGCGGCCCGCGCCCTCGTGCGCCCCGGCTGGTGCGCCTTCCTGAGCGAGGAGGACACGGCGGCACCCGAGGCCCTCGCCGCCGCCCTCGCCGCGGAGAAAACGCTCGTTGTCCTGACGCGTGGCTACAACGGCGCTACACTGTTCGAACTGGATGGCAGCACGCAGAGCTACCCCGCCCTGCCTGCCCTGGCGACCGAGCCGACCGGCGCCGGCGACTGCTTCGCCATGGCGTTCATGGTCCGCCTCGCCGAGACCGATTCCGTCGACCAGGCGATGCGGTTCGCCCTCGCGGCCGGCGCCCTCGCCGTCGAAGCGCCCGGGCTCGCCGGCATCGCGACCCGCGCCGCCATCGAAGAACGCATGACCCGGGAGGCCGCCTGATGGGAGGTCGCATCGTCTCGCTCGTCAACCAGAAAGGCGGCGTCGGCAAAACCACCACCGCCGTCTCCCTCGCCGTCGCCCTCGCCCGCCGCGGCCAGCGCGTCCTCCTCGTCGACCTCGACCCGCAGGCGAACGCGACCAGCGCCCTCGGCGTCCTGCGCAGCGACCGCCCCGGCGTCTACGATGCGCTCCTCGACGAGACGCCGATCGACGAGTGCATCGCCCGCGTCGAAGCGGAGGGCGTCGACCTCGTGCCTTCGAGTGCGGAGCTCTCCGGCGCGGAGGTCGAACTCGTCCCCGTCCTCGCCCGGGAGCGGCGGCTCGTGAACGCCCTTCAGCCCGTGCGCGAACGGTACGACTGGGTGCTGATCGACTGCCCGCCCTCGCTCGGGCTGCTCACGATCAACGCGCTGACCGCGAGCGACAGCGTCATCATCCCCGTCCAGTGCGAGTACATGGCGCTCGAGGGACTGAGCCGGCTGATGGAGACGCTCGAACTCGTCCGCCGGAACCTGAACCCGGGCCTCTACATTCTCGGCGTCATCCTCACGATGTTCGACCCGCGCACCCGGCTCGCCCAGCAGGTGGTCGATGAGGTGCGGGGCCACTTCCCGCAGACGTTCGCGACCATCATCCCGCGGTCGGTCCGCCTGAGCGAGGCGCCGAGCCACGGCCAGTCGATCTTCCGCTACGACCCAGGCGGCCGCTCGGCCGCCGCGTACGAGGCCGTCGCCTCCGAACTCTTGGAACGCGTGGGAGTCGCCGTATGACACAGCCGAAGCGTGGACTGGGCCGGGGGCTCGATGCCCTCTTCGGGAGCTCCTCGGCCGCGCCCCCGGTGCAGGAGCCGCCCGCCCCCGCACCCCAGCCCCCCGCCAGCGAGGCGCCGACCATTCCCGAGCGCGAACCGGCGCACGAGGTCCCGCCGGAGCCGGCTGCCCGCCTCGCACCGGAGCCGCGGCCCACGCCGCCCGCCCGCCGCGGCGGCCCTGAGCTGCTCGATATCGACCTGATTGCGCCCAATCCCGAGCAGCCGCGCACCCACTTCGAACCCGAGCAGCTGCGCGAGCTCGCCGAATCGATCCGCGAGCACGGCATCATCCAGCCGCTCATCGTCACCCGCGACGACGAAGGCGGCTACCGGCTCATCGCCGGCGAACGGCGCCTGCAGGCAGCTCGCCTCGCCGGGCTCGAAACGGTGCCCGTCGTGGTCCGGGAAGCCGCCGATTCGGAGCTGCTCGAGCTCGCCCTTATCGAAAACATCCAGCGCGCCGACCTGAACCCGGTCGAAGAGGCGATGGCCTACCGCCGCCTCATCGAGGAGTACGGCCTTACGCAGGAGGAGGTGGCCCGGAGGGTCGGCAAGAGCCGCGCCACGATCGCGAACGCGCTCCGCCTGCTCCAGCTCGAGGCGGAGATCCGGCGCAGCCTCGTCAGCGGCGAAATCACCGAAGGCCACGCCCGCGCCCTCCTCGGCCTGCCCGAGGGGCGCGGCCGGGTGAACGCGTGGCGCGAGGTCGTCCGCCGCCAGATGTCGGTCCGCGACACCGAAAGCTATGTCCGGCGGCAGCTCGCGGCCTCCCCCGCGACCGCCTCGAAGCCGGCCGCCCAGACGGCCCGCCGCGATGCGGCGCTCAGCGACATCGAAGCCCGCCTCCGGCGCGCCCTGAGCACCCGCGTCCGCGTCGAACCGCAGAAGAAGGGCGCGAAAATCATCATCGAGTGCTACTCGCCGGAGGAGTTCGAGAACGTCGTCGCCACCCTGCTCGGGGAGTACCAGTAGCCATGGCGCACGAAGAACGGCCCGAACACCGCCTCGCCGACCTTGGCATCGAGCTGCCGCCCGTGCCGCCGCCCGCGGGCCTCTACGCCCCGGCCGTGCGTTCCGGCAGCCAGCTCTTCGTCTCCGGGCAGGTGCCGCGCGCCGCCGACGGCTCGGGCGTGGCCGCCGTCGGCAAGCTCGGCCACGACATCACCGTGGAGGAGGGTGCGGCGCTGGCGCGGGTCTGCGCACTGCAGGCGCTCGCCGTGGTCCGCGCCGAGCTTGGCAGCCTCGACCGGGTGCGGCGCGTCGTGCGGGTCGCCGGGTACGTCGCGAGCGCGCCGGGGTTCACGCAGCACCCGGCGGTCATCAACGGCGCCTCCCAGCTGCTGCTCGACGTCTTCGGCGAAGCCGGCCGCCACGCCCGGGTCGCCATCGGCGTCGCCGAGCTCCCCGCCGGCGTCCCGGTCGAAGTCGAGTTCCTCTTCGAAGTCGACTGACCCCGGCGACGGGGCCCCTTGTGCAGTGCATCCGCTGCACCGATACTGGAGGTGTATCCCCCCTCACCGCTTCGGCGGGAGGGCCAGGCCGCGGCAACGCGGCCTTTGTTGTATCTGACCCCCGGAGCGACGTTCGGCTGATGCGGGCGGCGGCCTACATCGACGGCTTTAACCTCTACTACGGCCTCCGCGCGCTGCGCGAACGCGCGCCGCAGTTCGGCGAGAACCGCTGGCTCGATCTGCGCCGGCTGGCCCAGGAACTTTCGCCTCGCGCCCAGCTGCGCCAGGTACGGTACTTCACAGCCCGGGTCGAAGCCCGGGACGGCGACCCCGGTCTGCCGCAACGCCAGGATGTGTACCTGCGGGCCTTGCGAACACTTCCCGACCTCACCATCCACTTCGGCGCGTTTCTCACGCACCAGGTGACGTTGCCCCTTGCAGAGCCCTCTGAGAGTCAGCGCTGGGCAACGGTGCTGCGCACCGAGGAGAAAGGCTCCGACGTCAACCTGGCCACGTATCTCCTGCTCGACGCGTTTTTCGACCGATACGACCTCGCGATCGTTATCTCGAACGACTCCGACCTCGCCGAGCCGGTGCGCGCGGTCCGCGACGAGCTGCACAGGCGCGTGCTGGTCGTTTCACCCCAGGAACGGGTAACAGCCCGGCTCCGGCAGGCCGCCTCGGACTCGCGGATCCTCCGTCCGGGGGTGGCCGCTCGGTGCCAGCTGCCCGTCCCGGTCATCGATGCGCTAGGGCATTCCATCCATCCGCCGCCGGCATGGGGCCCCTTCAGAAACATCAGCTGAACGAGCCCTGCGTTCGAAATACCCCTCTTCCCTGCCGGAGGTTGACGGCGCCCGGTGGCGGGGCGGACACCCGCTCCCTCCTCCCTTCTTCCTCCCCCGGCACCGTGCTACCCTCCGTACCGGGGGAACGGCCTGAAGGCCCGCCGCATCGAGGGGACTGCCGGTGTACAACGACCTCGCCATCTTCTCCGGCCGCGCCCACCCGGCGCTTGCCGAAGCGATCGCTGCCCGCCTCGGCCGCACCCTCGGCAGGGTCGACGTCTTCGAATTCTCCAACGAAAACATCTTCGTCCAGTTCCAGGAGAACATCCGCCAGCGCGACGTCTTCCTCGTCCAGCCGTTCGTCAGCCCGGTGAATACGTCGATCATGGAGCTGCTCATCATGATCGACGCCGCCCGCCGCGCCTCCGCCGGCCGGATCACCGCCGTCATCCCCTACTACGCCTACGGCCGCAGCGATAAGAAGGACCAGCCGCGCGTCCCCATCACGGCCCGGCTCATCGCGAACATGCTCGAAACCGCCGGGGCCGACCGCGTCCTCACCCTCAACCTCCACGCCGGCCAGATTCAGGGCTTCTTCAACATCCCCGTCGATGAGCTGAACGCCCTCTACCCCGTCTCGGCCTACTTCCGCACCAAGAACCTCGAAAATTACACCGTCGTCGCCACCGATGTCGGCGGCGAAAAGCGCGCCCGCGACCTCGCCGTCCGGCTCGACCGGCCCCTCGCCATCATCGATAAGCGGCGCATCGGCAACGCCGAGGTGACCGAGGCGATGCACGTCATCGGCGACGTCGACGGCCGGAACTGCCTCATCCTCGACGACGAAATCAGCACGGCGGGGACAATCGTGTCGGCCGTGCACGCCCTGCGGCAGCACGGCGCCCGGGAGATCATCGTCAGCTGCTACCACCCCGTCTTCGCCGGCCCGGCGGTGGACCGGCTGCGCGCGCTCGACGTGCAGGAGATCGTCGTCACCGACTCCGTTCCCCTCGGCCCGGAGAAGATGCTGCCGAACATGACGGTCATCCCCGTCGCGCCTCAGCTCGGCGACGCCATCGGGCGGATCCACAGCGGGCAGTCGGTCGGCGCACTCTTCCAGTAGCCGGCGCCCCGCCCGGCGCGCCCGTCATCTGGCTGTCATGCGCCGTTGACGAACTGTTCATCCACACGCCCTCGCGAATGTGGTATATGTAGCGGTGCCGAATCGGCGGGACTGCCGCCGAGCGGGGGAACCGTCTCCCTGGGGTGTATCCCGGCTCCGGCCGGGTAGGCGACTCCCCTCGCCGAACCCGTCAGCTAACCCCGCAGGCGTAGTGGGAGAGGCCCGGCAGCCCTCCAGCCTGCCGCACGTGCCTCTCAGGTCCGCAGGGACGTTCGCACCGGGCCGCCCCGGCCCAGGGCGGACTGTCCCCTCAGCACCGCGATGCAAGGAGGCACGCAATGCTCCGACCCGAATTCCAGTCCTGGTGGCGCCGCTGGCTCGCCCCCCGGCCCGCCGACGCCGTCGCCCGCCGGCAGACGCCCCGCATCTGCCCCGAGTGCCGCGCCCGGTACGAACCGCGCGACCGCTACTGCCCCGGCTGCCACATGGCCACCCCGGAGTGGCGCTACGGCTGAAGACGCCCAGTTCCCTCCTCTGGTGTGCTGCGACCCCTGGCAGCACACACCGGCGGGCCGCCCCAGGCACGGGCGGCCCGTCCGGCGTTTCCTTGACCGGCGGGTGATCGCTGCGCCCCGGCCTGCGACAATCACCGGGTGACTTCACCCGAGCCCGGGCAGCCGGGCCCCAGCGACCTCCCCGGGCCCCCGCCGCCCTTCGCGGTCGAAGAAGGTAGCGGCCGGCCGGTCTACCTCCGCCGCCAGCCCGCCTGGAGCTACTTCCTCACCCCCGGGGCTATCCTGCTTGGCGCGCTCGTCATCGCCGCCGCCATCTGGTGGCAGCCCGGCAGCGACGACCCGGCTTCGACCGCGGCCACGCCCGGGGCTGCTGCGGCCAGCACCGCGCCGGCCGGCTCGCCCACGGCCCGCGCCCAGGCGGCCTCCCTCCTCGATACCTTCCTCGGCTACGCCCGCTCGCTCGGGCTCGATGAGCAAAAACTGCTGCAGTGCCTGAACGACAGCGCCAACGTCCAGCTCATCAACAGCCACCTCCAGCGCGGCAGCCAGCTCGGCGTCTCGGGAACGCCCACCTTCTTCATCAACAACAAGAAGCTCGTCGGCGCCCAGCCGACGGCCCTCCTCCTCGAAATCGTCGAAAAAGAGCGCTCGCCGAACCCGCCGACCTCCCTCGCCGACTACTCGCAGCAGCTCCAGCAGCTCGCGGCCCAGAACCCGCCCTCGTTCGAAATCCTGCCGCAGCGCCCCGACCTGTCCGGCGCCGCCTTCGAGGGCAACCCGAACGCCCGCGTCGTCGTCGCCGAGTTCAGCGACTTCCAGTGCCCCTTCTGCCAGCGCTGGACGCAGACCTCCCTCCCCGAGCTCCGCAAGCTGGTCGGCAACGACGTCGCGATCGCCTTCCTCCACTTCCCCATCGCGCAGATTCACCCGAACGCCGGCAACGCCAGCCTGCTCGCCATCTGCGCCGGTGCCCAGGGCAAGTTCTGGGAGATGCACGACCTCCTCTTCGCCCGGCAGGCGGAGTGGTCGAACCTGCGCTGACGCGCCCGCCTCGCCCACGCGCAGCGCAGGACGGCTTCGCTACCATCCAGACAGCAATGCCCGAAACCCGCCGCTCCGGCCTGCGCATCCATTACCGCGTCGAAGGGCGCGGCGACCCGGTCGTCCTCGTCCACGGCTATACCGCGAGCGGCTGGTCGAACTGGGTCGCCAGCGGCTGGGTCGAGCGGCTTGCCGACCGTCACACCCTGGTCATTCCCGACCTCCGCGGACACGGCCGCAGCGAGAAACCGCGCGAGGCCAGCGTCTACAGCACGGCGGCCTTCGCCGCCGATGTCCTCGCCGTGATGGACGAAGAGGGCATCGCTGCGGCGCCGGTGGTCGGCTATTCGATGGGCGGCATGGTCGCGCTCGAGCTGCTCGGGCGGCACGGCGAACGGTTCCCCCGCGGCGTTGTCGGCGGCATGGGCAGCTACTTCCCGCCCGGGCGGGCCCGCTTCGCCCTCGGACGGTCGCACCCGCGCAGCCTCGCGCCGCGGCGCCGCCCGCTCGATGCCCTCGCCTACTTCGCCCGCTACTGGAGCGAGATGGACCTCGTCGCCCTCAACCGGGTGTTCCGGGGCGTCTTTGCCGACGGCGTCCCCGTCGAGGCGGAGCTGCTGCCCGCCATCCGGCAGCCCGTGCTCGTCGCTGCCGGCACGCGCGATGTTTTCTTCGAGCCGGCGGTCGCCCTCGCCCGGTCGCTCCCGAACGCCCGCTTCCTGCCGGTCCCGCACGATGCCCACACCAGCGCAGTGCGCAACCCGCGCTTCATCGACGCGGCGGCCGCCTTCCTCCGCGCCGGGGTGGCCGCGCGGTAGCTATCCCCCGCGCACGAAGTTGCCCCGAAGACGCTGCCGCCGCGCCGCTCGACACGCCCGCCGGCCCGGCCGCACAATCGCTCCGAAGCCCCTGCGTGCACTGGAGGTCCCGCGCCATGGAGTTCCGCGATTCGCCCGCCGAAGCCGCCTTCCGGCAGGAAGTCCGCGCCTTCCTCGATGCCGAATTCCCGCCTGAGTTCGCCGAGCGGCCGGTCGAATGGGGGCTTTTCAACGGCGCCGGGCGCGCCGTGCCCGGGTTCGCCGAGTTCATGCGCGAGTGGACGAAGAAGCTGAACGCCCGCGGCTGGGGCGCTCCCGCCTGGCCGAAGGAGCACGGCGGCGGGCTCTCGGTGAAGGAGCAGTTCATCCTCAGCGAGGAGTTCGCCTGGCGGCGCGCCCCGCGGCCCGGCGGCATCGGCCACGGCTGGGCCGGGCCCACCATCATGGTCTACGGCACCGAAGAGCAGAAGCGCGAATACCTCCCGAAGATCATCTCGGGCGAGCATATCTGGTGCCAGCTCTTCTCCGAGCCCGGCGCCGGTTCCGACCTCGCCTCGCTCCAGACCCGCGCCGTGCGCGACGGCGACGACTACGTCATCAACGGCCAGAAGATCTGGACCTCCGGCGCGCAGTACGCCCACATGGGCATCCTCCTCGCGCGGACCAACCCCGATGCGCCCAAGCACCGCGGCATCAGCTACTTCCTCGTCGATATGAAGACGCCAGGCATCACCGTGCGGCCGCTCGTCAACATGCTGAACAGCCACGAGTTCAACGAGGTCTTCTTCGAGGATGTCCGCGTGCCGGCGAAGAACCTCCTCGGCGAGGAGAACCGGGGGTGGTACCTCGCCACCACGACGCTCGATTTCGAACGGAGCGGCATCGCCACCAGCGTCTCCCACCAGCTGATCGTGCGCGACCTCGTCCGGTTCGCGAAGGAGTCCGCGGTTGGTAGCCGCAGCGTGGCCACACGGCCCTCGCTCCGCACCGAGCTGGCCGACCGCGCCATCGAGGCGCAGGTCGAATCGCTCATCTCCTACCGGATCATCTCGATGCAGGAGCGCGGCCAGATTCCGAACAAGGAGTCGTCCATCGCGAAGCTGTACTCGAGCGAACTCGATGTGCGCCTGGCCGTGACAGCCATGCACCTCGCCGGCCTCTACGGCCAGGTCACCGACCGCGAGGATGCGCGCGTGCTCGGCGGGCGGATCGCCCGGTTCTACATGCACAGCACCACGAGCCCGATCGGCGGCGGGACGAGCGAAATCCAGCGGAACATCATCGCCACCCGCGGGCTCGGGCTGCCGCGCGGCTGAGCCGCCTAGCCGGCCCGGCGGAGCTGGCCCTGCAGCCAGGCGATATCGGCCCGGAGGTGGGCCGCCTCCCGCTCCTCGAGCGCGGCCCGGGGGCCCGCGGCGCCTGCGCGCAGCCCCCGCTCCAGCGCCGTCAGCCGGCGCGCGGCGGCCGCCATCCGCTCGCGGAGCACCTCCGTGAGCCCCGGCGCCGCGATAGCGCTCCCCGCGGCAAGGGCCAGCGCGAAGGCCGGACCATCGACCGGTTCGCGCCGCAGCGTGCGCAGGGCCGCCCGGGCGAGCTGCTCCCGGCCGGCGCCGGTCAGCTCGAGCCGCTTCCGGCGGTGGCCGGTTTCCCCGGTTTCGAGCTGCACGGCGACGAACCCGTCCCGTTCGAGCGCATCGACGGCGCGGTAGAGGGCGCTCCGGCTCACCGGCAGGCCGAGCCCGGAGAGGTGGTCGAGCAGGGCGTACGGGTGGGCAGGCGAGAGGGCGAGGGCGGCGAGTACGGCGAAGCTGGCATCCATGGCCGCGATTCTGCCCGGTCTGCGTGCCGGGGCCGTATCGGGGATTCGCCCGATTCCGTGCTGCCGGCACGCCCAATTCGGGCCGCCCGCGCCGCCGATCCTCCCCCGCGGGAGCTGATCCCGCCCGGGAAGGTCCCTCCCGGGCGTGCCGGGCCGGCAGGGGAACGGCCCGCCGGCCCACGCCGGGGAGCGGCCTCCCCCGCACCCGGTTATCGAACCGGAACTTGACCGCCCCGGTGGAGAGTTGGTGAACTGACGCGGGACGTCTCGGGCGCGACAGGGCCCGTCGGCCGAACCTGCTACCGTGGAATCCGTGGATACCCGTTTCAGCTCCCCGCCCGACCTGACCGTTGTCTGCGCCTGGTGCGAGGCCGTCGTGCGCGGCGGCGCCGCCGGGCCGGTCTCCCACGGCATCTGCCGGGAGTGCGCGCGCAGCTTCCTCGAGCGGCTCCCTTTCGCCTGCCTCGAAGCGATCGCCGATGACGACGGCACCGTCACGCTCCTCTCGGGCTATCGGTTCCCGCTGGACGAGGTCCCCAGGGCTCTCGGCTAGCCCCCCGCGCGCTCCGCTCTCCCGACCGGCGCGGACAGGGTTTTCCCGCATTTTTTCGGGCGCTTCACCCGCTGTTGCTGCGTTGGAAACATTCCGGAGGCGGGGCCGTGGTACGGTGGCCTAAGCACCCGGGGTGCGCAGCTGCCCCGCGGCATCCGTTGATACAGGTGTGGCTGGTTTGCAGGTGGCGGCCTCCCGTCTCCCCGTCCCGGCGCTCGTCGCCTTCGCAGTCGCCAAGCTGACCTCGCAGGCGGCGCAGAACCTCTTCTTCGCGGCGCTGCTGGTCGCCGCAGGCACCTCCGACCACGCCGCTGCAGGGCTCTCGTCCTTCTTCGTCGCCATGCTCCTCGCGTCCCTCGCCTTCGGCGTACCGGGCGGGGCGCTCGCGGACCGGATCGGCCCCTCCCGCTCCTTCGCGCTTGGCGGCATCGGCCGGGCCGCCGTGATCCTCGCCTGGGCGCTCGAACCGGGCAGCGGGCTGCTGGTGCCGGCGGCCGTTTTCGCCTACTCCGCCGTCTCGCAGGCGTACTCCCCGGCCGAGATGGCGCTCGTCCGCACGCTCGGCAGCGGCCGCCACGGGGCGCTGCACGCCCTGCTCCTCACCCTCCAGTTCGGCGGGCAAGGGCTGGCGGTCGCGGTGCTTGCCCCGCTCCTCTGGTGGCTCGGCGGTACGAATGCGATGGTCGCCGGGGCCGCCGTCATTGCGCTTGCGGCCGCCGCGGCAGCGTGTAGCCTCGCTGTGGCCACCTCGCGGATGCAGCTCGAATGCCCGGCCCGCGGCTCCGCCTTCCGCGATACCGTCCGCTTCTTCCGCCGGCAGGCCATCGCCCGCGAGGCGCTGATCGCCCTTGCGCTCACGTCGATGGTCGTGCAGGGCAGCATCGTCGCCCTCCCGCTCTACCTCCGGAACGACCTCGCGGCCGGCTCGCTCGGCGCCGGGGCCGTCATTGGCGCTGCCGGGCTCGGCGTCGCCGCCGGCCTCCTCCTCGCCGCCTTCCGGCTCCGCCCGCGGGCGGCGGGCGGCACGATCCGCGCTGCCGTGCTCGCGATGGCGGTCGGCACCTTCGCGCTCGCTTCGCTCGATTACGGCCTCCGCGCCGCCCTCGAACTCACCGAGTTCGGCCCGCTCGTCGACCTCGACCTCCGCCTCGGCACCGCCTACGCGGTCGCCGTGCCCGTCGCCTTCCTCCTCGGCCTCTCCGTCTCGCTCGCGCTGCTCGCCGGCCGGACAGCGCTGACCGCCGCAGCACCCGCTGCCCACCAGTCGCGTGTCTTTGCCGTGCAGGCGACGCTCACCGACGCGTTCGTCGTGCTGCCGCTCGTCCTGTTCGGCGTCGGCGTCGAGGTGGCCGGCGCCCGGCCGGTGCTCGCGCTGATGGGCGGCGTCGCCGGGTTCGCGTTCCTCGTGCTCGAAGGGCGGATCCTGGTGTCCTGGTTCCACCCGCCGGCCGAGCCGGCTGCGGTGCCCGTGCCCGTCGAACGCGACTGACCCGCCGCCTCAGCGCCCGCCGAGCAGCTCGTCCACCTTCGCCCGGAACGTCTCCGCATCGGGCAGCGCGCCGAACCGCGTGAGCTCCCGCCCTGCCGCATCGATGAGCACGAACGTCGGCGTCTCCCGGATGCCGTACGCCGCCGAGACCGGGTCGCGGTCCACGGACTTCTCCACGAACACGACGCGGTCGCGCTCCCCGGCCATCACCCGGTGCACGAACTGCATCCGTTCGCAGGCAGCGCAGGCCGGGGCGCTGAAGAAGACGAGCGTGGGCAGGCCGTCGGCGCGCGGCGCCGCCTCCGTGGGCAGCGGGGCGAGGCTGTGGTACGCCGTGTGCTCCGGTCCGCGGACGATGAGGATTTCGCTGCCGGCGTTCGCGCGGGCGAGGTCGGCCAGCGCCGGGTCGACCGGCGATTCGCCGCGGGCGGCCAGCCCGACCCACGCGGTGAGGCCGACCGTCGGGAAGACCATCGCCAGGATGATCGCCCAGGCCTTCCAGCTCCAGCCGGGATTCCACCACTGCCGCCGGCCCGGCCGCTGTGCCGTCATGCCTCCATTGTCGGGCCGCGCGCGCCCGGCGTCGCGTCAGCCGCCGCCCCGCATCGTCTTCTGGCGGAGGAAGGCCGCCGCCTCGGCGGCGCGCGGCCCCTCGACCTCGTAGAAGACCACCGGGATGCGGCTGCCCCAGGCGCGGACCGCCTCGCCCGGCACGATGCGGACGGTCCACCCCTCCCCGCGGACGAGGTCGCCCTCGGCGGTGCCGCCGAACTCGCGCTCCAGGTAGCCGACGACGAGCGCCCTATCGACGTTCCGGACCTCGAGCCGCTCCACGTCGGTCAGCCCCCGGCCGCGGGCGGGAAGATGTCGACCTCGGCGCCCGGCGGCACCGGCGTCTCCAGGAGCTGCAGGTGCCGGATTTCGCGCCCGTTGACGAACACCTTGATGTAGTCGCCCAGCTCGCCCGGGCCGGTCCAGAGCAGCTCGCCGATGGCCGGGAAGCGCGCCCCGACCGCCTCGAGGAGGTCGCGCGCCGTGGCGCCCGGCGGGAGGTCGAACTCCACAGTCTTGCCGCCCGCAAGCGGCCTCAGGGTGGCGTAGAAGTTCACGTGCACCGCGGCGAACCTCCCCTCCCGCCGGGCCGGCGGCTACAGCCCGGCAACCTCCGCGTACCGCTTCAGGGCCGGGAGCACCTGGTCGGCGCCTTCGGGCCGGACGCCGAAGATGACGCGGTCGACGCCCATCTCGGCGTACTGTTCGATGACCTCCTTCGAGGGCGGCACCCCGAAGACGGAGACCGGGATCGGCCCCCGTCCGGCAGCCTTCGCCCGCTCCTGCAGCTCGCGGATCATGCCGGCCAGCACCTGGCCCGTCCGCCCGCCGATCGGCATCCAGCCGTCGCCGTATTCGAGCACCCGGTCGAGCGTGTGCGGGCCGGCCCCGCCCACGAGGATCGGCGGGTGCGGCTTCTGCACCGGCTTCGGCCACTGCCAGATCGGGTCGAAGTTCACGAACTTCCCGTGGAACTCGGCCTCGTCCTTCGTCCAGATCTCCTTCATCGCCAGGATCCGCTCGCGCAGGATCTTCCAGCGCAGCTTCGGGTCGGTCCCGTGGTTCTCCATCTCGTCTTCGTTCCAGCCGCCGCCGATGCCGAAGAGGAACCGCCCGCCCGAAAGGTGGTCGACCGAGGCGACCTCCTTCGCCGTGATGATCGGGTCGCGCTGCATCACGAGGCAGACGCCGGTGCCGACCTTCAGCGTCTTCGTGACCGCCGCCACGGCCGCGCAGACGACGAAGGGGTCGAGCGTGTGCGAATACTCCTTCGGGAGTTCGCCGCCGCCCGGCCAGGGGGTCCGGCGGCTGGTTGGGATGTGCGTGTGCTCGGGGAAGAAGACGGATTCGAAGCCGAGCTCCTCTGCAGCCCGGCCGAGCTCGGTGACCGGGATGGCGTAATCCGTCGGGAACATCTGGATGCCGTACTTCACGACTGGCTCCTTCTGAGGTCGGGGTTGGCGTCCGCGGATTCTAGCCCGCCGCGCCGGCCGATGCGACCGCCCGCACGACGGCGAGCGAATCGCTGATGACGCCGCGCACCCCCAGCGCCGCGAGCGGCCCGAGGAGCGCCGGGTCGTTCACCGGCCAGGTGAGCACCGCCTCGCTCACCGCCTGCAGCCGCCCGGCCCGCTCCGGCGTGAGCAGCTCCCGGTGGATGGCGACGGCCGCGGCCCGCCGTCCCTCCAGGTGCCGGGCGATCCGCTCGAACCGCCGCGCGCTGCCGATCGAATGGACCACGAGCGCCTCCTCGACGGCATGGAACGGCTCGAGCAGCGACCAGCGCTGGGCGCTCACGAGGTACGGCCGCCCCGGCGCGAGCGCGGCCATCGCCTCCCGGACGGCAGGCCCGAGCCGGTCGTCCCAGCCCTTCAGGTCGAGGTGGAGGAGGACGCCCGGCGGCGCGGCCTCCAGCAGCTCCGGGAGCCGGAGCCGAGGGCGCCAGCCGGGGCGCAGCTCCCAGCGGTCCCAGAGGATGGGCAGCGGCCCGGCCGTTTTCGTGTGGCGCACCTCGATGTGGCCACGGTGCAGCCACAGGTCGGCTTCGATGGCGAGGGCGCCGGCGGCCACCGCTTCGGCCAGCCGCGCCGGCTCGTTCCCCGCGCGGTGGGCGATGGCGAACAGCCCGGCCGGGAGCTCAGGCGGCATCTGCGGGCACCCGCTCCAGCGGCCGGACCCAGGCCCGCATCTCCCACGGCGCGAACCGGCGCCCGCGCGCCAGCTCGACGGCGTAGAGCGCCGCCAGGGCGATCGCTGCGCCGGCCGCAAGGTCGAGGAGGTAGTGGTTGGCGGTGAGGACCGTCGCCAGGCCCATCGCCGCCGGGGCCGCCACCCCGGCCGCCTTCGCCCACCGCCGCTCCGAGCACCGCACGATGCCCAGCCCGATCAGCACGTTCCAGCCGAAGTGGAAGCTCGGCATGGCGGCGTACTGGTTCACCAGCGCCGGCGGCTGGAGCACGCGGTACGCCCGCGAATGCTCGGTCACCGTGTCGACGAGCGTGGGGTCGAACAGCCGCGGCGGCGCCACCGGGAAGGTCGCGAAGATGACGAGCCCAATGCTGCCGGAGACGAGGAAGGCATTGCGGATCGCCCGGTACTCGGCCGGGTGGCTGATGACCAGCCAGGCCGCCACCGCGGCGATGAACGGCCAGTGGCCCCAGATGTACACCCAGTTCGCCAGGGTCACCAGCGCATGGGAGCCGAGAATCACGTCCTGCAGCTCCTCTTCGATGTGGATGTGGAGCAGCTGCTCCAGGTCGACCACCCGCTGCGCGTTCGCCAGGGCGTCGTCGTAGGCGCCTTCGGTGAACCCGCGGATGGCGAAGTAGGCGATGACGGCGACGAACATGATCCCCAGCTCGCGGGCTGCGGCGAGCGCTGCCCGCCGGGCATCCAGCGTTTCGCCATTCCGGAAACCGCCGTGCGTCATCTTCCCAGTTTACCGCGCCGGGCAGCCCCGCTGCGTGGGGGCCGCCCAATCGACTACCATCGCTCCAGCACACCTCCGGGGGCGCGGCCGATGCCGCTGCTGCCATCGCTCACGCTCGCCGATGCGGCCGGGATCGCCGGGCTGGCGCTCTTTGCGGCCGGGGCGCTCGCTGCGTTTCGTCTCCCCGCTGCCGCTGCCGGGCGGCCCCGGCTTGAGGCTGCCGCCGCCCTCGGCTTCGTCCTCTGGGGGCTCGCCCTCTTCGCTGCCTGGTACGCCTGGAGCGCCCCCGCGCGGACGTGCGCGGTCTGCGGCGAACCGCTCACCCTCGCTGTGGAGGATGGCGGCGCCGTCCCGTTCGAGGCCGGGCAGCCCGCCGGTCTGGCGGGGCTGGATGCCCGTGCACCCTGAGGCCGCTTGACGTTCGCCTGTCAAACCGCCAGATTGCATTTCGACAATCGAAGACCGGGAGGGCCCTTCCGCCGCCAGCCGTGCGGGAGGAGCCGGGGCAAGTCCGGTGCGAATCCGGCGCTGTGCCGCAACTGTGAGGCCGAACGGCCGAGCCAGAAAACCCGCCCAACCGGACCGATGATCCTTCGCGCGAAAGGGGTCGGTGCCATGTTTCTCGCCACCTGAGCCCGCCGCGGCGGGCTTTTTCGTTACTTCCCGCCTGCCCGGCCTGTCTGTCCTGCCGCTGCGGCGCCTCCCGCGCCGCCCCGCTTCACCCTGCTCCAAGGAGTCCCCATGAAACGGCTTGTCCTCGCCTTCGCCGCGGCCCTCGCCGTCCTCCCGGCTGCCGCATTCGCCGCGCTTCCCGCCACCGACGCCGTCATCAAGGGCGCGGCCTTCATCAAAACCGTCCAGCGCCCGGACGGCGGCTACGCCGAGTCGCCCGGGCAGTCCATCGATGCCATCATCGCCGTCCGCGCCGCCGGCTACGACCCGCGCCTCGACGTGAAGGACGGCAAGTCGCCGGTCGACTGGCTCACCGCTGCCGCCCCGTCGATCACTTCCCCTGCGCTGGCTGCCAAGGCGGCGCTCGGCGCCAAAGCGCTCGGCCTCGACCCGAAGAACGTCGGCGGCGTGAACCTCATCGCCGTCGCCCAGGGCGGCTACAACGCCGAGACCGGCGCCTATGCGAACAACGCCTTCAGCCAGTCGATCGCCATCCTCGGCCTGGCCTGCACCGGCAACACCGTCGGCGCGAAGGCCGCCGACAACCTGAAGGCGCTCGCCGTCCAGGGCGGCGGCTGGGGATTCGGCGGCAACGCCGACCCCGATTCGACCGCGATCGCCATCCAGGCCCTCCTCGCGGCCGGCGTCCCGAAGACCGACCCGAAAGTTGCCGAGGGCCTCGCCTGGCTGAAAGCGAACCAGGGCAACGACGGCGGCTGGGGCTTCGACCCGAACGATTCGAACACCTCGTCGACCGC
>Ga0308391_1000478_pt1 | contig 17619 bp, 16 predicted proteins | sample Hotspr20Samplet1_FD_202363 | JGI IMG/M metagenome (GOLD analysis project Ga0308391, IMG submission 202363) | Hot spring phototrophic mat microbial communities from Octopus Spring, Yellowstone National Park, Wyoming, United States - 20050623_t1 ... | reverse complement strand
GTGTGTTATGGTGTGGAGGGCACGGACTGGATCACTTCAAAGTACACCCGTTCGTCAAAGGCCCGTAGATAGACTGAGCTGCGGGGTGGGATTTCGCCGCTGAGGAGCTTTTCAGCTAAGGGATTCAGGACGAGGTTTTGGATGACTCGTTTGAGGGGACGAGCGCCAAACTGCACATCATAACCCAAATCTGCTAATAGCTCTACTACTTCTGGCTCCCAGGAGAGGTCTATTTCTTGGTCGCTGAGGCGTTTTTTCACTTGGTTGAGCTGGATGGTTACGATTTGGTGTAGGAGTTCTGGGGATAGGGGTTCAAAGAGCACAATTTCATCAATGCGGTTGAGGAATTCGGGACGGAGGGTTTGCTTGAGGAGGGCGAGGATTTCTTCGCGCAGGTTTTGCATGAGGGCGGTTTTGTCGTCGCCTCGGTAGTCGGCCAGGCGTTCCATGATGAGGTGGGCGCCGAGGTTGGAGGTCATGATGAGGATGGTGTTTTTGAAGTTGACAGTGCGGCCTTTGCCGTCGGTGAGACGGCCATCATCCAGCACTTGCAGAAGGATGTTGAAGACGTCGGGGTGGGCTTTTTCGATTTCGTCCAGGAGGATGACGCTGTAGGGGCGGCGTCGGACGGCTTCGGTGAGTTGCCCGCCTTCTTCGTAGCCGACATAGCCGGGGGGCGCGCCAATGAGCCGACTTACGCTGTGTTTTTCTTGGTATTCGGACATGTCTATGCGTATCATGGCCTGTTCGGTGTTGAAGAGGGCTTCGGCGAGGGCTTTGGCTAGTTCGGTTTTACCGACGCCTGTAGGGCCAATAAAGAGGAAGGAACCTATAGGGCGATTGGGGTCTTGGATGCCGGCGCGGCTTCGCCGGATGGCATTGGCCACGGCTCGTACCGCTTCGTCTTGACCTACGACGCGCTGATGCAAAATCGCCTCTAACTGGAGGAGCTTTTCCCGCTCGGATTGGAGCATGCGAGAGACGGGAATGCCCGTCCATCGGCTCACAATCGCCGCAATATCCTCTGCTGTAACTTCTTCCCGCAGGAGGCGCTGTCCCTTTTGAGAAAGTTCATCCAGCTGGGCTTTGAGTTCGTTGATTTTCTTTTCAATGGCGGGGATTTGGCCGTAGCGGATTTCGGCGGCTTTGCCCCAGTCGGTGCGTCGTTCTGCCTCCTCCGCCGCAAAGCGAAGTTGCTCTAATTCCTCTTGAAGCTGACGAATAGACTGGATGAGGTGCTTCTCATGTTCCCACTGGGCGCGTAAGGCTTCGCGCTCTTTGTAGAGTTCGTTGAGCTGCCGGGAAAGTTCGGCGACTTTGGTTTCGTTTTTTTCTATTTTGAGGGCTTCGCGTTCTATTTCCAGTTGGCGGATGCGGCGCTCCAGTTGGTCTAAGGGTTCTGGCAGGGAGTCGAGGGCGAGGCGGAGGCGGGCGGCGGCTTCGTCTATGAGGTCTATGGCTTTATCGGGGAGGAAGCGGTCGGAGATGTAGCGGTGGGAGAGTTCGGCGGCCGCCACAATGGCTTCGTCCGTGATGCGGATACCGTGATGGATTTCATAACGTTCTTTGAGGCCCCGCAGGATGGAGATGGTTTCTTCCACAGAGGGCTCATCTACATAAACAGGCTGGAAGCGACGTTCAAGGGCTTTGTCTTTTTCAATATATTTTTGGTATTCGTCGAGGGTGGTGGCGCCGATGACGCGCAGTTCGCCGCGGGCGAGGGCGGGTTTGAGGATGTTGCCGGCATCCATAGCGCCTTCGGCTTTGCCGGCGCCGATGAGGTTATGGAGCTCATCAATGAAGAGGATGATTTCGCCCTCGGATTGGGTGGCTTCTTTGACGACGGCTTTGAGGCGTTCTTCAAACTGGCCGCGATACATGGCCCCGGCTAAAAGGGCCGCCATATCTAAGGCGAAGAGACGTTTATTTTTGAGGGTTTCGGGGACATCGCCGCTGGCGATCCGCTGAGCAATGCCTTCTACGATAGCGGTTTTTCCGACGCCGGGATGCCCTATGAGCACGGGATTATTTTTGGTGCGGCGGGCTAAGATTTGGAGGGTTCGTCGAATCTCCTCGTCGCGGCCGATTACGGGGTCAAGTTTACCTTGCCGGGCCATAGCGGTTAGGTCTATGGCGTACTTACCCAAGGCATTAAAGCGCTCCTCGGCATTTGGGTCCGAGAGGGACTGGCCCTTACGCAGGGCTTGCATGGCCTTCTCAATGGTGTCTTTGGAAAGGCCCTGCTGACGCAGAAGGTGCCCAATGTCGTCCTTAGCTTCGGAGATGGCCAGCCACAAGTGATCAATGCCCACATACTCGTCTTTTAGGCGAGAGGCTTGCTGGAGGGCCCTATTCAGGGTCTCTTGCAGGGAAGGCCCGATGGCCGGTGAACCCGCGCCCCCCTGTAAGGTGGCCTGCCGCTGTAACCAGGCAGAGACCTGCTGCTTGAGGGAAGCGGCATTTACGCCTGCCTTCTGCAGGAGGTAGGGCGTTATGGCTTCATCCCGTTCCAGAAGGCTCAAAACCAAATGTCCATTCTCAATCGTGCTGTGCCGGGCGGCTTGCCCCAGCTCCATAGCGTGCTGGAGCACTTCCTGAGCCCGAACGGTAAATTGTTCCCAACGCATGGTGGATATTCTGGGCAAAGAGGGCGCCAGAAGCCAAACCTGCCAGATTTTTCCCTACTTTTGGCAGAATGCGCGTGTGGCTTGTCAGCGACCATGCGGGCTATAAGCTCAAACATCATCTTCGGCGCTATTTGGAGGGGCGGTACGAGGTCGTAGATGTGGGAACCTTCTCCGAGGAAGCTACGGATTATCCCCAGTGGGTGCATCAGCTGATGAAGGAGTTTGATCCGGCGGAGCGCGCGATTCTTCTCTGCGGGACCGGGAATGGCGTGTGCATGACAGCCAATCGGTATCCCCAGGTGCGAGCCGCGCTGGCCTGGAATGTGGAGATAGCTCGACTAGCTCGTGCGCACAACGATGCCAATGTCCTGTGCTTACCGGCGCGATTTCTCCAGCCCCACGAGGCAGAAGCCATTGTAGAGACGTTTTTGACGACGGCTTTTGAAGGTGGGCGGCATGAGCGCCGCATTGCTCAAATCAATCCCTCCAGCTGCTGCTAAAGCTTAGCACCTATGCGATATATTCTTCTTGGCATAGTTTTTTGGGTGGCTCTCTGGGCCCAGAATGGCGTCAAAGTTTTACTTTTAGACCAAATAGCAGAGAATGGTTTTTCGTTGGATACGGGGATTTTTCGGCGGATTGAGGAGCTGGTTTCAGAACGGGAGCTGATGGGGCATCTTACTTTCTTGGCAAGCGATGCGCTCCAGGGCCGAGAGGCAGGCTCCCCCTACGAGAAGGTAGCGGCGACTTACCTCATAGCGCATCATCAGCGCTGGGGAAATGCGCCTTTTCTACCAAGCGGTTATGTGCATGCGTTTCCGCTGCGGCGCATTCGCCCCACTTCAGAAGCCCTCGAGTCCCCTAAAAATGCCTCCCGGAAGAAGCCTGCCCTGCCTCCTCAGGCTATGTACGATACGGTCTTAGCTTGGAATGTTTTAGCCTATCGGCCGGGTAGAGAATATCCTACGCAGTATGTCATTTTGTCAGCGCATTATGATCATTTGGGGGTCAATAGCCGAGGGGAAGTGTATAATGGGGCGGATGACAATGGGTCTGGGACGGCGGTTTTATTGGAGGCCGCTCGCATTCTGAGTCTTTTGCCGCCTCCGAAGCGCAGTGTGATTTTCTTTCACACAGGGGCGGAGGAGAAGGGGCTTATAGGGGCTTTTCGGTTTGTGCGGGATAGCCTAGTACGCCTGGACTCCATTGTAGCCGTGCTCAATGTAGATATGCTGGGACGCACAGACACCGCTCACAAGCCCGGGGAAAACTACCTTTATGCGATCGGGCCCGCCTATACAACCCCTCGTCTTAGAGAGATTCACGAAGCAGTCAATGCCCTGTGCTGCGGTTGGCAGTTTGACTACCGGTACGATGACAAAAATCATCCGGAGCGGCTTTTTTATCGGAGTGATCATTATGCTTTTGCGCAGAAGGGGGTGCCGGCGATTTTTTACTTTGGGGGGCTGCATGGGGATTACCATCAGCCCACCGACGATATAGAGAAGATTGAACCCCCTCGGCTAAGGCGGGCGGCCATGCTCTTAGCCGCCCTGGCATGGACTATGGCCAATATGTGAGCGTTTTCCACATGTTAGAGGTGGAGGGGGTGGGGGGCGGTGTCATGAGAAGGCACTTTAGAAGCGGGAGGTTTGGAGCCGAAACTTCAGGTGCGGCATTTGGGGGAGGTTTTCCTTACCGAAATAGCTCCTTCTCCTTAGTCAAAAGCTTATTGTGCGATGTAGAGTAAGGCTCTAAACTACTCTTCCGAATCTTCGCTTTTCTTCTTGCTTTTTTCGGATTTGGATTTCTTTTGGCTCTTATCGGGGCTTTTTGATTTTTCAGGAGCTGGAGTCGGTGATTTGGGCTCTGTCTCTTTTGTGCGTTTTTGGGACTTTTTCTCAGGTTGAGGTTCTACTTGGGTTTCTTCCTTTTGTTTTTTAGGTTTTTGGGGTGCGGTGGGGATGGCTGTAGGGGTTTCGGTGGGTGCGCTGGATTTGACATAGCCGAAGCCCAACGAGAAGCGCAGGTAGATAGCGGTCAGCTGGACGGGATTGACGCCGAGGAGGGGCTGATTATTGGTAGGGGATTTCCAGGCGCCTTTGGAGGGGGAGAACTGAACGCCCAAGTCTCCACCCCAGAAGTAGGTAAGACCCTGAGCGCGCTTGAAGCGGCGCAGCCCTAAGCCGATTTCAGCTAAGCCCAGGTCTGTCTTATAGGTCTCCTTTTCCAGAGGACGTAGCTCCTGAATGAGACCAAAGTGAATCGGTTCTGTGAAGTAGTTGGTATAGCGCAGTTCGGCCTGTCCCACGTAATAGCCTGCATAAGGATAAAAGAGCCAAGTATTTTTATTGATGGCGGCGAAGCCGAGGTGGCCGCCGTAGTGGAAGGTGTAGGGGCGAGCTAGTCCGCGTTCAGTTTCAGAAGCGTCAAAGTGCATGAGCTGGGCTCCTCCTGAGAGCAGCACCCGTCGGCCAATCAGAATATCTAGGTTGCCCCCGGCGGTGGTGGCCCAGGGACGAAGGCTAAAGTCTTTTCCCAAGGCATCGGGTTGTTTGAGGTCATTAGCGAGCTTCCCCCAGAAGCCTATTCCCACCCCGCTGTGCGCGCGTAAAAGGATAGCCAGTTTTAGGGGGTCTTCTTGGGCATAGGCCCAGAGACTTATGAGCAGCAAAGTAAGTAGCCGCATCGCACAAAAGTAAGTTTTTCTGAGCGACGGGAAGGTGGGTGGGGGTTAGGGGTTTGAGGTTTAGTTTTTTGAGTATGGTGTAGATGGTTTGGCCGCCCGCCTTCGGCGGGTCGGACCCGCCCCAAAATACCCTTCTACTCTCGCATTAGGTGGCGAAACTTTTCCCGAGCTTTTTGCAGTTTGGGCGAAATTACATAGGTACAATAGGGTTTGGTGGGGTTTCGGGCATAGTAATCGCGATGATAGTCTTCCGCTGGATAGAAGTTTTTATAAGGCTCTATGGCCGTAACAATAGGATTGTCAAAAACTTTTTTGGCTGTAAGGTCGGATTTCACTGCGTGAGCGGTATTTTTCTGAGTTTCGTTAAAGTAGAAAATGACGGAGCGATACTGGGGGCCGATGTCGTTGCCTTGACGGTTGGGGGTAGTAGGGTCGTGAGTGAGGAAGAAGTACTCTATGAGGTCTCGGTAGGAGAGGATTTGGGGGTCAAAGCGCACGAGGACGACTTCGGCGTGGCCGGTGGTACCGGTGCAGACAGCTTCGTAGGAAGGATGGGGGATATGACCTCCGGCGTAGCCGGGAATGACTTCCTTTACGCCTCTGAGCATTTTCATCAGGGCTTCGGTGCACCAGAAGCAGCCACCTCCCACGAGGGCACTATCTAAGGTCTGGCCAGCACTCATAACAGGAAAAGCAAACAAAAACAGCTTGTAGGGGAGGGTCATAGGAGGGGCTGATCAAAATGGTAGTCTGGGTTTTGGAGGGGGGCTAAGGCTTCCTCGTGGAGGCGTTTTTGGAAGGCGCGGAGTTGTTCATGGAGGGTGGGGTCTTGCAAAGCGAGGATGCGCAAGGCGAGGAGGGCGGCATTGGCTGCGTTGTCTATGGCGACGGTGGCGACGGGCACGCCCTTTGGCATCTGGACAATAGAGAGGAGTGAGTCCAGCCCTGCTAAGGAGTGGCTACTTCGGATGGGAACTCCAATGACTGGGAGGGGGGTGAGGGAGGCTATCATGCCTGGCAAGTGGGAAGCCCCCCCTGCCCCCGCAATAATGACTTGTAATCCTCGCTCTGCAGCTTTCTGAGCATAGGTGTAGAGGCGATCGGGGGTGCGATGCGCGGAGACAATTGTGAATTCATGCGGCACCCCAAATTCCACCAGCACTTCTCGGGCGGCCTCCATGACTTTGGCATCAGAGGCGCTTCCCATGACGATGCCGACCTTAGGGGTCATGGGGGTAAAGGTAAGGTTACTGGAGTTTGCGTTGGCAAGTGCCCCGGGCGCAAGAGCGGCGGGCCGCTACTTGTCGGTAGAGCCAATCCCGCCCTCCTCGCGGTATAAGGCGCAAAAGCGCCGCCAACCATCCACAGCGCGCATGCGCCAAAGCTTCTATCACTGCATCACTCAGCGCATAGACTTTGCCCTCTCGTACAAAAAACGCAGAATACACCGGTAAAGGCAGCTGGGCTAAATCAGTATAATCCGTCGCCACTAACTGAAGAGACCCAGGTGGCGAGCGCCGATAGACCCACCAGGCCATACGCCGACAAAAGCGACATTGGCGCTCATAATAAAGCTTGGCTGGCATATAAGGATAAAACACTTTTTCCGCCCCATACTTTTCCAGCCCCATCTCTCTTCGGTTTAGAGGGGGAAAGCTGACTGAGGGCTCTGAGCTTTAAGTAGAAACGTTTTGGGGCGATCAGGGGGTCAAGCGTAAAGGCTTTTCGGATTTCCTTGTTGGGTTAGTGTTTTTCTGCAGGGGGGTGTTTTTAGGAGGAGGGGTGGGGAGTGAGCAGTTTGAGGTGGTAGGTTTCTACGATGGGGTTGTGGAGGAGTTTTTGGGCGGCGGTTTGTGCGGTGGAGAGGGCGGCATCGGCGGAAGGAGCTTCTATGAGTAAATGGAAAGCCCGACCTGCGCGCACAGTATAGATGGAGGTTTCGCCTAAGCGGTGCAGGGCCTGCTGAATGGCTTCTCCTTGGGGGTCTAAGAGCGCTGGCAAAGGGAGGACAACGACTTCGATCGTGTAGCGGGGCATAAGATTAGAGGGACCGTTTGACTTGGATTTCCTCGAAGCATTCGATGAGGTCGCCCACCTTAATGTCTTGGAAGCCTTCTAAGGTGAGGCCGCATTCCAGGCCCTCGGCGACTTCTTTGACATCGTCTTTGAAACGTTTGAGGGAGGCGATAGAGCTGGTGTAGAGGACGACGCCTTCTCGGATGAGGTGGGCTTTGGCGCCGCGGAGGATTTTACCTTCTATGACTTTGCAGCCGGCGACGGTGCCGACCTTAGGGATTTTGAAGATTTCCCGCACTTCGGCGGTGCCAATGGTTTGTTCTTGGATGATGGGGGCGAGCATGCCGGAGAGTGCGCCTTTGATTTCGTCAATGATATCGTAGATGACGTTGTAGAGGCGGATTTCTACGTTGTTTTGTTTGGCGAGCTGGCGGGCGGTGTGGCTGGGGCGTACTTGGAAGCCGACGATCAAGGCGTTGGAGGCTTTGGCGAGGAGCACATCGCTGTCGGTGATTTGTCCCACGGCGCGGTGAATGATGTTGACCTGGACTTCGCTGGTGGAGAGTTTGACGAGGGCGTCGGTGAGGGCCTCGAGGGAGCCGCTGACATCGGCTTTGACGATGAGGTTGAGCTGTTTGGCTTGACCGGAAGCAATTCCTTCCAGGATGCTGGCGGAGAGGCGCCGGCGTTCATGCTCTTTGCGGAGTTCGGCTCGGCGATGGGCCATGTCTCGGGCAAGGGCTTCTTCTTCCAAGACATAGAATCTTTCTCCGACGTCGGGTACGCCGTTCAGACCGAGAACCTGAACCGGTTTAGAGGGGCCTGCTTCGGAGAGACGGCGTCCGCGTTCGTCAAAGAGCGCCCGAACCCGCCCATAATGTTCTCCAGCCAGAAGCATATCTCCGACGCGTAGAGTACCGGTCTGTACGAGCAGGGTTGCCACGGGGCCGCGCGCTTTATCCAGCTGGGCCTCAATAACGGTGCCTTTAGCAGGGCGATTCGGATTGGCCTTGAGCTCCATCAGCTCAGCCATAACCAGGATTTTCTCTAAGAGCTCCTGAACGCCTATCCCTTTCTTGGCGGAAATCAGTTGGCTCATATAGGGGCCGCCCCACTCTTCTACTAAAAAGCCCGCCTCCGCTAACTCTTGCCGAATGCGGTCAGGATTAGCCGTGTCCTTATCTATTTTATTGATGGCAAAGAGGATGGGGACATTGGCGGCCTGGGCGTGGCTGAGGGCTTCTAAGGTTTGTGGGCGCACATGGTCATCTGCAGCCACGACAATAACCGCAATATCCGTTACTTGGGCGCCGCGGGCTCGCATGGCCGTAAAGGCTTCGTGGCCCGGCGTGTCTAAAAAGGTGATCTTATGAGCGCTGGGGAGTTCTACCTCATAGGCGCCAATATGTTGGGTGATACCGCCGGCTTCGCCAGCGACGACGTTGGTGTTGCGGATGTAGTCCAGTAAGGTGGTCTTGCCGTGATCCACATGTCCCATGATGGTTACAATGGGAGGGCGGGGGATAAGGTCCTCAGGGCTTTCGTCTACGCTCGTAAGCTGCTCTAAGGTCTCGTCTAAGCTCACAAAACGTACCTGGTAGCCGAACTCCTCGGCGATGATGGCAGCCAAGTCCCGCTCTAAGCGCTGGTTGATAGAGGTGGGATAACCTAACTCCAAGCATTTGGCAATGACCTGAGTCACGGGCACCTGTAACGCCTGGGCGAGTTCGGCAGCTGTAATGTATTCAGCAATTTCAATAGTAGTAGCGGAGGCCGCTTCGGCCGCCAGAGCCGCTTCGCGTTTCTTTTCTTTCTGGCGGAGTTTTTCCTGGCGCAGACGGCGGCGGGTAGCCACATCGCCCGTGGCTTTAATTTGGGCTTTGACGGGACGCTTCTCAGAGGTTTTGGGCGCTTGAAGAGGGGAAGTAGAAACTTTGGCAGCCGTAATTTCTGCGCGTTTTTTGCGTTTTCGCTTGCGTTTGCTTCTGGGTTCGGGGCTTTCCGCGTCGGTGGCTTTTTCTATTTGCTCCGGTTGGGCTTCTGCGGGCTTAGATGAGGCCAAGTGGGAAAGATGTGCAGGAGGAGTCAAGTCTTTAAGAATGATTCGCTCTCGGGGGCGCGGTCGGGATTCTTTTTTATCATCCAGAGAGATTTTGCCTAGAATCTTGATGGGAGCTTCTACGAGGGGGATATCTTCTTTTGTAGGTGAGCTGGGCTCTATGGAAGGGGCAGATGAGACAGGAGAAGCTGCTTCTTGGGGAGCAATTGCCTCTGCAGCAAGCGGGGAATCGGAAGTTTCTATGATAGGGGGGGAGGTTGAGGTGGAAACTTCTGAGGGGGAGGGCACTTCAGCTTGGAAGGGGGTTAGGGAGGCTTCTTGGGGCGGGGGAGCAGGGGAGTCGGAGGGGAGAGCCGTGGAGGGTGTTGAGGAACCTACGGGAGAGGTAATGAGAGGACGAGGCTTTTGAGGGGGCGGGGGGAGGCGACGCCGGGGGGAGGGAAGCTCCACTTTGCCAACTACCGGCAGAGAGGACTCCTCAGCAGGAAGGGAGGGCTCTTCCGGCTGGGGAGGGGTAGGTGGAGGAGGAGCAGGGACGTCTTTGCTCTTTACGGGTCGGCCATACTTTTGCCCTAAGGCAGCATAAGCCTCCTCTGAAATACGCGCATTAGGCTTATTTTCCACCGAAAAGCCCAATGCTTGCAGATCAGCCACGACCGTGGCAATAGAGCGCTCAAAGCTTATAGCTACTTCGCTAAGTTTATAAGATTTCGGTTTGCTCATTCTTCAAACTCAGCCTCCAGGATTTGATAAACCTTTTGGAGAATAGGCAGGTCTATCTGGGTGCGTTTTTGCATTTCATCTAAGGGGTACTGGAGGACAGCCTTGGCGGTGTGGAAGCCTTCTTGTTGCAGGGCTTTGATTATCCATTCAGGGATTTCATCGGCGAACTCGGAGAGCTCAATATCTTCTTCTTCCAGGTATTCGGCGGCTTCGCGGATGTCTAATTTGTAGTCTAAGAGCATTTCGGCGAGGCGTACATTGACTCCTTCTTTGCCGACGGCTTTAGCAAACTCTTCTGGGGCGACGAAGACTTTAGCGTGGCGTTGGGTGGGCATCACTTCCACATACATGACGGTGGCTGGGGCGAGGGCCCGTTCAATCATAAGCTTAGGGTCGGGGTTGTAGGGAATAATGTCTATGTATTCGCCGCGCAGCTCGTCTACAACGGGTTTAATCCGACTGCCGCGCACGCCCACGCAAGCACCCACCGGGTCAATGCGATCGTCGTAGCTTTCTACGAGGACTTTAGCACGCACCCCAGGCATCCGAACCACTTTTTTGATGCTGATGAGACCATCGTCGATTTCGGGGATTTCCAGCTTGAGGAGGGCTTCCAAAAATTTAGGTGAAGTCCGGGAGAGGATCACCAGAGGCCGTTGCGGGGAGGTTTTGAGCGGGTCTAATACTTCTAAGACGACGGCTTTGACGATACTGGAAGCACGCTGCTCAGCTCGGCGGTAAGTAGTTTGGCTATCCCGGGGGACATACACATCTTTTTCGGGGATAAGTTCTCGGCGCGGCAGGGAAAGTTCATTGCCTTCGTGCGTGACAATTAGCTCGTCTCGGGTGACTTTGAGCACTTCGCAGGTGAGGATTCGGCCGATCATGTGGCGGTAGCGATCATAAAGGGCTTGCCGCTCTAAGTTGCGTAGCTGAGTCAGGAGCCGTTCTTTCAGAGCTTGTACCTGAAGGCGGGACAAATTTTCCAAAGGGATAACTTCATAGTGATATTCCCCTGGTTCGTCGGCATCTTCGCCTTCCATTTCCAGCACATAGCTGAAGGGTACCTGAAAACGTTCGTCTTCTACGGCGGCGTCCTCTACAATCAGCCGGCGCCGCATCAGCTGAAAGTCTCCATGTTCGGGGTCCACAATCACAGAGTAGGTGTCTGCTACGGAGTCGGACTCTTTATCTTTAGGCTCACTGAGCTCTAATACATCCAAAAAAGCCCGCTTCATCACATCCACGAACCTTTGCCGATCAATGCCGCGCCCCTGGATAAACTCCTGAATAGAGGCTAATATCTTCTGCTTTTGAAGAGCAGCCTTGTCCGTTTTTTTAGTTTGTGAGCGAGGCATAACTTAAGAAGATTTTCGGTTCGGATGGCGATGCGGGATTTCTACATGGGCCCTAGCGATATTCGCCCAAGGAATGGCAATGGGATGATGACGGCCTTCTAAGAGAATGCCCTCATCATCTACATCCAGTAAGCGTCCCCGAAGCCAAGTGCCAGACTTTTGCCGCACAGCCAGCAAACGGCCTTTCTGAGCATAGTATTGCCGCCGCACCCGAAGCGGGCTCCCTATGCCCGGAGAACTTACCGTAATACCGTAGTTTTCAGGTAGCCAGTCCAGAGTCTGGTACTTTTCACGCAGATAGAGATGAACTTTCACACACTCATCCAGGGTGATACCCCGGTCTGTATCCACACGCACTAAGATCTCCGGCTCAGGTCTATGCACACGAATTCGCAGTTCCACCAGAAAGCCATCTGGTAGAACCTCCTGTATCCAGGACTCGGACAATCTCGTGAGCCGCGCCTCTATTTCCCGCAGCGCTTCCATGTGCTACAAAGGTACGAAGTTCGGCCCTAAATCCCCTTTACATGCAGTTTATAGGAAAAGTCGTTTTTTCCAGCATGCAATGGCGGAAAGTGCTCGTGGTAGACGATGAACCAGATATGCTGGAGATTTTGGGGTACAATCTTCGGCAGGAGGGGTATGAGCCGCTTTTGGCTTCCGATGGAAAGGAGGCGCTGGCCTTAGCCAAAGCTCATCAGCCCGCTACCATTTTGCTGGATATCATGATGCCGGGCATGGATGGGATTGAGTTGTGCAAACGGCTGCGAGCTATGCCCGAGACAAAAGAAAGTTTCATTATCTTTCTCACCGCACGCAGTGAAGAATATGTAGAGATGGCAGGTTTTGAGGCGGGGGCGGATGATTTTCTCGTAAAACCGATTCGGCCGCGAGCCCTCCTCTCTCGGCTCAAAGCCCTGGAACGGCGCATCACTACACCCCAACCCATGGAAGTAGGCCCCCTCCGCATAGAACCCGAAGAGTACACCGTCTATAAACACGGTCAGCCCATACCGCTCTCTAAGAAAGAGTTTGAACTTTTGGCTACCCTCATGAGCCGACCCTATAAGTATTTCAGTCGGGATATGCTCTTAGAGCGTATTTGGGGGCCAGATACTTATGTAATTCCCCGTACGGTGGATGTACATATTCGGAAAATCCGCGAAAAGATAGGCGCTGAGTATATTGAGACCCTAAAAGGGGTGGGCTATCGCTTCGTGCCTGAACCCAGCACCTAAGGAGGCGGTGTAGGCTTTTTGAGGCGTCCTAAGAGGATAGGGAGCTGGTAGTCTGGCCGTGAAAGTGAAGGTATTGCGCATAGCCTTCGGGGGTCATGTACTTGCGCATCTGCTCAGGGTCGGCGTGGAGAAGGTCCGTCATCATGAGAATATCTAAGGCATTGCCAAAATCCCGGTCAATATTGAGGGCGATGAGGCGGGCCCCCATTTTGAGATAGTGTTTGATGAGAATGGGGATTTTGATGTGACTGCCTTCAATTTCCTCTATGAGAGTTTGCACATCCTGTAAGCTATTGACGGAGATGCTGTAGTAATAGGAGCGGTAGCGGGGGGGTATTTCGTAGGGGGTGCGGGGTTGTACTTCTTTGCGGAGGCTATCCCAGCTAAACTTCTCTTCTAAGAAGCTCACGAGGAGGGCTTTAGAGAGGTCTGGGAAGTCGGCGCTAATACTCACAGGACCAATGAGATAGCGATACTGGGGATAGCGCAGGAGGTAGGCTCCAATCCCCCGCCAAAGCAGGTAAAGCGGTGCATACGACTTTTGGTACTTATCTATGATGAAAGCGCGGCCTAATTCCAGAGCGGGGGAGAATTCCTTCAAGAGTTTGCGGCTGATACGGAAGAGGGAGTAGGTATAAAGGCCGCGCAGGCCGCGGGTAGATAGGATTTCGTCGCACCGGCCTATACGGTAGGCACCCGCAATCTCCTGGTTTTGGGTATGGTAAAGGATGAGGTGGTCATACCATTGATCATAGGGATCAATGTCTAAGGGTTTGCCAGAGCCTTCGCCAATGGCTCGGAAGGTGATTTCGCGCAGACGCCCCAGCTCCTGCAGAAGGAGCGGCTGCTGCGCGCCCCGAAACACATATACCGCCCATTCGCCCTGAGTAAAAAGGAGATGATTTTGGGGAAGAGATTGGAGAATGTTAAGGATCGTTTCCGGGGGTATGGGGTCTGCAATGGGCGCCGGCTGGCGCGACCGCGTAGGACCAGTAAGCCGCCGCAAACGAAGCTGCTTCCAACGACTATAAAGCTTCTCCCCTAATAAGTAGGTGCGCGTCCGTAAGTATTCCGTAATCGCTTGTGGAGTCTGGAAATCAGCCAGACGCTGCGCCGTTATCAGTGAGCCCACAAGATAATGAACCTTCTTGACATTCGGCCGAATAAACTCCCGAATCAGAAGCCCCGTACGAAACGCCGGATTGAGAAGGCCAGCTACATGAAAGAGAAAACTATTGCTCCCATAAAAGTAGATAGGCAGCACGGCGCTCTGGGTTTGCTGAACCAGCCAGCCTACAAAGGGATTCCACGGCGGCTCTTGGATGCGGCCCTCCCTAAGGCTAAAGCTGGCCACTTCTCCTGCCGGGAAAATCCCCAAAAGCCCCCCCTCCCGAAGATAAGATACCGCCTGCCGAAGCGGCCGCAAATTAAACTGCTGAGCCCCATCCCCCCCAAACGGATTCACAAAAAGAAGTGTATCCTTCACTTCATCAATACGCTCTAAAAAATAGTTCGCAATAATGCGAAAATCCGACCGAATCTCACTCAGAAAAAGCACCAAAAAGATAGCCTCAATCCCTCCAAAGGGGTGATTGCATACGACGATGAGGGGGCCCTGATAACTGCGCAATTCTTGAAGGCGATCCTGCGGGAGGGCGTATTGAACACCAATAATTTCTAAGACCCGGCGCGCAAACTCCCCCGGAGAGCTGCTGGCGTTTTCACAAAGCTCGTAGTACTTATTGAGTTTTTCAATGCCGAGGATTTTTTCCAGCCAGGGGCCTGTAAGGCGGTAGATGGCCTGCTTCCATGGGCTGTTGAGAACTTCATCCAGGGTTACAATAGGCCGTCGATACCGCCCCATGCAAACAAAGGTAAGTAATATGGCGCTCTACCTCAGGAGTCTGGAAAGAGGCTTTTCCAGAAGTCTTTTATGGCTTCTTGCACGGCGGTAGGATTATCTACATGAATCCAGTGGCCTGCGTTGGGAATGGTGTGGATGCGAGCCGCAGGAAACAGGCGGTAAATGAGGGGGAAATCGGCTTCTGACATAAAAGGGGAGTTACTACCCCGTAAAAACAACGTAGGTCCCTCGTAAGGCGGGCCCTCAAGAGGAGCGGTCATTTTTGGATAGTCCCGAAGGAGGATAGGGAGGTTCCATCGCCAGTAGAAACGTCCTTCGGCATCACGGGCCAGGCTTTTGAGGAGAAACTGCCGAATTGGAGCCTCCGCAATGCTACGGGCCAGCTGAGCCTCTACTTCTTCGCGGCGATCCACATGGAGATTGATGCTCATGAGCGTTTCCAAGAGCGGCAGATGGACGGGAGCATGAGCACCAGGAGAAATATCTCCTACTATTAGGCCCCGTACGCGCTGGGGATGGTGCATGGCCAATAGCATGCCTACGCGACCTCCCATGGAGTGCCCCAAGATAATAGCCTCCGAAAGCCCCTCCGCCTCTAAAAGCTCTAACACATCCTCCATCATGGCGGGGTAGCTATGTTCGGGGACGTGGGGGCTACGGCCATGATTACGTAGGTCTACTAAATAATATCGGGCCGGTAGTCCCAAAGAACGAGCTATACTTCGCCAGTTATCCCCACTCCCTAAAAAGCCATGCAAAAACAGAAAAGCGGGGCCTTCTCCCCAGGCTTCGTAGTGGAGTCGCATGCCCCAAAGGTGCAGAGAGAGCTTTACTTTTGACCTATGCGGGCAGGGCTAATAGCCGGAGCCGATGTGCTTTCCTTTTCTCCTTTGTACTTTCGGCGGGAGTGGGGGGTAGGCTATGAGCAGGTGGCGCCCCCCACTCTGGACGACCTACCCAAGCTCGTGGCCGAGCGAGCATGGCGCGGCTTCAATGTTACTACTCCTTATAAGGAAGCTGTCCTAAAGCTTGTTCATCACCAGCATCACCCCGTAGATAAGATTCACGCGGCCAACACCATAGTCGTAGAAATAGATGGCAGCTGGACGGCGTATAATACCGATTATGAGGCGGCTTTGGAGTTGCTTTCCTTGTATGCTGAGGTGCATGGCGCTTGGGATGAGGTGGGAGTCTTAGGTACAGGCGGCGCCGCCCGCGCCGTAGCCTGGGCTCATGCCGAACTTTTCCCTCATAAACCCATTTACTTTTTCAGTCGGACCCCCGGTAAGGTGATCCCTTTTCCACATCCCCATCAGGTTTTAGGATACGAAGCTGCTCTAAAAGGGGCCTTTTCAGGACAGCGAAAACTCATCATCCAGGCTACTCCTGTAGGAGCCTATCCTGGCGTGCAGGCCCTACCTCCTGTGCCGCTGGAAGCCATCCAGCCTCAAGATATAGTGTGGGACCTGATTTACATCATCAATCCTACGAGACTCCTACAAGAAGCCCGAAAAAAAGGATGCATCATTGAGAGTGGCATGCGGCTCTTTCGCCTCCAGGCTCAGAAAAGCTTAGACCACTGGTTTTTGGTGCACAAGCGCTATCACCGCTCCTTAGCGGGTAAGGCGTAAGCGCCAGCGCCGACTGGCAAGCCCCAGCGAAAAACCCACCTGCACAGGGCTTATCCATCTGAGCTTTCGGCCTCGGATTTCGGCCAGGAGATAAGGCTCCACCAGACCCCCGTAGCTTTGCCGGAAAATGTATTGATACCCCACAGCTAGGCCTATGCCGCCTGTGAAGGCCGCTTTCTCCCGAATAGCTCCACTCAGACCGCCCACCGCATGCAGGCCCGCCCATAAGCCATGAGGCGCCTTCTTAGGCTGCAAAAAGTAATACCGGAGGCCCGGCCGAAAAACAACCCCCCGCTCCGGAAGCATCCGCACATAATCCGCCCACAACCCCACCATAAGGCCCTCTCGGCGGGGGCGCTCTACATGGGCTTCAAAAGGTGGCGCCCACCGAAAAAGCCGATATTCAGCACTAAGACGATAACTGCGCCAAACCCAGCTCAGCCCATCCCCCTTAAGGGCATAACGCGCCGGTAACTGCCCCCATAATAACCCCAACACCAAACCTAACCCCATTACCCCTCGCATACCTTAGGGCTTAGGAAAACTAAAATAAAACACTTGCAGGGAATCGGTAGGCCGAACGGCAAACGTCTGGGCAAAAGCGGGGAGCCCCCCCTCCAAGCGCGGCCAACGGCCCTCCAGCCTTATGCGCGTAGGAAGATGCTCAGGCACAGCCCCATAGGACCCCGGCGGAAGCCAAATCGTATCTCCTACCCCCACCTTAAAAGAACCCCCATTCCCTAAAACCGAAGGCGGATACACCCGAAACGTATAAAACCCCCCTGTGCTATCCCCCAGAAGAACCACCGGCGCCTTGCGAAGAGGAAGCCGTCCAACCCCAAAAAGAGTCACTTCTCCAAAATCTGCCGCCGGCTCTAAAACAATCTTATACCGCTCCTGACAGGCTGAAACTAATCGCTCACCTGCACCCCTTGAAAAATGTAAAAAAGTATCGGGGCGGATGGTGCTATCCGGGGTGCTCAGGTGAATCCAAGGCGTCTGGCTGTTGAGGTGCCAAGGCCAAAAAAGAGGAGGCATGCGCGGCATGGTGTCGGGGAAAAAACTCTCGGGCCTTTGCCATGAGGCGACGTATCCCAGGGAGTCGGAAAGCTGCAAGGTCGTGTCTAAGGCAAGGAGGGCATTTTCGGCCAGGGGTAGATAATTACCCGATGCCTGTACTGGCTCCGAAAAAGTAAGAAGGGTATATGCGCCCCAGGAAAGCTGACGGGTAGGACGTGGCGGCAAAGTATCTAAAACCATCTTCACCCAGCTCGTGCGAAAGAGCGCCCTATCGGACTCCAAGGGAAGCCATATCGGCTCCGCACCTCCATCCCATATCGCATTGCCATTAGCATCTTCAAAGGCGTAGGCCTGGGCCAATGAATCAGGAAGATGAGCTATGAGCACGCTATCT
>Ga0308391_1000477_pt1 | contig 17632 bp, 14 predicted proteins | sample Hotspr20Samplet1_FD_202363 | JGI IMG/M metagenome (GOLD analysis project Ga0308391, IMG submission 202363) | Hot spring phototrophic mat microbial communities from Octopus Spring, Yellowstone National Park, Wyoming, United States - 20050623_t1 ... | reverse complement strand
CCGTCGCGCGTTCAATGGCGGGGTCTGGCAGGTGCGGAGCTCCCGCCTTCAGGTGGCGAGCTCCTGCGCGCCGATGGCACGCCCATCCAACCAGCGGAGCAAAGGCTCACGGATCGCCAGAAGGCCTTTGTAAGAAGCGACGGGATCGGGCATCTCGCGCAGTCGAGCGGCGAGCGCGGCGGCGATCCCCGGCGAGCGGGCGACCTCCTCGAGGAGGACCACATGGGTCTTGACCGTGAACAAGATGGCGCGGGTGTCAGGTAGCCTTCGTAAAGTCTGCCGCTCGACACGCAGCCAAAGTGATCGACCGGCTCGATCGACATCGAGCTCGCGCAGATGATCCGAACGGTCCGGCCGGCAAAGCTCGGGCGTCGAGGTCAGCGTCCAGTTCGCCCGCCAGACCGGGCGGTCCACCTCGAGCGTCCGGAAGAAGCGATCGACAGGCGAGGCCAGCCGGTCGGCGAACCCCGGCACCGGCCCGTGGATGTCGCCCACCGAGCGGCCGATCTTGTCCGCGAGTTTCCAGTGCAAAGGGAAGCACAGGTGCCCCGCGCGCAGCTGGTAAGACCCGCCCGGGCTTTCGGCGAGGACCAACAGATCCTCCTGGACCAGGCAGCCGCAAGACAGCAGCGGGTCCGGAGCATCGAGGTGGACGATTTCGCCCGTCGACTGCACCCGGAGCCCTTCGCTGACCCGCTCGAAACGCTCCCCGCCGTGGTGGCCGAGCCAGTCGACGACGAGCCCGAGGACTTCGCGACAGGCCGGTTCCGCGTCGGGCAACATCTCGTAGACCAAGGCTCGGCACTCGGCACTGAGTCTTCGGCGCTCGTTGACTTCCTTCTCCCAGCGATCGTCCAGGACGAGCCAACGTCGCGCGTCGAGGGTCCGGAGGCCCATCGAGAGCTTCCAGGGCCCCTCGAGGAACTGGAGCGGTATCGTGGACATGCCTCGATCGAGCGGCGACAATCCACCTTGTCAAGCCATGCCGCCGGGCGCCGTTGGCTCGGGCGAGCCGACACGTTGCCGCCGAGCGCGGGATGGCCTAGAGCCTCCCTCGCCGGGGCGTAGCTCAGCCTGGTAGAGCGCCAGCTTTGGGAGCTGGATGTCGCGTGTTCAAATCACGCCGCCCCGACCACGATTCCGCGCCTCTCCTCGAGCTCCGCGCCGTGTCGGCAGGGTACGGTTCCGGACAAGTTCTGTTCGATCTCGACCTCACGGTGGGCGAAGGTGAGGTCGTGGGCCTGCTCGGCTGGACCGGGATGGGCAAAACGACGACGCTCTTGACGATCATGGGCCGCATCCGAGCCCGCTCCGGATCGATCGTCTTCGGCGGCGTGCGGCTGGAGGGCTTGCCGCCGTTCCGGATCGCCCGGCTCGGCATCGGCCTCGTGCCCGAGGGTCGGCAGGTTTTCGCGAACCTCACGGTTCGCGAGAATCTGCTGGCGACCGCCCGAGACCCCGAAGGCGACCACCCCGGCTGGACGTAGGAGGTCTTCCGTCTGTTCCCCCGTCTGGCGGAACGCGTCGGCCAGCTCGCCGATCGGCTTTCCGGCGGCGAGCAGCAAATGCTCGCCATCGGCCGCGCGCTCATGACGAACCCGCGGCTCCTGCTACTCGACGAAGCGACCGAGGGCCTGGCCCCGCTGGTGCGTCGCGAGATTTGGGGCATGCTAGGTAATCTGAAGAAGCGGGTGCACGCGATCCTAGTCATGGACAAGAACGTCGTGGCCCTAGCTTCCGTAGCCGACCGTTTCTGTGTTTTGGAAAAGGGCAGGATCGTCTGGAAAGGACCTTCGAGCGCCCTGCTTGCCGATCGCGACAGCTTGGAACGTTATTTGGGCATTTGACGTCGCCGGCTGCGGGGAAGTGCGCCGCTCTCTTCCGCCCGGCGACGCAGCTCGGGCGAAATCCTCTCGGTCCCCAACACCTCCTCGGTATGCTCGGCGAAACGAGGTGGCCCGCCGCGGACCACCGGCGCGCTCCTGTCCGGCTTGATGGGGGTGGCCATCGCTCGATAGTCACCGATCTCGAGGATCATCCGTCGATGCGCCGTGTGCGGATGGGCGGTCGCCGCGCGCAGTCCGAAGATCGGCCCCGCCGGCACGCCGGCATCGATCAACCTCTGCCAAAGCTCGCCGCCGTCGTGCCGCGCGAGAACGCGCTCGAGCGCCTCCTTGAGCGCCGCTCGGTTCACGACGCGCGCGGCATTCGAGCCGAACCGCGGATCCTCGAGAAGTTCGGGCGCTCCGATGATCTCGCAAAGGCGGTGGAACGCCCGCTCGTTGCCCACGGCGAGGAAGAGCGGAACCGTTCCGGTCCGGAAGGTGTCGTACGGACTGATGTTGGGATGCGCGCTGCCCGTCAGCTCCGGCTCCTTCCCGGACAGAAAGAAGTTGGCGGCGTGCGGATGCATCATCGCATGACCACAGTCGAAGAGGCTCACGTCGAGATGTTGACCCCGGCCGGAACTCTGGCGCTCGATCAGCGCCATGAGGATGGCGATCGCCGCGTAGAGGCCGGTTCCGATGTCGACGAGCGGGATCCCGATGCGGACGGGCCCGCTTTCGGGCGATCCGTTGACGGAAAACATGCCGACGAGGCCCTGAACGACTGCGTCGTAACCGGGACGACCGCCGAGGGGACCGTCGGGGCCGAACCCGGTGATGCTGCAGTGGACGAGTCGGGGAAACCGCTCGGCCAAAAAAGCACGCCCGATTCCCCACCCCTCGAGGGTTCCGGGCTTCAAGTTCTCGACCAGCACGTCCGCGCCTTCGAGCAGCGCGAGCAGCAACTCTCGGCCCGCGGCTATCGTGAGATCGATGCCGATGGACCGTTTGTTCCGGTTGACACCGAGGAAGTAGGAGGCGTCTCCGTCGAGAAAGGGGGGGCCCCAGTCGCGGGTTTCGTCGCCTTGCGGCGGCTCGACCTTGATCACGTCGGCGCCGTGGTCACCGAGGATCTGCGTGCATAACGGCCCTCCCAAAACTCGGGTGAGATCGACGACCTTGATACCCGAGAGCATACCCGATCCCGGGCGCTGGCGATCGATGGACATGGAGCACCTTCGATGGAGACGGGGCGGACCCCTGCCGTTGCCCCCATCTAGGCCCGCCCGGTGAAAAGTGCCAAGCGGGGACTGGAGAACCGGGCCCGCCTCTGGCAAGCTCGGGCCCAGCGGATTCGGGAGTTGAGGGGAGGTCCGATCGTGCGCGTCGCCACGGCGTCCATCGTCGCTGCCGCCGTGTCGGTTTCCGCCGCGCAAGCCGAAGAGCTGCGGATCGGCTTCATGGCGACGCTCACCGGCCCCGGCGCCAATCTGGTTCGGCATCTACGGGACGGGCTCTTGCCGGGTGTCGAAGACGCGGGGGGGCACGGCTCTGAGGCCTTGAGACGCGCGTGATCGTCAGCGACGATCAACTGGAACCGGATATCGCGCGGCAAGAGGTCGACAAGCTTTTGAGCCGTGACAAAGTTCACTTTGTCGTGGGCATCGTGTTTTCCAATGTCTTGATGGCGATTTACAAACCTGTTATCGAGTCGGGCGCCTTGTTGATTTCGGCGAATGCCGGGCCGTCGCCGATCGCCGGCCCGCTGTGTTCGGAGCGTTTCTTCTCGACATCTTGGCAAAACGATCAGACCCATTCCGTGATCGGAAAATATTCGCAGGACAAGGGCTTTACCCGCGTCTTTCTTTTGGCCCCCAATTACCAAGCGGGGAAGGATGCGCTGAACGGCTTCAAGCGGTATTACAAAGGCACGATCGTAGATGAAATTTACACCCTGCTGGGCGCGGTCGATTTTTCCGCGGAAATCGCCAAGATCCGGGCCCTGAAGCCCGAGGCCGTCTACGCGTTCATGCCGGGTGGCTCGGGCATCGCGCTCATCAAACAATATGCCCAGGCGGGTCTGAACAAACATGTCCCGTTCCTCTCCGCCTTCACCGTGGGCGACACCTCCCTCCCGGCCGTGGGCGCGTTGGCCGATGGGATGGTTTCGGCTTCGCAATGGGCGGTGGATCTGAAAAATCCGGCCAACGAGCGGTTCGTTTCCGCATTCCGTGCGCGCTTCGGCTACGTGCCCTCCTACTTCGCCGCACAAGCCTACGATGCCGCTCAGTTGGTTGATGCCGGGATCAAAGCCACCGGAGGTCGGCTCGACGATAAGGCCGCTCTCCGGGACGCCCTACGCCGAGCGCAGTTTCCGTCGGTGAGGGGCGGAATGGAAGCTCAACACGAACCATTTTCCCGTGAGCGATTTCTACTTGGTGACGCCCGGGACACTCGGTGACGGTACCCGCGCGATGGTTCACAAGGAGCTCGTATTCGCCGGCTACGCCGACGAGAATGCCAAAGACTGCCCGATGCGTTGGTAACGACGCTCCGGAGAGGCAAACTTCGATGGATCGCTGCTCCTAGTTCAATTGTTGAACGGGGTTCAGGTCGGCATATTGTTGTTTTTGGTCGCCTCGGGCTTGACCTTTGTCTTCGGGATCCTCGACGTCATCAATTTGGCACATGGCGCCCTGTTCATGGTGGGAGCGCATGCTGGAGCTCTCACCCCGGTCGGCATGGGCTCCGTGGTTTGGGCGCTGATCGCCGCCCCGATCGGTGCGCTGTTGGTCGGCATCGCCCTCGATCGGCTCGTTCTCCTACAAATCTACGATCGGGATCATCTCGATCAAGTGCTCGCCAGGTTCGGTTGCCTTTTGTTCTTGAACGAGCTCGCGCGGGCCGTTTTCGGCCCGGCCGCTCGTCCTTTTCCTTTGCCAGCCCTCCTCGAGGGAAGCATAGGCCTACCGGGAGGCGTGAGTTACCCGGTTTTGGCGATTGGCGATCACCCTCGTGGGCTGCCTCACGGCAGCCAGCCTGAGCTCCGTTCTCGTGCGGACCCGCTTCGGCATGCTCGGGCGCGCGGCTGCCACCAACGCACCGATGCTCGAAATGCTCGGGGTGGATGTACGGCGTTTGTGCCTTCTCACGTTCGGCATAGGGGCCGCACTCGCCGGCTTCGCCGGCGCGATGGCCGGGCCGATCGTGGCGACCAGCCCGGGATGGGCGATCAAGTCTTGATCCTCGCTTTCGTCTTAATCGTCAGCGGGGGCACCGGCTCGGTCCGCAGCGCCCTCGCCGGATCACTCTCGGTCGGGCTCGCCGACACGCTCGGGCGATCCTTCCTGACCGATCTCGCGCGCTCGGTCTTGCCCCCGGCGCCCGCCGCCGAGTTCGGCCCCGCCGTCGCCTCGATGATGGTCTACGTGGTGATGGCGCTGGTCCTCCTCGTGAAGCCGCAAGGCCTGCTCCCCGTCGGGGGTTCACGTCGTTGACGGAGCGGCGCCGACCGCGACTTCGAACGGCGACTGCGGCCCCGTTGTTCGCCGCTATCGCCCTCGCTCTCCTGTTCCTTGTCACGGTCGGAGAGACATTTTACGCTAAGCTTGTAAATCGTGCCGTGATTTTCCCGCTTGCGGCTCTAGCTCTGCACCTTCTCGTCGACGTGGCGGGCCTCGTGAGCCTCGGCCAAGCGGCGTTTCTCGGGGTGGGAGCCTATGCAGTCGGTATCTTGACGGAGCATGGTGTTCACGACGGGGTGGTGCATTGGTTGGTCGCCGTCGCTGCCGCCGCCCTCACGGCACTGATCATCAGTGCGCCGAGCTTGCGGACACGCGGGGTCCCTTTCATCATGATAACCTTGGCATTTGCCCAGATGTTGTATTTCGTGGCCAACTCGCTCAGCCGGTACGGCGGTGACGACGGCTTCACGATCTGGGTGCCAAGTCGATTTCGGGGCGGGCTGTCTTCGTCTAGGCCCGAGACGTTGGCTTGGTTGTCCTTCTTCGTCCTCCTGTTCGCCTATCTCGGCTTGGCTCGACTTCGTGCTTCCCGATTCGGGCGGGTGCTCCGCGGCGCGAAGGAGAACGAGCGTCGCATGTCGGCTTTGGGCTTCGCCGTGCAGCGATACCGGCTGGCCGCCTTCTTCCTGTCCGGCGCTCTCACCGGTTTGGCCGGCGCCATGCTCGCCAATCTGACCGAGTTCGTGGCGCCGGCTTACATGTCGTGGCATCGCTCCGGCGAGCTACTGGCGATGGTCGTTCTGGGCGGTTCGGGCCATCTGCGCGGAGCCGTTGTAGGAGCCTTTCTTTTCGTGTTCATCGAGGAGACCTTTTCGCGGTTCACGAGCCACTGGGCTTTGGTCTTTGGTCCCTTTCTCGTCTTGGCGGTTCTGACCAACCGAGGTCGCACGCTGCTGAGGCTCGGCAGGGGGATCCGCAACCCTTGACAGCTCTACTTCAGGGTCGAGACTTTCGAAGCGTTTCGGCGCCGTCGTCGCTAGCGCGGATCTCGACATCGAAGTCCGTTGCGGAGAGATCCACGCCGTCATCGGCCCGAACGGAGCCGGGAAGTCCACACTCCTGAGCCTGTTGTCCGGCGAGATCCGGCCCGACTCGGGTCGGATCTTCCTCGACGGCCGGGACGTCACGCGAATGCTGGCCCACCGACGCGCCCGTCTCGGCCTCGGCCGAACCTTTCAAGTTTCGACCGTACTCGCGAGCTTCACCGTCCTCGAAAACGTGGCCATCGCGATCCAGGCGCGCCTGCGGAGCGGCTTGTGCCTGCTCAAACCAGCCGACGCCGATCCCGAGCTGAACGAACCTGCGAGGCTCATCTTGGACCGCTTGTCGCTCCTCGAGTTGGCCGACCGCCGGGCAGCGGAGCTCGCCCATGGGGAGCGAAGATTGCTCGAACTCGCGGTCACGCTCGCCACCAAGCCCAAATTCCTTCTTCTCGACGAGCCCTTCGCCGGTGTGGCAACCGGGGATGGAGAGCGGCTCGTACGGATCCTCGACCTTGCGCGGCACGAGTTCGGTTTGCTGCTCGTGGAGCACGACAAGCAGGCTGTCTTTCGGCTTGCCGATCGTGTCACGGTCCTGGTGCAGGGTCGATGCATCGCGAGCGGTACACCCGCGGAAGTCCGCGCGGACTCTGCGGTTCGCGCAGCCTATCTGGGGGATTCTCGCGGAGACGCGGGCTAGGAAGCCCTTTGCAGCGGAACTGCATCTTTTCGGCCACCCGCGAAGTGGCCTCGAACTGTGCGTAGGCGGGCGCGACCAACACTGCTCTCTCTCGCATGTGCGACCTTGCCGCGGCCCGCGGCGTCGGTCGCGCCACCCCGGTGCTGCCCGCACGCGTTCAGCGAGACGGCCTCTTCGTCCTCGGCCGGCCGCGCACCCGAGAAGCGTGGCTGCGTTCCGGTGCCGAAGCTTCATGCGATCGATTGCACCCTTTCTCAGTCTTGCCGCATGGGCCGCCCAAACCTTCCACGGTTGCGCGGCCGACTGCACGACGCCCGCCTCGGGCCTACCCCGAGCCTCGGGGTCACGCGTGTCGAGCCCGTCTCGAGCGGCGCCGCGCTCCGCCCCCGACCCGATCCATCGGTTCGAAGAACCCGTCGCCGATCAGGGATGATCGCAACCATCGGCTTTTTCTTAATCGCCCCTGGGCCTGGCGCCCAGTTCCCGTCCGACCCTCTCTGTCAACGCTCGGTCAGAGCGCGATCCTTCGCCTTGATGAGTGGCTTCATCAGGTAGTGCAGTACTGTTTTTCGACCCGTCAGCACATCGATCTCTGCGGTCATCCCGGGAATGATCGCCAACGGGCGATCGTCCGTCCCCAAATGATTTTGATTAGTCCGTATTCTCACGCGGTAGAAGCTCTCACCACGCTCGTTCGTGATCGTATCCGCACTGATATCTTCCACCTGCCCCTTCAGGCCTCCATAAATCGAATAGTCGTACGCGGTTATCTTCACCGTTGCACTCAGGCCAGGTCGAATGAACGCGATGTCCGATGGTCTCACATGCGCTTCCAGGAGGAGAGTATCCTCGAGAGGCACAATTTCGAGAATATCCTGACCAGGTTGTACGACGCCCCCAATCGTATTGATTTTGATCTGTTTGATCGTTCCCCGAAGCGGAGCCCTCACCTCCGTGCGCCGTACTCGATCCGCTCCGGCTTGCACGATCTCGCGTATCCCGGCGAGTTCCGCTGCCTTCTGCGTGAGCTCCCCCTGCGCTTGCGCCCGAAAACTCGAGTACGCCCTTTCGACCTTCTGATTGGCCTCGCGGATCGCCGTCCGTACACGCACGATGGCCGCTCGCGTGCCGTCGACCGCCCCGCGAAGATCATTGACCTCTCGCTGCAGCTTGATGAAGATGGATTGTGACATGTCGCCACGGCGCGCCGCGGGCTCCGCCAGGCGAAGTTCCTCCCTGGCCAGTTCCAGGGAACGTTCGTACTGCGCGAGCTTCGTTTCGAGTTCCCTCAGCTCTTGTTCGCGTTGCTGGGCCTGGCTTCTTAGGATTTGAACCTCTTTGTCGAGGTTCTCCTGGCGGCTGGCGAACAGCATCAACTCCTTCTCAGCCACTTCACGCGCCTCGGCCAGAACCTCCGGCGGAAACACGAGCTTCACGTCCTCGATCTCGGCATTCAATCTCGCGATCGCCGCCAGGAGTGCCAAGTAGCGGGCCCGCTTTTCGCGGTAATCACTCTCGGCACGCACGTTGTCGATACGGAGCAGAACCTGTCCTTCCTCGACGACCTGCCCCTCACGGACGAAGAGCTCCGCAAGGATACCGCCCTCCAGATTTTGGATGACCTGGATTTGGCGCGACGGGATGACTCGACCTTCAGCCCGCGTTACTTCGTCGATCAGGGCCCAATTCGCCCATGCCAAGAACGCCCCGAAGAATGCAACCACGGTTAGGAGCAGGAGATGGCTGAAGCCCCGGGGTCGCAACCGGTCGGCTGCCGCCGCGCCGGCGACGAATTCCGCGAGTTCGGCGTCGATCGCGCGCCTCCGCGGCCGTCCGCCGAGCGAGACGATCGTGCCCACGTCAAGTCTCCCCACGGATCTGCCCGGCCGCCAGGGCCTTGAGGACCTTTTCCTTCGGACCGTCCGCCACCACCCGGCCACCCTCCATGACGATGAGTCGCTCGACGAGGACGAGCAGGGAGGCCCGGTGCGTCACCAACACCAGGGTCCTTCCCGCAAGCTCCCGAGCGATCCGCTGGATGAAGCGAGCCTCCGCACCGTTGTCCATGGCACTGGTCGGCTCGTCCAAGACGAGAACGGGCGGATCCAGAAGCAAGGCTCTGGCTATCGCAACGGCTTGCCGTTGCCCACCGGACAACATTTCACCGCGCTCTCCGACGTTCAGATCGTATCCCGCCGGGTGGCGACCGACGAAATCCTCGACGCCCGCGGTGAACGCAGCACGCAACACGGCCGCATCGTCGACGAACGGCGCGCCGAGCGTGATGTTCTCGCGGATAGAGCCCTGGAAAAGAACGACATCCTGGGGTACGCATCCGATATTGCGGCGAAGATCGGCGGGATCGATCTGACGGATGTCGACCCCGTCGAGCAGCACCGCACCCGTATCGGGCTCGTAGAGGCCGAGAACGAGCTTTTCGACCGTCGACTTACCCGACCCGATCCGACCGATGAGGCCGACCCGCTCGCCCGGGGCGATGCGAAACGACACGTCGCTCAGCGCCGGGAGCTTCTGGCCGGGGTAGCAGAACGACACGCCCTTGAACTCGATCGCCCCCTTGATCGCCGGACGATGAACGAAGACGCGATCCGGCGGTCGTTCTGTCGGCAGCTGCATGATGCCGTTCAGTGTGTCCAGAGATGTCCGCGCCTGATGGTAGCGCGTCAGCACGGCCGCAACCTGACCGAGTGGCGCCATCGCGCGGCCCGCGAGGATGCTGCACGCGATCAATCCGCCCATCGTCAGACGACCGGCGCCGATTTCGTACACGCCTACGACGATCACTCCGACGTAAACGCCGTTACCCACCAAGTTGGCGAAATTGACCGTGATCGCGGAAAGGAGGCGGCTCTGGTTGGCGGATTCCGCCGTGGCCCCGACCAAGTTTTCCCAAGCCCGCTGCATTCTGCCCTCGGCGCCGATGCTCTTGATGGTCTCGAGACCGTTGATCGCCTCGACGAGAACGCCGTGCTTTTGCGACGCCTCGCGGAAGGTCCGTCGAACGATGCGGTTGAGGGGAACTTGCAAGAGGAGGCCGACCCCGACCACGAGCGGGATCCCGACGAGCGGCACGAACGCGACGACACCGCCGATCAGCCATATGATCGTGACGAACAGTACGACGAAAGGAAGATCAACCAAACTCGTCAACGTAGCAGACGTGAAAAAGTCCCTCAACGTTTCGAATTCCCGGAGATTGCTCGCGAATGCACCCGCGGAGCGCGGACGCGCCGCCATCCGAATCCCGAGGACGTGCTCGAAAATCCTACTCGCTAACGTGATGTCGGCGATCTTGCCGGCCGCGTCCACGAAATACCCACGGAGAATTTTAAGCAGGAAATCAAAACCCAAAACCACGATCATGCCGATCGTGAGCACCCACAGCGTCTCCACCGCATTATTGGGCACAACCCGGTCGTATACGTTCATCGCGAACAGCGACGTTGCGATCGCAAAGCAGTTGATCAAGATGGACGCTAGAACGACCTCACTGTAAATCGGCCATTGCCGGATAATCGTCGACCAGAACCAGTGGCCCGTTTTATCGCGCAGTGCTTCGTGATCGCGCGCCACCAGCTCCGCTTTTGGTTTGGCAAAGAACGCGTAACCGGAGTAATCCGAACGAACTTCTTCCCAACTCAGGGTGGTCTTTCCACCCCCGGCTTCGGGCAGCAGCAGCTCGTAACGCTCGGGCGACTCCCGACGCAGCAAAACTGCGGCGCGGCGGTTGCGAAGCAACAGCACGCAAGGGAGCACGAGATCGTCGATCGCTTCCAAGGGTCGGCGAAGCAGCCGGGCGCTGAGCCCTGCCCGCTCCGCCGCCCTCGGGAACAAATCGGGCGTGAGCAAGCCGTCCACGAGTGGCAGCCCGGCCGTCAAGGCTTTCGCCGACGCGGGACGTTCCAACAGGTGCGTCAGAGCGACCAAGCAACCGAGGAGTGGGTCGTCCACCGCGGCGTCGGGGTGCCGGATGCGCCAATCGCCGGTGCCGGGTTCCGCGCCACGCGCCACCTCTGGCGGCACGGGACGCCCTCCAGGCGACACCGTCACGTTTTCGGCCGACGCGGGTTGGCCGGAAGGGGACGAGCTTTGCGCCAACTCGGTCATTACACATCATCCACAGGGGGACACTCCATCCACAGGGGGACACTCCCTAGCATTGCGGAGACGGGCGGCACCTTATGTGCTTTCCCGGGCACAAACCACGCTGTTGAACCCGCCGCGTCGCCCGGCCGGCCCCCCCCCGCATCCGACCGGTCCAGCGGCTAGCGGCCGATGGCGCAAGCACTTGCGTGGCCGCGCCAGGCGCCGCGGGGACGATCCGGTCATCGGCCACTCCGTTGACGCGTCCTCGGGCCCGCACTATCAGCCCGAGGGGTTAACGTAGTCTCTACAAAGGCTTCCGCGCGACCTCAAGCATCTGGGCCGACGAACGATGAGGCTGCCGCCACACACTACGCGTCCGGGTCGGTTCAAGCTCGCCGTGCTGTTGGCCTCGGCCGCGCTGGCAGTGGCTGCGGACCCGTCGTCCGCGGGATCGATCACCGACACGGTGCGCGCCGCCCTGTCTTCGAACCCCGACATCGCGATCGTGAAGGCCGATCGTCGGGCGGTGGACCAAGAACTGCGTCAGGCGCGGGCGGGCTACCTGCCTTCACTCGATCTGCGCAGCGCCGTCGGCGTCGAGGCCGCGAGCACGCCCGCCACCCGCCGGCGCGGGCCAGGTAGCACCAATGCCACCCAGCAGACCAGGGCCGAAGCACAGCTCAAGCTCTCGCAGATGTTGTTCGATGGCTTCGCCACCCAGGCCGAGGTCGAGCGGCAAACGGCAAGGGTCGACAGTGCCGCCTACAGGGTCCAGGAGGCTGCAGAATTCGTCGCTGTCGATGCCATCGAGGCTCATCTCGACATTCTACGCAATCAGCAGATCGTGGCCCTTAACCGTGAAAACGTCGCGGCACACGAGCGCATTCTGCGGCAGGTTCGGAGCCTCGAGAGAGCCGGCCGGGCGGACGTCGCCGACGTCCAACAGACCGAGGCTCGTCTCGCCAACGCGCAGGCTGCGCTCGCCCAGGCGAATGGAGCGCTCGCCGACGCGATCGCACTGTATCAACGCGTCGTGGGGCGCGATCCGGAAGCCCTCTCCCTCGATCCGCCACCGACATCGGCGTTGCCCAAGGATCGCGAGGCCGCAGCGGCTCTTGCCTCGGTGCAGAGCCCCACGGTCTTGATCGCCGCCGCGGACGTCGACGTTGCCGCCGCGGAGCTGCGCGGTTCTCGGGCAGGCTATTATCCTCGACTCGACGCGGAACTGACCGCGCAAAGTTTCCGCAATGTCGATGGCGCAGAGGGGCCCGACAGTTCGGCATCCGCGATGCTGGTTCTTCGATACAATCTTTTCCGCGGAGGTGCGGACGTCGCGCGGGAGCGCGAAGCATTCCACCGTCTGAACGAAGCACGAGCGAGCTTGGTGAAGCAGCGCCTGAAGGCCGAAGAGCAGGCGCGGCAGTCCGTCAATGCTTACGAAACAGCGAAGGCGAGGGTAGCGGCTCAGCGAGCACGCGTCGAGGCCCAGCGTCGAACGCGCGACGCCTACGTCTCGCAGTTCGAGCTCGGCCAGAGGGATTTGCTCGACGTGCTCGACGCAGAGAACGAGCTTTTTTTGGCTCGCGTTCAGCTCGTGACTGCCGAATTCACTGAACGTTTCGCCGTGTACAAGATCCTGGGTGTGACGGGGACCCTACTCGACACGCTCGAGATCGTGCGCCCACACGAGCATATCAACGTCCATCGCTCGCCCGGGCGACAGCAAACGCCGTTGGTGATCAAAGAGAAGTCGCAGCAGCTGGTTGACCACCGGGCCGAGTCTCGAGCCATCCGCGACACCAACGCCGGGGAGCCGCCGGCAGCGGCGATCGACGCAGCCGACGTGATCAATCGGCCGGCAAACGCGCGTCGGTGATCCGGGCCGACACGCGCGACCGCAAGTTTTTTCGCCGAACGGTGCGAGGAGGCACGGCTGTGGGTGCGGACGACGCGCGCCCTTGGTGGTCTGCCCCGTCGGAGCGCGAAGAGAATTGGCTCGTACCGAACTCCGCTTTCCTGGCCAAGTCGTAGTCGGGTATGCGAGCCGTCCGGAAAGCTGGCTCTTTGGTCGATTCTCAACGATGTTCTGAAACATGCCTCGCGAGGCTCTCAGGTGCCGGAGCGAGCGCATGACGAACAAGGCGCTTACCGATTTTTCTGTCTACCGTGAACAGGATAGGGACCAGGCCCTCGGTCCCCTCGAGCGGCTGGCAGAAAACAGCCTGTCTTGCTTCGAGGCCACCGCTGGCCCGGTGCCCGACTGGACGGCGGACACCATGGAGCAGGTGGCCGTCCTCCGACTCCAGGATCTGATCGCCGACGACAAAGGGGAAATCGTGATCACTGTCGGCGAGGGCTTGCGCACCATCGTGCTCGAAGGGGACGCACGGATCGTGAGTCGAGGGATCTTGCCGGGAGCGGATGTCCGAAGCGAAGACGTTGCCGACAAGTTCTCCTATCTATCCTTGGATTCCGGAACCACCTTGTACCTCTCTTTCGACGTCGAGGTGCTGGTTCGCGAGGCGAACGGCTGAGCCACGCCGCTCGATGTTTCCTCCTCGACGGGACGCGAGGCGGGCCGTCAACGGGAGGCGCGCCGTGTTCCTTCGGTCGCGCCGGCCGCGGTATCGGCCGTGGATCCGGCGCTCGGGCTTGCCGCCCTTGGAGCCGTTCGGTAACCGAATATTGACCACTGGAGCGCAAATTTCCGGCGGCCGATGGTCGTCAGCGGGTCAGCGGATCCGGGCTGGAGCTGCAATGGGCGGTGAGCGATGAGCGTGAGCGGGAACGGCAGCAGGCTCGTTCGCCGTCCGTTGGTCTTGGTCGTGTTGGATGGCTGGGGGTGGCGTGAGGAGCGTGAGGACAACGCCGTCGCGCTCGCAGACAAGCCGTGCTTCGACGAGCTTTGGACGACCTCACCGCGATGCCTGCTTCGAACCGACGGGCCGGAGGTCGGGTTGCCGGAAGGGCAGTTCGGCAACTCCGAGGTCGGACACCTCAACCTGGGTGCCGGCCGGATCGTCGTGCAAGATCTCCCGCGGATCGACCGCGCGATCGCCGACGGAACGCTGGCGCGAAGCCCTCTGATCGAGAAAGCGGCCAGTCTCGCGAGGAGCGCCGGCTCACGGGTCCACGTCCTGGGCCTGGTTTCAACCGGGGGCGTACATTCTCATCAGGCCCACATCGCCGCGCTCGCCGAGGCGTTCGCGAGCCGGAGGTGCGAAGTCGTCGTGCATGCGTTCCTCGACGGACGCGACACCCCCCCACGCTCCGCCGGGCGCTTTCTCGCGATGTTGGAGGAAAGGCTCGACGCGATCGGCAACGCCTCGGTGGCCTCCCTCTCCGGTCGCTATTGGGCGATGGACCGCGATCGGCGGTGGGAAAGGACGGCGCGCGCCGTCGCTACCCTTGTGAATGCATCCGGCTCCCGATACCCGAATTGGCGGGAGGCTCTCGCCCAAGCATACGAGCAAGGGCGAACCGACGAGTTCGTCGAGCCCTGCGTCCTCGGTTCGTATTCCGGAATGAGAGACGGCGACATTCTGGTCTGCGCGAATTATCGGGCAGATCGAGTGCGGCAACTTCTTTTGGCTCTCCTGCAGGGTGGACCGGAAGGCTTTCCATTTCCGAGACACATCACCTTCGCGATGGCGATCGGGATGACGAGATATTCCGACGAACTCGCACGGCACATGGGCGAATTGTTCCCTCCTCAATCCATGAAGAACATTTTGGGAGAGGTGCTTTCCAACAACGGACTCCGACAACTTCGGTTGGCCGAGACCGAAAAATATCCACACGTCACTTATTTTTTCAACGGCGGCCGGGAAGAGCCCTTCGATGGTGAGGTGCGGATCCTGGTTCCGTCCCCCAAAGTTACGACCTACGATTTGCAGCCCGAGATGTCGGCGGGCCCACTCACCGAGCGCCTGCAGAAAGCGATCGCGGCTGAGGATCTCGACTTCGTTCTCGTCAACTACGCCAATCCCGACATGGTCGGCCACACGGGGAATCTCGATGCGGCGATCCGCTGTGTCGAGTTCGTGGACCGATGTCTGCGGAGGATGGTCGCTGCCGTTCGAGCAGTGGACGGTCAGCTTTTGATCACGGCGGACCACGGAAATTGTGAGCTCATGCGCGATCCCGAGACCGGGCAACCCCACACCGCTCATACGACCAACCCGGTTCCCTGCATGCTCGTGGGCGGCCCGACCTGCGCCGAGCTCCGGGATGGTCGTTTGGCAGACGTCGCCCCGACGATCTTGGAACTGCTGGGGCTTGCTGTTCCCCCCGAAATGACCGGCTCTTCCCTTCTACGATGACGAGCTGGCGACGCGTCTTCCTGCTCTTGGGCACCGCTGCGGCGGTGCTTTCGGCGTGGCCTGGCGGGTCGGAGGCCTTTCTCGAAGCATCGGAACCCGACGTATCTGCCGTCGAGCGGACCAGCGCCCGCGTGCGAGCTGCCATCGCAGCTGCAGAGAAGCTCGCCGAAACACACCTTGCCGCCCGTGCCGAGTTGGAGCAATTACGAAGCGCTTTTCAACGCTCGACGGAACGTTTGGCGCTCCTGGCTTCGGAGTTCGCGGAGAAAGGAGCGATGCGAGACTGGGCACGGCGATGCATCGTGGCCCAGCGAGAGGTCGCAGTTGCCGTCGCCCTCGAACAAATCAGGCGCGATCGTCTGAACGCCTCCACGCGCTCACCGTTCTCCATGTCGGCTGGAGGTGCGTCACCAATCTCGTTGCTGCGTACCCAACGCAAATGCTCTTCGATAGGGTCCCGTGAGGAGACGTCCCCTTCGCTGGGAGAGATCGCCGCCCTCTCGAGGAGCGTCGACGAGCTCCGTTCGCAGCTCGAGCGAAGCGAACCTCTGGTCGAGAGAACGCGAAGCGAACTGGAGGAGGCAATTTTTCGAGTCGAGGAGGAGGAGCGCCGGCGTGAGCCGCCTCGAGCGCGGGAAGCGATCCGCGGAGCTTGCAGATGGAGCCGAAGCTGTCGGACTCCCGCCGACGAGGGCGAGTCTGCGCTCGCCCTCCGATGACGCAACCGGCGCCGAGCCCCGCTTCCGTCTACCGCTGCGCGGCGCGATCGTGCAGCGGTTCGGCGAGCGCCGCGGGGGGCAGCGCTCGCAGGGCCTGGGGTTGTCCGCCGACCGGCCGCAGCCCGTGCTCGCGCCCGGCACCGGGGTGGTCGCCTACGCCGGGCCGTTTCGCGACATCGGGCTGCTCTTGATCATCGAACATCGGAATGCCTATCATTCCCTGGTGATCGGAGCTTCCAGGCTCGACGTGCAGGCAGGCGACGTGGTGACCGAGGGGCAAGCCGTCGGCTGGTTGGACCGGGGCCCATCGGGAGGCATGGACCTCTATCTCGAGCTGCGGCGCGTCGGGGAGCCCGTCGATCCCATGCCGGTTCTGTCGGCACACGAGGGCGAGGTCGAAGGCTGATGCGGTACGTGATGTGCAAGTTGGGTGCGGCGGCGCTGCTCGGGGCAGCGGTGGGGTTCGTCCTCGCGCCTTCCGCGCTGACCGGTGCCCCGGCCTCCTCGAGCGAGACGTTTCGCGCGCTCAAGCTCTTTGGCGACGTGTTCGAGCGCGTGCGTGCCGAGTACGTCGAGGAAGTCAGCGACCAAGCTCTCATCGAGTCGGCGATCAACGGGATGCTGGCGGCCCTCGACCCGCATTCGGCCTATCTCGACGCGAACCGCTATCGCGACATGCAGGTCCAGACCCGCGGCGAGTTCGGTGGCCTCGGGATCGAGGTGACGATGGAGAACGGGCTCGTCAAGGTCGTCTCACCGATCGACGACACACCCGCCCACAAGGCGGGCGTTCAGGCCGGCGACTTGATCAGCCACATCGACGGCGAGCCCGTGAACGGGCTCAGCCTCGGCGAGGCCGTCGAGCGCATGCGGGGGCCGGTCGACACCAGGATCCAACTGCGGCTGATCCGAAAGGGGCGCGACGAGCCCATCGACGTCACCCTCACGCGCGCGGTGATCAAGATTTCTCCCGTTCGGGCGCGGCTGGAGGGCGACATCGCGTATGTCCGGCTCACGACGTTCAACGAGCATACCGCCACGGCCATGCGCGAAAAGATCGAGGAGCTCAAACGTCAACAGCCGGGGAAAATTCGTGGGTTCGTCCTCGACCTCCGGAACAACCCTGGAGGCTTACTGGATCAAGCAGTCGCTGTTGCCGACGCCTTTCTGGATAGAGGCGAAATCGTGTCGACCCGGGGACGTCGGACGGACAGCATTCAGCGCTTCAATGCCCGCCCGGGCGATCTGGCCGATGGTCTACCGATGGTGGTTTTGATCAACGGCGGCTCCGCCTCGGCCTCGGAGATCGTCGCAGGTGCGCTCCAAGATCACCGGCGGGCAATCGTGATGGGAACGCCCTCTTTTGGGAAAGGTTCCGTACAAACGATCATGCCGATCGCCGGACAGGGAGCCATCCGGCTGACGACGGCACGGTATTACACGCCGTCGGGCGC
>Ga0308391_1000465_pt1 | contig 17891 bp, 12 predicted proteins | sample Hotspr20Samplet1_FD_202363 | JGI IMG/M metagenome (GOLD analysis project Ga0308391, IMG submission 202363) | Hot spring phototrophic mat microbial communities from Octopus Spring, Yellowstone National Park, Wyoming, United States - 20050623_t1 ... | reverse complement strand
GCGGCTGCGCCGGACGATCGCCGCCGAGCGGCCCGACCTGCTGGTCACCGTCAATTGGGGGGCGATCGATTGGGCCATCGCCAACCGCCTCGCGCCACTCTGTCCGCAGATCCACGTCGAGGAGGGCTTCGGGCCCGAGGAGACCGCCGAGCGGCAGCTCGCCCGCCGGGTCCGGACCCGGCGCTGGGTGCTCGGTGGGCCGATCCGCCTGGTCGTCGTCTCGCGGACCCTCGAGCGGGTCGCCCGAACCCTCTGGAAGGTGCCGGCCGGTCGGCTCGCGCGCGTGCCGAACGGGATCGCCGTGGAACGCTACGCGACCGCCGCGCCGGCGCCCGCGGGCCTACGCCGGAACCCTCGCGACGTCGTCGCGATCGCGGTCGGTGGGCTCCGGGCCGTGAAGAACCCGGCCCGCCTCGTCCGTCTGCTCGCCGCCCTCCCCGAGGAGGCAGCGGTCCGCCTCGTGCTGGTCGGCGACGGACCGGAGCGGCCGAAGGTCGAGGCCTTGGCTGCACCGCTCGGCGATCGCGTGCTCCTGCTCGGCGCCCGGCGCGACGTCCCGGAGCTGCTGGCCTCGGCCGACCTTTTCCTGCTCGGCTCCGACACCGAGCAAATGCCTCTGGCGCTGCTCGAGGCGATGGCCGCGGGGCTGCCGGTGGTCGCGACCGCGGTCGGCGACGTGCCGGCGATGGTCGCGGCCGAGAACCGGCCCTTCATCCTGCCACCGGCCGACGAGGCCGGACTCGCCGCGGCCCTCGCTCGGCTCGCCGCCGAGACGGGGTTGCGTCGGCGGATCGGTGAGGCCAACCGGGCGCGCGCCCGCACCGCCTACGACGAGGCGCGGATGGTCGAAGCGTGGCGGACCCTGTTCGAGGGCGGCTGGCCTCCGCCGCCCCCGGCCGACGGGCCGTGAGCTGGGCCGCCGACGCCATCTTCGGGGCGGTCGCGCCGGTCCGCTGGCCGGCGGACGCGCCGCTCCGGCTGCATCTCGTGGTCGACACCGAGGAATCGTTCGATTGGTCGGGCCCGTTCCGCCGCGAGGGGCACGACCTGCGGGCATTGCGGGCGCTGCCCCTCCTGATCCGCCGGCTGGAGCGGTGGCGCGTCGTGCCCACCTGTGTCGTCACTTGGCCGGTCGTCGCCTCGGCCGACGGCCGGGCGATCTTGGGCGACCTCCTGGCCAGCCGGACCATCGCGGTCGGCGCCCATCTGCACCCCTGGGTCACCCCGCCTTTCGAGGAACCGCTCGGCAGCGCGACCTCCTATGCCGGCAACCTCGCCCCGGGGCTCGAGGCGGCCAAGCTCGCAGCACTCGGTGAGCGGATCGGCGAGGCGTTGGGCCGGCGACCGCGGGTCTACAAAGCCGGCCGCTACGGGCTCGGTCCGGCCACGGCCGGGACCCTCGACCGGCTGGGCTATCGGATCGACCTTTCGGGCTATCCTCGACGCGACCTGCGCGGCGACGGCGGCCCCGACTACCGGACCATGCCGGACCGCCCGTTCCGCTTCGGCCCCGGCCTGAGGCTGCTCGAGCTGCCGATGAGTTGCGGCCATGTCGGCCGCTTGGCCGGCTTGCCGGGCGCGGCGCGGCTCCTCGACCGACCGCGGCTCGCCCGGCTGCGGGTGGGCGGCGCGCTCGCCCGCACCGGCCTCCTGGAGCGGGTGACGCTGACGCCCGAGGGCTTCACGCTCGCCGAGCAGGCGCGCCTCGCGCGGGCGCTCTTAGCCCGTGGCCACCGCCTTTTGTGCCTCTCGCTGCACAGCCCTTCGCTCGCGCCCGGCAACACGCCGTACGCGCCCGACGCGGCCGCTTGCAGTGCCCTCCTGGATCGGCTCGAGGGCGTTCTCGACCTCGTCCTCGGCGAGCTCGGGGGCGTGCCGACCACGGCCGAGGCCGTGCTCGACGGGCTCGAGGCACAGCCGGCTAGTCGCGCAGACGATGCTGCCGCAAGAGATCGTACAGGGTCGGCCGGCTGATGCCGAGAGCGCCGCGGCCTGCGAGATGTTGCCGCCGGTGCGGGCCAGCGCGCGCAGGAGCGCCTCCCGCTCGGCTCGCTCGCGCACCCGGCGCAACTCGAGGGGTGCGTCCCCGTCTTCGCTCGCGGGGAGGTCGAGGTCGGCAGCGCCGATCCGCCGACCCTCGGCGAGCAGCACCGCGCGCTTGAGCCTGTTCTGCAGCTCGCGGACGTTGCCGGGCCAAGGATACCGCTCGATCGCCCGCACCGCATCGGCGCCGAGCCCGACCACCTGCCGGCCCTGCTCGCGCGCGTAGGTCTCGAGCAGGTGGCGGGCGATCAACACGGCATCGCCCGGGCGGTCGCGCAGGGGCGGCAGGGTGATCTCGATCTCGGCGAGCCGGTAGTAGAGGTCCTCGCGGAACCGGCCCTCCAGCATCGCGCGCCGCAGGTCGCGGTGGGTGGCGCAGACGATCCGCAGGTCGAGGCGGATCTCCTCGCGCCCGCCGAGCCGCTCGATCACCCGCTCCTGGACGAAGCGCAACAGCTTGGCCTGCAGCTCGACCGGCAGGTCGCCGATCTCGTCGAGGAACAGGGTGCCGCCATGGGCGAGCTCGAGTCGGCCGGGCGTCTGCTTCAAGGCACCCGTGAAGGCGCCGCGCTCGAAGCCGAACAGCTCGGCCTCGAGCAGGCTCGGCGGGATCGCGGCGCAGTTGATCGCCACGAACCGGCCGCCCCGTCGGCGGGACAGCTGGTGCAGGGCACGGGCCATCACCTCCTTGCCGGTGCCGCTCTCGCCGGTGATCAGCACGCTCGCCTCGGCCGGCGCCACCCGCTCGATCATCCGACAGGCGGCGAGCAGCGCCGGGCTCGCGCCGATCACCCCGGGTAGCGCCGGGCGGTGGCCGCCCGCCTCGACGGCGCGCGCTTCGGCCTCGAGCGCGCTCAAGAAGAACGCCCGCTCCAGCACGAGGTGGAGCATCTCGACGTCGACCGGCTTGGCGTGGAAGTCGAGGGCACCCGCGGCGATCGCCCGTAGCGCGTGCTCGCGGCCTTCGCGGCCGGTCATCACCACGACCCGCGTCGTCGGCCTCTCGGCCAGGATCTGCTCGAGGGCGAGGAACCCTTCGGACACCCCGGCCGGATCCGGCGGCAAGCCGAGGTCGAGCAGCACCACGGCCGGCGCGCGGGCTCGCAAGAGCGAGAGGGCCTCGGCGCGATCACCCGCTTGCAAGAGCTCGAACGCTTCGAGCTGCCAGCGCAGCTGGCGTTGCAGGCCCCGGTCGTCCTCGACGATCAACAGGCGGCGTGGCCCGCTCACGGGATCGCCTCGAGGCGCGGCAGGAGGATCCGCGCGGTGGTGCCGCGGCCGGCCCGGCTCTCGACCTCGAGCCGGCCACCCTGGCTCTCGACGAGGTCGCGGGCCGCGACCAGCCCGAGCCCCAAGCCTTCCGGCTTCGTCGTGACGAACGGGCGGATCGGCGGCGCGTCGCCTGCCGCCATCGGGATGCCCGGCCCGCGGTCGCGCACCTCGATCACCGCCAGACCCCGCTCGGCGCGCAGGCCGAGCTCCACCGGCCCCAGCTCTTGGGTGGCCTCGAAACCGTTATCGATCAGGTGCCGTACCGCTGCCAAGAGCCGCTCGGTGTCGACCCGCGCGACGAGGCTCGGGGGCGCGGCGGCGAGGCGCGGCCGCCGGTGCGGTCGCGAACCACGGGCCCGGGCGAGGAGGCTCACGAGGTCGACCTCGCGAAGCTCGCCGCGGTCGTCGCCGCGCAGCCGCTCGAGCAGCTCGCGCAACCGCGCCACGGCATCGTCGAGGGTCCGCGAGAGATCGGCGCGGAAGGCGGGGTCGTCGATGTGGCGGCGAGCATTGGCCGCGGCCAAATCCAGCTCGGCCACGAGGTTCTGGAGGTCGTGGGTGAGGAAAGCGAAGCGGCGGCTGAAGTCGGTGAACTGGCGGGCCTCGGCGAGGGCTCGGGTGGCCCGGTCCTCGGCCAGATAGGATGCCGCTTCGCGGGCCAAGATGCGAAGGAGGCGGCGTTCCTCGGGGCCGAGCCGGCGCGCCGCGCGGGGCTCGGCCAGAACCATGAGCCCGGAAAGCGTGCCGCGGTGCACCAAGGGCAGGACCAGCCAGCCGCGCGGTGGCCGCGGCAGCCAGTCGGGCCAGGCCGGGGCGTCGGGAACCGCGGCGAGTCGGTCGAGCTCGAGCGGCCCGTCGATGCGCCCGAGCAGCTCGGCCAGGCCCGGGGCCTCGACCAGCGACACCGACGGTCGGTCGAGGTTGCGGATCGCCTGGAGCTCGAAGCGGTCGCGGCCGGTCCGCAGCCAGACCGCGCCGCCCGTGGCGTCGACCGCCTCGCCGACCGCTCGGATCACCCGCAAGGGCAAGCTTTCTTCGGCCTCGCTCGCGCCCACCGTGTCGATGAAGCGCAGCCACTCGCGCTCGTAGTCGAAGCGCGCGCCGACCATTCGGCCGAACAAGCGGCGGAGCAGCGCTTGCACGCTCCCCGACGCCAGCACCAACGCCAAGGCGAGGAGCGCTGCCAGGCCACCGGCGAGCGCGAGCCCGGCACCGTCGGCAGGGAGTGTCGCCCGGACCTCGTAGGAAAGCCAGCCGACCGCCGCACCGTAGACCGTCACGAGTGCAGCCAACAGCGCACCACTCGCCATGGCCCGCCCTCGTGTCGCCACGGACGCCGTCTCGTCGACGCGGCGCAGGGAGACCAGCACGAGCGGTGCCGCGAGCAAGGTGTGCAAGGCCCGGCCGAGCTCCGGTCCGTCGGGCGGGCCCACGGCCCCCACGGCCGCGGCGACGTGCAGGAACAGGAGCGCCGTAACGGCCGCCAGGAGATATTTGAGCTTCCCAGAACTCGTCGTCGTCCAGCCGCCTCAGCAGGGCGACGAGTGCCGCGAGACCGAGCAGCGCGAGCGCCGCCCGCAAGGTCGCGTGCAATCGGCCACCGGCCGGCTCGAGGCTCGCCGCCAGGAGAACGCCGAAGCCCACGAGCAGGAGCAGGCGCCGGCCGGTCGCGCCGAGCGCGTCCCACGGCTCGACGGCCCGGCCGGTCCAACCGGCGAGCAGGAGCGTCCAGGCGAGCGGCTCGAGGAGCGCGGCGAGCCGCGCGATGGGTGCGGCACCGGGTGCGAGCCCGGCCAGCGCGGTGAACGCGGCGGCGAGGCGGTGGCCAAGAGCGCCCATTCGAGACGCGCGCCCGTCGCACGGGGCGCTTACAACCTCCGATGGACGAACGAGCAGCCAGATCGCCGTGAAAGTGACCGAAGCGAGGGCCGAACTCCATGTCGCCAGCGGTTCCGGCTGCAACATCTGCGGTTCAGCGGGCTCCGTTGCCCCAGACGATCACACGGAAGGTCTGTAAAATGATCACGAGGTCGAGAAAGAAGCTCCAATTCTTGACATAATAAAGGTCGTACTCGAGTTTGACACGCGTGTCCTCGAGATTGGCAGCGTACGGATGGTTGAGCTGCGCCCATCCAGTCAAGCCGGGCCGCAGCTGGTGGCGAACGGCGAAATAGGGGAGTGCCTCGACGATCTGCTGGACGAAGACCGGCCGCTCGGGGCGGGGCCCGACGAAGCTCATCTCGCCCCTCAGCACGTTCAACAGCTGCGGCAGCTCGTCGATGCGGGTGCGCCTCAAGAACCGCCCGACCCGTGTCACCCGCCGATCGCCGGCGGCCGCCCACCGTGGCCCGTCCCGTTCCGCGTCGACCCGCATGCTGCGGAGTTTGAAAATGTCGAAAGGTGTACCGTTGCGGCCGACCCGCTCCTGGCGGAACAGGATCGGCCCGCCGTCCTCGAGCTTGATCGCGAGCGCGGCAACCGCGAGGATCGGCAGCGTGACGATCAATCCGAGGCTCGCCAAGACCACGTCGAAAATTCGCTTCGCGATCGCATCGAGCTTCCCTTGACGGAACCCTTCGCGGAACACCAACCAGCCCGGCTGCAAGCGCTCGAGGTCGACCCGGCCGGTCTCCCGCTCGTAAAAATCTTGAAACTCGCAGACCGAAATGCCGGCGAGGCGGCAGCAGAGCAGCGCTTGCATCGGCAGGCGTCCGCGGCGGTCGCTCGCAGCCACGACGATTTCCTCCGCCCCGGCGGCGCGGCAGGCCTCGAGCAGCCAAGAATCGTCGTTGGCCCGGTCGGGCACCTGATCGAGCGTGATCGCCCGGACCACGCGGAACGGCGCGAGCCCGATCCGGCGCTCGCAGGCGCGCAAATCGGCGATCGGCCCCGGATCGCCCAGGACCAGGAGCTTTCGGCTCAAGGCTTCGCGATCGACCAGCCAAAGGAACAACCGGCGGACGAGCAAGATCAGGACGAAGCTCGCGGGAATCGCGATGACCAACCCCGACCGCCAGATCTTGAGGCCCGGGAAGAGGTAGACGGTCATCGCCAGCAGGGCGAAGCCGAGGACAAACGCGGCGAGCAACCGGATGGTCACCACCCTGATGTCACCCACCGCCGAGCGCTCGTACAGGCCGATGGCGAGGAAGCTCGTCATCATGACGACGACGTAGTTGAGCGCTACGGGCAGATGCGCCCACAACGCGTCGACGAAAAACTCCAGCTCGGCGTAGCGGGCGAAATAACCAAGATAAAAACAAGCGACCAAAATAGCTGCTTCGCTCCACCCGAGAGCGAGCAGTCTCAGTTCGATGTGATGTCGAAAGATGCGCATCCGTACCCCGAGTGACGCGGACCGGCATATCCTTGGTTCACCGGTCACGTCGGGAAGGATATCATTTGACGCGGATGGTCAACTCCCAACGCGCAACGAGGCGCCGATCGGTTGCAGGCAGGCCGCGAGTGAGTACCGGAGTGCAGGGGCTCGGACGGAAGGTGGCCGCCGGCGCGGCCTGGAGGTGGCGCTGCGCTTCGCCTCGCGGCTGTTGGGCGTGGCGAGCATGCTCGTGCTCGCGCGTCTGCTCACGCCCGAGGATTTCGGGCTGGTAGCCCTCGCCACGACCGTGGCGGCGTTGATCGACATCGCGAGCGAGTTCAACTTCGATCTCGCGCTGATCCGCGATCGCGGTGCCGGACGCCCCGAGTACGACACCGCCTGGACGCTGATCATCCTCAAATGCACGGCCTTGGCCCTGGTGCTCGCGGCGCTGGCCGCGCCGGCCGCCGCGTTCTTCGGCGATCCGCGCCTCGAGCCGATCTTCTGGATCCTCGCGGGCTGCGTGTTGTTCGAGGGCTTCGGCAACATCGGCACGGTCGATTTCCGCCGCGACCTCGAGATCGCCAAGGAGTTCCGCTTCCACCTGTACGGCCGGCTCGCCCAGGTCGGCGCCGCCGTACCGCTCGCCTTCTGGTTCCGCGACTGGCGCGCGCTCGTCGCGGGGATCGTCGCCCGCTATCTGGCCCTCTTCGTCGCGAGCTGGACCATGTCGGCCTATCGGCCGAGGCCGTCGCTCGCCCGCTGGCGCGAGCTCGTCCACTTCTCGAAATGGGTGCTCGTCAACAACGGGCTCGGTTATCTGCGCGAACGGGTCGATCAGCTCGTCGTCGGCAAGCTCCTCGGACCGGCGCCCTTGGGCCTCTACGCCATGGCCCAGGAGATCGCCGATCTGCCGACCAGCGAGCTCGCCCAGCCCCTGGCCCGCGCCGCCTACCCGGGCTACGCGCGGATCGCCGAGGAACCCGCCCGGCTCGCCCAGGGCTATCTCGAGTCGCTCGCCGCGCTGCTCGCGGTCACCTTGCCGGCCGCGGTCGGGATCGCGCTCCTCGCCGATCCCCTCGTGCGCGTCCTGCTCGGCGCCAAGTGGCTCGAGACCGTGCCGCTGATCGGCACGCTCGTTTTCTTCGCCGTCCTGCGCACCGCCTCGACCCTCGCCGGTCCCTTGTTCCTGGCGATGGGCCGTTTCCGGATCGAACCGGCACTGGTCGCGCTCAACCTCGTGTTGCTCGTCCCTCTCCTCTTCGTGCTGGTGCGGACCTCGGGATTGATGGGCGCGGTCGCGGCCCTGACCCTCTGCGCCGCGGTCAACCTCGTGCTCTCGCTCGTGATCGTGAGCCGGCTTCTCGCGCTTCGGTTCGGGCGTCTCGCGCGCGCCGTCTAGCGGACGATGCTCGCGACCGCGGCCATGGCGTTGGTCGTCGGGTGGGTGCGCGACCAGCTCGACGATCCGGCGCTGCGTCTCGTCGCCGGCACGGCCTGCGGTGCTCTGACCTACGGAGCGACGCTGTTCGCGCTCTGGTGGCTCACCGGCCGACCGGCCGGAGCCGAACGGACCCTGCTCGTCCAGCTGGGCGGCCCGCTCGGACGGCGGGTGCGGCTCGGCCTCGCCGGAGCCCCGCCTGCATGAGCCGGGCCGGGCCACCTCCCGAGCCTCGGCGAACGCTCGTGGTCTCGGGGCTCTACCCGAGCCGGGCACGACCGACCTTCGGGGTGTTCGTCGAGAACCGACTGCGTCAGCTCGCCGCGAGCGGCACGGTCGTCCCGTGGGTCCTCGCGCCGTTGCCCTGGTGCCCGCCGGGAGCCGACCGGCATCCGGCTTGGCGGCCGCTCGCCCGAACCCCGGCCTTCGAACGCCGCCACGGGATCCGGGTCGACTACCCTCGCTACCTGCACCTGCCCCGGCTCGGTGTGCCGATCCAGCCCTGGGCGATCTATCGAGCCTTGGCGCCGCGCCTGGCCCGGGCGTTGCGCGACGGTGCGCGGATCGACCTGATCGACGCCCACTACGTGTATCCGGACGGTGTGGCCGCCGCCCTCCTCGCCCGGCGCTTCGACCTGCCCCTCGTCCTCACCGCGCGCGGCAGCGATCTCAACCAGATCGCTCGCGAGCCCGTGCCGCGACGGTGGATCCGCTGGGCGATCGGCCGGGCCCAGGGGCTCGTCGCGGTCTGCTCGGCGCTGGCCCGGGTGTTCGAGGAGCTGGGCGCCGACCCCGGCCGCGTGCGGGTCCTACGCAACGGTGTCGACCTCGAGTTGTTCCGTCCGCTCGACCAAACGAGGCTCAGGGCCGCTCTCAGGCTCGCCGGTCCCGTGCTGCTCACGGTCGGCCAGCTCGTCGAGCGCAAGGGAGTGCATCTCGTGATCGACGCGCTCGCCCGACTTCCGGGCCACACGCTGCTGGTCGCCGGCGACGGGCCCGAGCGCGCTGCCCTAGCCGAGCGCGCCCGGCGCCTCCGCCTCGAGGCTCGGGTGCGCTTCCTGGGCGAGATCCCCCACGAGCGCTTGGCGGACCTCTACAACGCCGCCGACTGCCTGGTGCTCGCCTCCTCGCGCGAGGGCTGGGCCAACGTGCTGCTCGAGGCCATGGCCTGCGGCACCCCGGTGGTCGCGACCGCGGTTTGGGGCACGCCCGAAGTGGTGGCGGCCCCCGAGGCGGGCCGGCTCGTCGCCGAGCGCAGCGCGCCGGCCCTGGCCGCGGCGATCCGCGATCTGCTCGCGGCACCGCCGGCGCGCGCCGCCACTCGCGCCTACGCCGAGCGGTTCGGCTGGGAGCCGACCACGGCCGGGCAGATCGCGCTGTTCGAGGCGGTGCTCGCCGAGTGGGCGGAACAGCGGAGGGCCCGGGCTTGAGGATCCTCTACCATCACCGGCTCGCCTCGAAGGACGGCCAGCTCGTCCACGTCGAGGAGCTGGTCCGGGCGCTCGAGCGGCGCGGCCACGAGGTCCGGGTGCTCGCCCCGCCCCTTTACGAGGACCGGCCGTTCGGGGCGGAGGGCGGGATCGTCGACCGATTGAAGCGCGGCTTGCCGGCATGGGTCTACGAGCTCCTGGAGCTCGTCTACGGTCTCTTGGCCGGCCTTCGACTCGCGGCGGCGGCGCGGCGGGTGCGCCCCATTTTGCTCTACGAGCGCTACAGCCTGCACACCCCGGCCGGCCTGCTCGCCAAGGCGCTCGGCCGCGTGCCGCTCCTGCTCGAGGTCAACGCCCCTCTGGCCGAGGAGCGGGCCCGCTTCGACGGCCTCGCCCTGCCGTGGCTCGCCCGGGCGGTCGAGCGGGCGATCTGGCGTCGCGCCGACCGCGTGCTCGTGGTGAGCGAGGTCCTGGCCGGGAGGGTGCGCACGGCCGGCGTGCCGGCCGATCGGATCGTCGTCACCCCGAACGGCGTCAATCTCGCCCGCCTCGATGCGGCGCCGCCGGAGGCCGAGGCGCGCCGCGCGCTCGGCCTCGAGGGTCGCCTCGTGCTCGGCTTCGTGGGCTTCGTGAAGGCCTGGCACGGGCTCGCCGCGGTCCTCGATTGGCTCGCCCGCTCACCCCGGCCCGAGGCCGTGCTCGTGGTCGCGGGCGACGGCCCCGCGCGGCCCGACCTCCAGCGGCGCGCCGCCGACCTCGGCCTCGGCGAGCGGGTGCGGTTCTTGGGCATCGTGCCGCGCGAGCGGATCGCCGCGGTGATCCGCAGCTTCGACATCGCGCTCCAGCCGGCGGTGGTCGACTACGCTGCACCCCTCAAGCTCGTCGAGTACATGGCCCTCGGCCGTGCCATCTTGGCTCCGGACAGCGCCAACATCCGCGAGATCCTCCGCCACGGCGAGAGCGCCTGGTTGGTGCCGCCCGAGGGGCTCCACGCGGGGCTCGACCGGCTCGCCGCGGATCCGGCTTTGCGCGCCGCGCTGGGTGCGGCCGCGCGCGCCACGGTCGAAGCGCGCGGTCTCACCTGGGAGGCCAACGCACGGCGCGTTGAGGAGCTCGCGCACGCGCTCGGCGTCGAGGCCGCCCTCACCCTCGGGCCGGCCCCCTCGGCCGGTCGAGGAGCGCGCTGATCGCCGCATCCAACGGCGCGAGGGTGGCGGCCCAGTCGTGCGCACGGCGGACATAGGCGCGGCCGGCGGCCCCGAGCGCCGCGGCGCGGAGCGGATCGCGCAGGAGTTCGGCGATCGCCGCGGCGAAGCCGGCGGCGTCCCCGGCCACCAGGAGCTCGCGACCGGGCTCGGCGTGCAGGCCTTCTGCGGCTTGCGGTGTGGCGACCACGGGGCGGGCCATGGCCAGCGCCTCCAGAACCTTGTTCTGCACGCCGCGGGCGATCCGCAAGGGTGCCACCGCGACGTCCGCTCGCCCCAGCCAGGGCCGGACGTCGGGCACGCGGCCGGTCACCAGGAGGTCGGGGGGATCGGCGAGGCGCGCGACGGCTCGGGCGGGCCGGGCCCCGACGATCGCCAGGCGCACCCGTCCGACCCCCCGCCGCAATTCCGGCAAGTCCGCGCCCACGAACCAGCCCATAGCGTCGACGTTGGGCGGGTAGTCCATGACGCCGGTGAACACGAGACGCGGCACCCCAGGCTCGCCCCAGGGATCCGGGCCCGGGGGGCCCGGCGCGAAACGGGCCGCATCGACGCCGTTTTCGAGCACCGCGAGCCGATCGGCGGTCTCGGGAGCGCGTCGCGCGAGGATTTCGGCTTCGGCCCGGGTGACGAGGAAGGTTCGGGCGGCGGCTACTACCCCCCGCCGTTCGAAGGCGAGCAGCAGCTCGGCTTCGCGAGCGAACACAAAGCGCCGCGGACCAGAAGTGGTAGCGGCATAGTCGCGCCATTTCTCCGAATCGCAGTCGACCAGGTCGAGGAGCCAGGGGCGCGGCACCGGCGGATCGAGCAAGAGTGAGGCGGTCTGGCCGGAATAGGCGAACGCCAGATCGGCGCTCCCGAGCCGGTCGCGGGCCCAGCGGCGCATCACCGGGTCGGACCAGGCGGCGACGCTCAGCGGCGAGCCGCGCGCGAGGCCGGACACGGCACGGGCGGCCATCCACAGCCGGCCGAGCGGTCGCAAGAAGACCTCGGCGCAGAGCCGCCGCAGCTCGGTCTCGGCATCGCGGTCCGCCGGGTCGTCGACGAACGCGCCGAGGCGGATGCGGTGGCGTTCCGCGAGATGCCGGAGCAGGTGCCAAGAGCGGATCTTGTCGCCTTTGTCGGGTGGCCAAGGCGGGCGGTGGGCGAGGAAGAGGATCTCGGCCAAGGGCTTCAGCCGATCTGCCGAGCGAGCCAGGGGCCGAGCCGGTCGGCGAGCCCGCGCGGCAGACGTTGCCAAGCCGCCACGAGCCAGCGGTTGCGCTCGCTGCGTGGGTCGAGGTCCGGCGGCGGCCGACCGCTGGGCGACCAGTAGCCGTAGACCACCGGGCTCGCCTCGAAGCCCCAGTGGCGCTTGAACTCGGCGTGGCCGCTGCCGACCTTGCTGCGGCCGAGGTCGAACGACCTGCAGCCGCGCGCCACCACCGCGTGGCGCATGAGCGCGTCGTACGTGAAATCGTGCGCGGCGAGCTGGCGCGCTTCCGGGATGCCGCCCGCATAATAGGGCATCACCGTGGCGCGGAAATAGAAACTCATCACCCCGGCGACGGATCGGTCGCCTTGGAGGACGACGAGCGTTTCGCAACGCTCGCCGAACTCCCGTTCGAGGGTCCGGAACCACGTCTTCGGGAGCACCGGGGTGCCCAGCCGATGGACACTGGCGGCGTAGAGGGGCCAGAAGCGCTCGCAGCCCGGGTCCGGCTCGATCCGCAGCCCGAGGCTCCGGCCTTTGCGCACCATGTTGCGCTGCTTGTTGCGGAGCTTGCGGAAATTGTCCTCCGGATCGGGATCGAGGGCGCGACGGAAGCTCGAGTGACGGCCCGCGAGCGCCCGCCAGCCCGGTCGGTCGGGTGGCGGGCAGCGCAGCTCGAGGCGGTCGAACCGCCCCGAACGGGCGAGCGCCTCGGCCTGCTCGAGGAGCGCCGAGCCCGCCTCGGGCTCGGCCGCGAGCGGTCCGCCGGCGACGGCGAAGCCGGTGGCGACGAGTGCTCTGCCGAACAGCCGGCTCTCGACCGCCACGAGCGGCAGCACACCTACGACCCGCCCGGCCCGCTCGGCCAGGATGGCCGGGCAGCGATGGCCGAGCCCGCTCCCGACCGCCTCGAGCAAGCCCCAGAGGTGGAACGGGATGGCCTCGGGATGGGCCTCGACGAACCGATCCCAGGCGGGCCGATCGGCCGGCGCCGCCTCGCGCACCCGCAGGGAGGGATCGACGAGGCTCACCGCGAGTCCGCCGCAAGGGCGGGATGCGCCCGGTCGAGACGGTCCCAGCGGGCCGTCCCCAGCAGCCGGCGGAGCCGGCCCTCGACCCGCGCGAGCCCGCCGTAATGCCGCAACCGGGTCGGGAGGTCGAGGCCGGGCGGCCGTGGCTGGCTCGGGTCGAGCTCCCAGGGGTGGAGGTAGAACACGACCGGTCCTTCGGCGTGCGCTGCGAGCCGCGCCAGCGCTCAGCTCGTCCAGCGCTCGGGCAGCAGACGGAACCAGGCACCACCGGCAAAGGGCAGGTTGCCGAGGGGCCCGGCCGGCAGCGTGCCGACAGGGATCTCGAGCACGCCTTCGACGGTCCGCGGCCGGCGCGGGCCCGCCGCGCTCCGGTACGCGGAAAGCCGCACCGGGTGGACGCTCGAGCTGTAGGCGTGGCCGGTCTCGGCGAGCACCGCATAGGCCCAGGGCGTGGCCGGGCCGAGGGAGAAGCTGGGCGCCCGGTAGCCGCGCACCGCGACCCCAACGACGTCCTCGAGGATCGCCTTGGCGCGCCGCAGATCGGTGCGAAAGGCCGCCCGGTCGAGCGTTCAGAGCGGTGCGTGCCCGTAGCCGTGGCTCGCGAGCTCGTGCCCCTCCGCGACGATCCGGCGCACCAGCTCGGGCCGACGCTCGCCGACCCAGCCCAAGACGAACCACGTGGCGCGCGCTCCCGCTTCCCCCAACAGGTCGAGGAGCCGGGCGGTGCTCGCCGCGACCCGGCTCTCCATCGCCGGCCAGCAATCGACCGGATACCAGCGCGCGAGAGCGTGTGCGTGGAAATGTTCCTCGACGTCGACCGTGAAGGCGTGCGCGCCGAGCCTCGTGCACACCTCGGGCTCAGGCACCGCCGGGCCCACCTTGCAGCTGGCCGACGCAGATGCTGCGATCGGCGGGCGCCTCGGGCAGGCCGAGCCGCACCGGCGCGAGCTCGAGCCGTTCTCGCTCGGCGCGCAGCCGGTCCGCTTCGAGGCGGATCGGCGTCCCGGTCGGGCTCGCGTCGAACTCGTCCGCCACCTCCGCGACCTCGGCCGCGCCGAGCTCGTGCCGCTGGTCGAGTGCCGCCAGCACGAGGAGCCGGGTCATGAGCTGGTTGATCCGCCGCGGCAGCCCTCCCGTCGCGAGCCGCAACGCCGGGAACAGGTCCGGCAAGAGGCGAGGATCGTCCTGCCAGCCGGCCCGGGCGAGCCGGTGCTCGACATAGGGCCGCACCTCCCGGGTCTCGAGCGGGAGGAGGCGGAGGCTCGCGACCAACCGCTCGCGCAGCCAGCCGAGCGCCGGCAGCTCGAGCCGATCGCGCAGCTCGGGGCGGCCCACCAGCAACAGCCCCACGAGCGGACCGGCGGCACCGTCCGGCGCGACGATCGGACGGAGTGCGTCGAGCACCTCGGGTGCGAGCCGGTGCGCCTCGTCGAGAACGAGGAGGAGCGCGCCACCTTCCGTCGCCCGCGCGCGCAAGGCGAGCTCGATGGCCCGCGCGGTGGATCCACCCGGCTGCTCGAGGCCGAGTGCCGCGCCGAGCGCCTCGAGGAGCGCCTCGCCCGTTCTCGTGGCGGCCGGCAGGCGGGGCACCAGGACCCGTCGGGCGCCCAGTCGCGACTCGAGGACGCGGACCAGCGTGGTCTTGCCGACGCCGGCCTCGCCGGTGACCAGCACGACCGCTTCGCCCCGGTCGAGCACGTCCAGGAGGAGGGCGACCGCCCGGCGGTGGCTCTCGGCCGTCAGGTACGGGTGGAGATCCGGGGCGAGCGAAAAAGGGCGCTCGCGCAGCCGGTAGAATTCCGTGTAGGTCGTCACTTCGTGCCCCCGGTTCTCAAAGTTCCCTGACCGCACGCACGAAGACCGTGTTGGCGGTGACGTCTCGGTCGCCCGGGACGAACCAGTGGAGGAAGTCGTAGCCGAGCTCGATCCGCGTGCCTTCGCCGATCCGCCGCCGCCAGAGGGCGGTGAACCCGACGTCGTCGGCGGTGGTCTCGTCCTCGTCGAGCCGCCGCCGATCGTAGGCGAAGCGGAGCTCCAGCTCCTGGCGCCGATCGACTCGGCGGATCAACCCGACCTCGACGCCCCCTTCGAGGTTGCTGTTGCCACCCGCCTCCGGCCGGCTCGACTGCAGGTAGCCACCGACCTGGGCCAGGGTGCGTTCGCGCTCGTGGCGGAGGATCAGCCGGCCCCGCTTGACCTCGCTCATCCTGTCCTCGACCGCAACCGAGAGCCCGGGGGTCAGCGAGCGCAGGAGCTGCTGCCGCTCGCTCGCCTCGGGATCGCCTGCCGCCTCGCGGTCCGGGGCGAGCCGCTCGGGGTCGGTCAGTAGGCTGCGCACATCGTCGAATCGGGTGCGGAGGCCCTGCTCGTAGCCGACGCGCAGCACGGTGCGGGTCGCCAGCTCGAGATCGAGGCGGGCATCGGCCACGAGTTTGCCGAACATCTGGCCGACGGTCGCGCGCGCCCGAGCTCCCGGTCCGAGCCCCCGCTCGAGACCGAGCCGCCAATAGGGGGCACCCCCACCGCCGTCCCCGAGCGTCGCGTCCGAGAGATAGGACCAGCCGGCGCCGACCAGGAGCGCGGTGGCCGGCGTGAGCGGCAGGCTCAGATCGAGCGTGGCGAGAGCGGTGTCGGCCCGTCGCGCCGGCGCGTTGGAGGACCGGCTCAGATCGGCCCGGTCGGCTGCCAGAGCGGCCGTCCAGCCGACCCGCTCGACGCCGCCCGGCCGGCTCACGAGGCCCAGTAGGGTGTGGGCTCGGACATCGGCCAGATCGGCGTCGTCGAGGTAGGCGACGTCGGTGTATCGGTAGCGCAGCGTGCCCTCGCCGAGCGGCCCGACCTGGGCGGTCAGGAAAGGGCTCAACGTCCCGGCGATCCGGGTGCTCCGGTTCTCGACGTCGCTGAACTCGGAGCGCGGCCGCAGCTCGCGGCCGCCCTCGAACACGTCGCCCACCTCACCCGCGATGTCGAGATGGAGCCGATCCGGAACGAGGGTGGCGCGGACCGTCCCGTCGAGGGCGTGGCGCAGTTCGTTGCCCGAGCTCGTCTCGAGGAACAGGAACTGCTTGGCCAGGTAATCGAGCCGGCCGCGGAGCCGCCCCTGCTCGCTCGTGAGCCGGACCCCTGCGCCGACCGTGCCGACCAGGTCGCTCTCGGCCTGCCGGTCGGGCTGCAGCTTGACATTGTCGGTGACCGCCGTGCCGAGCTCGATGCGCGGCACCGCCTGGCAATGGCCGAGCGCCACCGGGGGCGCCAGGAGCGCGAGCCAGCCGGCCGCCGCACCGGCGGTCGTGCCGAGCCGGCCGGTCGCACCGCCGCGCCCGCCCGAGCGGGTCTCGCCGCTGCGCAGATAGGCACCGTAAGCGTCGGCGGCACGGCTGGGCGCCCGGTTCAAGAGGAGCTCGACCTCGGTGTGCTCGGTGATCAGCGCGACCGCCTCGTCGACCGCCCGCCGTGGCGTGGTCTCGGCGGCGACCACGAGCACCGTCTGGCCGGCCATGTGCGCGAGCGCTTGCGCCTCGCTGCTGGCGAGGAGGGGCGGCGCGTCGATCAGGAGGACGAGGCCGGGGTCGGCGGCCAGGACGGCCCGCACGAGCGCCTGCATGCGCCGGCTGGTCAAGAGTTCGGTGAACCGCGGATCGGGCGCGCCCGGCGGCAGCAGCACGAGCCGTTGCAACGAGGTGCGGACCAGGACCTCGGCCGGGTCGGCCGGATCGGGGCCGAGCAGCTCGACCAGCCCCGGGGCGCGCGGCACACCGAGGAGCTCGACCGCCGCGGCCTTGATGGGATCGCCGTCGAGCAGCAGAACCCGGGCGTCGCGTTCGAGGCTCAAGCTCAGGGCGAGGTTGACGGCGAGGAAGGTCTTGCCCTCTCCGGGCAAAGCACTCGTCACGGTGACGATCCGCTCGCGATCGGTCGCACCCGCGGCGAAGGCCCGCTCGAGCAGCGACCGTTTGACGAGCCGGAGCTCCTCGCCGAGCCCGCTGCGGCCGCCGAGCGGGTCGAGGAAGCCGCGGGCCACGAGACCCGCACGATCGAGTTCCACGCGGCGCACCGTCGATCGGCGGCCGGCCGACCCGCTCGCTGCGCCCGCCCCGGCTCGTCCCGGAGGGGGTGACGGGTCCTGCGGCAGCGCAGGCCCCGCGGCCCCGCCGGGCAACGCCCGCAACGGGATCGGCGCCCGCTCCGCGAGCCTCGGCTCGCACCGCATCGGCGCGCTCGAGCTCATGCGCCGCCGGTCCCGCCGAGCTGCCCGGCCACGAGCGTGCGCAGCGGCTTGATGAGCTGCAGCCGCTCGGCCAATGCCACCCCCACCACGAAGAGGAAGAGGAGGCCCGTGGCCGCGGCGAACAGCACGTCGGCGCGCCTCCGCCGGGCCCGCACCTGCGGGGTCACGACCTCGCTCACCGCGCCGAGCACCTTGAGCGGATAGGTCCGCTGCAGCTTGCGCACGCTGTCGAACGGATCGATCACGAGGCCGCGCAGCATCACCGTCCCGATGCCGGCCGCCCCGGCGAGCACCGGCACCGCGGCGAGCAGCAACAGGCGCGGCGGGCTCGCCGGCACGAGCGGCGCGGTCGGCGGCTCGACCACGCGGAAGCTCACCCGGTCCGTCCGGCTGTCGACCTCCTCGGCGATGCGGGCCGCCTCGCGCCGCTCGAGCAGCTCGTCGTAATTCCGCTTGATCACCTCGTAGTCGCGCATGAGCCGTTTGAGCTCGGCCTCGGCCTCGGGCATCGTCCGACCCTCGGCCTCGAGCCGGGCGAGCTCGGCCTCGGCGCGGGCGAGCCGGCTCTCGTGATTGGCGATGTCGGCCTCCTTCTGGGCGATCCGCACCCGGATCTGCTCGTAGACGGGGTTGGAGACGGCGGCCGCGACCGTGCCGTCCCCGGCCCGCGCGGCCCGACCCTCGAGGGCGGCGATCGCCTCCTCGGTCGCCGGCACGTCCGGATGCCGAT
>Ga0308391_1000461_pt1 | contig 17983 bp, 13 predicted proteins | sample Hotspr20Samplet1_FD_202363 | JGI IMG/M metagenome (GOLD analysis project Ga0308391, IMG submission 202363) | Hot spring phototrophic mat microbial communities from Octopus Spring, Yellowstone National Park, Wyoming, United States - 20050623_t1 ... | reverse complement strand
CTCGAGGCCGGGCGGCGGGGCGTGGTAGGCGACCCAGGCGAGCTCCTTCATCGACTTGGCCCGCTCGGGTGCGCCTTTGACGCGGAAGCCGTCGACGTCCCATTCGAGATCGTCCTCGTGCACCTCGAGGAGATGAGCGGCGATCATTTGCGCCTTGGCGCGGATCTTCCGCGCTGCGGTGGCGATCGCTGCCCCGGCGACCGGCGTGGAGCGCGAGCCGTAGGTACCGAGCCCGTAGGGTGCGGTATCCGTGTCGCCCTCCTCGACGGTGATCAGGTCGGCCGGGATGCCGATCTCGGAGGCGATGATCTGCGCGTAGGTCGTCTCGTGCCCCTGGCCCTGCGACTTGGTGCCCATCCGCGCGATCACCGCGCCGGTCGGGTGCACGCGGATCTCGCAGCTGTCGAACATCGCGATCCCTAGGATGTCGCAATTCCGCGACGGCCCGGCGCCCACGATCTCGGTGAAGGAGGCCACGCCGATCCCCATGAGCGTGCGGGTCTCGCCGCGCCGGAACGCCTCCTGCCGCCGCTTCTGCTCGTCGCGCAGCGCCCGGTAGTCCACGGCCTCGAGCGCTTTGTGCATGGCCGTCTGGTAGTCGCCCGAATCGTATTCCCAACCGAGCGCCGAGCGGTACGGGAACTGCTCCCTCCGGATGAAGTTCTTGAGCCGCAGATCGGCCGGGTCGATGCCGAGCTCGTGGGCCAGGATGTCGACGATCCGCTCGATGCAGTAGGCCGCTTCCGTCACCCGGAACGAGCAGCGATAGGCGACCCCGCCCGGTGCTTTGTTGGTGTAGACCCCGTCGACCACGACATGGGCCACCGGGATGTCGTACGAGCCGGTGACGATGTTGAAAAAGCCGGCCGGCCATTTCGAGGGATCGGCGCAGGCGTCGAACGCCCCGTGGTCGGCCAGCACCTCGACCTCGAGCGCGGTGATGCGACCCTCGCGGGTGGCGCCGATCCGCGTCTTCATGTGGTAGTCGCGGGCGAAGGCGGTGGTCGACAGGTTCTCGATCCGATCCTCGATCCATTTCACCGGCCGGCCAGTCACGATCGAAGCCACGACCGCACAGATGTAGCCCGGGTAGGCCCCGACCTTGTTGCCGAAACCGCCGCCGATGTCCGGGGCGATCACCCGGATCTTGTGCTCCGGCAGCTTCGAGAGGATCGAGGCCACGGTGCGGATCACGTGCGGCGCCTGGAAGGTGCCCCAGAGCGTGAGCTCGCCCTTCACCTTGTCGAAGCTCGCCACGCAGCCACAGGTCTCGAGCGGGCAGGGGTGCACGCGCGGGTAGGTGATCAGCTCCTCGACCACCACCTCGGAGCGGACGAGGGCCTCGCGCGTCGCCGCCGCGTCGCCGATCTCCCAGGTGAAGATGTGGTTGGGGTGCTTGCGCGGCCCGTGCGCGCCTTCCTTCTTCTCGGCGATGTCCTCCCGCAGGATCGGCGCGTCGGCCGACATCGAGCGGAACGGGTCGACCAGGACCGGCAGCGCCTCGTACTCGACCTCGACCGCCTCGACCGCGTCCGCCGCGAGGTAGCGGTCCTCGGCCACGACGAAGACCACCTCCTGGTTCTGGTAGAGGACCTTGCCGTCGGCGAGCACCATTTGGACATCGCCAGCCAGGGTCGGGATCCAGGCGAGGTCGAGGGGCTTCAAATCCTCGGCCGTGAGCACGGCGATCACCCCGGGCATCGCCTTGGCTCGGCTCGTGTCGATCTTCGTGACCCGGGCATGGCCGTAGGGCGAGCGGACGAAGTCGCCGAACAGCATGCCCGGCAGCTTGACGTCGTCGACATACTGGCCGCGGCCCTGGACGAAGCGGATGTCCTCGACCCGCTTGCGGCGGCAGCCCAACCCCTCGAGGCGGGCGGTGCGCTCTTCGCGGGTGAGCTCGGCGGTCGCGCTCATGCCGCAGCCTCCAGCTTCTTGGCTGCGCGCAGCTCGGCGGCCGCGGCGAGGATCGCCTCGACGATGTTCTGATAGCCCGTGCAGCGGCAGAGATTGCCCGCGATCTCGAAGCGGACCTCGGCCTCGCTCGGGTTCGGGTTGTCTTGGAGGAGCCGCCAGGCGCGGACGATTATCCCGGGCGTGCACCAGCCGCACTGCAGACCGTGATGCTCGCGGAACTTCTCTTGCAGGACGTGCAGCGTGCCGTCCGGGGCGGCGATCCCCTCGATCGTCCGCACCGCCTTGCCCTCCGCCTGCACGGCGAGCACCGTGCAGGATTTCACCGAGACGCCGTCGAGGTCGACCGTGCAGGCGCCGCAATGGCTCGTCTCGCAGCCGATGTGCGTACCGGTGAGGCCGAGCTCCTCGCGCAGGAAATGGACGAGCAACATGCGCGGCTCGACCAGGCGCTCGACGGTCCGCCCGTTGACCGAGACGGTCAGGGGAAGCTTGCTCATGGGGTTGCTCCGCCAACTCGGCCGCGGCCGGCGGCGCGGGTCCGGGCCTTCTCGAGCGCACGGCGGACCACCACCCCGGCCACCTTGCGCCGGTAGCTCGCGGGCCCGCGGCCGTCGCTCGGCGGGTCGGTGATCGCCTCGGCCTCGGCTGCGGCGTTCGCGAGCGCGTCGGGGCCGAGTGTGGTGCCGATCACGGCTCGCGCTGCCGCCTCGGCGAGGAGCGGTTTGTCGGCCAGGTTGGTGAGGGCGATCGCGCAGCGGGCGACCCGGTCCCCTTCGACCTCGAGGAGGACGGCCGCTGCCGCGGTGGCGTAGTCGCCGACCTTGCGCTTGAGTTTCTCGTAGGCCCAACCGTGCTCGGCGGCGGGGCGCGGGGTCTCGACCGCCGCCAGGATCTCGCCCGGCGCGAGCGCGGTCACGTAGGCCGCCTCGTAAAAGGCCCGGGCCGGCACGCGCCGCTCGCCGTTCGGCCCGGCGAGGAGGTAGGTCGCATCGAGCGCGAGCATGACCGCCGGCATGTCGTTGCCGGGATCGCCGTTGGCAAGGTTGCCGCCGATCGTACCGCGGGCGCGGACCTGCGGATCGGCGATCTGGAGCGCGGTCTCCCGGAGGATCGGCAGCACCTCGGCCAGTGGCTCGCTTGCGACGATCTCGCGTTGGCTGAGCATCGCACCGAGCCGCACCCGATCCGCGCCGATCTCGAGCCCGCGGAGCTCCTCCAGTTCGCCCAGATCGACGAGGTGTGCCGGAGAGGCGAGCCGCAGCTTCATCATGGGCAACAGGCTGTGCCCGCCGGCGATCGGTCGGGCCTCCTCGCCGAGCCGGGCCAAGAGCCCGGTCGCTTCGGCGAGGCTCCTCGGACGGTGGTACTCGAACGGTGGCGGGATCATCCGCGCGCCTCCCTCGCACGACAGCCGTCGGTCGATCGGTCGCCCGGTCGGAACGGGCCGGGTGCGAAGGAAGATGCCGACGGCGCCGCGCCGGGCAATCAGCCCGGGTCATGTGCTGCACGAATCGACCGCGGGGCCGCACGAACGGCCGCTCGGACGCCCCGGTCAGCCGGCGGCGCGCAGGCCCAGCCGGCGCTCGAGTTCGGCGAGCCGACCCCGGCTCACCGGGACCTCACGGGCGGGCTCGCCTTCGAGCAGGACCACCCCGCCCTTGCCGGCCCGCCGCAGCGCCCGCACCCGATCGAGGCGGACGAGATGGCAGCGATGGCAGCGGAAGAAGCCCGATCCTTCGAGCCTGGCTTCGGCCTCGGAGATCGACCAGTCGCACAGCCCCTCACGCCGGCCGTCGATCACCCGTGTGTAGTGCGCCTCGGCGCGCAGCCAGAGGATCTCGCTCGGATCCAGCAGTCGCACGCCCTCGAAGCCGCGCACCGGCACGCGCAGCGGTGCGGGCGGGTCGGGACGAGGCTCGGGCCGACCCCCTGCATCGGCTGCGCTCGGCGCCGGACCCCCGGCGCCGTCGAGCCCGAGCCCCGATCCCGGCAGGGCCGCCGCCACCGCAGCCGGCGCGTCGGGCAGGAGATAGAGCAGAAAACCTCCGGCGACGACGAAGCCCAGGAGCGCCACGACGATCGCGAGCTCCGGCTCGCCCAGCACGAGCTCGTCGGTGGCGGCAGCACACAGCGCCGCGAGATCGATCTCGAGGCCGGCCATCGCGGTGTAGTGCAGGCCCGCCACGGCGATGCCGAACAAGGCTGCGCTCGGAGCGAGCGGCAGACGGGTCTGCGGACGGGCGAAAGGCAGGAGTGCTCCGGCCGAAACGACCACGCCCACCGCGATCGAGGCGCCGACCAGGAGCGGATCGTGGCCGGCACAAAAGACGCCGCGGAGCGCACTCATCCCGAGATAGTGCATGGTCGCGATGCCGAGCCCCATGGCGAGCGCGGCGAGCGCCAGGTGCGCACCGGTGGGGGGCATGCCGGCCGTGAAGAAGACAGCCACTCCCACGACCAACACGCAAAGGAGGAACGAGAGGAGGGTCGGCAAGACCGCGTAGCCGACCCCGGACGGGAGATCGGCTGCGAGCATGCCCAGGAAGTGCATCGTCCAGATGCCGAGGCCGAGGGCTCCAGCAGCCGCCGCGAGAAGGACCCGCCGCCGCCCGCCCGAGGCCGACCGCGAGGAGAGGGCGAAGCCGAACCCGACATGGCCGCCGAGCGCCGCCAGAAGGACGGAAAGGAGCACGAGCCCCGGATCGTACCGCATTGCCTCCCGCTCCCTCTTGTCGATCGAGGGTCGCCCCCGGGCGATCCACCCGGCCTCTGGGGCAAGATAGGCGAACCGGCCGGCGGCGACCAAGCCTGCGCGAACGCTCGCACGGGTGCGGCCGGCCGCCGGCGACCCGGCCCGCACCGCCCGGCGACGAGCCGTGCACCCCCGAGCTTGTCGCCTCTGCCGCCGAGGGATATTCGGCGCACAGGGCCGGTTCGGCGACCGGGAGCGGGGGAGGCGAGGATGGCAGAAGCGCGGAAGGTGATCGTCACCTGTGCGGTGACGGGCGCGATCCACACGCCCTCGATGTCGCCCCATCTGCCCGTGACGCCCGAGGAGATCGCCGATGCCGCGGTGGGGGCGGCCGAAGCCGGGGCGGCGATCGTCCATCTCCACGCCCGCGACCCCGAGACCGGCAAGCCCGACCAGAGCCCCGAGGCGTTCGGCCGCTTCCTCCCGCTCATCAAGCAGCGCTCGGATGTGGTCGTGAACCTCACCACGGGCGGCGGGCTCGGCATGACCGTCGAGCAGCGGGTGGCACCGGCCGCCCGCTTCAAGCCCGAAGTGGCGAGCCTCAACATGGGCTCGATGAACTTCGGCATCTTCCCGATGCTCGCCCGCTTCAAAGAGTTCAAGTACGACTGGGAGCGGCCCTATCTCGAGGGCAGCCGCGACCACGTTTTCAAGAACACGTTCAAGGATATCGAGTACATTTTGAAGACCTGCGCTGGAAACGGTACTCGCTTCGAGTTCGAGTGCTACGATACGGCACACCTCTACAATCTCGCCCACTTCCTCGACCGCAAGCTCGTCGAGCCGCCGTTGTTCGTGCAGACGGTGTTCGGCATCCTGGGCGGGATCGGGACGCACCCGGAAGATGTGCTGCACATGAAGCGCACCGCCGACCGGCTGTTCGGCGATGCCTATCGCTGGTCGGTGCTGGGGGCCGGCCGGGCCCAGATGCCGATCGCCGCCATGGCCGCGGCGATGGGCGGCAATGTCCGGGTCGGGCTCGAGGATTCCTTGTGGATCGGGCCGGGCCGCCTGGCCTCGAGCAACGCCGAACAGGTTCGTAAGGTCCGGCAGATCATCGAAGGCCTCGGCCTCGAGGTCGCGAGCCCGGCCGAGGCGCGGGCGATCCTCGCCTTGAAGGGCGGCGACGCGGTCGCGTTCTGAACCGTCGCCGCCGCGCCGGGTCGATCACGCGAACGGCGCGCCGAGCTCCGACCCGCTGCTCGCGACGAGGCCCGCAAGGTCGTCGAAGAGCGGGGCGGCTCGTGGCGAGGCGAGGTCGGCCGCGCTCAGGACCCGGTCCGAGAACGCGAGGAACTCGACCGACTCGAGCCGATCCCGACCTTCGGGCGCCCCCGGCCGCAGGTCGCGGACCAAGATCGTTTCCCCCTTGGCTCGGATCGCGAAGGCCCGGATCTCTCCGTCGAACAGCACCCGATCGAGGCCGGGGCCACCCACCAGCCGGTCGTTGCCGGGGCCGGGCAGCAACAGATCGTCACCGTCGCCGCCGTCGAGACGGTCGTCGCCACCGCGCCCCTCGAGCCGGTTGTCGGCCGCGTTGCCGACGATCCGATCGGCCCGTTCGGTGCCGATCGCGTTCTCGATCACGGTGCCCGGAGCGATCGCGAGGGTGAGCTTTTGCGGCGGCCCGCCCGTGTCGGCCGGCGGGCCCACGGCGCTCGTCGAGCCGGGGCGCAGGTCGAGCCGCACACCGTCGAGGAGCTCGGAGAGGTCGAGCGTATCCTCGCCGCCCGTGTCGTAGATCGTCCGCCAGATCGTTCGGCCGGCCTCGAAACGATAGACGGTGTCGTCGGCGGCGGTGGAGGGCGCGGCACCGTAGAGATATTGGATCGCGGCGATGTCGCCGAGCATCGGGGTCGCGGGAAAGTCCTCGCCCGAGAACGGACGGTCGGGGCGGGCCCCGGGGAACGGCCGGTAGCTCATCACGGTGAATCCCAAATGATCGTCGGCCCGAGCGAGCGTCCAGGTCGAGATTTCGCGCTCGTGCGGGTGCTTGAGGCCGAGGGCGTGGCCGATCTCGTGGACCAACACGAAGAACTCGTAGCTGCCCGGGCGGTAGCCGCCGACGGTCGGTAAGCTCGACGACAGCCAGACGTCACCGGCGGCGGCACTTTCCCCCGGGTAATAGGCCTGGGCGGTCCGCGTCGCGTCGGTCGCTGCGAACCGCAATGCCGCGGGTCCGTCCCGCTCGTCGCTCTCGACGAAGCGGATGTCGGCGACCGCGGCCCAGAGGCCGAGCGCCTCGCGGACCGCTGCGCGCTGCACGGGCGAGAGCGGCGCGAAGCCGTCCGCGGGCTCGCCGGCGGCGCTGTAGGGCCAAGGATAGGCTTCGGCGCTATCCGGGAAGGCGAAGGTCAAGGTGACGGGCTCGCCCGGGCGGTCGGCCCAGCTCGGCCCGGCGAGGAGACCGTCGATGCGCCGCTCGCCCGAGAGCGGGATCGAGGCGGCCGGTGCTCGACGCGGCTCCTCGTCGAGTGGATCGACCCGGAACAGGGTTCGGGCGCGGCTCGTCGGCATCGTCGCGTTCATGCGTTGGCCGCGCGCGGGCCGCAAGCCCGACGAGGCGCGTCAACGAACCGACAAGGAACCTGCGGCATTCTGTCGGGGTGCGCGTCGGAACGCTTCTCCTGTCGCGTCGGCTGGCCGGATCGGCTAGCGGTCGTTCGAGAGGCGGCGGGTCCGGCCGGCGGCGAGATCGGCGACCTGCGGTCGGTAGCGGTCGGGCGGTGGGAAGGGACGTGACGGTCGAGCGCGCGGGTCGACCCGACTTCGAAGCAGCCGGGCCGGTGGGACCGGCCCGTCGGCCGTGGCGCAACCTCCTCTCCTTCCTGATCGGCGTCGGCATGCTGATCCTGGCGATCTGGGTGCTGCGGCGTTGGGCTTCGCACGTCAGCCTCGCCGATCTGCGGAGCGAGCTCGAGGCGATCGAGCCCGGGCGGATCGTGCTCGCGATCTTGTTCAGCCTCGCGAGCTTCGTCGCCCTTTTCGGCTACGAATATTATGCCTGCCAGTTCATCGGCCGACCGATCACCTGGTTCCGCGCGGGCATCATCTCGTTCATCACCCAATCGATCGCGCATGCCGTGGGCTTCGCCCTGTTCGTGGGGGCAACGGTCCGCTACAAGCTGTACAGCGCTCACGGCTTCGGCCTGTTCGAGGTCGCCAAGATCCAGGTCTTCTTCACCGCGACCTTCGGCCTCGGCTGCCTGGCCATCGCCGGGGGCACGCTGCTGATCGAGCCCTACGTGCTCGCCCGCGCGGTCGGCGTTTCGGAAGTGTGGTGGCGCCTCCTGGGCGCCGGACTGCTGGGCGTGGTGCTCGCCGTGCTGGTCTGGGGTGCATGGTTCCATCGGCCGCTCCGCGTCGGCCGACAGGTGTGGGTGCTGCCCTCGGCGCGCGTCACCTCGATCCAGATCGCCCTCGGCGTCACCGATCTCGCCTTCGTGGCCGCTGCGCTGCACGTGCTCCTGCCGGGCGAACTCGGTCTCGACTATTTCGAGACCTTGGGGGTCTTCGTGGCGGCGATCACTCTCGGGCTGATCAGCCACGTCCCCGGCAGCCTCGGTGTCTTCGAGGGCGCGGCCCTGGTCTTGATCGATCCGGCGCCCGAGGCGACCGCAGCCGTGATCGGAGCGCTCATCATGTTCCGCGCCTGTTACTACATGCTGCCGCTCGCGATGGGCGCCGTCCTCTTCGCGGCGATCGAGGCGCACCGCTGGCTCTCGGCCGGCCGGCCGGTCGGCGAGGGCCGGAGCTGAGCGCGCTGCGGCGCTCGGCACGGCGGTGATCCCGATCGGCGACGAGAACCCGGCGCATCGGCCGCCGGTCGTGACGGTGGCGCTGATCGCGGTCTGCGCGCTCGTGTTCGTGGCCCAGCTCACCGTCCTGGGCGGCCTCGAGCGGAGCGTTTGGCGCTTCGGGCTCGTCCCGGCCGTGCTCTCCGGCGAGGCCCGTCTCGCGCCCGCGCTCGCCGCCGCGCCCGCGCCGCTCACGTTGCTGACCTCGATGTTCCTGCACGGCGGCATCCTCCACCTCGCGGGAAACCTCCTCTACCTCTGGGTGTTCGGCAACAATGTCGAGGACCGGCTCGGCCACCTGCGCTATCTGCTCTTCTACGTGGTCGCCGGGCTCGCCGCCGCGGCTGTCCAGATCGCCCTCGAGCCGGGCGCCCGGCTGCCGATGGTCGGGGCGAGCGGCGCGATCTCGGGCGTCCTCGGTGCCTACCTCGTTCTCTGGCCGGGCGCCCGGGTGCTGATCTTCCTCCCCGTGCTGCCCTTCTTTTTGCTGCGAGTCCGTGCCGGTTGGCTCTTGGGCCTCTGGTTCGCGATGCAGCTCGCCGGTGCCGTGGGAGCGCCGAGCGAGGTCGGTGGGGTGGCCTTCGGCGCGCATGTCGGCGGGTTCCTCGCCGGCATGTTGGTCGGGCTCGTCCTGCGTCGGCGGTCGCGGAGCGGGCCTTGGGGGCCGCGCCGCTGAGATGTGGTGCGAAAGCTTTTAAAATCCTCGCGAGTTTCTCTTCGATTTGCCAAGTAATACGAGACGAATCGAAATCGAAAGTGCTTGCGTGCCCTTTAAGGAGTAATTAACCAAGGTGGCGGCAAAGCAGATCGCCGAAGCAGTGCCGGGACGGACCGAGCGATGGGCGGCCCGGCCGAGGGAGAACGACGATGGCCGTGTCCACCCGCTCGCTGCACGCTCTCTTGGGTCGCACCGACAACGACAACGCGCCGCTCCGTCCGGCCGGCGGCGCGCGGCCGAACGTCCTGCCGTTCGTCGCGCGCAACCGGACGCTCGACCTCGACTACCCGAACCTCGCCACCCGCTTCGAGCCCGAAACCGGGATCCTCTGGGTGCGCATGAAACATCGCGAGCGGGCCTGCTACACGCCCGAGATCATGCGCGACATGCGCGACTTCCAGCTCCATCTGCGCGATCTTTGGGCCGGCGCCTCGCTGGACGAGTGCCCGATCCGCTGGCTGGTCTGGGCTTCCGATGCGCCCAAGGCCTGGAGCCTCGGTGGTGATCTCCAGACCTTCACCCGGATGATCAGGGCAGGCGACGAGGCCGGTCTGCGGGCCTATGCCCATCTCGCGATCGACATTCTGTACGACAACTATGTTTGCATGGACCTGCCGATCCTGACCGTGGCGCTGGTGACGGGCGACGCGATCGGCGGCGGCTTCGAGGCGATGTTGACCGACGACGTCGTGATCGCCGAGCGGGGTGCCAAGTTCGGCCTGCCCGAGATCCTCTTCAACCTGTTCCCCGGGATGGGCGCCTACAGCTTCCTCGAGCGCAAGGTCGGCCCGGGTCTCGCCAAGCAGCTGATCGAGGACGGTATCACCCGCAGCGCCGACGAGGTGCACGAGCTCGGTCTCGTCGACCGGGTGTGCGAACCCGGCCGGGCGGAGGCCTGTCTGCGCGAGCTCGTCGCCGAAAGCGCGCCGCGCTTCCGGACCGTCAAGACCCTCCGCCAGGTTCGCCATCGGGTCCACCCCGTGACCCGCCGCGAGCTGCTCGACGTGGTCGACCTCTGGGTCGATCTCGCGATGGGCCTGTCCGACAACGATCTGCGGCGGATGGATTGCCTCGCTCGGGTGCAGGAGCGGAAGCGGGCGGGCGGCTGAGTCGCCGCGCTCAGCCCGGCCCGGCGCCGGCCGGCCGGCCGGCCTCGGGCAGGCTCGCGAGGAAGCCCCGCAGCGCCCGCTCGAGCCGGTCGAACTCCTCGCGCAAGCGGACGAGCTCGGCCCGGCCGCGCATGAGGAGGGCGGCATCGTCGATCCCGCGCCACGACAGGCACAGATCGAAGATCGCCCGGCCGCCGACGTGCGCGGCGCTCGAGCGCAGGGCGTGCGCCTGGTCGCGGAAGGCGCGCGCGTCGCCCGCCTCGACCGCCGCCTGGAGTCGCGCGATCGTCTCCCGCCCGTCGGCCAGGAAGTCCTCGATCAGCTCGGCGAGGAAGCCGCCGCCCTCGTCGAGCCGGCGCAACGCCTCGAGGCGGCGCGGGTCGAGCACCGCACCATCCCCGGCGCTCGGCTCGCTCGCGCTGCCGGGCGCGGTCTCGGCCAGCGGCGCGGTCCCCGTGGGGGTGACCAGCCGGTCGATCGCGCCGAGGAGCTCGGCCGGGTCGACCGGCTTGGTGAGGTAGCCCGAGAACCCGAGCCGGCGGCAAGCCTCGCGCGATTCCGGGGTGGCATCGGCGCTCAAGGCGAGGATCGGCGGGAGCTCGGCGGGATCCCGCGCGAAGCGCAGGAGCTTGACCGCCTCCATCCCGCCGAGCCCGGGCATACCGAGGTCCATGAGCACGAGATCGAAGCGCTCGCGTTCGATCCGCTCGACCGCGGCTTGGCCGTCCTCGACGAGGACGACCCTGTGGCCGGCCCGCTCGAGGATCGCTTTGACGACCTTCTGGTTCGTGCGGTTGTCCTCGGCGACCAGGACCCGGGCGCGGCGCGCGGCTGGGCGTGGGACCGGCGGCGGGGCGGCGAGCCCGCCGTCCGGTGGGGCGAGCGCGGCGCGCAGGCTCGTCGCGAGGGCGGCGGGCTCGGGCTCGGCCGGCAGGTCGGCCAAGGTGAGGGTCGGGCTCTCGGCCGGGGCCCCCACGGTGACGATGTCGGCCCGCTCGGCGAGGTCGGCGAGCGTCGCTGCGAGCTCGGCCGAGGGTAGGCGGTTCGGATCGAGCAGGACGACGTGCCGGCCGGCGCCGGTCCGGATCGCTTCGGCGACGGAAGCGAGATCGAAGGCCTCGATCAGGCCGAGACCGAGCCCGCGGATCCGCTCGGCCAGGTCGGGACGGGCGGCGACCAGCACCACGGTGCCCTGCGGCAGGGGCTCGTCGGGCCGCGCGGCCGGGTCGGTCTCGAACGGCACCTCGACCCAGAAGCTCGAACCGCGGCCGGGGGCGCTCACCACGCCGAGCTCGCCGCCCGCGAGGTTCACGAGCTCGCGGGCGATGGCGAGGCCGAGGCCGGTGCCGCCGTAGAGCCGGTGGGTGGTCGAGTCGGCTTGTGTGAAGCGCTCGAAGATCGCTCTTTGGCGGTCGGGCGGGATGCCGATGCCGGTATCCTGGACCTCGAACCGCAGCCTCACTCGGCCGGCCTCGGCGGGTAAGGGCCGGACATCGAGCAACACGCCCCCCACGTGGGTGAACTTGACCGCGTTGGCCAACAAGTTGAGCAGCACCTGGTGGAGGGCCTGGACCGGACCCACGAGGCGCCAAGGGGTGCGCGGGTCGATCCGCAGCCGCAAATAGAGCCCCTTTTCGGCAGCCTGCTGGTGGAGGAGCGCCCGCAACAGCGCGAGCCGGGCGAAGAGGTCGAAGGGCACCCTGTCGAGCGTGTAGCGACGCTCCTCGAGGCGGGCGAGGTCGAGGATCTCGTTGACCAGGCCCAAGAGCGTGCGGGCGGCGCTGCGGATCGTCGCGTTCATCGAGGTCTGCTCGGGGTCGAGCCGCGTGCCCGCCAAAAGGTCGCTCATGCCGATGATGGCGTTGAGCGGGGTGCGGAGTTCGTGGCTCATCATGGCGAGGAAACGGCTCTTCACCCGGCTCGCTTCCTCGGCCCGCTCGATCGCGCGGTTGAGCTTGCCGAGCAACACCGAGAAATAGGCCGGCAAGATCACGAGGGCCAAGAGGAGGGCGATGTCGAGGGCCGGGACCGTGCGCCAGTCCGGATTGGTGGCGATGACGATCGCGAAAAGGACGAGCGAGGTCCCGGCGGCCGCGAACAGATACGGCTTGCCGAAGCGGAAGCCGTGACCGAGGATCACCCAGAGGAGGATCGGGTAGAAGAGCGCGGTGGCGAAGCCGCCGACCGCCATGACGCCGTTGAGGCCGACCGTGTCGATCAGCATCCCGGCGATTCGCCGAGCCGGTACGGCCTGCGGCCGCAGCACGATGTGGCCCAAGAGGAGGACGGCCAGAACCAGGCTCCCGCCGGCGATCGCGAGCCCCCAGCGAACGATCTCGTCGCGGTCGGCGGTGTCGGCCGGCAGCAGGAGAACGTAGCCGGCGATGAACAGCGCGAACAGGATGCGGATGACGGCCTGCTCGTGTTCGGTGTCGGGCCGGCCCTGGAGCCGCCGCCGGCACCAGCGGAACAGGCCCCGAAGGCCGGTCCTGCGGGCGCGGTGCTGCCCTTCGGGAGCCGGGCGGATCGGGGAGGGAACGGCGGCCATCCGCGTGTCCCCCAGGCTCAGAGCCAAGCGCCGGCGCGCATCCGCCGCTCGAAATCGGCGGCACTCAGAGGCGGGCTCACGAAATCACCCTGCACCTGGTTGCAGCCGAGCGCCACGAGCCGTTCGAGTTGGCCCCGGGTCTCCACACCTTCCGCGATCACGGTGAGGCCGAGGCTGTGGCCGAGATTGATGATCGCCCGCACGATGACCTCGTCGTTGGCGCTTTGCTCGAGGTTCTGGACGAAGGAACGGTCGATCTTGAGCCGGTGGACCGGCAGGCGCTTGACGTAGGAAAGGGAGGAGTAGCCGGTGCCGAAATCGTCGAGCGAGAGCGAGACGCCGAGCTGATGCAGGTACCGGAGGCTCGCCGCGGCGGTCTGGCTGTTCTCGATCACCGCGTTCTCGGTGAGCTCGACGTCCAAGAGATCGGGGGCGAGGCCGGTCTCCTTGAGGACCCGCTCGATCAAGAGCTCGACCCCTCTCTCGCGGAACTGGACGGGCGAGAGGTTGACCGACAGCTGGAGATGGCCGAGCCCGCTGTCGCGCCACCGGCGGTGTTGGGCGCAGGCGGTCCGCAGGACCCAACCGGTCAAGGGCGCGATGAGGCCGATCTCCTCGGCGAGCCGGATGAACTCGCCCGGCCGCAGCAGGCCACGGTGGGGGTGGTTCCAGCGCACGAGCGCCTCGATCCCGACGATCCGCCGCGAGGCGAGCTCCATCTGCGGCTGGTAGTGAACGAGGAACTGCTCGGCGGCGAGCGCTTGGCGGAGCTCGCGCTCGAGGGTCATGGCGCGGCGGGCGGCGAGGTTCATCTCACGGGCGAAGAAGCGGTAGGCGTCGCGGCCGGCGGCCTTGGCCCGGTACATCGCGAGATCGGCGTTCTTGAGCAGGGTCTCGGCGGTCCGCCCGTCGGCCGGGTAGAGGGTGACCCCGAGGCTCGCCGAGAGGTGGATCTCCTCGCCGTCGGCGACGAACGGCTCGGCGAACGCCTCGTTCAGCCGGCGGCACAGCTCGGCCGCGTCCTCGGGCCGTTCGATCTCGCTCTGCAGGATCACGAACTCGTCCGAGCGCAGCCGGGCGATCTGGTCGCTCTCCCGCAGTCGACCGGCCAAACGTTGGGCCACGGCGCGCAGGAGCTTGTCGCCCACGGGCTCGCCGAACGCCTCGTTGACGCTCTTGAAGCGGTCGAGGTCGAGGTGCAGCACGGCCAGGAGTTCGCCCTGGCGACGGGCCCGAGCGATCGCTTGCTCGAGCCGCTCACGGAACCAGGGGAGCGTCTCGAGACCGGTCAGCGGGTCGTGGCGAGCCGCCCCGCCGCCGGCCACCTCGACGACCTTGAGCTCGGAGATGTCGAGGGCCACCGTGACGACCCGTTCCCCGGCGGCGGAGGCGGCGGCGGGGAGCGGCGCCTTGGTCACGGCGAGCCAGCGCAGGCCGTTGGGCCCGAGCATGGTGTCTTGACGCGGCACCAGGAGCGGCTGGCCGCTCTCGCGGACCTTGTCGTCGAGCACGCCGTGGCGGGTGGCGAACTCCTCGCCGTGCACCTCGACCAAGCGACGGCCGACGACCGCCTTCCGGTCGACCCCGAAGAGCGTCTCGTAGGCGCGGTTGACGAAGGCGAGCCGACCCTGTTCGTCGACGGTGCTGATCGCTACCGGCAGGCGGTCGAGCAGGCTCGCGCGGATCGCCTCCTCGGACGGTCGGAAGTCGCCGCCGCGCTCGGCCAGCGCCCGCTCGAGCTCCGCGGCACGTTGCGCGAGGAGCTGGCGTTGACGACGCAGCGCCAGGAGGTTGCGGGCCCGGGCGCGGAACTCGAGATGGTCGACCGGGCTCAACAGGAAGTCGGTTGCGCCCGCCTCGAGGGCCCGGTAGCAGAAGTCGCGGTCCTCGTAGACCGTGACCACCACCACCGGCACGTCGGCCAAGCTCTCGGTGGCGCGGATCTTGGCGATCAACGTGGCCCCGTCCATCTCCGGCATGTTGTAGTCGGTGACGACGAGGTCGGGCGGCAGATCGGCGCTCATCCGGGCGAAGGCTTCGACCGGATTGGCGAAGGCGTGGACCTGAATCCCCTCCTCGACCGACCGGGCGAGGCGGGTCAAGATGTTCCGGCCGGTGACGCGGTCGTCGATCACGACGATCGTGGCCATGCGCTGATCGCCCGCGGGCTGAGGGCCGTGGCGCGGGGCAGTGTCCCGCGTTCCACTTCGAGGTTAGAACTTCCGCCGCCGCATATCAAGGATGAGGTGAAAATTTGGCTAAAATGCCACGGATCGGCTCCCTCCCGGTCGGCGCCGCCCGCTGTGGAGCCTCTCCGGCCGATCCCGCCTTCGGTGATCAACACCTTGAAATCGAACTGAAAGAGGGCCGCCCGTGGGGGCGGCCCTCTCCCGGGGTCCGTCTTGACGTCGAGCCGTCCCGAGCGAGGCGGTCCGACCCGCCCACGCCGAGGACGCGATGGAGACTAACGCAAAAGTTGAGCGAACGCAAGGCCGACAGGGCTGCGGTTGAGCCGGGCGGCCCCGCCGCGTCGCGGGCCGGACGATGAGCCGGGACTATCCGGAGCGGCCGGTGGTCGGCGTTGGCGCGGTGGTCTGGCGCGGCGATCGGGTCCTCTTGATCCGCCGCGGCAAGCCGCCGCGCGCCGGCGAGTGGTCGCTGCCGGGCGGGGCCCAGGAGCTCGGCGAGGGGGTGCTCGAGGCGGCCCGTCGCGAGGTGCGCGAGGAGACCGGTCTCGAGCTCACCCGGGTCGAGCTCCTGACCGTCGTCGATTCGATCGGCCACGACGAGCAGGGTCGGGTGCGCTGGCATTACACCTTGATCGACGTCTGGGCGGAGGCGGCAGCCGGGGAAGCGGTGCCGGGGGGCGACGCCGCCGAGGTCCGCTGGTTCGGCCTCGACGAGCTCGAGGGGCTGGGCTTGTGGAGCGAGACGCTCCGGGTCGTGCGGCTCGCCGCCGAGCGGCGGGCCGCCGCCCGCTGAGCCGACCTCACTCCTCGCGATCGCCCGTGGCCAACACCCGCGCCAGGTTGCAGAGCGCTTCTTGATGCTTGCGGTTGGGGATGTTGGCGAAGTTGCGGGCGAGCTCGAGCAGCATGCGCTGCTGCGGCATGAGCTCGGCCTGCTTGGGCTTGATCTTGTGCTCGGGATCGGCGTCCTCGAAGAAGTAGCCGATGTCGACGCCGAGCGCCTGGGCGATCTGGTAGAGCCGGCCAGCGGAGATCCGGTTGATGCCGGTCTCGTATTTGTGCGCCTGCTGGTAGGTGACCCCGATCAGCTCGGCCATCTGCTGTTGGGTGAGGCCCAGCATGATGCGCCGCTGGCGGATCCTGAGGCTCACATAATGGTCGATGTCGAGGGCGCGGCTGCGGCCACCGGCGCCGCGACCGACGACCTTGCTGGCGAGCTGGTTCATGAGGCGTGGTCTCCGGGGGCTGAGGGCGGATCGTTGGGTCCGACTCGTTGCGCATCGGATTTGGTTAAAATACCGCCGGTTTTTTAAACTTCCAGAGAAAAGTGAATTTCTCATCAACCTGAAGAGCTTCGCTCTTCAAGCCGCCCCGCTCGCGACGAACCCCGCGGCGGCCATCGCACCGACCACGCGATAGGCCGCCACGACGCTGGCCGCGGCCAGCGTCGGCGCGTTCCAGGCAGCCAGGTCGAACACTTCCGGGCGAGCCGCCGGCAGGAGCCGGCGCAAGAGCCGGCGGCCGTCCGCGAGCTCCGCCAGCACGTCTTGGCCGAGCAGCTCCTCGAGCCGTGGTTCGGCCGCCGCGAGGACCAGCGCCACCTGGCCCGGCCGGTAGGCCGGCAGCATGGTCTCGTCCTCGACCCGCCAAGCGAGCAGCTGGTCGTCGCGGACGGCGAGCGTGCCGAGATCGGCCGGCTCGGCGAGCCCGCCCGGGCCGATCCGGCCGACGAGCGGGATCGCGCTGCGTCGCGGATGGCGCCCGAACAGCAGATATTCGGCGGAAGTGTCGAGGGCGCGGGCGAGCCGTTCGACGATCTCCGGCGGCGGGGCGTATTCGTCCCGCTCGTACGGGCCGATCGCCGTCTGGTGGCGCCCCACGAGCCGCGCCAGTTCGGCTTGGCGCAACCCCTTGGCGAGCCGGAGCGCCCGCAGCCTCCGGCCGAAGGTCGAGCCGTGAGCGATCATCGGATCTGTCCCCCGAGCGAGCAGAGACCAGCGGCGCTCTTAGCCGGAACGAGTGGAGCTCGTCTACCGATGCGTTGGTGCGAGGCGCTGGCGCGGGCTCGTCGCGAGCTCGGCCCGCCCCGGATCGAGCCGGAGATCGCCACCTTCCGCCCAGATCCGGGTGAGGTCGGCATAATGGCGCGAGAGCGGGTGCCCCACCTGGCCCGTCGCGGTGATCGCCCGCACTCCCGGCTCGGCCAGATCGACCACCAGCCGGAGCCCGGCCGCGTGGTGCGCCGGGAACGGCCCGCCCGGCCCCTCGGCGCGATAGGTCGCGACCGCGAGCGTGGTTGCATCGCCACCCACCGGCGGATCCGGCGAGAGCCAAGGGCCGAGAACCGGCAGCTCGGCGAACGGCCGGTGCGGCATCACCGCCCGGTGCTGCTCGCCCCAGCGCCACGCCCGGCGATCCGGGCCCAGTCGGGTGGCGAGTGCCCCGACCGCATCGGCGAGCGCCCCAGCGACCGCTCGGGCGCAGCCGGTCCGCCCGCCGCACCAGGACGGCCGCTCGAGCAAGACGGCGCGCAGCAACTCCGGTCGCCGCGAACCGATCTCGGCGAGGAGGGGCCCGAGCTCGTCGGCGCGCAGCCTCGGCCCGAGGGCGGCGAGCCAGGCGGCCAAGAGGAGCGGTTCGGCCCGCTCGGCGGCCGTCGTGCCGTCGAAGGCGGCGAGCAGCTCGAGCGCCTCGCGCACCAGCGGCTCGGAATGTTCCGCGGCGTGCCCTTCCCGGGCGAGGGGCAAGAGCACGGGCAGGAGCTCGCGCGCCACCGCCGAGACGAGGTCCTGCTGGATCGCGCGCGCGAGCTCCGTGTCGACTCCCGTTCGCCCGTCGAGGAGCTCGTGCAAGCGGCGGGCGCGGGCCGGTCCGTCCCACTCGGCGGTGAGCGGATGGGGGTTCGGGGCGCCGACCACCCGGTCGTTGGCGTTGACGACCAGCCCCGTGGGCG
>Ga0308391_1000457_pt1 | contig 18032 bp, 14 predicted proteins | sample Hotspr20Samplet1_FD_202363 | JGI IMG/M metagenome (GOLD analysis project Ga0308391, IMG submission 202363) | Hot spring phototrophic mat microbial communities from Octopus Spring, Yellowstone National Park, Wyoming, United States - 20050623_t1 ... | reverse complement strand
AGACCGACGTAGAACGTGCCATCCGTAAACGCGCCAGCAGCCTGCGCGAACTCGCCTGGAGCGGCCAGGCAGAAAGAGGCTTCGAGATCGCGCTCCAGGTAGCGCTGCCTGACGACCTTCGATTAGACAGTTACCACTATATTCGCTACGAGGTAGGGGTAGGGTTAGGCGATAATGGTGCTATCACTGTGGCAGGAGAAAATCTGTGGCTGGTCAGCACACCAGATGCTCTAATATCCTCGGACAAACCAGAGAGTAGCTCTGTAGTGCGACCAAGTGGTCTGAGAACGCCTGCCGGATACCGCAGCGTTATTCGCAGCGGCGCAGAGCGCACCGGAGCACGCTTTCAATCTGAAAAGACTGGCTGGAACTTCATACTGCGCCTTTCGCCTCAACGTCTGGCGCTCAGCAGCATTCCCGAAGACCAAGAGCGCTTTCCGATCGCTTTGTGGTTTAGACAGGCTATGTTGAGCAGTATCCAACTCCTCCAACTCAACAGCGTACTTATGCGCCGTCCCTGTCCATCGGATGCACCACGAACCTTTCAAGCTGACGGCTCAAATCTGCCGGTAATGGTCAAGCTGCTACAGACTCACTCGACACGGTTCGATTGGTGGGTCAGCCATCTACAAACGGTCCTCCAGGATTTAGAGAAAGTCGAGATCGCCGAACGCCCCGAGGATCGCGCCTTTTATCTGACGCTTACCTATCGAAATGGCATCTCCGTGCCAGCTTGGCTGCTCTCAGACGGCACGCTGCGCTTACTGGCACTGACTCTGCTGGCCTACCTTCCGAGCCAAAACCAAGTCTTCATTGTTGAAGAACCGGAGAACGGCATTCACCCACGAGCAATCGAAGCTGTATTCCAAGCTTTGCGCTCAGTCTATGACGGGCAAGTCTTCTTAGCCACTCACTCGCCGCTTGTGCTGGCCCTAGCCGAGCCGGAGGATTTGCTCATCTTTGACAAAACAGAAGACGGCGCCACGCAAATCGTTAACGGTCCTCAGCATGCCATCCTACGGGAATGGCAGCGCGAGATTCCTCTAGAGACCCTTTTTGCGTCCGGAGTGCTCGGGTGAGCAAAAAAGAGCTTGACCTTGCTGTGCTGGTCGCTGATGCGGATACTGAGTCCGTCGTCCATACACTACTCGAGAATCGCTGGGCAGCGCTGAATATCCGCAAGATCAAGTTTCAAATCATCCGCGACATAGGTCGAGACCCCGGCGTGTATAAGCAAGCGGATAGCATCCTTAAGCCTTCTTTGAGAAGCGCTCAGCACGCACTGGTGATGCTTGATCGTGCAGGCTCTGGACAAGAGCACAAACTATCTGCCTAGCAGATGGAGAATGATTTAGAAGCTCGGCTAAGCCAGTCTGGCTGGCCATCTGGTTGCTGCGCGGCAATTGTGATAGATCCTGAGCTGGAACTGTGGGTTTGGTCACGCTCCCCCCATGTGCCAGCGGTTCTCGGTCTGAGCGAAGATTCTCTGCAACAGGTGCTAACTAGATTCAAGCTATCTGCAAATGGCAAACCTCTAAGTCGGCGCTAGAAGTTGCTTTGCGCCAATCCAGGCGTCCGCGCTCATCGGCTATTTTCAAAGAGTTGGCCAGCCAAGTAAGCCTAGACCCTAAAAACGCAAACGAGCGAGCGTTCAACAAACTTCGTTTGACGCTGCAGCGATGGTTTCCTCAAAACGAGCCGGGGCAAATCTAATAATTCGGATGCGAGGCCTGTAGCTCCCAGTCCAACGGATCGTCGGGATGGGCGCAGATCACGCGCTCGATGAAGTATTCGTAGCGGTCGGCGAAGCGCTCGAGTGAGAATTGCTCGGCTCGCCGACGGGCGTTCTGCCTGTCCAATTGATCCACCCGCCGCACCGCCTCGACCAACGCATCTACATTGCGCGGCGGCACGAGGTAGCCACTTACGCCGTCCTGAATCAATTCAGCGGGGCCGCCTTCGTTGTATGCGATCACCGGCGTGCCGCCGGCCAGCGCCTCGATGCAGGTGTTCCCGAACGCCTCCACCCAATGTGGCGTCATCAGCATCGCCCTGGTATTGCGCACAACCTTATGCAGCTCACTCTGCGGGAGAAAGCCGTGATAGGTCACATCCACATTCGGATAGCGCGCGCGGCAAGCTTCCCAGTATTCAGGGTGTTGCATCTTGCCGCATACGTCGAGCGGGAGGCCGAGCTTATCGGCCACAGCAAAGGCATCCTCCAGGCCCTTCTCTGGCGAGATGCGCGCCACCCAGCTCAGGCGATCCAGCGGCTGCGGGTTGAAGGTGTAGCGCGTGAGGTCAACCCCGCCGTATAGCGACATCATGCGGCAGGGATCGAGGAACGGAAAAGTCAGCGCCTGGGCGCAGGTGTTCACCGCAAAGCGGTGTGGAAACTCATAGAACCGCTCGCGAATCATGGCATCTACTGCATCGATCGTGGAGCAGATGCTGATGATATGGCCGACCGGCGTTTTGAAGAACGGTGTCACGTAGTAGGCCAGCCAGTCATAGTTGATGCCGATGATCGCGTCGTACTGGTCCTGCACCCGCATGGCCAACTCCCACATCCGCTCCAGCACGCCATCCGGCTGGCAGATCACCGACTGGTCACGCTGCGCGGTGGTGGCGTAGATCGGCGGTCGCCCTTCGATTTGATAGACCAGCACCTCGGGTGAGGGCTGGACACTGCCCGCCGGCGCAGCGATAGCGACGCGATGTCCTCGGCGTGCCAGTATGGGCGTTAAGTTCATCAGGTTGGTCTCAACCCCGCCCCCCTCCCCCGAACCCAACGGCCCGACCGGGCTGGTGAGGAACAGCACGCGCCAACGCTTAGACATGAACGCGCAGTTTGCAAAAGCCGTGAATTAGTCAGCCAGGCCGCGCACGTCCTCGGCCACTGCCGGCGCAACGCCGAAGTCCTCGGGCTGTTTGTGAATCTCGCGCGATGTGACGAAGCTCTCCACCATGCTCTTGGTGTTCTCTACCCCCAGACGATTGAAAAGCAAGGCAAAGCGTTCCTGGAGCGCAGTGCGAACGCGGGCACGGTCGGCTTCCGGTAACGACCACAACGCCTGCTTGAACGGACCGGTGGCCTTTTTGCGCGTCTTGTGGAGAAACTGCTCGTCCGTGTCATCCGGCTTGCGCTCATCGGCGGCGTTCTTAAAGAGCCACTGGGTGATCTCGTCGTTCAGCGCTTTTGGCAGGTTGGCGTAGGCGATCTGCTGAAAAGCGGTGGCCAGGTGGACTTCTATCGCGCCAGCCTGGACAAACTTGCCGAACGCCTCCTCTGGCAACGTGCTGGCGCCATGTTGGACTGCGCCGCCCAAGCCATATTCCTCGCGCGCGACAGCAGAAAGCTCGCGCAGCGCGTCGAAATCTATGTTTACCTGCGCGATCGAGCCATCAGGCAACACCACGCCGCCGTGGGTTGTGCCGGTCTGCACCGAGATCTTGCTTATGCCCGGCTGGTGTTTAATTTGGCGGAGATAGCCGTTTACAAAGGCGCGCAGTTCGTGCACATCGCTGTTTTTGTGACCGATCTCGCCAATTTCACCGCCAAGCGAGACGATCACCCCTGCGGGCTGACGCTGTCGGATGTAGTCGCTGAACAGCGCGCATAGCTCGTAGTTGGCATGCTGCTGTTCGTCCAGCGTGGGCTTGCTGAGGTCAACGAGGGTCGAGGTGTCAATGTCAATGTTGTAAAAGCCGGCGGCCAGCGCCTCATCAATCAGCTTGCGCAGGGCCGTCAGCTCCGCATCGGCGTCGCTCTTGTACTTCTTGGCGTTTACTTGAAAGTGATCGCCTTGGATGAACAGCGGCCCGCGATAGCCTTCTTTGATCGCCGCCGCCAGCATAACGCTGACATACTCAGCCGGCCGCTGGTCGGTATAGCTCATCTCGCTGCGCGCGATCTCGAAGATGAAGGCCCCTACCCTCGCTTCCACAACGGCGCGCATCGCCGCGCGGGCTGTGTCGTAGGCCATCATGCGGATGTTCATCGCCGGCGTGGTGAAGTTGCGCTCCAGGGCATTCCGCCCGCGCGCAATGTACAGCTCGTGTATGGATGCCGGACGGATCCCCAGCGCCTGACCGATCTCCCAGATTAGCCAGCGCGCTGCCGCCTGTTGTTCGGGTGGACCAAAGACCGCCGCCCACACCAGCGCATCAATGCCGCTGGCGCGCAGCGCGCCCTCATCACGCACAGTGACTTCCAGCTCAGTCGTGGCCAATACTTCACTTGAACCAACCGGCGACTTCACGGCAACCACCTGAACAGCGTCACCGGTCATCCTGACAAGGTCTCGAATGGCGTTTGACATCACATGCTCCCCTAGAGAGATTTGCTTAAACACGCTGGGCAATGCCCCCAGCATGGCAGATCGCTACGCCTTCTAGTATATGCGCTGTAGTAGGCAGAGGGGGTGCGTTCACGGATAGGGGCACAACGCTGGGTGGGCGACGGCAGTGCCGTCGCCCACCCTCTGTAGATTCGCCTTCGTTGGCAGCATAGCTAACGCTGCCCTTATTGGTGAATGCGCATGGCGAAGGGGGTGCATGGGTGCGTTCACGGAATAGGGGAGATCGTTTGGCGTGTCATGCCGAGCGCCATCCGCCGGCTCGTCGCCTAGGCCACCCCGCGGCAACTTGGTTCGCCGCGAGCAGGGGCGGTTCGCGAACCGCCCCTGCCGCACTGGCGCTCAGAATGACGGGTGAGGCAGGGTATTGGTGACCCTGGCGTGGCTCGATACGCCAAGCGTCACCTACCTGCTCGATTCTTGGCTTGCTTAGCAGTGATGACGTGAGTGAGCGATGCGCTTGCGAATGACCAAAACGTGTGCTCAACTACGCAGCCTTTCATTCCAGATTGGAACACCCCCCGCGACGCACATCATAATATTAAGCAACTGCTGGTGGACTACCAACTGGTGAAAGTCTCATAAAGTCTCATATAGAGATGAGCGACGGCACTGCTGTTGCCCACCTAGGCTTCTGTCCCTAGCCGTGAATGCACCCTATTGACCTTGCGCATCTCGCCATGACCTGCGATACCTGTGCCTCTGACAAGCCATCCGCTGCTCCGACCAGCTTCTTTCGCTTCCTGCGCACTGGCCGCGAGACGCGGCTGGCCCTGATCGGCGCGTTGCTGATCGCGCCTGGGGTGATCTTCCACGAGCTGCTGCCGTTCCTCGGCGTCCAGAGCGAGCTGATAGACCTCGCATCTATCGCTGGCTTGCTGATCGCTGGCTATCCCATTGCCGGTAGTGCTTGGCGCGCGCTGATCGCGCAGCGGCGGGTCACGATCAACGTGCTCATCACGCTGGCGGCGGTTGGGGCGCTGGCCATCGGCGCGTATGCAGAGGCTGGGTTTGTCGTCGTGCTGTTCGCCATCGGCGAAGCCATGGAGGGCTATGCTGCTGCGCGAACCCGAGACGCCATCCGTAGCCTGATGTCCATCGCGCCCAGCACGGCCACTGTGCTGCGCCGACCGGTGGATTGTCCTTCCTGTGAGCCGGAAGAGCAAACGGTCGCCACCCAAGACATCCAGGTGGGCGACGTGCTCGTGGTTCGGCCCGGGGAGCGCATCCCGATGGACGGCCGCGTGCTGGCCGGCGCGTCATACGTTGACCAGTCGCCGATCACCGGCGAGAGCATCCCTGTGCACAAGCAAGCCGGCGACGAGGTTTTCGCCGGCACGCTAAATGGGACAGGCGCGCTGGAGGTGGAGGTCAGCCGGCAGGTTGAGGATACCGTGCTGGCCCGCATCATCCATAGGGTGAGCGAGGCGCAGGCGCATAAAGCGGTGGCCGAGCGCTTGATGGACCGCTTCGCCCGTTACTACACGCCGGCCGTCGTCGGCCTGGCTGGCGTGCTGGCCATTGCCCCGCCGTTGCTGTTCGGCGCGCCCTTCTGGCCGACGCCGCAGGACCAGGGGTGGCTATACCGTGCGCTTGCGCTGTTGGTGGTGTCTTGTCCGTGCGCCCTGGCGATCAGCACGCCGGTCGCCGTCATCAGCGCGATCGGCAACGCGGCCCGGCGGGGCATTTTGATCAAAGGCGGCGCATATCTGGAAGCATTGGCCAGGATCACTGCCATCGCCTTTGATAAGACCGGCACGCTGACCAAAGGCGAGCCGAGCGTGGCGCGCGTGCGGTCAGTGCGCTGTGTTGACCCGGCGCAGACACTCTGCGCGCCGTGTTGTGACCTGCTGGCCATAGCCGGCGCCCTGGAGCGCCGCAGCGAGCATCCATTCGCCCGCGCGGTAGTCGCAGCAGCCGAGGCCCAAGGCGTGAGCGACGATTACCCGGCCGCCCAGCAGGTGCGGGCGATCGCTGGTCGCGGTGTGATCGGCCAGGTAGACGGGCGAGAGGTCGTCGTCGGCAGCCATGATTACTTCGACTGCTCTCTGCCTCACGATGAGGCAGTGTGCAAGGAGCTAGACGCGCTCACGGCCAAAGGGCTAACGCCGGTGCTGGTGGGCGTTGACGGCGCATACGCCGGCTACATTGCGCTGGCCGACACCGTGCGCGAGGGCTGCCGATCCATGATTGAGGCGCTGCGCCGCTGTGGCGTCCGCGTCACGGTGATGCTCACCGGCGATAACGCGAACGTTGCCCGCGCCGTCGCCGAGCAAGCGGGCGTTGACGAGGTACAAGCCGGTTTGTTGCCAGATCAAAAGGTGGCCGCAGTGCGTGCCCTGCGCGATCGGTATGGCGCCGTAGCGATGGTAGGGGATGGCATCAATGACGCGCCGGCGCTGGCTGCTGCAACCGTCGGCATTGCCGTCGGCAGCGGCAGCGGGCAGGCCATCGAAACCGCCGATGTGGTGCTGATGGGCGACAGCTTGACCAAGCTCCCCGATGCATTGCGCCTGGCACAAGCAACCATGCGCACCATCCGCACCAACATCGCCCTGGCGACGGGGATCAAGGCGGGGACTATGGTCCTCGTCCTGCTCGGCTTGAGCACGATGTGGCTGGCCGTGTTGGCCGATGTTGGCGCGTTGCTGTTGGTCACCCTGCGCGGGATGCGCCTGAGCCAATACCGCTGACGGGGTTGCGCGGGCGAGGAGCGCTCAAGTGCCTACTGGTGAGCGCGCTCGGCGCGGGTTTGGGCCTGCCGGGCCAGTGCGCGGCCAGCTTCGGTCAACGTGAGTCGGTCGCCGTGCTGTTCAACCAGGCCGGCGCGCTCAGCTTGGCGGATGGCGCGCTGCGCCAACGCCGGCGACCAACGCAGCTCGCTGCGCAGGTGGGTCACCTCTGCCTCATGGGATTCTGCGGCGATGTGCTCGTGATTCAAGAGGTGCACTACTAAGTTTTCTAATATCACCTGTTGGCGCTGCCGCTGAAGCTGCCGCCGGCGGCTGAGCAGCCCTTTGCCAGGCGAGAAGAGCACGGCCAAGGCGAACAGCGCGCCCGCAGCGGTGGCCATCGCGCCGGCCACCGAGGCGTCGAGCGCCAGCGCGAAGAGAAAACCGATCACCACCGAGAGCGCGCCGGCCAGCACGGCCAGCCCGATCATCCGTTTGAGGTCATCGGTGAGCAGGTAGGCCGTCGCCGCCGGCACGATCAGGAAGGCCACGACCAGGATCGCGCCCACGGCGGTGAACGCGCCGACGGTGGTGACGGACAGCATCAGCATTAAGGCATAGTGGATGAGCGCCGGCGAGAAGCCCATCACCGCCGCAAGCTCAGGGTCAAACGTCGCCAGCTTCAGTTCTTTATAAAACAGCGCGACGAAGCCCAGGTTGAGCAGGGTGAGCGCCCCCAGCACCCACAGCGACTGCGGGCCTAGGTTGATCCCGTTCACGATCAGCACGTCGAACGGCGCGAACTCGATGTTGCCGTAGAGCACTGCGTCGGTATCCAGGTGCACATCCTCGTAATAGCGCGAGGTGATGAATACGCCCAGCGCGAACATCGCCGGGAAGACGATGCCGATGGCTGATTGATCGCCGACTCGCCCGCTGTTGCGCAACGCTTCCACCAGGGTGACGGTGACGACCGCCGCCAAGGCTGCGCCGGCGAAGCCGGCCAGCGCGCTCGGCCCTTGGGCCAAGAAGTAACCGGCCACCAGCCCCGGCAAGATCGCGTGGCTGATCGCGTCGGCCATCATCGCCATGCGCCGTAGCACCAGGAAGCAGCCGATCAGCGCGCACGAGGCGCTCAACAAGACGCCGGTCAGGACGATCACGGCAAAGGCGGACATCGCTGTTATCCCCCGGAGCGGTTGAGCCTGCGCCAGACCAGGCCGCGGGCCGGCGCAAGCAGCAGCGAGAAGAGCACAATCAAGGTAAGGCTGAGGATGGTCACCGGGCCGGTGGGGATGTTCTCCGCGCTCAGGCTGATCAACGCGCCGGCCAGGCCGGCGGCTGCGCCGAACAGCGCGGCCAGTGCAACCATCACGCCCAGCCGGTCGGTCCACTGCCGCGCGGCGACCGCCGGCCCGATCAGCATGGCCGCCATCAGCACGACGCCGACCGTTTGGAGGCCGATCACGATGGCGACCACGACGAGCGAGGTCAACAGCACGCTGAGCGCTTGCGTCGGCAGGCCGATGCTGCGGGCGAAGAGCGCGTCGAAGGTCAGCAGCTTAAACTCCTTGTAGAACAGCGCCGTCGCCCCGATTGCGATGGCAGCGAGCACGGCTATGACGAACACATCTTCTTCGATAAGTGCCGCAGCTTGGCCAAAGAGGAAGCGATCCAGGCCGGCTCCTTGCGCATCCCCGCGCTTGGTCAAGAAGGTCAGCAGGGTGATCCCCGCCGCGAAGAAGGTGCTGAGCACGATGCCCAGCGCGCTATCTTCGCTCAGCCGGGCCTGTTGCACGATCTGCAGAAGCGCGAGCGCGGCGAGCCAGCCGGCGATCGCCGCGCCGAGCAGCAAGACCAGCGAGGATTTCGAATTCGTCAACAGATAGGCCAAGCAGATGCCGGGCAGCGCGGCATGGGCCAGCACATCGCCCAGCAGCCCCTGCCGGCGCAGCACAGCGAAGCAACCCAGCACCCCGCTGGTCACGCCCAACAGGCTGCTGCCGAGCGCCACGTTGCGCGCAGTGTAATCGCTCAAAAGCTCTGCGATGTTCATCGCTTGGCCTGCTCAAGCTCCTCCTCGAAGTGTTGGAAGTGCGCGATGGCTGCCCGCATCGAGCCGCCGTAGGTCTTGCGCAGGTTGTCGGCGGTGAACGTCGTCGCCAGCGGCCCGCTGGCGATCACCCGCATGTTGAGCAGCACCACCCAGTCGAAGTATTGCGGCGCGGAGTCCAGGTCGTGGTGCACGCAGATGATCGTCCTCCCCTGCCGCGCAAGGTCTTGGAGCACGCTCAGGATGGTCTGTTCGGTCACCGCATCCACGCCGGCCATCGGCTCGTCTAGGAAATAGACGCTCGCGTCCTGGGCCAGCGCGCGCGCCAAGAAGACCCGTTGCTGCTGCCCGCCGCTCAATTGGCCGATCTGGCGGTCGGCGTGGTCCGCCATGCCTACCTGATCCAGGCAGGCGAGCGCGCGAGCGCGTTCGGCCTTGCCTGGCCGGCGGATCCAGCCAAGGCGTCGGTAGGTGCCCATCAGCACCACGTCCAGCACCGTGGTGGGGAAGTCCCAGTCCACGCTGCTGCGCTGGGGCACGTAGCCCACCAAATGACGCTGCTTGGCATAGGGCTGGCCGTGCACGAGCACGCTGCCAGCCACCGTGGGGACCAAGCCCAAGGCAGCCTTGAGCAGAGTGGACTTGCCGGCCCCGTTCGGGCCAATAATCGCGGCCAGCTTGCCGGCTGGGATCGCCAAGTCAACGTCCTGTAGGGCGACTTTGTCGCGGTAAGAGACGGTGAGGTCGTGGATGTCGAGCGCGTTCATCGTGTATTGCTTATTGCGTATTACGTATTGCGTATTGCGTATTACGGAATACGGAATACGGAATACGCAATACGCAATACGCCTTACCTCAACCCTCGCACAATCGCTTCTACGTTGTGCCGCATCATGCCCAGGTAGGTGCCCTCGGGTGTGCCTTCATCCCCTAGCGCGTCGGAGAAGAGCGCCTCGCCGATGGCCACCGACCATCCTCTGGCTCGCACGGCGGCTTGCACAGCCCGGAGGGTGGCCGGCGAGACGCTGGTCTCGACGAAGATGGCTTTGATCCGCCGCGCCGCGATCAGCTCGGCCAGGGCCTGGACATCCCGTGCGCCGGCCTCGCTCGCGGTGTTGATCCCTTGTAGGCCGATCACCTCTAAACCGTAGCGCGCGCCGAAGTAGCCAAAGGCATCGTGGGCGGTGATGAGCACGCGCTGCTCGGCGGGGATCTCCGCAAGCCGCTCGCGAATGTAGGCATCCAGCGCCTCTAGCTGGGCCAGGTACGCTTCAGCGTTTTGGCGATAGATGTCGCGCCACTCCGGATCGGCCTCGCCCAGCGCCTGGGCGGTGATCTTGGCCGCCTCGCCCCAGAGCGTGGGGTCGAACCAAATATGCGGGTCGTAGGCTTCCTCCGTCTCTGACACCTTGAGCAGTCGGCTGGGGTCAATCGCCTCCCCGACGCCCACGACGGGCTTGCCGGCTCGGCCCATGTTGCGAAATAGCTCGGCCATGCGCCCTTCCAGATGCAGGCCGACATAGAAGACCAAGTCGGCGCTGTCGAGCTTGATCACGTCGCCGATGGTGGGCTTATAGAGATGCGGGTCAACGCCCGGCCCCATCAGGCCCTGAACGATCACGCGCTCGCCGCCGATCGCCCGCACCAGGTCGGTGAGCATGCTCACCGTGGTCGTGACTTGTAGAGGATGTTTCGCATTCTGGGCTTGGGTTGGCTGGGGCGCACAGGCGACCATTGCGAGGTTTAGCGCGACGAGCGCAGATGCAAGGACGCATGTACGTCTCATACCGTTTTAGGCAAGCCTAAATTAGACTTGATTATATCAGTTCGGATTTGCTGGAGGCCGAGAGGAGGCATCCATGATTTTGGACGGGTGACCCCATGCGCTTGGCGTGACCAGCAGTAGGCGCGATGCTTCGCTGACGCTAGCATGACAGCCCCCTTTCATTCCCACTCATGCGGGGGAATCAGAAGGGGCTTTCTCCCGCACGCAGAGGAGCTAGGCAGGGTGTTTGGCGGTTGAGCGGGGCTTTGATTAGGCGGGTGTTTAAATGCTTTGCTCGCGCTCAGCACAACACGCCGACATGGCAACGGCAAGCGAATTGGCGAACGGGCGCGTGTGAATTCAAACTGACGTATGCTTAATATCACGCGCGGAGAATAGGACGCGAAGCGATTACAGCCATGATCGAGGTCATCTTCCTGGGCGTCGGCGCAGCCATCCCCATGCGAGGCGGGAGTAACGCCTGTTACTTGGTGCGCGCCGGCGATGTGCGCATCCTGATTGACTGCGGGCCGGCCATCCTCCAGCAGCTCGACGCCGTGGGTATCTCGCCGGCCGAGATCACCCACGTCTTCTTCACCCATCGCCACGGCGACCACACGCTGGGCTACCCGATGCTCATGCTTTGGTATGAGCTAGAAGACAGTCACCGACCGCCGACGCTGATAGCCAGCGCGCTCACCTTCGGTGTCTTGGACACGCTGATGAGCACAGCACTTGGCCGCGTCAGCGGCATCACCGAGCAGACGCCGCGGGTCGTCGTCCCGCAGTTCACAACCCACCAGTTTCAGATTCATCCCGACATCACGCTCACGACCATCCCGATGGTCCACGCCGACTTTGCGCCTGCCTTAGGGTTGCGCGTCGAGGTGCGCGGGCAGGGCGTGTTGGCCTTCACCGGCGACACGCTGCCCAACGACAACATCGCCTTGCTGGCCCGCGAGGCCGACCTGTTGGTGCACGAGGCCACCTACTGCGCAACGCTCAACCCAGAATATGCGAATGGCGCCTATGGCCACAGCACTGCCCAGATTGCCGGCCGCAACGCCCGCGCTGCCGGCGCCAAGCGCCTGGCCCTGGTCCACGTGGACGCAATGTATGAAGGCCAACAACAGGCGCTGCTGGACGAAGCGCGCCGCGAATTCGCCGGCGAGGTCTGTCTGCCGGTCGCCGGCCTGTGCCTGACCGTTGGCGCGGCGTAACTTTCGGGATATCTGCTCAGGCAAGTGTTGGAGAATAAGGGAAGAGTGATATGACCACGCATCCCATCTTCCCCACCTTCGAAGAGATGCTCCATCCGCAGCGCGTTGGGCCTGAGCTGCGGGCACAAGCGACGCGCGCGCGCGACGAGGCGCCGCTCGACCCGATCAACTTCTTCAACATTCATTGGCGCAGGCCCGACGACATCAACACGGTGAACTACCTGGTGATGCCCCACGCACTCACCGGCGTGGACGCCCAGATCGTCGTGCTGATCGCCAAGGACTTCCCGACCGGCAGCCACAAGGTCGGGCCGGCGTATTCCGTCCTGATCGAGAAATACTTGCAGGGCCAGATCGAGCCTCACAAGCACACGCTGGTCTTCCCCAGCACCGGCAACTATGGCATTGGCGGGTCATGGGTTGGGCCGCGGGCCGGCTTCAAGAGCATGGTGATTCTGCCGGAGGGCATGAGCCGCGAGCGCTTCGAGTTGATTGAACACTACGGCGCCGGCTACATCAAGACCTTCGGCAGCGAGAGCAACGTCAAGGAGATTTACGACGAGTGCAAGCGGCTGAGCCACGAACACCCAGACACGATCCGCATCATGAATCAGTTCAGCGAGATGGGCAACTATCGTTTCCACTACTACGTCACCGGCAACACGGTCGTTGAACTGGAGGCGATGCTGAACGCCCGGCTAGGCACGCGCGGGATCGCCGCATTCTGCTCGGCGATGGGCAGTGCCGGCACGATCGCCGCCGGCGACCGCATCAAACAGGTCTTCCCCGATTGCCGGGTCGTCGGCCTGGAGCCGGTGCAATGCCCCACGCTTTACAACAACGGCTACGGCAGCCACGAGATTCAGGGGATCGGCGACAAGCACGTGACCTGGATCCATCACGTCACCAACATGGACGCGCTGGCGTGCATTGACGACATGGAATGCCTACACCTGCTGCAGGTGTTCACTCACCCCGTCGGCAACGAGGTCATGGCTGCGCGATTCGGCCTCGACGAGGGAACGATAGGTCAGCTCGCCACATCGTTCGGCATCAGCGCAGTGTGCAACCTGCTGGGGGCGATCAAGACCGCCAAGCATTTCGGCCTAGGCCGGCGCGACGCGATCGTGACCGTGGCGACCGACGGGCCAGATCGCTACCACTCGGTGATGGACGACCTCAACGCCCGCCATCCGCTCACCCCCGCCGAGGCCGAGGCGCGCATCACGTGCATCCTTCACCGCCAAAAGACCGACTGGATGAAGGACGGCACGCCGGAGAACCGCCGGCAATGGCACAACCTCAAGTACTACACTTGGGTGGAGCAGCAAGGCAAGACGGTGGAGGAACTGAACGCCCAACTCGACCCGGAATGGTGGCTGGCTGAGCAGGCCAAGGTGGCCGACCTGGATCGCCAGATCGCTGCGCTGCGGTGAAACGGCCACCGGCGCGCTGCGCCCGAACAACGCCGAAACATGTGCATCGGCCGGCGCAAGCGCTTCTGTGCTTCGCTGCGCGCAGCACGACAGCGCGTCACTTATCCTCCCGCTTTACGCAGACTGGGAGCATCGTGTTTGCCAAGGATGCTGCGCTCTCGATACCCTGTGCGTGAAAGCGACCCGGCTGCGAAGCAGCCCAATCAGCCCGCGTGATATGCTACGCGGCAGCACACCCATTTTGACAAGGAGTATCAGCTATGGCCTTTACCCTACAACTCGGCGAGAAAGCCCCTGATTTTGAATTGCCGGCGACGGATGGCAAGACCTATCGCCTGTCAGACTTCGACGACGCACCGGTCTTGGTCATCTTCTTCACCTGCAACCACTGCCCTTATGTCAAAGGATCGGACGAGGTCACGCGCCAGACGGCGCTGCGCTTCATGCCGCAAGGAGTGCGCTTCGTGGCCATCAATTCCAACAGCCCCAATACTTATCCGGAGGACAGCTTTGAGAATATGGTGAAGCGCATGGAAGAGCACAAGTTCCCGTGGGTTTACTTATACGACCGAACGCAGCAGGTAGCGCTGGCCTACGGCGCGTTGCGCACGCCGCACTTCTACGTGTTCGACAAAGATCGCCGGCTGATCTACACCGGCCGCGGCGTGGATAACCCGCGCGAAGGCCACAAGAGCAAGGTAAACGACCTGGCCAACGCGCTTGAGGATCACCTGGCCGGCCAACCCGTGCGCGTGCCGATCACCAATCCAATCGGGTGCAACGTGAAGTGGGAGGGCCGTGACCCGCACTGGATGCCACCGGAAGCCTGCGACCTCGTGCCCGTGAGCAAGTGACGAGAAAGAGGCGCGCCGCGCTTACGGGGCGCGCCTCTTACGACGAATACACGCGCTCCTTCCACGTCACCCCGCGTCGGAAGAGCACCTGAAGCGTGCCGCGCACCACGATAAACAGGTAGATAAGCCAACCCAACGCGGCCAACGCCCCCATTCGCCCCGGCAAGGCATACCACTGACGGTAACGCTGTGCCCAAAAGGCCAGCGAAAGCGCAAGTGCGCCACCGGCAGCGACCAGGGCCAGCCCACCATGCCAGGCCAAGGGCTGAGTGACAACATGATTAAGGGCCGCAACGCCCAAGAGCCAAGGCGCCAGCAGCGTGAGCGACATCCGCAACACCGCCCAAAACGCACGCCAGCCGCTGGCCCGCCGCCCAGCCGCCGCGTGCTTGCCCAGGCCTTGGACGACTTCAGCCAGATTGTGATACATCCGCACGCGAAGGTGACCGAACGCGGTAGCGAGGCCGACGCGGTAGCCGGCCCGCCGCATCGCCTGGGCAAATTCGATATCCTCCAAGACCTTGTCTTTGACGATCTCGTGACCTCCCAGAGACCAGTACGCATCTGCCCGAACCAACAAGCACTGGCCATTGGCGAGCACGCTGTTGGCCGGCGCATCAGCGCTCAAGTTCCTCTGGAGCGGGAACGCGGTCAGGGCGAACTGATAAAACACAGGCAGGACGAGTTGTTCCGACCAGGTGCGCAGCTCGTTGAACGGCAGAACGCTCACCAGATCGAGATGGCGCTGCTGGGCAAAGGCCAACAGCGCAGCGATGAGATCGGGCTGCGGCGCGGTGTCTGCGTCCAGGAAGAGCAACCAATCGCCATGCCCATGGTGGGCGCCATGCAAACAGGCATTGCACTTGCCCACCCATCCGCGCGGCAATGGCCGGCCGGTTACAACCGTCAGCCTGTCTGAGAAGCGTATCGCGTAGTCGTGCAAGATGCGCGGGGTGGCATCGGTGGAGCCATCGTCCACCACGATCACCTCGTAAGGGGCATAGCGCTGCGCAAGCGCACCATCAAGGCAGCGTGCGATGTTATCGGCCTCGTTGCGAGCTGGGATAACGATAGACACAAAGGGCTGAGAGCTAAGCGCCGGCGGACTCTGCAAGGCCGGCAAGCGCCGAGCGCGCTGAAAGTCCCGGACGATCAAGAAGACAACCCACAAGGCAAACACTGCGAGCAACAGCGAGACAGACATACTCGGTCATTATTCGGCGAACGTATAATTGTGTGACTATCCCGCGCCAGAGCATAGCCGGCGCTTCGGTTTGGCAACGGCTCTGCTGCGCGAATAAAGGAGTTATACTGAATGAACAGCAATAAACATCTGCGCATCCTTATTGCTGATGACGAGTCCATCATCCGTATGGGCCTGCGCACCATCCTCACTGAGCTGGGCCACACCGTCTATAGCGCCGCTGATGGTGTGGAAGCAGTGACCCTGGCACAACGCGAACAGCCCGACATCGCGCTGCTCGATATCCGCATGCCCTTTCGGGATGGACTGGAAGTGGCAGCGGAGATCAACAGGCACCGCCCGATTCCCGTCATCATCCTTACAGCCTACAACGAAGCGTCGCTGATCGAGCGCGCCACTGAGCTGCCCGTGCAAGGTTATCTGATCAAGCCGGTCAAACGGGACGACCTGATCAGCACCATTCAGGTCGCCATCGCCACGTTCAACGAGCGCCGCGAGCTGCAAGAGAAAGTGGATGAACTTGAGGAGAAGCTGACCACGCGAAAGCTGATTGAGCGGGCCAAAGGCTTCCTGATGAAAGATGGGATGAGCGAGGAAGAGGCTTACCATCACATTCAAATGACTGCTCGCTCACGCCGCACGACGATGAGCAAAATCGCTCAGGAGATTATCGATCGCACGCTTAAGGAGAAGTGAGCAAAGTTGCCAACACATGGCGCATATCGTCGGGCAGCGGCGCGTGCACCTTGACTTCCAGACCAGTCGCCGGCGAGACAAACGCCAGCTCGCTGGCGTGTAGCATCTGGCGCGGCTTCAACGCGCGGCTGAGCGGGTCGCGCCGCATGCCGTAGAGGGCATCACCCACTATCGGGTGACCCAACGCAGCAAAGTGAACGCGGAGCTGGTGCGTGCGGCCGGTGAGCGGATGGGCACGCACCAGCGTATAGCGCGATCCATCTGGGCCGGTGAAGCGCTCTTTGACCAGGTAGCGCGTGACGGATGGACGACCACTGGCCAGCACGGCCATCCGCTGGCGCTTGGTCGGGTGACGGGCGATGGGCTGATCAATCACGCCTTGATTCAGCGCAAGATGACCAACGCACAGGGCGAGGTATGTTTTTCTGATGGTGCGCGCCTTGAACTGCGCCTGTAGGGCCAGCAGCGCCTCTGTGCATCTGGCGATCAGCAATAGTCCGCTGGTCTCCTTGTCCAGGCGATGGACGATGCCCGGCCTGTGCGCGTCGCCGACCCCCATCACCTCCGGGGCATAGGTCAGCACAGCATTGACCACGGTATGGTTGAGATTGCCGGGTGCGGGATGCACAACCATGCCGGCCGGCTTATTGAGCACGATAACGCTGGCGTCTTCATAAAGGATTTGGAGGTCAAACGGCTCGGCCTGCGGCTGTTCGGGTGGGGGCGGTGGCAAGGTCACCAGGATGGTCTGGCCGGCCTGGACGCGAAAGTCGGCGTCGCGGGCGTAGCCTTCGACGCGCACATGGCCTTGGGCAATTAATCGCTGGGCAGCGCTGCGGCTGAGGGTTGGGATCAGCGCAGCGACAATTTTATCCAGGCGATCCGCATGGTTTGCGGTGAGCGCAATGACCTCGCCACTCATCATCGCAGATCATAGCGCGCGAGTGCTGAGCGGCAGCGAAGCATCTGAAATCCCGCTCGACCAAAGCCCTGCGAAGCCACTAACCCTACGTTATCGCCCAACAACCCCGCAGCGCCTCAGTCCGGCGCGCGTTTAGATTCTTCGCTTTGCTCAGAATGACAAGGTGAGGCAGGGTGCCGGCAACCCGCGGCGCTTCAGTCTGGCGCGCGCAGGGGCGGTTCGCGAACTAGCCCCTACTGCGCTGATGCTCAGAATGACAGGGGCAGGAGCCGCTTGTGCTACGCCGCAGCGCTTTTCAGCCTGGCGCGCGAACGCACTACCAGCCCAGTGCTAGAATCCCGCGCATGGGTTTGCCTGCTATCGCCGCGTCAGAACCCGAAGTCGTCGTCGGCCCGGACGGCCTCCCCCGCCTCAGCCAGGCCTACCTCGACGCCTACGAGCGCTTCATGCAGACCCTCGTCACGGAGGACGACCGGCCAGTGGACAACCTCTTCTCCGCCAAACAGGCCCGCCTGCTCATTGATTCGCTCTACGCCTCCTGGCAACATCCCAGGTTTGGCCGTCGCTTCATCGCCGATGGCAATATCGGCGTGTTCTACGCCTTCCATCAGCCGCCGGTCGTCCCCGACATGTTCCTCAGCCTGGACGTGACCCCGCCGGCTGACCTGTGGAAGAAGACGAGTCGGTCGTATTTCATTTGGGAATACGGCAAGCCGCCGGAGGTGGTGGTTGAGATCGTCTCCAACACCGAGGGTGGGGAGGAAGAACCGGACGGCAAGCTGGGCATCTACGGGCGGATAAAAGTGGCGCACTACGTGGTGTATGACCCAGGACAGCAGACGGGGGGCGAGC
>Ga0308391_1000445_pt1 | contig 18158 bp, 19 predicted proteins | sample Hotspr20Samplet1_FD_202363 | JGI IMG/M metagenome (GOLD analysis project Ga0308391, IMG submission 202363) | Hot spring phototrophic mat microbial communities from Octopus Spring, Yellowstone National Park, Wyoming, United States - 20050623_t1 ... | reverse complement strand
AAATCCTGCCCCCGCAACCAACCCCTCCCACGAAACCCCAGCCGAACACCGAACCCTCCGACCGACACCCGCCTCCCCGACCCCACACGCCGCGAGGGGCCACCGGTCGACGACGGCCGTCGAATTGACCGCCAAGACAGTCCCGCGCTCACGTATTTATCGATTGGCGTCGTGCCCGAGCCGGCGGACCGTCGATCCCGAGCGGTGCTTCGGCGGCTGTTCAGGCCAATGCAGGGCGAGGCAGCGTCATTGCCGAGGCGAGCGCATCCACGATCTGGCGGCTCGAGCCCGAGCGCACCGTCTGGGCGATCCAGGGAGCTCCGCAATTCGCGGAGACGATCCACAGGTCGCTGCTCGAGGGACAGGGTCGGTTCGGCTGGAGCTATGTCGAGACGGCCGACATGCACAAGCTCGCGCAGCGGATCGCGAGCGACGGTCTGTCGACGTTGACCGAAGCCGAGAAGGATTGCTACCAACCTTTCCTACTCGAAATCCAGCCCGGCGATCGGGTCGTCTACGTCAACGTCCCGAAGTACGGGCAATGTACGGTCGCGCGGGTCGATCGCCCCTACTTCTTCGAGTTCGACCGCGAGATCGGCGATCTGGGGCACCGCTTCGGCGTCGATCCGACCACGGTTCGGACCTTGGACCGAAACGACGCCAGGATCGCCCCAGTGTTGAGCCAGCGATTGGAGCTTCGCGGCCGATATTGGCGCATCTGGGCGCGCGCCGAGTTCCAGGCCCTGCTCGATGCACTGGCGAAGCCGGAGCCCGAGCTCGCCGGTCGGCCGCGAACCTCGGCGGACCAGGCGAAACTCCTTCGCGAGGAGCTCGAGCCGCTCTTCAACAAGGCCTGCGAAGCCCTGCGTCGGACGCACCCGAACCGAGATCTCGAAGGCCTGCTCGAGCAGGTTTTCCGGCGCATGCCCGGCGTCGTCGACGTGCGGCGCACGGGAGGGCCCGGGGACCGCGGTGCCGACCTCGTCGTCACCTACCGAATCGGTCTCCCGATCCCCGAGCTCGAAGGTGAAGAGACCTGCCTCGTCCAGGTCAAGGCCTACGAGGGCGAGCTCTCGAGCCGCGGACCGCTCGACGACATCCGCCGGGCCTTCGAGCACTATCCCGATGCCGCCGTGGGTCTCGTGCTTTCCACCGCGGACCGGGTCTCCAAGGAGTTCGAGGAAGCTCTCCAAAAGCTCGAGCCCGAGGTTGGAAAGAGGCTCGCCTGCGTCTACGGCGTCGACCTCGCCCGGCTCGTCCTCCGGTTCTTGTCCGACGAAAGCCCGGGCCGGGCCGAGACGCAGGTCTGAACGCCGGCGGAAGGTCGCCCGGCGGCCTCCCTCCTACCCGCGCGACTTGCAGCACGTTACACGCCGCCCATCCGCGCGGTCGGGAAGACATTCGTAAGAATTATCACCCTTATCGTGTGTATAGGACGCGTCCGCTCTCATGAAACACGTACACTGTGTTGCCGTTCTGGATGGTCACGGTCGACGAGGTAAAACCTTTCACACCGTCCTTGGGCCCGTTTCCAACGGATCTCGTAAATAATACCCTTCCTTTCTCGTCGTAGACATACACTGTAGACCCCTTCTGTACAGCGCTCCCGATTGGCATCACTCAACCTCCGCGTTTTTCTGCCGCGTTTCCCCAAGGACTACGGGCAGACTTGACTTCCCGCTATGACTCAACCCCACAAGTGCCCAAGAAGCCAGCCTCCCGCAGAGTTGATAGCTCTCGATGAGGCTAGCACCTGCGGAGGTTAAGCCCGAGGCTTCAAGGTAGCCGCGCAGCGGGCTAGAGAATACGCGCGCTCGCGCCGATCGTCAATGCGATGATCTGGCACCGCCGCAGAGAAACGATACCGGCCACGCTTGGCTCCGCCGGCGCGTTTTGACCGCGGCCTCGGGGTGAGCCCCGACCGCGCGCCGGGCGCCACGGTCGAGGCCGCCCCCGTTGTCCCTCGTGCCGAGGCCTCGGCCGCCGACAAGGGAAGGGGCGGACGGCCGGGTCGGCGCAGGTGGAGGGGAGACAGCGCGCCTCCGGATACCGAGAGCCGTCGACCTCCCGGTGCCGAGCGGTGAGGCCGCGGCGGCTAGGGGCTCGGCACCTGGCCCGCCCGCTCCTCGGTCCAGCTCTCGTTGAAAGCGAGCGCGCAGGTCGAGAAGGGCCGGCCCTCCCGATCCCGCGGCCAGGGCTTGCCGACCGCCTCGACCCCGTCGATCGCAAGGCGCGCACCCAGGGCCGGGATCAGCACCGTGCACACCCCGAAGCGCCGCCCCGGGATCTCGTGCGGCCGGGTGTGCAGCAAGAGCGGCTCGCCGAACTCGTACCAGGTGAGCACGATCTCCTCGCGCGCGCTCACGATCCGCTCGCTCCAACAATAAGCGGGATCGCCCTCCTTCTCGAAGGCGGCATCGACCACCGGGATCGACGGATCGGCGGTCTCGGGCTCGAGCATGCCCTGGACGGTCGCCTGCAGCCAGCGGGCCATGGCGAGATTGTCGGTCCAGATCCGCCACGTCCCGCGGGTGAGCTCGCTCTTCAAATAGAGCACGTGGCCCGGGCCCTTGGGGCAGGTCACGATCCGCCAGAAGCTCGCGTTGGTGGAAAACGGCGCCTCGTCGCTCTCCGAGAGCCGAATGAACGGGTTCTCGCCCACGAGGATCACCCGGTTCGGATCGACCGTCGCCATCGCTACCTCCCCTCGCCCGCCCCGCCACGCGCCCGCAATGCCGCGGCATGGGCCGGGAACGCCTCGTACTCGGCCAAGAGCATCGCAGGTCGGGCGAGCGCCGGATAGGCCCCGGCCGTCACGTAGCCGATCGAACTCCGCTTCATGAAGTCGGTGACCGAAAGCGGCCCGAAGCTCCGCGCCCAGCCGCCCGTCGGCAGGACGCAATTGGGCCCGAGCACGAAGTTGCCGAGGGTGATCGGGGTGAAGGGACCCAAGAGGATCTCCGCGGCGTTCCGCAGCGCGCCCAGATGCGCCCACGGCTCGGCCGCGAGCACCTCGAGATGCTCGGGCGCATAGGCGTTCACGAAAGCATAGGCCGCCTCGAGGGTGGGGGCGAGCAGGACCCCGCCGCGCGGCCCCTCGAGCACGGCCCGGGTGTAGCTCCGCCGCGGCTCGGGAAGCTCGGCCCAGCGGCGCGCGAGCGCGGCGAGCGCGCCTTCCGCCACGCGCCGCGAGGGGGTCACGAGGTAGGCCGAGCTGTCCGGCCCGTGCTCCGCCTCGATCAAGAGATCGGCCGCGGCGAGCTCGGGATCGGCCGTCTCGTCGGCGAAGACGATCGCTTCCGAAGGTCCGGCAGGCGGCCCCGTGTCGATCCGATGCGCGAGCAGACGCTTGGCCGCGACCACCCAGGGGCTGCCCGGGCCCACGATCTTGGCGCAGCGCGGCACGCTCTCCGTGCCGAAGGCGGCGGCCGCCACCGCCTGCGCGCCGCCGACCTTGCAGACCCGCTTCACCCCGGCCTCGGCGGCGGCGACCAGGGTCGCGGCGTCGACGCCCCCCTCGGGTGTGGGCGGTGTCAGGATCGTGATCTCCGGCACCCCGGCCACCACCGCCGGCACGGCCGTCATCATCGTGACCGAGGGGAAGGCGCCCTTGCCGCGCGGCACGTAGAGCGCCACCGAGGGGACCGGGGTCCAGCGGTCGCCGGCGAAGGCACCCGGGCGGACCTCGTGCAGCCACATGGGCTCGGGCTTCTGCCGCTCGTGGAAGGCGCGGATCCCGGCGATCGCGAAGCGGATCGCCTCGACGATCTCCGGGCCGACCGCCGCATAGGCGCGACCCACCTCGTCTTCGGTGGCGACCAGGGAATCGAGGGGACCCGTCACGCCGTCGAGCTCGCGGGCGAAGCGCCGCAGCGCCGCGTCGCCTTCGACCCGCACCGCCTCGACGATCGGCCGCACCTGCTCGAGGATCGGCTCGATCGTCTGATCGGCCCGCCGGAGAAGGGCTGCGCGGTCCTCCCCGTCGAGCCGATCGAGCTCGAGGAAGCGGGGTGCGAGGGTCGTCATGGATCGGCTCCTTCAGCGCGAGCGGAGGAAGATCTCGAGCCCGACCAACCGGTCGAGCAGCAGGACGGCGGCCGCCGCGACCAGGACGTAGACGGTCGAGACGGCTGCGAGGTCGGGCGTGATCACGCCGCGGATCTGGGTGTAGATCTGGACCGGCAGCGTCACCGTCCGGGCATCGACCAGGAGCAGGCTCACGAGGAACTCGTTCAGGGCGAGGACGAACATGACGAGCGCACCCGCGAGGATGCCGGGTGCCACCGCGGGCAGGGTCACGAGCAGGAAGGTCTGGACCGGGCCCGCCCCGCAGCTCGCGGCCGCCCGCTCGAGCTCGGGGTCGAGCGCGTTCACCGAGGCGGCGACCGCCCAGATCATGAAGGGCAGGTTGATCACGCAGCAGGCGATGCCGACCGGCCAGACCCGGCCCAGAAGGCCGAGCTCGCCGAACAGCAGCATGAGGCCGATGCCCGAGCCGATCAGCGGCACGGTGAAGGGCAGCAGCAGGTAGAGCTGGATCGCGAGGGCCGCTCGGAAGCGCCAGCGCGCGAGCGCGATCGCGGCGAGCGTGCCCGAGGGCACGGCGAGTGCCGTGCAGACGGTCGCGACCTCGAGCGAGCGGAGCAAGGCGTCGCGCACCTCGCGCGCTTCCAGGACCCGGCCGTACCAGCGCAAGCTCAGGCCCTCGGGCGGGAACTGGACGATGCTGCCGGCGGTGAGCGAGGCGCCGGCCACGACGAGCGAAGGTGCCGCCAAGAGGAGCAGGAGGGCGAGCGCGACCCCGCCCGCCAAGGGAACCTGCCTCACCGTGCCCCCCGCACCCCGAGGGCCCCGACCCCGGCGGCCGCCAGCAAGAGGCCCGCCACGGTCGTGCCGAGAAGGGTCAAGACGAGAGCGATCGCCGAGCCGAGGCCGGCGTTCGAGGTCCGGAAGAACTGGTCGTGCACGAGGTTGGCGAGGAAGTCGTTGGTCCCACCGCCCAAGATCGCCGGCATCGCGAAGTCGGTGAGCGTCAAGGTCGCGACCACGAGGGCCGCGGCAATGAGCCCCGGTCGGGCCATCGGCACGACGACGCGCAGGAGGGTGCGGCCGCGCGACGCGCCACAGCTCGCGGCCGCCCGCTCGATCTCCTCGGGGATCGCGGCGAGGGCCGGGGCGAGCATGAGGACCGCGAAGGGCAGCATGTACTGGACGAGGCCGAACAGGACCGCCGGGTAGGAGAAGAGGAGGCGATAGGGCCCGAGCCCCACGAGGCCGAGGGCCTGGTTCACGAGCCCCTGCTGGCCGAGGATGACGAGCCAGCCATAGGCGCGCACGACCTGGCCCACGAAGAAGGGCAAGAAGAGCCCGACGAGCAGGACCCGGCGGAGCCGGGCGCTCGCCGTCCGGGTGAGCGCGTAGGCATAAGGGAAGGCGAGCAGGAGGCAGAAGAGCGTGACGAGGAGGGTCGCGAGGAGGCTGCGCCAGAGGGTGGCGTGGAAGGCGCCCCAGCCGAAAAGCCGCACGTAGTTGGCGGTCGAATAGTCTTCGCCGAGCTGGTAGGTGCGGAAATCCATCACCCGCAGGCTCGCATCGGCCATGACGACCAGGCCGAAGACCAACAGGCCCACGACTGCGAGGGCGGGGCCGAGGAGGAGCCACTTGACCGCACCTTCCGCGCGGGCGGGCCAGCGCGCCGCCACCGCCTCGAGCGCGTCGAGGATGCGCCAGGAGAGGCGATAGGCCGTGGTCGGGGGGCGGCCGGCGCGGGCCGCCGGCCGGCCGCCCAGGATCGCCAAGAAGAACCTCAGCTCTGCATGATCTCCTTGAAGCGGGCGAACCACTCGGCCGTGTGCTCGGCCTGGATCTTGGGCGGGATCAAGATCAGCCGCTCGTAGTCCTTCTCGCTCGTGGGATAGGAGGGGTCGCCCACGAGGTCGGCGGGCGGCTTCAAGCCCGGCGCCACACCCGGCAGGCCGAGCCCGTCGAGCCAGACTTGCTGGGCCTCGGTCGAGAGCGCGAAGTCGATGTAGCGCTTGGCCCAGTAGAGCTCGTTGGCGGGCAGGCCCTTGGGGATCCACATCCCGTCCGTGTCGACCTTGGCGCCCTCTTTCGGCACGGTCCAGGCGACGTTCACGCCCTTGGCCTTGGCCTCGCGGGCGTTCGAGGAGATCGTGCAGGCGACGTCGATCTCGCCCTTCTGGAACCAGTTGGTGAAGTCCGGGTCCTCGCCCAGAAGTGGCTTCTGCTCCTTGAGCTTGCGGATGAAGGCCCAACAGGGCTCCATGTTGCCGGGAATGTCGGCGATCTTGCCGCCGCCCAGGACCTGCGCCACGGGGTGGAAGCCGATCCCGTCGTTGTAGAGCGCGATCCGGCCCTTGAAGCGCGGCTCCAACAGCACGTTCCAGGAGGTGGGCGGGCCGCCCGGGAAGGCTTCGGGCCGGTAGGCGAGCACGTAGACGTAGGAGTAGAGGTTGACGATCGGCACGCCCGTGAGCCCGATCGGCTTGGCGAGCGGCAGGACCGTGGCGAGATTGGGGAGGTCGGAAAGATCCTCGCACACGCCGCGGAGCGCCGAGGAGGTGGCGTTCGCCGTCGTGTCCCAGTTGACGTGGATCGGCGGGACCCGGCCCTGGGCGACCGCCGCCCAGATCCGCGGCTTGATCTCGTTGTCCTCGGTCAGGTCGTGACGGATGGCGATGCCGGTCTTGGCGGTGAACGGGTCGGACACACCCTTCTTCAAGCTGTCGACCCAGACCCCGCCCCAGGCCCGGACGATCAGCTCGGCGGGCTTGGCCGGCTCTTGCGCCCGCAAGATCGCGGGCATCGCCAGGCCCGCACCCAAGGCCGTGGCACCGCCGAGCAGGCGCCGGCGGCTCGTCGAAAAGCTCGGTTCGCTCATGGATCGCTCCCTGTCTCGAGGCTCGCGTCGAACAAGAGGAGATCGTCGGGGCTCCACTGCACCCACACCGGCGCACCCGGTCGGTGCCGCGCATGGCCGCCCGGATCGCGGTCGATCGCCCGCAACCGCAGGCCGGCGAGTTCCGGCACGGAAAGCTCGTAGAGCACCCGCTCGCCCTCGAACACCGCATCCTCGACCCGTCCTGCAAGCCATCCTGCAAGCCGCGTGCCATCGCCTTCCGCGCTGTCGGCCGGGGCGATCCGCACCCGCTCGGCGCGCAGCGCCGCCACCGCCGGCTGCCCGGGTCGCGGCGCGGTCGCCGGGTTCGGTACCCGACCCGGCAGCAGCCGCTCGCCGATCCGCAGCGCGGGCCCGGGCTCGGCCCGCCCGCGCAGCATCGTGCCCACGCCCAGGAAGCGCGCGACGAAGGGGTGCGCCGGGTCGCGCCAGACGGTCTCGGGGTCGCCCTCCTGCAGGATGCGGCCGCCGGCCATGACGATCACCCGATCGGAGAAGACGAGCGCCTCGCGCTGGTCGTGGGTGACGTTGATCGTGGTCACGCCGAGCTCGCGCTGGATCCGGCGGAACTCGAGTTGCAATTCCTCCTTCAAGCGGACGTCGAGCGAGGCGAGCGGCTCGTCGAGCAGGAGGAGTTCGGGCTCGAAGACGAGCGCCCGGGCGATCGCCACGCGCTGCTGCTGGCCGCCCGAGAGCTCGTGCGGCCGCCGCCCGCCCAGGCCCTCGAGCCGGACGAGCTTCAAGAAGCGCTCGACCCGGGCCGGGATCTCGCGCGGATCGAAGCGCCGCATCTCGAGCGGGAAGGCCACGTTGCCGGCTGCGGTCATGTGCGGGAAGAGCGCGAGGCGCTGGAAGACCATCCCGATCGGCCGGCGATGCGGCGGTACCGCGTCGACCTCCACGCCGAACAGGCGCACATGGCCACGATCCGGCCGTTCGAAGCCGGCGATGAGCTTCAAGAGCGTCGACTTGCCGGAGCCCGAGGGGCCGAGCACGGTGAGGAACTGGCCGCGCTCCAGGCGGAACGACGCCTCCTCGAGGGCCCAGACCTCCCCGTAACGCCGGCCGAGCCCCGTGGCCTCGACCGCCGGCGCCGTGTCCGACCACGACACGGTCGGGCGCGCCGCAACGCCCACCGCCACGCGTGCCCTCCCCTCAGATCGATGCAAGATAGCCGCCGTCGACCGCCAGGCACTGGCCGGTGACGTAGGCGGCCGCGTCGCTCGCGAGAAAGATGCAGGCGCCCACGAGATCGTCCAGGGCGCCGAAGCGGCCCATCGGGATCTTGGCGAGCATGCGCTCCTGCCAGGCCGGGTCGGCGTAGAAGGGCTCGGTCATGGCGGTGCGGAAATAGCCCGGGGCGATCGCGTTGACCCGGATCCGCTTCTGGGCCCATTCGCTCGCGAGCGCGCGCGTGAGGCCCAAGAGCCCGCTCTTGGAGGCGGTGTAGGGGGCCGCCGTCGGCACGCCCACGAAGGAGGTCAAGGAGCAGATCGTGACGATCGCACCCGGCCGATCGAGGGCGATCCAGTGCCGGGCCGCGGCCTGCATGGCGAAGAAGGCACCCTCGAGGTTGACCCGGTGGATGCGCTCCCAAAGGGCCGGGTCGACCTCGGTCGAGGGCCGGACCTCCTCGACCCCGGCATTGACCACGAGGATGTCGAGCCGGCCGAGGCCTGCTACGACCCGCTCCACGACGTCGCGGGCCCGTTCGACCTCGGCCGAATCGTGGGCAAGCGCGAGCGCGCGGCGGCCCGTGGCCTCGATCGCGCGGACGGTCTCGGCGAGCGCCTCGGCGCTGCGCGCGGTCACCGCGAGGTCGGCCCCCGCCTCGGCCAGGCCGCGGGCGAGCCGGGCCCCGATCCCGCGGCTCGCGCCGGTCACGAGTGCCACCCGTCCGGCGAGATCGAAGAGCGAAAGCGCAGCCGTCATCCGCCCGCCCTCACCCGCGCTCGAAGTAGCGGATCAGCTCCCAGTCGGTCACCGCGCGCTCGAAGCAGCCCTGCTCCCAGCGGGCGGCGTGCAGGTAATGCTCGATCACCTCCTCGCCCATGGCCGCGCGCAGCACGCGCGAGCCCTCGAGCCTCTCGATCGCCTCGCCGAGTGTGCGCGGCACCGAGGGCACGGCCGGGTCCTTGTAGGCGTCGCCACGGTAGACGGGAGGCGGCTCAAGCTTCTCCTCGATCCCGTGCAAGGCCCCGGCGATCAGCGCCGCGTAGGCGAGATAAGGGTTCACGTCCGCGCCCGGGATCCGGCACTCGATCCGGGTCGAAGCACCGTGGCCCAGGATGCGGAAGCCGGCCGTGCGGTTGTCGCGGCTCCAGACGATCCGGGTCGGGGCGAAGGAGCCGGCCTGGAAGCGCTTGTAGCTGTTGACGTTGGGGGCCAGGAACAGGGTCGCCTCGGCGGCCGTGACGAGCATACCGGCGAGCGCTCGGCGGAACAGGGTCGAGACCCCGTCCGGGGCCGCTTCGTCCGGGAAGGCCGGGCGGTCGCCCTCGGCGGTCCACAGCGACAGGTGCACGTGGCAGGAGGAGCCGGCGAGATCGGGCCGCCACTTGGCCATGAAGGTTACCGACTTGCCCTGCAGGAACGCCACCTCCTTGACCGCGTTCTTGAGGATCACGTGGCGGTCGGCCATCGCGAGGGCCTCGGCGTAGAGGATGTTGAGCTCCTCCTGGCCCGGCCCCCACTCGCCCTTGCTCTCCTGCACCGGGATGCCGGCGCCCTCGAGGGCGTTGCGCAGCGTGCGCATCAACGGCTCGCGCTTGGTCGTCTCGAGGATGTGATAGTCCTCGATGTACCATCCCGCCGTCTTGAGGTCGTGGTAGCGGCGCTCGCGGGCCGTCCGGTAATCCTCCTCGAAGACGTAGAACTCGAGCTCGGAGGCCATCTTGGCCACGAGACCGTGGCCGCGCAGGCGGGCGAGCTGGCGCTTCAGGACGGCGCGTGGGGCGTGCGGCAGCTCCTGGCCCTCGTGATCGACCACGTCGCCGAGCACGAGCGCGGTCCCCGGCAGCCAGGGCGTGCGGCGCAGGGTCGCAAGGTCGGGCTTGACGACGAAGTCGCCATAGCCCCTGTCCCAGGAGGCGGCCTTGAAGCCCGGGACCGGCTCCATCTCCATGTCGACGGTGAGGAGGTAGTCGCAAGCGTGCCACTCGTCCCGTGCGACCTCGAGGAAGTGGCGGGCGGTCATCCGCTTGCCGACGAGTCGCCCCTGCATGTCGGTGAAGGCGCAGACCACCGTGTCGATCCGACCCTCGCGCGCCTCCCGCGCGAGCTCCTCGAGCCCGAGCACGCCCCCGATCGCCATCCCGACCTCCGTTGCCACGCCGTCCACCGCACCGGGCGGAGCATGCCGCCGCGCGAAGCCCCGGCCAAGATGCCGGCCCGCCCGGAGCTCCGGCCTTGAGCTGGGTCCTGGGCAAGCTCGTCTTCCTCCTCCTCCGCCCGAGCAACCTTCTGCTCCTGCTCGCGCTTCTGGGGCTCGTCCTGGCCTGGCGCGGAAGGCGCACGGGGCTCCGGCTCGCGACGGTCGCCATCGCCACGATCGCCCTCGTCACGCTCTTGCCGGTCGGGCTCTGGCTCACCCGGCCGCTCGAGACCCGTTTCCCGCAGCCCGCTCTGCCCGAGCGGGTCGACGGGATCGTCGTCCTCGGCGGCGGGACCGCCCCGCATCTCTTCGTCGCCAACGGCCGGCCGGACTTCGACGACGCCGGCGACCGCTATCTGGCGATGATCGAGCTCGCGCGTCGCTTTCCCGAGGCCAAGGTGCTCTTCACCGGCGGGATCGGCGAAATCGACGGCGCCCCGGTCGCCGAGACCGACGTCGTGGCCGCGCTTTGGGCCCGCCACGGCTTGCCGCCGGAGCGCCTCCTGCTCGACCGCGAGGCCCGCAACACCATGGAGAACGCCGAGAACGCCGTGGCGCTGGCTCGGCCGCGGCCGGGCGAGACTTGGCTCCTCGTCACCTCGGCCAAGCACCTGCCGCGCTCGGTCGGCTGCTTCCGCGCGGTCGGCTTCGAGACCGTGCCCTTCCCGGTCGACTACCGCAGCGGCGGGTCGCCGAGCCCCCTCGACGATCTGCGGGTTTCCGAACGGCTCTACGAGCTGGACGAGGCGATCTACGAATGGTACGGGCTTCTCTACTATCGGTTGTTGGGCCACACCCACGAGCTCTTCCCCGGACCCCGCCCGTGACCCGCCGGACCCTCGCCGCCGCCTTGCTGGCCTCGCTGCTCGCAACCGCGGCCGCGGCGGACGACACGATCCCCGCCAAGGAGCTGTTCGGCGCGGTCACCACCCCCGCGCAGCCGCTCCCGGGTGCCGCCCGGGTGATCGGCAGCCACGCCAAAGGCTGCCTCGCCGGCGGCACCGCCCTGCCGGTCGACGGCCCCGGGTGGCAGGCGATGCGGCTCTCGCGCAACCGGACTTTCGGCCATCCCCGGCTCGTCGCCCTGATCGAGCGGCTCGCCCGGGAGGCGCGCGCCGACGGCTGGCCGGGCCTGCTCGTGGGCGACCTCGCCCAGCCGCGCGGCGGGCCGATGCGATCGGGCCACGCCTCGCACCAGGTGGGGCTCGACGTCGACATCTGGCTCACGCCGATGCCCGACCGACGGCTCTCCGAGGAGGAGCGCGAGACGCTGCCGGCGGTCTCGATGCTGCGCGAGGGCACGCGCACGGTCGACCCGGCCCGCTTCGGCCCGCGCCAGGTGGCGCTGATCCGCCGCGCCGCGTCTTATCCCGAGGTCGCGCGGATCTTCGTCCATCCCGGGATCAAGCAGGCGCTCTGCGAGGCGGCCGGCGCCGACCGCGGCTGGCTCGGCAAGGTCCGCCCGTGGTGGGGTCACGACAGCCATTTCCACATCCGCCTGCGTTGCCCCGAGGGCGAGCCCTTGTGCCGCGACCAGGACCCGCCGCCCGACGGCGACGGCTGCGGTGCGGAGCTCGCCTGGTGGCTCTCCGACGAGCCCTGGCGACCCAAGCCTCCGGGGCCGCCGCCGCGGCCGATCACCTTGGCCGAGCTCCCGGCCGAGTGCCGGACCGTTCTCGAGGCGCGCTGAGCCGTCCGCTCAGCTGCGAGGTGGCGGCTCGGTGAGCTTGTGGATCAGCACGAAGATGTTGACCAGGCCGAACAGGAAGAGCAGCCACCCGGCCAGATGGATCGCGCCGTCACGGGCGCCGGCAGCCAAGAACAGACCCAAAATGGCCAACAGCCCCATCACGGCGCCGTAGATCGCGTACGCCATCCCGCCGCGTCCCTCCTCGCCCGACCCGACCGTCTGCGCTTCCGTCGTCACCACGGCCGACCTCACCGCCCGGCCGGCTCGACCAGATCGCGGTAGGCGTGCCAGGAAGCGAAGCCCAAGAGCGGCAGCACCACCACGAGGCCGAGGAACAGCGTGACGAGGCCCGCGATCGTGAAGACGACGATCAACGCGGCCCAGAACAAGAGCGGGAAGAAATTGACCTGGACCGCCTCGAAGCTCTTGATGATCGCGTCGATGACGTTGACCTCGGGCCGGTCGAGCAGAAGCGGGATCGAGATCACGCTCATCGAGAAGGCGATGAACGCCAGGATCCCGCCCACGCCGGTGCCGATCACCAGGAACGGCAGGGCATCCGGCTCGAGGAAGGTCTGGGCGAAGAGGTTTTCGAAGGAAGGCGGATCGCCACCGAAATAGAGCATGAAGAGCATCGCCGCGAGGCGCGCCCAAGCGAACATCAAGAGCAGCAAGGCCACGCCCACGAGGGCGATCTGGGTCGGGTTGCGCTGGAAGGCGGCGAGCGCCTCGAAGAAGGTCGTCATCTGGCCGGCCTCGCGCCGCCGCGCGGCCTCGTAGAGCCCGACCGTGAGGGCCGGCCCGACGATGAGGAAGCCGCCCAAAAGCGGCAGGACGAGGTAGAGCATGCCGGCCCACCAGAGGCCCAAGAGGATGAGATAGCCGGTCACCGCGGCGAGCAGGCCGTAGAAGACGCCGAGCGCCGGGTTCGCGCGGAAGTCCTGCCAGCCCTTGGCGAGCCACGTCCAGGGCTGATCGAGCTCGATCCGCCGGATCCGGATCACCGGCGCGCCGCCGGCCGCCACAGCTTCCGCCATCTCGGACCACTCCCCCCGCTCTCGCAGCATCCTAGCGCGGGCCGAGCGTCCCGCCCAGCGCGCCCGCCTCCTAGCGCGAATGGTCGCAGGGGATTTTGATGTAGATCAAGGAGCTCTTAACTCCGCTGCCGGAGAAGCACCGCGCGGGTGCGGCCGCGAGCGCGGTCGCGGGCCCGTGGCAACCGTCGAGGAGCGCTGCATGGCCAGCATCGCCGTGAGCCGGGTCGAGACCACGGCCCAAGCCCAGGCCTACAACGAGGACGTCGTCCGCTGGTTCACGATCGCCACCGTCTTCTGGGGCATCGTGGGCTTCCTCGTGGGCGTGGTGATCGCCTTCCAGCTCGCCTACCCGGTCCTCAACCTCGATCTCGAATGGACCACCTTCGGCCGGCTCCGGCCGGTCCACACCTCGGCGGTGATCTTCGCCTTCGGCGGCAACGCGCTCCTGGCCACCTCGCTCTACGTGGTCCAGCGCACCTGTCGGGCGCCGCTCTTCGGCGGGCCGCTCCTCGCGACCTTCCTGTTCTGGGGCTACCAGTTCTTCATCGTCATGGCCGCCCTCGGCTACGTCACCGGCATCACCCAGGGCCGCGAGTACGCCGAGCCCGAATGGTACGTCGACCTCTGGCTCACGATCGTCTGGGTCGTGTATCTCGTCGTGTTCTTCGGCACGATCCTGACCCGCAAAGAGCCGCACATCTACGTCGCCAACTGGTTCTTCCTGGCGTTCATCGTCACGGTGGCGATGCTGCACATCGTCAACAACCTGGCGGTCCCGGTCTCCCTTCTCGGTGCCAAATCGTATTCCCTGTTCGCCGGTGTGCAGGACGCGCTCACCCAGTGGTGGTACGGGCACAACGCGGTCGGCTTCTTCCTGACCGCGGGCTTCCTCGGCATCATGTACTACTTCGTTCCGAAGCAGGCCGAGCGGCCGGTGTACAGCTACCGACTGTCGATCATCCACTTTTGGGCGCTCATCTTCTTGTACATCTGGGCGGGACCGCACCACCTGCACTTCACCGCCCTGCCCGACTGGGCGCAGGTGCTCGGCATGACCTTCTCGGTCATGCTCTGGATGCCGTCCTGGGGCGGCATGATCAACGGCCTCATGACCCTCTCGGGGGCTTGGGACAAGCTGCGGACCGACCCGGTGCTGCGCTTCCTCGTGGTCTCGGTGGCCTTCTACGGCATGAGCACCTTCGAGGGCCCGCTCATGTCGATCCGCCAGGTGAACGCGCTCTCGCACTACACCGACTGGACCGTCGGCCACGCCCACGCGGGTGCGCTCGGCTGGGTAGCCTTCGTGGTTTTCGGCGCGCTCTATTACCTCGTGCCACGCCTGTGGAAGGTCCGTCGGCTCTATTCGCTCCGCCTGGTCGAGTGGCACTTCTGGATCGCCACCCTCGGCATCGTCCTCTACATCACCGCGATGTGGGTCTCCGGAATCATGCAGGGGCTGATGTGGCGCTCCTACGACAGCCTCGGCTTCCTGCAGTTCTCCTTCATCGAGACCGTCGAGGCGATGCACCCCTTCTACGTGATCCGCGCCTTCGGCGGGGTGCTGTTCCTCACCGGCGCGTTGATCATGGCCTACAACCTCTACCGTACGACGAAGGGCGACATCCGCGCCGAGGAGCCGATGCCGGTCGGCGCCACGGCGCGGCTCGCGCCCGCCGAGTGAGCCCGGAGGGAGCCGCGCCATGGCGCTGATCGCCCATCACGAGAAGGTCGAGACCCGGGGCCTCCTCCTCCTCGTGCTCATCTTGGTCACCGTGTCGATCGGCGGGATCGTCCAGATCGCGCCGCTCTTCACGATCGAGAGCACGATCGAGCGGGTGGAGGGGGTCCGGCCCTACAGCCCGCTCGAGCTCGCCGGCCGCAACATCTACATCCGCGAAGGCTGCTACACCTGCCACAGCCAGATGATCCGGCCGTTCCGCGACGAGGTCGAGCGCTACGGCCATTACAGTCTGGCGGCCGAGAGCATGTACGACCACCCGTTCCAATGGGGCTCGAAGCGGACCGGGCCCGACCTCGCCCGGGTCGGCGGCAAATATTCGAACGAGTGGCACGTGGCGCACATGGTCGCGCCACGAAGCGTGGTGCCGGAAAGCATCATGCCCGGCTACCCGTTCCTCCTCGAGCGCGAGCTGCGATTTTCCGACGTGGCCGATCATCTGCGCGCGCTCCGCAAAGTGGGCGTGCCCTATACCGACGAGATGATCGAAAACGCCGAGGCCGACCTCTTGGCCCAGGCCTCGGCCGAGGGCCAAGAAGCGGTCCTCGCCCGCTACCCCAAGGCCGCCGTGGGCGATTTCGACGGCCAGCCCGACAAGCTCACCGAGATGGATGCCCTCATCGCCTATCTGCAGATCCTCGGCCGGATGGTCGACTTCACCAACGTCCGCAAGGAGGACCTCCTGCAGTGAGCCCGCGCCCGTGAACGACCTCCAGGCCTTCTTGCGCGAGCTCTGGGTCGTCTGGCTGGTCCTGCTGTTCGTCGGGATCGTGGCTTGGACCTGGTGGCCGTCGCGCAAGGACAAGCTCGAGCGCCACGCCCGTATCCCCTTCGAGGACGAGGACCGCCCCCATGCCCGTTAAGGTCGAGAAGGACGCGCTCACCGGGACCGAGACCACCGGCCACGAGTGGGACGGCATCAAGGAGCTGAACACCCCGCTGCCCAAATGGTGGCTCTACACCTTCTATGCGACGATCCTCTTCTCGGTGATCTGGTGGATCCTCTACCCCGCCTGGCCGAGCCTGACCGGCTACACCAAGGGGATCTTGGGCTCCAACCAGCGCCTCGAGATCGAGCAGCGGCTGGCCGAGGCGCGCGCCCGCCAGCAGGTCTGGCTCGATCGGATCGCCGCCAAGAGCCCGGCCGAGATCAAGGCCGACCCCGACCTCGCCCGTTTCGCCATGGTCGGCGGCGCGGCGGCCTTCGGCACCAACTGCGCCCCCTGCCACGGTGCGGGCGGTGGCGGCCAGGGCTTCTTCCCGGCCCTCGTCGACGACGAATGGATCTGGGGTGGCACCCTCGAGGAGATCGAGTACTCGATCCGCCACGGCATCCGCAACGCCGACGACCCGGAGGCGCGGGCCTCGGCGATGCCGGCCTTCGGCGCCGACGGGATCCTCGATCGCGGCCAGATCCGCGACGTCACCCAGTTCGTCCTGTCCCTCTCGGGCCGGGCGAGCGATCCGGCGGCGGCCGAACGGGGTGCCCCGCTCTATGCCGAGAACTGCGCCTCCTGCCACGGCGAGCGGGGCGAGGGCATGACCGCGCTCGGCGCTCCCCGGCTCGACGATGCGATCTGGCTCTACGGCGGCACCGCCGCGGAGATCGAGGCGCAGATCTGGCGGCCGCGGCTCGGCGTCATGCCGCCCTGGCAGGGCCGGCTCTCGGACGAGACCATCAAGATGCTCACGGTCTACGTCCACGGGCTGGGCGGCGGCCAGTAGACGGTTGCCGCACGTTCCCGATCGCGCGCTCGACGGGCCTTCGCGCCCGTCCTTTTTTCGTGGCGCGCGGCTTTCCGTCGGGAAGGCGAAGGGGCGCCGAGCGCCGCTCGAGCGGAGGCCGCCCCGCTTGCCGCGGGGACCGGAGGCGGGCACATCTCGCCCGTGCACCCGCCGCCGATCGTCCACCATCCCGCTTACAGCGTGCCGTTGCCCGAGGGGCACCGCTTCCCGATGGGCAAGTTCGCAGCACTCGCCCGGCTGCTCGAGGCGCGCGGTCTGCTCGACGATCGCAACCGCCACCGGCCGGAGCCGGCCGATCCCGCGATCCTGGCCCTCGCCCACGACCGGGCCTGGGTCGATGCGGTGCTCGCCGGCCGGGTCGAGCCGGCGGCCGAGGGACGGCTGGGCCTACCCGTGACCTCGGCCGTAGCCGCCCGCGCCCGGGCCGCCACGGGCGGCACGCTCGCGGCCGCCCGGCTCGCCCTCGAAGAGGGGATCGCGCTCAACGCCGCGGGCGGCAGCCACCACGCCTTCCGCGAGGGCGGGGCCGGCTTCTGCGTGTTCAACGACCTCGCGGTCACGAGCCTGGCGCTGCTCGCCGAGGGCCGGGTGCGCCGGATCACGATCCTCGACCTCGACGTCCACCAGGGCGACGGCACCGCCTCGATCCTCGCGCGCGAGCCGCGGGTGACGACCGTCTCGCTCCACTGCCGCTGCAACTGGCCCGCCCGCAAGCAGCAGTCGAGCCTCGATCTGGCGCTCGACCCCGGGACCGGCGATCGCCCCTATCTCGAGCTCCTGGACGGGTTGTTGCCGGGCTTGCTGCGCCGCACCGCGCCCGATCTCGTCCTCTACGATGCCGGGGTCGACCCGCACCGCGACGACCGGCTCGGGCGGCTCGCGCTCACCGATGCCGGCCTCGCCGAGCGCGACCGGTTGGTCCTCGAGCGCTGCCGGGAAGCGGGCGTCCCCGTCGCCTGCGTGATCGGCGGCGGCTACGCTCCCGACCTCGCCACGCTCGCCGCCCGCCACGCGATCCTGTTCGAGGTGGCAGCCGACCTCAGCCGCCGGCGGCGGCCGCTGCGGCCCCGAAGATCTTGCCCGGATTCATGATGCCGAGCGGGTCGAGGGCCCGCTTGATCGCCGCCATGACCGCCACCGCGGGCCCGTGCTCCTCGAGCAGGCTTTCGATCTTGCCCATCCCGATGCCGTGCTCGCCCGTGCAGGTGCCGCCCATGGCGAGCGCTCGATGCACCAAGCGGTGGTTGACCGCCTCGGCGCGGGCGATCTCGGCCGGGTCCGCGGGGTCGACCAGCAGCACGAGGTGGAAATTGCCGTCGCCCACGTGGCCCACGATCGGCGCCACGATCTTCGATTCCTCGAGGTCGCGGCGGGTCTCCTCGATGCACTCGGCGAGCCGCGAGATCGGCACGCAGACGTCCGTGGCCCAGCCCTTGGCACCGGGCCGCAGCGCCAGGGCCGCGTAATAGGCGTCGTGGCGGGCCTGCCAGAGGCGGTTGCGCTCTTCGGGCCGGCTCGCCAAGCGGAACGCCGAGCCGCCCTCCTCGGCGGCGATCGCCCGGACCGCCTCGGCCTGCTCGGCCACCGCGGCCGTGCTGCCGTGGAACTCGAGGAAGAGGGTGGGCGCCGGCTCGTAGCCCTCGAGCCGGGCGTAG
>Ga0308391_1000443_pt1 | contig 18296 bp, 14 predicted proteins | sample Hotspr20Samplet1_FD_202363 | JGI IMG/M metagenome (GOLD analysis project Ga0308391, IMG submission 202363) | Hot spring phototrophic mat microbial communities from Octopus Spring, Yellowstone National Park, Wyoming, United States - 20050623_t1 ... | reverse complement strand
GAGTTAGGCGGTGCTTTGGAGCTGAGCGCACAAGACGATCTGCGCGTGATCGGCATCGACCTCGGGACCACAAATTCTACGGTTTGCGAGCTCATCCACCGCAAGGGCGAGGACCGGCCCGGCTCGCCCGTTTTTTGCGGACGCGCTTCCGAATCGGCCGGTCGGTCCTGCTTGACACCGCGGTAACCCTATTCCTACCATGGATTTTGCCGGTCAAACCGGCTTGCCGGAAGGCGGCCTGGTTGGCCTTGCCGCCGGGAGGAGGCAGCATTGATTAAAGCCGACATCATCAACGAGGTGGTCAACCGCACGGGGATCACCAAGACAAAGGCCGAGATGGCCGTCGAGACGGTCTTCGAGAGCATGAAGCGGGCGCTCAGGGACGGCGAGCGCATCGAGTTGCGCGGCTTCGGCATCTTCAACGTGCGGCCGCGCAAGACGGGGATCGGTCGCAATCCCCGTACCGGAGCCGAGGTGGCCATCCCGCCAGGCAGGGCCGTCAAGTTCAAACCGGGCAAGGAGCTGCAACAATTGTAATAGGCGCGCATCCGCGTGACAGGCGAGGGCTTCGCGGCGGAGCCGTTTCCGGCGGGGCCGGCAGAGCTGACCGGCCAAAGAGGGGCGCTTGCCTGGGCGGGCGAGCGCCGGAGGCGCCACGGCTTGAACGTGCTGCTGCTCGTGCTCACCTTCGGCACCACGACCGCCGTGGGCGCCCGCATGGCCTACAACTTCGACCACGATCTGCCCGCATTCTCCGAAGGCGATCTCGGCCTGGTGGCGGTCTCGTTGGCGCATCCCTCTCGGCTGGCGGACGGCCTTCCCTTCTCCATCACCCTGTTGCTCATCCTTCTGGCGCACGAGCTGGGGCATTATTTCGCCTGCCAGTACTACCGGGTCAGCGCCACGCTCCCCTACTTTCTGCCGGCGCCGACGTTGATCGGCACCTTCGGCGCTTTCATTCGGATCCGCTCACCCATCTACACCCGGAAAGCACTCTTCGACATTGGCGTCGCCGGACCGCTGGCCGGCTTCGTCATGCTCCTGCCTGCTCTGGCCATCGGGCTGGCCTACTCAAAGATCATCCCTGGGATCGCCGAGCAGGGCGCGCTGATCTTCGGTGTGCCGCTGCTCGAACGCCTGCTCGCCGGCCTCATCTTTCCCGGCATCCCGACGACGGACATCTCGCTGCATCCGATCGCCCGCGCCGCTTGGGTGGGCATACTCGCCACCGCTCTGAATCTGCTGCCGATCGGGCAGCTTGACGGCGGCCACATCCTCTATTCGTTTGTCGGGCACCGCCACCGGATGCTATCGAGGATCTTCGTCGCCGCGCTGATTCCGATGGGCCTGCTGTACTCGCCGAGCTGGTTGATCTGGGCCGCGATCCTGCTCTTGCTGGGCATGAGGCACCCCTCCATCCACGACACCTCGGATCTGGGCCCCGGCCGGCGCAAGTTGGGCGCTCTGGCGCTGGTCATCTTCGTGCTCTCCTTCACCGTCACCCCGGTCCGCATGAGCGACGGCTTTTGATGAAGATCTCGGCCACCATCATCACCTTCAACGAGCAAAACAACATCGCTCGCGCCATCGAAAGCCTGCGGTGTTTCGATGAGGTGGTGGTCGTCGACAGCGGCTCGGTGGACCGCACGGTGGAAATCGCCGAAAGGCTCGGCGCGCGCGTCATCGGGCACGCCTGGGAGGGCTTCGCCAAACAGAAGAACTTCGCCGCCGAGCAAGCGCGCTACGACTGGATCTTTTCGATCGACGCCGACGAATCCCTGAGCGAGGCGCTCGAAGGCGAGATCTGGCAGCTCCGCAAAAGCGGGCCCGCCTATGACGCCTACACAGTGCCGCGGCTCGCCCAATATCTGGGCCGGTGGATCCTGCATTCCGGTTGGTACCCGGACCGCAAGATCCGCCTCTACGACCGTCGCAAAGGGCGGTGGATGGGCAGTTACCTTCACGAGAGCGTGAAGGTGGACGGTACCGTCGGGCACTTGCAGTCAAATCTGCTGCACTACACCTGCGACTCGCTCACGCAGCACATGGAGACGATGAACCGTTACACGACGCTCGCCGCCGAGCAGCTCGTCGCGGAGGGAGTGCGCATCGGCTGGCGTCACCTGCTGCTTGATCCGCCCTGGACCTTCTTCCGCACCTACGTGCTTCAGCGCGGCTTCCTGGACGGCGTCGAGGGGCTGGCGATCGCCTACATGGCGGCGCTGTACAACTTCGTCAAATACGCCAAGGCGCGCTTCATGAACCCGGCGCGGTGACGAGCGTGTGGATCCTGCACCTGGACACCGGCCGCCAGATGCGCGGGGGCCAGCACCAGGTGCTTCATCTGATGCGCGGGCTGGCGGCGGCGGGCGTACGCTCGACCCTGCTGGCCCCGCGGGGTGCGCCCGTGCTTGACGCGGCGCTGCGCAAGGGGCTGGAAGCGGCGCCGCTCACTCCCTTCGCCGTCTGGAGGCTTGGCCGCAGGGTAGATCTGGTGCACGCGCACACCGGGCGCGCGCACGCGCTGGCCGCGCTGCTTGCCCGCCGGCCGCTGGTGGTCTCGCGCCGGGTCGCCTTTCCCATCCGCCGAGGTCTCGCCTCGCGCTGGAAATACGCCCGGGCCGCCCACTTTCTGGCCGTTTCCCGCTATGTCGAAGGCCGGCTGCTTCAAGCCGGGATTCCCAATCACCGCATCTCGGTGGTCTATGACGGCGTACCGCTTTGCGAACCTTCCCGGCTTGACCCCTTGCTGGTGGCGCCGGCAACCGCGGACCCGCGCAAAGGAAGTCGACTGGTTCGCCTGGCCGCGGCCATGGCCCGCGTCGAGGTGCACTTTTCCGAGCTTCTCGAGCAGGATCTGGCCCGAGCCTGCGCGTTCATCTACATCAGCGAGGAGGAAGGTCTCGGCTCGGCGGTATTGCTGGCGATGTCGGCCGCGGTTCCGGTGGTGGCAAGTGCGGTCGGAGGGCTGCCGGAGGCGGTCGAGCACGGCCGCACCGGCTGGCTGGTCCGAAATTCGCCGGAGGAGATCGCCGGCGCCATCCGCCGGCTTCTGGAGAACCCCGACGCCGCCGCCGAAATGGGGCGCTTGGGAAGGCTTCGCGTCCAGGAGCGGTTTACAGTAGAGAACATGGTGCAAGGCACGCTCGACGTCTACCGGAGGCTTGCCGGGTGATCGAGGCGGTGGCGCTTGTGGCCGGGCTGCTGGTGGGCAGTTTTCTCAACGTCTGCATCTGGCGGCTTCCCAGAGATCTCTCTGTGGTGCGCCCGCGGTCCTTCTGTCCCCAATGCCGAAACCCGATCGCCTGGTTTGACAATATCCCGCTGGTGAGCTTCGTGCTCCTGGGCGGCAAGTGTCGCCATTGTCGCGCCCGGATTCCCATCCGCTATCCGGCCGTCGAACTCCTGACGGCCGTCCTGTTTTGGGCCGCGTTCCGCCTGCACGGGGCAAGCCCCGCTGCGCTGAAACTGGCGGTGTTTGCGGCGCTGCTTGTGGGCCTGATTTTCGCCGACCTCGAAGAGCGCATCCTGCCCGACGAGTTCACCCTCGGCGGTCTGGCCGCCGGCTTTGCCTTCGCGGCCCTGGTGCCCGTGGAGCCGGGGCTGGTCTCCCTATTTTTGGCCGGAGCGCACCCCAGGCTGGCGTCTCTGGCCGAAGCGGCAGCCGGGGCGGCATTCTGCGCCGGCGGGATCTGGCTGGTGGGCCAGCTTTACTACTTGATTCGCGGACGCGAGGGGCTCGGCCTGGGCGACGTGAAGATGCTCGGCATGATCGGCGCCTTTCTCGGGTTACGGCAAGCCTTACTCGTCATGCTGCTCGGATCTTTAATTGGATCAGTGAGCGGCCTGCTCTACATCCGCCTGGCACGAAAGGACGCCGCCACCTACGAGCTTCCTTACGGGACTTTTCTCGGCATCGCCGGCCTGGCAGTCCCTTATTTGGTTCCCCCACTGCGGTGAAGCCTTTGGTGCGTCGCCAGCGCGGCGCAACCGGGTTATAATTTGGGCGTACGGGCGGACGTGAGCGCGTCCAAGGCTTCCGCGCGGAGAGGCTGATGGCGCAAGCGTTGTCGGCTGTGAGCTGGGCAGGGGCGGGGGTATTGTTTTTCGGGCTAGCCGGCGCCTGGGCGGCGAGCGTCGAGCCCGGGGTGCGTGCCAGCTTCCGCCGCGTCTGGGCCGACTCGAAAACTAACGCGCTCGGCGCCCCATCGCCGGACGGGCGGTATCTGTCCTTCGTCGACTGGGAGACCGGCGATCTGGCCGTGCGCGACCTCGCGACGGGCGAAAACCACCGCCTCACGAACAAGGGGAGCTGGCGAGACTCCGGCGAGTATGCCTACTTCTCCATCTTCTCGCCCGACAGTCGCCAGGTCGCCTACGCCTGGTTCAACGAAAAGAAGTTTTATGAACTCCGGGTGCTCACCTTGGAGGACACTCGCCCGCCGCTCGTTTTGCCGCTGGCCGGCGCTCATACGCCCGAGGCATGGGATTCGCCGGCGGCGCGTCCCTCGATCGGGCAGCCGTTTCGGGCCTCCGTGCGCGGCTCGGCGCCGCGCGTTCTGTTCCGCAATGAAGACGTGCAGTTTATCAAGCCGACCATGTGGTCGAGCGACGGCCGCTACATCCTCGCGCTGATCTTCGGGCGAAACATTTTGAATCAGATCGTGTTGTTTTCGGCGACCGACGGCTCCGTCCGGGTGCTGAAATCCCCCTTCTGGATCTATCCCAAGATGATGGGCCTGTCGCCCGACGGCCGCTGGGTGGTCTACAGTCTGAATCAGGATCCGCCGCATCTGCCGCACGACATCTACCTGTTGGCGACGGACGGCTCGCGCGATGTGCCGCTGGTGGAACACCCGGCCAACGACGTCTTTCCCCTGTTTGCGCCGGACGGCCGTCATGTGCTGTTCTTGAGCAACCGCACGGGCACACTGGACGCCTGGCTGTTGCGGGTCGACCAGGACAAGGCGGCGGGCGAGCCGGTGCTGGTGAAGAAAGACATGGGCCGCTTTCTGCCGCTCGGTTTCATCGATCGCGGCGCCTACTACTACGCCGTGCGCGCCGGCGACGAGGACACCTTCATGGCCACGCTCGACCTCGAGAGCGGCAAAATCGTCGAGCAGCCCCGGCGAGTGAGCGAGGTGCTGGTGGGCGTCAACAGCTCGCCCGACTTTTCGCCCGATGGCGAAAGGCTCGCCTTTTTGAGCCGCGTGGATACGGAGAACCACGGCCTCGAGCAGCGAGTTATCACGATCCGCGAGCTTTCGAGCGGCTCCGAGCGGCAGTTCGGCGTGCCCAAGCTCGGCTATCTGCACTGGCTGCGCTGGTCCCCGGACGGCCGGGCTTTTCTGGTCGGCGGAGCGGACACGGCTAACAATTACGGAGGCCTGTATCTGGTCGAGGCGGACAGCCAGCGCGTGGCGACGGTGGTGCAGGGCCCGTTCGCCCCGCCGCGGGGCTTTGAAGGCGCATGGATGCCGGACGGCAAGAGCATCGTCTACGTCCACGAGGACATGCGCGAAAACTTCACCACGCTTCGCCTACGTGACCTCGTAACCGGCGAGGAACGCATCCTGCACCGCGCGCAGCCGTTCTGGCGCCACAACAGTCCGGCGGTCAGCCCCGACGGCCGGTGGCTGGCTTTCGGTCTCAGCGACGGCCGCGGCGCCGCCTCGCGGATTCTGCTCGAGATGCCGACGGCCGGCGGCGCGCCGCGCGAACTGTTGCGGTTCAACAAGCCGGAGCTTAGCGGGATGGCTTGGAGCCGCGACGGCGCCTTCCTGCTCTTTGCCCGCGCCGGCAATCGGGGCTGGCAGTTGTGCCGTCTCGATCCGGCGGCCGGCCGCGTGCTCAATCTGGGCCTGGCGGCGAATGAGACGGCGCGCCTTGCGGTCCACCCGGACGGGCGCCGCCTGGCGTACACCGCCGGCAAGACGCAGCTCGAGGTGTGGGTAATGGATAACTTCCTCCCCGCCTGGCGTGCACGAAGATGAGATTCCTTCTCGCCCCGCTTGCGGCCGGAGTCCTCCTGCTTGCTGCGCGCGATGGAGAGCGCGCAGGCGGTTACCTGTCGCCCTCGGCCTTGGTCGTCGATCCGGGCGGCCGCCTCGTGTACGTGGCCGCGGAAACGGCGAGGGAGATTCTCGCCGTCGAGGCTGACTCCGGCGCCGTGCTCTGGCGGCTCGAGCTCGCGGACCCCGCCGGAGGACTGTGCTTGACGCCGGACGGAGGCAGGCTATACGCGACCGGCGCCGCGCCGGCCGGCCGGGTCTTTGAAATCGACACAGCGGCGGGACGGATCCTTCGCACACTGCCGGCCGGTCACACGCCGGTAGCGACCAGCCTGAGCCCGGACGGTCGCGAGCTTTACGTATTGAACCGTTTTGACAACGCCGTGGCGGTTTTCGACCTGCGGGAGGGCGTCCAGATCGGGCTCATTCCGGTGGTGCGTGAGCCGGTGGCCGCGGCTTTGACTCCGGACGGCCGACGGCTGATCGTCGCCAATCTCCTGCCGGCCGGCCCGGCCAACGGCGATTATGTGGGATCTCGAGTCTCCATCATCGACACCGTGAACAGGCGCATCGCCAGACACATCCCCTTGCCGAACGGCTCGACGGGCGTTCGCGGCGTGGCGGTCAGCCCGGACGGCCGCTACGCCTACGTCGTGCACATCCAGGCGCACTTCCAGCTCGTCACCATTCAGCTTGACCGCGGCTGGATGAACACCAACGCCCTGAGCATCATCGATCCGGAGGCGCAGGCGCTCGTCTATACGATGGTCTTGGACGAGCAGACGCTCGGCGCCGCCAATCCCTGGGATGTGGCCGTCACCGGAGACGGGCGCTACCTGGTGGTCTCGCACGCCGGCACGCACGAGCTGAGCGTGATCGACCGGGAGGCGTTACACGCCCGTATCGCCGGCAGGCCGAATCCCTATCGGGAATCTGTCCGGCGCAGCGCCTTCCTGACCTCGCTTCCCCCGCCCGACTTCCGGCTGCTTGAGGGCATCCGGCGGCGGGTTAAGCTGGCCGGTTTGGGGCCCCGGGGGCTGGCGCTAGCCGGCACGAGCGTTTACGCGGCGGAATATTTTTCTGACAGCGTGGCCGTCGTTCGACTGGCAGCGGAGGAATCGCCCGAGGTGGGCTCGCTTTCGCTCGGCGCTCCGCGCGAGTGGAGCGCCGAACGGCGCGGCGAATTCCTCTTCCATGACGCCTCCAAGAGCTACCAGCAGTGGCAAAGCTGCGCCTCCTGTCATCCCGGCCAGGCGCGCAGCGACGGGCTCAACTGGGACCTGATGAACGACGGCACGGGCAACCCCAAGAGCACGAAGAGCTTACTGCTGGCTCACGAGACGCCCCCGGCCATGTTGAGCGGCGTGCGGGAGCGGGCTGAAGTGGCCGTGCGGGCCGGTTTTCGCGTGATCCTGTTCTCACCCCGCCGCGAGGAGGACGCGGCGGCCGTCGACGCCTGGCTGAAATCCTTGCGGCCGGTCCCCAGTCCGTTGCTGGTCGACGGCAAGCTGAGCGCGGCCGCCAGACGAGGCAAGCTCGTCTTCGAGAAGGCCGGCTGCATCTGCTGCCACCCGCCTCCCTTGTACACGGACCTGAAAGAGTACGACGTGGGCACGAGCACCGGCGTCGACGCGGGGCGAAAATACGACACCCCCACGCTCGTCGAGGTCTGGCGGACGGCGCCCTATCTTGCCGACGGGCGGGCGGCGACCATCCGCGACGTGCTCACCATCCACAATCCCGGTGACCGGCACGGCGTGACCTCCAAGCTGACCGAGCAGGAGATCCGCGACCTTGAGGAGTTCGTGCTCTCGCTCTGACCGCTCGGGTGGCGGCAGCCGCTGCGCTTGTTGTACAATCAGGTAGCGTGGCCGGAAGGCTTCGACTTCCGGGCCGGCTTCCGCAAGAGGCAAACTCCCGCAAACCAGAGTTAGGAACCGAGACGATGTACGCAGTGATTCGAACGGGCGGAAAACAGTACCGCGTGGCCCCGGGGGACTCGATCGCCGTCGAGACGCTTCCGGGCGAGGTCGGCGCCGAGGTGGAGCTCGGGGAGGTCCTTGCCGTCTCCAACGACGCCGGGGAGCTGCTGGCCGGGCCGGAAGTCGCCGGCGCGAAGGTGAAAGCGACCATCACCGGCCACGGACGGGGCGAGAAGATCATCGTCTTCAAGTACAAGCGCAAGAAGCAATACAAGCGTACGATCGGCCACCGGCAGAACTACACACGGCTTCGCATCAACGAGATCGTGGTTTAGGAGCGGGCAATGGCACACAAGAAGGGACTTGGCAGCTCAAAGAACGGGCGCGACTCCCACTCGCAGCGGCTGGGAATCAAGGCGTTCGACGGCGAGTTCGTCACCGGAGGCTCGATCCTGGTGCGCCAGCGGGGCACCCGCTACAAGCCGGGCGCTAACGTCGGCCGAGGCAAGGACGACACCTTGTACGCCAAGATCCCCGGCATCGTGGTGTTCCGCGACCGAGGCCGCCGGGGCAAGTTCATCTCCGTCGAGCCAGTCGCGCAGTCCTGAAACAGTCTCTCGGTATCTGCGCCCCGACCGAAACGCCGCATTGCTCGCGTTAGCGCTCGCCAATCATGTTCATCGACGAAGCCAGAATCCGCGTCAAGGCGGGCGACGGCGGCAACGGCTGTGTCGCCTTTCGCCGGGAGAAGTACGTCCCGCGGGGCGGGCCGAGCGGCGGCGACGGGGGCCGGGGGGGTGATGTCATTCTCGTCGCGAGCGAACACTACAACACCCTGCTCCATTTCCGCTTCAATCCCGAACACAAGGCCGAGCGCGGACGGCACGGCGAGGGGAATAACCGCACCGGCCGCGACGGGGCTTCGATCGAGTTGCCCGTGCCCGTGGGAACGCTTGTCTTTGACGAAGAGACCGGCGAGCTGCTCTACGACTTCACACGCGCCGGCGACCGCTTCGTCGTGGCGCGCGGCGGGCGCGGCGGGCGCGGCAACGCCCGTTTCGCCACCTCTACTCACCAGACGCCGACCGAGCATGAGCCCGGCTTCCCCGGCGAGGAGCGCCGGCTGCGGCTCGAGCTCAAGTTGCTGGCCGACGTCGGCCTGGTCGGATTTCCCAACGCCGGCAAATCGACGCTGATCTCCCGCATCTCGGCGGCGCGGCCGAAGATCGCCGACTACCCGTTCACCACGCTCGAGCCCCATCTGGGCGTGGTGGACGCCGGCGAGGACCGGACTTTCGTCGTCGCCGACATCCCCGGGCTTATCGAAGGCGCGCACCTCGGCCACGGTCTCGGCACGCGCTTCCTCCGCCACATCGAGCGCACGCGCCTGCTCGTCCATCTGGTCGACGTGTCGGAGGCGAGCGGTCGGGATCCGGTTCAGGATTTTCACGTGGTCATGCGCGAACTGGAAAGCTACAGCGCAGAGCTGGCGGCCAAGCCGATGATCGTCGCCGCCTCCAAGATCGACATTGCGAAAAATCGGGAGCGCGTGGAAGCGCTCGAAGATCTGGCTCGCGGTCTCGGACTGCCCTGTTACCGAATCTCGGGCGTCACAGGCGAAGGCGTTGCGAGTCTCATCCGGGCCATGGCCGAGCGCGTGTTCGCGCCCGCGGCGCCCTGAGTCCGATGTCAGCCCGGCCGCCGGCTACGCAGCTCCCGGCGGGAAGCGTCCTTACGGGCAATTCAGCCTAAGCGAGACGGCAGGAGTCGGAACCCGCCCCGATAGCGAAAGGCCCGCCGCCGTGGGAGTCCGAGCCTCTTCCAGAGGAACCGCTTCAGGATCAGCCCGGGCGGCCAGCGGTGCCGCTTGGCGTCGATCACCGTCCAGGGGCCGCAGCCGTTCAGCGTGTGGAAGCCGTCTCGGTACCTCCAGGACGGATCCGGCAGGATCCGGCGGACGGGCACCTCCTCGAACCTTTCCAAAGAGAGCTCCTCGATGCGGTGGATCACGAGGGCGCCACCGTAAGAGCGGCGGCAATCCTGCGCCGGCCGGTAGAGCCGCCCCTCGAACCAGAACGGCCGTCCCGCCGGCCGCGCCGAAGTGACATCGATCTTGACCGGGTTGGCCGGATGGGGCGTCCACGGGCCACGAAAATGATCCGCCCGCCACACGTAGAGCGACCACGGGCCGGCCCCCTCATCGAGCGAATGCAGCAGCCACCAGGCGCCGAAGGCTTCAAAGACGGTGGGATCCAGCGCGGCCAGCCCGTCGAGCAGCGTGCCGTCACGCCGCCACTGTCCTTCTTCCGGGTCCCAGCGGTACAGCGGAATCTCGCGCCGCTGGGCGCACTCGGGGATACAGTAGACGGTCCCGTCCGCCTCGAACACATAAGGGTAGCTCATATGAGCCGGCTCGTCGATGGCCGCGACACCCCAACCGAGCGAGCCGTCTGCTGCGGCGCGCATCTCGAGAATGCGGCCCGATTCGGAGAACCAGTCGAACTCCTCGCACAGCAGCCGGAGCTGTTCTCCGCCGGGAACCAGACAGGGGTCGGCCACCATCTGGTCTTTCTCTCGATATCTCGACCAGGAAACGTCAGGCCGAAAACCCTCCTCGAGGAACCGCTGCGGGGCCGCCCGGACCAGGCCGACATTCCATTCGTCCACGCGCTGGTTGTCGAGCTTCTCCCGGATCCGGTTCCGAGCCAGCCGCAGCCAAAACTGGAGCATCTGCCAGTCATTCGGCGCCCTGTAGATCGGCGCTTTCGAGGCGCTGGCCGGACCCTCGATCCGGTCCAGCCGGCCGTGCAAGATGTCCAGGCAGACCCAGCGGATCATCGGGATCGAGGCCTCGAGAATCCTCTGGAGATTGGCGCGATACGACGTGCCCGCCGTAGGCACGAAAATCTTCTTGAGGACCACGCCCTTGTCCAGCACCTCGTTAATGCGCTGCAACATGGCGCCGGTCACCCGGTCTCCCCGGCAGATCTCCCAGAACGCCGGCGGCCCGCCGCGATACTTCTCTTCATCGTCGTGGTGATAGGACCAGATCCCGTAGCGGGCGACGGACAAAATCTCCCCGCGGATGATTCCGTAGGCGAATTTGAGGACGAAATCCAGGTCGTGGGCGGCGATGCGGGCGATGTCCTCGGCGGAGAAATACTCACTCCACTTTCCCTTCCGAGTGACCTGGCAACGGAGCACCGGCACGCCGGGCAAGCACTCTTCGATCGGCCTCGTTCGGTACGCAGGAATACGGTGCACGGGAAACAGCCGGTTCTGTAAGTGCCACAGATTCGCTTCGAGCCGGACGGCTTTCTTGACTTTCTCTTTCCAATCGCTGCGGCGGGGCGGCGCTTCATCAAGGATCACGAGTACGGGTTCGGCCAGATCGCGAATCGCCGCGATGGCGCGCGCGGCAAAGTCAGGCAGTCCGGCGACGTGCGCCATCAGCGCGAAGCGGAGCTTTGGGCCGTGCGCCGGGTAAGGCAGCTCGGTCATTCGCATTGCCTGAACTCGCGAGTCGGAGGCGACTCCGGGCCACTCGCTCGATCTCGATGGCGCCTTGAGGTATTTGACGTGCGGTGCGCAAGGCCTTCCGAGGGCCATCGGGCGATCAGCATGGGTCTTCCGCCCGACTGCCGAAATCCGCCCAGCCGGCCCACGAGGGCCACCGGCAGACAAACGCGAAGCCAGAGACGCATCAAACCGGATTCTGCCACAACGTCGCCCTTCAACGCAAACTGGCGACCCCCCCTCCCTGGCGCGAGAGAAGCTGTCGCCATTTGTTCCACACATCGGGCTAAAGGACGGCCCTCGGGTAATCAAAAACATTAGGGAGCAGCGGCTTGCGGCATGCCGGGTCGGAGGGTCCGCCAAGCAAGGCGTCCTGCACAGTGGCGTCCCGTGATCGCCCGAGGCGGCTACGCTCTGACGTCCTCCAAACGCACTCTTGATGCTCCGGCCGATCGGCCGGCTTCAGCGAACCGGATGGATCTTCAGCGCGAGATCGCGTGCCAGTTCCGGCAGCCGAATGCGCAGCTTGCCTCCCGCGGCTCGCGTCTCGGCGTGCGAGAGCACACAGCCCTTCCAGGTGTCCCAGATCTCAATGCGGTAACGGCCGTCGCTCATCTCCGCCAGGGTCAGCTCGGAGGGCGGCACGGGCGGCACCGGCTCCTTGTGCACGACGCGCCACCAGGTGTGGAGCCGGTTCTGCACCCAGAGGATGGTGAGCGGCTCGCCCCGCAGCCCCAACACCCGCAGCTGCTCGTGGCTGGAGTCGACGACGATCGGCCGGAATCGCGCCGTGGTCCAAGGGATTCCCTCGACGAAGCGCGCCATCGGGACGAAGTGGAAGTAAAGGTTCTTTGCGTCCACATAGTCGCCCCACCACCAGATGTGCCCGGTGCCGGCGGCGCCGTACGCCAGAGGCGCCCACAGTCCGTTGTGAAGGTGAACGCCCTGCGCGTCGGCATCACACAACGCCCGGATTTCCGGCTTCTCCCGAATCACCCCGAACTCGGCGAACAGGTAGGGCTTCAAGAAGTGCCGGACCGGTTCGAGCCATTTGATCATCAGGCCCGCCATGTCGCGCGCCAGCTCCTCGTCCTCGGGCCGGTGCCAGCCGTAGTAGTTGTGCATCTGCGCGAAATCGTTCTCCGGCATCTGCCACATCTCGGGCCAGAAGCCGCTCGAGCCCAGGCTGTTGGTCGTCAGGCGCGCGGCCGGGTCGATCGATTTCAGATACCGGCACATCTCGCGGTTCCAGTCCAGGATCAAGGCCCGATCGTTGCGCACGATGCGGTCGATGGCGTCGATCTCATTCCAAAGTTCCCAGGCCATCACATGCGTGCTCGCGCCCCAGCGGGCCACCGTGTAGCGAAGGCGGTTCTTGAACAGCCGGCGCGCCTCGGCGAGCTCGAAGAAGTCGCGCATGTTCCGGCAGGGGCCGCCGTTGCTGACGCTGTAGGCGTAGTCCTCGAGGTCGAACTGCTTGCGCGGCTCGCCCTTGGGCGTGATATTCCGGATCCAGTCGATGCACATCTTCTGGTAGATGCCGTACTCCTCGGAGAGCTCCATCACCCGGTCGAGCTTCCAGGCCGCATCCAGACGGTACTCGCCCATAGGCCCCAGCTCGAGGGCGAAGTGCGGATGGCCGATCCACAGACGCGAGAAGTTCCCGCCGTTCTTGGCCAGGCGGGGGATCCAGCGATAGTACTCCGAAAGAGGTCCTTCGACGATGTTCATGCCGATGGCGAAGTAGGGGGTGCCGTCGTCGAACTCGAAGTAGTGTGGATCGCGTTTGGAGACGCGGATATAGCCGCGCCCTGCGGCGGGCGCCACTTCGACCTGGATGGAAGCCGACTCCGTCGTAGTGTTGCGGTCCCGGGCCAGGAGGCGGATCGAGTGCCGACCCGCCTCGGTCGGCAAATAGCGCAGGCGCCATTCGGGCGCCGCCACGGCGGTCATGATCTCCTGGGTCGTGCCGTCGGCGCGGCCCCGCACCCGGCGCTCGAACTCTTGATAAAAGAAGGCCGGAACGCGCACCGAGCGCCCGGACGGGCCGGTCACTTCACCGTCCACAGCGATTTCCCGTTCGTCGAACGGGGTCTCGAACGTCCCGCTGACCTGGGCTTTGAGCTCGAGCCGCCGCCATTGGATCGGATTCTCAGTCAGAACCTCGATGGTGCCGATTTGCAGGGATTCGCGGCTCGCCCGGCGGCTGCTGCCGGCTCCGGCCGGATTCGCCAGACCGAGGAATGCCGCCAGAAGGCAAACGCGCAAGCTTCGCATACCACAGGAGCGCCTCCCGGTTTGAAGACCGGGAGGCTCCAGGGGTGGGTGAGGCTCGGCCTCACCAGATAAGCTTCAGCGCCATCTGCACCTGCCGCGGCGCCACGGCCGTGCTGCTGATGACGCCAAAGTTGCCAAAGCCAAACCCCGGACCGGGCCGGCCGAACTGCGGCGTGTTGAACGCGTTGAACATCTCGACCCGGTACTGGAGGTTGAGCTTGTTCTCGGCAAAATAGGTGTTCTTAAAAATCGACAGGTCGGTATTGCGCTGGCCGGGCACGCGGACATCGGGCAGCGTGCGGCTGACGGTGCCGAAGGTGTAAGACGCCGGCTGGGAGAAGACGCTGGTGTCAAACCATCGGGCCAGCCGCTCATCGGTGCTGCCGCCCTTTATGCGCGCACTGCGCCCGTCGTTGTTCAGCCGCTGCGAGGTGCTGTAGATGAACGTGTTGTTGCTGAGCGCTGCGACGATCATCGGCACGCCGCTCTGGAGCGTCGTAATGCCGTTGATCTGCCAGCCGCTCACAAGCTGCTTGACGACGGGCGGCGCATCGGCCAGGAAGCGCTTCCCCTGACCGAAGGGCAGCTCGTAGATGTAGCTGACGACGAAGCGCTGCGCCACGTCCATCGAGGAGATGGACCGCTCCAGGCGGCCGTCGTAGGAGTTGAGCTTCGAGGCGCCGATGCCGAGCTCGACCGAGCTGGCGATCGGACCCAAGAAGCTGACGGCCGAAGAGGCGTTATCGATAACCTTGCCCACGGTGTAGGCGACCAGGAAGCTCACGCCCTGCGAGAAGCGCTTGTCGACGCGCAGCGTCATGCCGTGGTAGATCGAGTCCGCCTTGGGCTTGCGGAAAGAGCCCACGCTGGTGTAGTGCGGCCAGGGGCGGAGAAGCTGCCGGTACTCGACCGTCGGCCGGCTCAGGGCCGAGAGCGGATTCGTGATGACGCCGAAGAACGGATTGTCGACAATCCTCAGCAGGTCCGCTCCCAGCTTCATCCGGTCCGGATGCAACTGGTTGTACTGGAAGGTCCCGTCGCCGTCCACCAGGCCGAGGCCCCGGTTGCCCAGATAGCCGATCTCGGCCACGATGTTGCCTGGAATCTCATGCTGGATATTGAAGTTCCATTGGTGAACCAACGGATTCTTGTAGGCGTCGAAGTTCGACTCGCCGATGCCGAGGCCGATGTTGGTGGCCGCGCCCAGCGTCCGTCCCGGCGGGAAGTTGAAGCCGTCCGGGAAGGGGTTGCTCAGCGTGGCGTAGACGGTGCGCATGCTGTCGAAGGTGCTGTAGAAGGTCGTCGTCGTGCGGAACCCCTCCATGCCGCTGGCGCCGGTGGTTCCGGAAGCCTGCAAGACCGAAGGCGCATAGGTCAGAGCATACCCGCTGCGGATCGCCATCTTGCTCGTCACCTGCCAGGCAAGACCGAAGCGCGGTCCCCAGTTGTTGGCGTCGGCCGGGGTCTGCCGCCGGTTCTCCGGCGTAACGAAATTCATCGCACCGCGCAGGTCACCGCAGGTCACCGCAGGCCGGGCAGGCCGTCGCCGGAACCTTCCCCGCAATGGGTGACGGTGCGTACATGTGGAAGAAGGAATAACGGTTGAAGCGCTCCGTCCGCGGCCGGTCAATTTCGTAACGTAGGCCGATGTTGAACGTCAGCTTCCGCGTCGCCTTCCAGTCGTCCTGAATGTAGCCGGCAAAGTAGGAGCTGGCCGAGGCGGCCGTGCCGTCGTGCGTCATCTGGCCGCTGGCGGGCAAGCCGAGCAGGAATGAGGCAACTGGGAAGCCGGCCGTGGCGCTCGAAGTAGCGATCTCCTGCTGCGTCCACCCGTTGGTGAAGCTGTACTGCGAGGACGGATAGCCGGCCTGCTGGAAATTAATCAGCAGCTTACGGTACTCGCCTCCGAACTTGACGGTGTGCGAAGGCAGGATCTTGGTCATGCTGCCGGTGAACGTGTGCACCATAGGGGCCATGAACAGCCGGGTCCAGCCGGATTGGCCGAGGCTGGCCACCGCGCCGGCAAAGTCAAAGCGCGGGAACTCCTTGCCTTCGAGCGCCGCCGCCTGCGCGAGGTAGGGCGGGAAGCCGAGCTGAGTATGGTCGATGCCGTCGGAGAAGGGCCGGCTTGTTACGCGAGTCCGACCGAAACCGTAACGCAGGTTTCCGATGAGCGTCGGGTTGAACGTCAGCGTGTGGTCGAGCGCCAGATGGACGGCGCGCCCGCGGCCGTAGCCCGATCCGCTCGAGGTGGCGATGTTGCCGAAGCCGTTGAACGACTGGCTCTCGTACCAGGACGTCGACACGCGAACGAACATCCGCCACCAGTCGCGCCAGTTCTGATCCACGCGGGTATCGACCCGGTAGCTGTCTGAAGGCGCCGTGCCCGAGTTGGTGAAGTTGTTCGCGCCGGTGTAAACGTTGGTCGGCGTGGTGTTCGGCGCCGGGAAGTATTTCATAAGGTTTCGCGCCACCCTGTCCTGTCGCGCCGCGGGGACCCGATTGCCGGGGAACGGATCGCGGATGAAGCGGCCGGGGTTGGCCGGATCCGGACGGCCGGTCAGGGGGTCATAGATGGTGATCGGGGCGCCGGCGGAGGTCCGCAGGTCGGAGAAGTCGCCCACCCGCCAGGGCTCAAGCGGCATCGTGCCGGTGTAGACCGCCAGGCTCCGTGCATTGGTGGCCTCAAATCCGGTGAAGAAGAACGACTTGTCGCGGCCGTCATAGAGGCCGGGAATGTAGATCGGTCCGCCCGCCGTACCGCCCCACTGGTTGCGCTTGAAGCTGCCCTTGCGGCGCCCGGCGCGGTTGGCGAAGAAATCGTTGGCGTCCATCTTCGAATTGCGAAGATAGTTGTACGCGGTGCCGTGGAACCGGTTGGTGCCGGATTTGGTCACCACGTTGATGACGCCGCCGGCGAAGCGGCCGTACTCGGCGGCGAGTGAGTTGATCTGGACGTTGAACTCCTCGACAGCATCCACTTGCGGTTCGTAAACCCGGGCATTGATGCCGATATTGTTCTCCGGCGCGATGTCGGTGACGCCGTCGATCTGGAGTTCGCTGATGGCGTTCCGAGCCCCGCCCATGTGCGGCGTGGCGCCGCCGCCGGTCGGGTTGACGCCCGGCGTCAAGTTGGCGAGGCTGAACACGGCGCGGCCGTTCAGCGGCAGATCCATGATGCGCTTGTTCTCGATCACCTGGCCGATGGTGGCGGTGTTGACGTCGAGCGGTGGCGGGGCGGCGGTAATCTGAATCTGCTCGGTGACGACGCCGACCTCGAGCGTCAGGTTCACGGTCCGATTTTGGCCGACGTTCAGCCGGACATTCTCCTGCCTCACGGTCCGGAATCCTTCCTTCTCCACGGCGACGGTGTAAATGCCGGGCGGCAAGAAAGGCCGGACGTAGCGCCCCGTGGCGTCGGTGGCAAGCGTCACGGTCTCGTTGGTGGCGACATTGGTGATGGTGACCTTGGCATCCGGGACGAATGCCCCGGAGGAGTCCTGCACCGTGCCCTGCAAGGTGCCCGTCGGCGTCTGCGCCAGAATCAGCCCAACGCAGGCCAGCACGAGAGCGAGCAAGGCGCGCGCTTTTCCGAATGGCATAAACTAACCTCCTGCTCCGATTCTAGGCCCGCCCCTCGCCCCAGTCAACGGATATTTTCGGGCCCGCCCAACCGGCCCTTGACAGTCGACCGCAGATGTGATTCCTTGTGACAAGAGGAGGCAACCACCGATGCTCGAGGATAGACTCACCGGGATTCGACCGTACCTGCTCTCGCTTTTGCGCATCATCGCGGGGTTCGGATTTTGCCTGCACGGCTTTCAGAAGATCTTCGGCGTGCTCGGAGGGGCGGGCGGCTCGGGCCAGCCGGCGCAGTTCCTGACGCTCATCTGGGTGGCGGGAATCCTGGAGCTCGTGGGGGGCCTGCTTATCCTCGTGGGCCTGTTCACCTCGCCGGCAGCCTTCATCCTGAGCGGGCAGATGGCGGTCGCCTACTTCATGGCCCATGCACCCAAAGGCTTCTGGCCGGTGCACAACGGCGGCGAGCTGGCGATGCTGTACTCGTTCCTGTTTCTTTATCTGTTCGCCGCCGGCGGCGGGCCCTGGAGTCTCGACCGGGTGCTCTTCAAGAAGAAAGGTGGCCCAGCCTCCTCATAGCGCGCAGGCGCCCGTCTCGGAGGGCTCGGCCCTCGCGCCTGAGGAGCGGCAGCTTCTCCAGCGGATCCTCGCCAGCCCCCGCTTCGCCCACGCGCACCTGCTCAAGCGGGTGCTCCAATATGTGTGCGAGCGATCCGCGGACCCCGCAGCGCCACCGCCGAAGGAACACGAGATCGCCATCGAGGCCATGGGGCGGCCGGTGTCCTTCGACCCAAGAACCGACCCGATCGTCCGCGTGACGATGGCGGGAATCCGCGGGCGACTGCTCGCGTACTTCGCCAACGAGGGCCGCGACGAGCCGCTCCGGCTGACCATCCCGAAAGGGAGATATCGCGCCGTGTTCACCGAGGCGATCCGGGAGGCTTCAGGCGAGCCAGCCGCAGTTGGCACCAGCGCCTTAAGCCGGTTCTGG
>Ga0308391_1000439_pt1 | contig 18368 bp, 17 predicted proteins | sample Hotspr20Samplet1_FD_202363 | JGI IMG/M metagenome (GOLD analysis project Ga0308391, IMG submission 202363) | Hot spring phototrophic mat microbial communities from Octopus Spring, Yellowstone National Park, Wyoming, United States - 20050623_t1 ... | reverse complement strand
TAGAGCTTCCTGCTCACACAGGAGGCCCGAGATGAGTCCAGCACCGGTCGTGAAGTATCTTCAAGCCTTGTTGGTTTCAGTCTCGAACAACACCTGCGTAGGTCTTGCTGATGCAGTCGAGGGCATCTCCCACGATGCCCTCAATCGCTTGTTACAGGGGTCAACCCCGTTGCTGGCGATGCTCCAACGCTTGGTCATCAAGCTGGTCCAGAAAGGTGGATACCTTATTCTGGACGATACCACCCTACAGAAGTGCACCACAGGACTGGGCTGCATCTTCAAGGTCAAGGACAGCAAAACCGGAGGCTTCATTTTGGGGATACAGGGGGTGCTGCTGCTGTGGACCAATGGCACCCTCAGCGTGCCGGTAGGTTTTCACCTCTACCGCGGCAAGGAGAAGCACAGCAAACATGACCTGGCCCTGCAACTGTGGGGCTGGGCCTCCAGCCGGAGTACGTAGTGTTCGACTCCTGGTATGCCAGTGCCCGCTTGTTGAAATACATCCGGGAGCAAGGCTGGCAGTTTGTGACCCGGTTGAAGAAGAACCGCAGCTTGAATGGCAAGCAGCTCCGCTGTTTCCGCAGAGGCCCTTACGGGTCAGCACTGGGGTATCTCAGGGGTCTGTCGCCGGGGGAGCAAGTTCTATGCCCGCAGCGACCTGGAGTTGGACTGGCCGACCCTGCGAAGCCTGTACAAAATCCGCTCCACCTTCCGGGTCTTGAAGCAGGAATGCGGTTGGGAGGGGGTACAGCAGCAATCCATCCCCGCTTACCGCCGTCATCTCACCCTTGGGCTGCTGGCCTTCATCTATCTAGATCAGCACAAATCACACCGCAAAACCACCCCCTACAAGTTGCGACGACAGCTCATCTCCGGCAAGCTCAAGGTCAGCGAGCTTGAGCTACAGCGATTTCTCGAAGCTGCGTAACTTCAGTCACCTTTTTCGCACCATCGTAACCTCGGAGGCCCCCTTTTCACCCTTCTTCACGCTCTGACGGTCCACACTCCCCGCGCTGGGTTCGGCTTCCCGCCCCATCTGCAGGCGGGTCTTCTCCCGCAATGTGGCGTGAAGGCGTTCGAGAAAACCCCTCTTGCGCCACAAGCGAAAGTAGGGATACACCGCTTTCCAGTGCGGCAGGTCACTGGGCATCATGCAGGGGGTGGCCGCAGGCCATAGCCGCGGTGCGGCCAAGCTAGGCCAGGAACAGCCTCCACGGTTGATGTAGAAGATGCCACCTGAGGATTTCCCGCCAGCTATGTTCTCTGGGGCGGCTGGGAGAGGGCGAAGGCTGGGGCATCAGCGGCTCTAGCACCGCCCATTCTTTGTCCGAAAGATCCGTTGGGTAGCGGCTTTCTCTATGCTCCATAAGCAACTATATCGCCCGAAAGGGTTTTCAGACAGCCTCTTAGGATGGCCTCTTTGTCCTAAAGAGTGTTGTGGAGGGCGACTCAAAGACTCGCCGACCTTCTACAAGAGTTAGCGAAACCTTAGATATGTCCTCAATGTTAAGGTCGGGCTGGCCGTCCACCTCAATTACATCGGCCAGATAGCCGGGTTTCAAATACCCCAGCTTTGAGTCCAAACGGCTGATCCTTGCAGCTACACTAGTTGCAGAACGAAGGGCATCGTAAGCGTCTTTCTTTATACCCAGCTTGATCATGAAGGCCATCTCAGGAGCTACCACGTCGTGCTGTACCACGGGAGAGCCGCTGTCCGTGCCAAACCCGATGGTAACACCCGATTGTGCAGCCTTGACAAGTCCCGCGAAACGCTCTCCGCTGGCCACGGCTTGTTGGCGTTCCTCGATTTTCCATTCGGGCACGTTGTACTTTCGGGCTAGCTCGGGCTGGCTTTGCATCACCAGGGGTGCGAAGGTGGTGACGATAGGGATGTTCTTTTTCAGAAGTAGCTCGATGGTTTCATCGGTCATATCACCGCCATGCTCGATGCAATCTACCCCAAACTCGGCTACACGCCGGATCACTGAGTTGAAAGTGGCGTGAGCGGTGATAGGGAGACCGTTGCGGTGGGTCTCATCAATCACAGCATCAAGTTCATCGTCGGTAAACTCGTTGAGGTCGTGTGAGGCCATGATTTTGATCAGGTCAGCCCCGCCACGTACTTGTTCACGTACCGCTCTGCGCATCTCGTCAGCCCCACTGGCTTCGCGGCAGGCCCAGTAGGTATGACCGCCGGTTTGAACTATTGCTGCCCCACAAGCTAGCACCCTGGGACCCGGAAAAATGCCCTGCTCGACTGCCTGTTTGGCAAAGAGGTTAGTGCTATGCATTCCCAGATCCCGTACGGTAGTGATGCCTGCCCGCAAATTGAGGAGCATATTCCCCGCGCACTTATAGGCCGAGATTTCGGGGGCATCATAGATAGATTGGTGGGCCAAGTCATGTATCCCGTCCCACGCTAGATGGGCGTGGGAGTTGAACATCCCCGGCATGATGGTGCCCCCGGTTTGGTGAGCCTCGGTTTGGCGAGAGCCGAAATCGTATGCAGCGCCGACAGCAGTAATCTTTCCATCTTTTATTTCGACGATGCCGTCTTCGATCCGCTCATCACCGTCACAGGTGAGCACACGCCCACGCAGGAGGATGTGTTCCTTGGGCAGCTCGACCATCGGCTTGATGACTTTCTGAAATTTCCAGTGTGGGGCTTCAGGCATAAACACCTCCTTAGCTTCAACTGTTATTTATTCAACTTTAGTTCTTCGACTCTAAGCGAGCAGCTAATTGGTAGTGGCTAGAAGCCAACCGATTATGCCTCAGGGTAGAGTAATTTGACGACGAACTGTGCCACCCTTTTCGCTTTGCGCCGTGATCTCGACTGTCGTACCCGAAGCTGCGGTAATCGTCCACTCAACTGGCCTAGCGGTACGGTTCCATTGATTGCCCCAGGGCGACCAGGTAGATTTACGCTCGTTGCGCCCTGCCAAGTGACCTAGATCATGTGTCGCCACACCCTGGATGTGCGCCCCCGAGAGGTTAACTTTGACAGTCTTTGCGAAACCCTCTACGATGGCAACGTCGGTGAGGTTGGTGGGAAGGTATCCTGTGTTTCGCACTATCGCACGTACACGATACACGCCCTCAGCCAGCTTGGTGGCGGTTGCATCGGTAATCTCGATCAGAGGACTGGCGGCAGCGTGAGCAAGGCAGAACCTTACATTCCTATAGCACATTTCCTCTAGCAGATGCCCCGGCGGGTTGCGGAAGGTCCATACTTCGAGCATCCCCCCAATCTCAACCTCGCCCAACTGAGGATGATTGAACTTTCTCCAGTTTATGAAGGCCCATTCGCCTACATTCTGGATAACCCATTCGAGGATTTTGATTTGTTCTTCCTCGGTACGCGGACGGATTCCGTACCAGTGCGTTTTTTCGAGGCCAGCCTCACGCTCGATATCCCACAGCTCAGTACCAAAAATAGGGATGCCCATCTGCTCATAAGCCCAATCCGTAAGAGAGCCGTGACGGGCTTTGCTCTTGTCAGGTGTGAAGTCCTCGAAGATAGAAATGACAGGATAGCCGGTGATCTCGGTTCCGACCGCGCCGATGTCTTTGAAGAGGGTAATGTCACGGGCCGACATCTGGTGGTCATATTTCGTTGCGCTGGGCCGCAGTATTACGCCACCGTGGGTGTGATAGGAGTTCATTCCGCAGATATTTTTGTGTCCGAGAATAAAGTCTATTACGGCCTTAGCTTCAGGCTCAGAGCCTGGATAGTCCCCCGCACCGTACTCGTGAGGTGACCAGTTGGCTGGAAATTGGCGGTTGAGGTTACCATCCCTGGGTGGTTCGATGTCCGGCTCCACCCCGTCGTAATCGGGAATCAGGCCCTCGGGGTAGAGGCGATAGTACTCACCTCCTACCTCGTGGGGCTGGCGCTGGACAAGGATACGCGGGTCTTTCTGCGAGACCTTCCACTCGCCATTCGGGTCGCGTTTGCGCATGAAAACGATGTGTCCGTCACCGTCCACATCCCACTGGTGCAGGCCCTGGGTCACCTCATCCTGGCCCAGGTTGTAGCGACCATTGCCGCACCAGCGGTGGGGGGTCTTGAGGCAGATTTCTGCGCCATCGGGGTTGATGCGCGGCAGGATGTAAAAAGCCATGCGCTGCATCAGCCGGGTGACCTCGGGGTCGTGGGTGAAGCGCTCGAGCAGATAGTTCACCGCGTACAGCGCCGTCGAGCTGGCAGCGTGTTCTTCGGCGTGGATTTGCGCGTCGATGTAGTAGGCGGGCTTCTCCGAGTCGGGGCCAGTTGAAAAGTCACTCACGGTGAGTTGCCAGATGTCGCGGCCCTGGTGGGACTTGCCCAGGCTTTGGAGGCGGGCCAGGTGGGGGTGACGGGCTACCAGGTCATGCAGGATGCTTGTGTATTCGTCGTAGTCGAAATAGCGGTCGTGAGAGATGGAGAGCTGGGGGCGGGGTGGCAGGCTCATAGTCTGATTTCTCCTGTTTTGACTGATGCAACCAGTTTTTCGAGTCTGGAGAACTCCAGAATCTGCTCGAGTTCCTTTTGCATGGTGTCGTCGACCTGTGTGCCGGGATGTCGAACGTAGGCGTTTCGGATGGCACCGCGCCGGCGATAGACCTCCTTGCGAAGCGCAGTGCCGATGCCGGGCTGGAACTCGTAGCGCATCAGGGCGCAGGATTGGTAGAAAATCTTTTGGGCCACTGAGATATTACCCGAGGTGTAGGCGGTATAGATGGCTTGCAGGATGTCGGGGTATGAGAAGCCGGTCATGATGCCGTTGGCCCCGCGCTCGAGTTCTTCGAGCATGTACAGCCCGCCCAGTCCGCCCAGGATGGAGAGGTGGGGATTGAGCTTGCGCAGAGCGCTGGTTTTTGGGCCGGTAGGGGTGTCCTCGAGCTTAATGACCCGAACGTGCTCGAGTTCGCTGTGCAGCCGGGTCACCAGGGGAACACTCAACAGGATGCCGGTGCCCACCGGGTAGTCGTGCAGGATGATCATTGCCCCTACCGCGTTGTTGATACGCTGGTAGTATTCGAAAATCACGATGTCGTTCTGCACGGGTGGCGGCGCCACCAGCAGGCCCGAAGCCCCCAACTCCATCGCTCGGGTCGACTTCTGAATGGCTAGGTCAGTACCGCCTGCGCCGCTGCCCACAAAGACCGGTACACGGCCCTGGGCAGCCTGCACGGTCTCGCGGATGATGGCTTCTTGTTCGGCCTCACCCAACTTGGGGGCTTCGCCCATCACGCCCAGCACCACCAGGCCGTTGGCACCTTTGTCAATCAGGAAATGGGTAAGGGTGTGGAGGGACTCGAGGTCAAGCTTGCCTACCCCATCAAACGGGGTGGGCATGATGACATGTACGCCGGAGAGGGACATTTTTTGCTCCATTCATTGATTCCGAGACAGTCTTAGCATTCAATCTGCAAGGGATAGAAGACGGATGAGTTACCGCTTGACGCTACGACAAGGGGATTACTGCAACCTGTTTGCCCCCTTTCTCGCTGTGAACGACGATGGTGGCCCTGGCACCGGGATGGGCCTTGACCAGCCATTCAGTTTTGCGGGCGGTGCGCTGCCAGCGCTCACCCCAGGGTGACCAGGGGTATTTGCGTCCATTACGGCCCGCTAGGTGGCCTACGTCGACGACAGCATCGCCCATCAACAGTTCGGCGTTCTCTAATCGCAACTCCGCCTTCACGGTCTTGGCGACCTTGCGCTCGAGGGCGGTGTCGGTGAGGTTACTGGGCAGGTAGCCGTCGTTGCCGATGACTGCCGAGATTTTGAGCAGGTCGGCGCTGTCGGCTGTGGTTCCCAGTTTCTCGATGTTCGAGCTTCGCACTCGCAGGCGCGGGCTGGCAGCGGCGTGTTCCAGGCAGAACAGGGTGTTTTTATGGCAGATTTCCTCGAGCATGTGTCCCGGTGGGTTCCGCAGTACCCAGATCTCCGCCAGCCCGCCAATTTCCACCTTGCCTAGTTGTGGGTGGTCGAAGGGTTCCCACTCGCGCCAACCCTTTTCACCGTGGTGCTCCCAGACCCACTGCACCCTGCGAGCCAGGGTGTCCTCGTCGCGGGGGCGCAGGTTGTAGAAGGCCACTTTTTCGATGCCTGGGGCCACCTCAATGTCCCAAAGTTCGGTGGCTATGGCGGGAATCCCCATTTCCTCAAAAGCCCAATCCTTCAGCGTGCCGCGCCTGGGCTTGGATTTGTCGGGGGTGAAGTCCTGAAAGGAGGAGATGGTCTTGTAGCCCGTGGTTTTGAGGGCTACATTGGCAAGGTCTTTGAAAAGATTCAGATCCTGTGGGCTTAGCTCGTGATCATACTTGGTGGTGGAGGGGCGCAGGTGTACCCCACCGTGGGTGTGAAAGGAGTTCATCCCACAGATGTTGGGATGCGCCAGGATGAAATCAATCAGCGCCTTGGACTCGGGCTCCGAACCTGGATACAAACCGGCACCGTACTGGACGGTCTCGGGCATCCAGCCAGCCGGAAACTGGCGGTTGAGGTTGCCGTCGCGGGTGGGTTCAATCTCCACCTCCACCTCCACCTCCACCCCGTCGTAATAGGGAATCAAGCCTTCCGGGTAGAGGCGGTAGTACTGCCCGCCGAACTCTCCTGGCTCGCGTTGCACCATCATCCGGGGGTCTTTTCTGCTGATTTTCCACTCGCCCGCCGGGTCGGGTACGCGCATCTGCACAATGTAGCCATCATTGTTGAGGTCGGCCTGATACAAACCTTTGGTTCGCTCGTCCTCGGTGCCGGGTATGAAGCGCCCGTTGCCACACCAGCGGAACGGGTGTGCCAACGAGAACTCGGCTCCGTCCGGGTTGAGGCGGGGCAGGATGTAAAACACCTGCTCATCCAGCAACATCGTCACCTTGGGGTCGCTGGCGTACTGATGCAGTAGGTACCAGGCGGCGTAGAGTGCGGTGGCGCTGGTGGCGTGTTCTTCGGCGTGGATGTGACCGTCTATGTAGTAGGCAGGCTTGTCGGTGTCTGAGCCGGTTTCCCAGTGGGTGATGGTGAGTAGCCAGATGTCGCGTTGTTGGAAGGTTTTGCCGATGGAGGAGAGCTTGCAGAGGTGCGGGAAGGCTTCAGCGAGGGCTCTCAGGTGTGCAGAGAGTTCAGCATAGCTGTAGTAGCGGTTGTGGGCGATGTCAACTTTGATCATTTGTTTTCCCCTCCTGGGAATCCCTCACCCCAGTTCCCCCTAGAGGAGAAGGGAAGTTAAGGGTGACTCCCCCAACCCCCCTTGATGGGGCCATCAGCGCAGCATGAGTTGTATGGCTTCGTGATAGTGATGACATAATCGCCACCTGCGCCCTCCATAAATCGCGTTGCAAGACGATGACAAATGCCCTCCTTTGGGTGTTCAGGATCCGGCTCGACGCACGTCCAAATAAATCACCACAAACCTCAAGGGGGGTAGGGATTTGGTTTTGGCTTTTACCCACCCCGCACCACCTCCACCCCGTCTTTGAATACCCGCAGGTTTTCTTGTTTTTGCAGGACACGGACGTCGGCTAACACATCTCCTTGAACGAGTAACAAGTCTGCAATTTTGTTCACCTCAAGCGTTCCCACCTCGTCCAAATCCAGCAGATCCGCGCCGTGCTTAGTGGCAGCGGTAATGGCCTCCAGTGGTGTGAACCCACCCCTCACAAACAGCTCGATTTCTCGTGCATTCACCCTACCATGGGGGAGCATGAAGCCTGCATCGGTGCCGGTAGAGCACTTCACGCCAGCAGCCCTGGCCAGCATCAGGCTCTCCCACATGGCCTCGCGGCCCAGTTCGAGCCACCTCCTGCCCTGTTCGTTCACGCCCTGCGACTCCCAGGAGTGCTCGAAGTGGTTTTCCTGCACCAACAGGGTGGGTACGTAGTACGCGCCTATCTCGGCCATTGCCTCGACGCACTCCTGGTCGAGCCAGTGCCCGTGCTCCACGCTATCAAGCCCCACCCGGACTGCAGTCGTAATGGCTGGCCCGCCCGAGGTGTGGGCCGCTACCTTGCGCTCCAGGCGGTGCGCCTCGTCAATAGCAGCCTCGATCTCGGTATCGGTCATCTCCTGCTTCCAGGGGGTTGCCCAGTCGCGGAAGGAGCCGCCACAAAGGTTGATTTTGATGCAGGTTGCACCGCGCTTGACCTGCTCACGAACGCCGCGCCGGAACTGGTCGGGGCCGTCGCAGGGGGCGGTCATGCCCTCGAGGCTTACGTGGTCACCCCAGCCGCCCTTATCCATGTGCCCGCTGGTGATGGAAAGACCCAGGCCGCAGGCCACCACTCGAGGCCCCACCACATAGCCCGCATGGATGGCCCTGGCAAGGTCAATTATCACCCCACCCGGGGCATTGAGGTCGCGTACCGCCGTGTAACCCCACTCGAGGGTTTCACGAGCATGCTTGGCTGCCCGCAGTGCCAATAGTGGGTAGCTCATCTCGCTGGCCTCTGCGCGGAAGGCCCTGGACTCAACCACGCCCGAGTAGGCGAGGTGGACATGGCTGTCGATCAGACCCGGGAGCAGGGTGCTGTGTGGAGCATTGATAACCGCGGTGTTGGCAGGAAGTTCGCCCAAATCGCCCTGTCGCCCCAGGGCAGCGATACGGTTGTTCTCGATAAGTAGAAAGCCTTGCTCGACCACCCCTCCTGCGCCATCTAGCAGCTTGCCCACAAGAAACACTGTCTGGCTCACTTCTCACCCCCTCAGCGCATACAGTTCGCGGAACTTGCTTTTCAGGTAGTTCAAGTATGGCTCGCCATCCAGCGCCCTTCCGGTGGCCCTAGCCAACAGCTCGTCGGGTGAGAAGGTGCGTCCGTAACGGTAGACGTGCTGGGTTAGCCATTCACGCAAGAGAGCATAGTTGCCCTTTGCCAGTGAGTTTTCCAACCCTTCAATCTGCTGTTCTGCCGCCTCGTAGAGTTGCAAGGCCATAATGTTTCCCACGGTGTAGCAGGGGAAGGAGCCGATGTTGGAGTGCGACCAGTGGATGTCTTGCAGCACACCCTGCGTATCGTCGGGCGGGGTTATGCTGAGGTAGTCCTGCATCTTCTGGTTCCAGATTTCGGGCAGGTCGAGCACGGCTATCGAGCCGTCCATCAGCCCCATCTCGATCTCGACCCGCAGCATGATATGCAGGTTGTAGGTCACCTCATCGGCCTCGACCCGAATCAGGTTGGGCTCGACGGTGTTAACTGCGCGATAAAAAGTCTCGGCATCGACGCCCGCAAGTTGCTCGGGGAAGTACGCCCGCAAGCGCGGTAACCAGTGCTGCCAGAAGGTGCGGGAGCGCCCCACGATGTTCTCCCACAGCCGCGACTGCGACTCATGGGCCCCAAAGCTAACCCCCCCCACTGCGTACAGGCCCTTGAGGTCGGAAGTAAGAGCGCTGCGAGTAAGCTCGGGTGCAATGTTCTGCTCGTAGATGGCGTGCCCTGCCTCGTGCAGTACCCCGAAGAGGGCAGTGGGTAGGAAGTGCGGGTTGTAGCAGGTGGTCATCCGTACGTCGTTCCGGGTAAAGGAAATCTCGAAGGGGTGCAGCGAATCGTCGAGGCGGCCACGCGAGAGGTCGAAGCCAAATGACTGAGCTATCTCGAGCGCGAACTGCTTTTGCTGCTCGGGAGGATAGTGGTACGCCAAGAAGTCGGTGCGCAGCTTGTGCCCCAAGTCCACGATTTGCCGTAGTAGTGGAACTACCCGCGCCCGTAGCCCCGCGAAGAGGGTTTGCAGGCGGACGGTGGTCATACCCGGCTCGTAGAGAGAAAGCATGGCATCGTAGGGGTGATCGGTGTAGCCGATGGCGCGAGCGAACTCGCGGTTGAGAGCGAGCATCCGCTCGAGGTCGGGCGCGAAATGAGCAAAGTCATTGCTGGCCTTGGCCTCGGCCCAGGTCTTGCCCGCTACCGAGCGCAGGTGGGCCAGTTCGCGGGTCAATTCGGGGGGGGGTGCGGCGGAAGAGGTTGCTGGCCTCGCGTACTGCCGCCACGCTGCGGCGCTCGGTGGAGTCGGGTGGCAGGCTGGCAACTTCGCCCTCGACCTTGTCCAGCAGGTCTTGTAGCCGCTCCGAGGTTAGCCGCTCCTGTACGATGGCCGACAGAGTGGCGAGCTGCTTGCCCCGCGTATCTGTGCCGCCCACAGGCATCTGGGTGCGGGCATCCCAGTTGAGGATCGGGATGGTGTTGAGGAGGTCGTTGACCTCAGCGATGTAGTTGGAGAATTCGGTATAGGCAGGCATTCACTCCTCCAAAACCGCAATCACTTCCACTTCCACCTTCACTTCCGGGCTGCCTAGACCGGCCACGATCAGGCCCGTGTGGGGTGGGCGGTGGTCGCCGAAAAACTCAATCCGCACCTCGCTCACCGTTTTGGCGTCTGTGGGGTCTACAAGGTAGGTGGTCACTTTAACTACGTGCTCGGGCTTCGCACCTGCGGCCTCCAGGACGTGCCGCAGGTTTTGGTACACCTGTTGCGCCTGCCCAGCCGCGTCGTTGGGGGCCACAAGGGTTCCGTTCTCGTCTCGAGCCACCTGCCCTGCAACATAAATAGTGTTTCCCGCCCGCATGGCGTGGTTGTAGGTTGAGGGCTTGTAGATACCCTCGGGCTGGAAAAGTTGGTAGAAATTACCCATTTACTTCACCTCGGCCTTTCGAAATTTGGGGTCGAAGAACGGCTCCAGCGAAATTCCCGTTTTGTCCAGGTCGTTATAGATCAATAAACATGCATCGTCAAAATCAAACTTCAAGCCATGAAGAATCCATTTCGCCAGTTTCTGCCCAACGTTTTCTGGGCGCTTACGGTCTTCGACCATAGTGAGTCCGTAGAAATACTCAATGACCGAATTGCGCCTGATAGTCTTGCCTACAACCTGTTTTAAGTTGCTGTGAGCGTTACTGCTACAACGCAATGTGAATGAATCATCCCAGTCAGAAATCCGCTTGGGCCCGGAAGATAAATCAATCTGGTTCCAGCTTAGGACAATGCTGTCTAAATACATTAACGCCAGTTCCAGTTTCAAGCCTTCAACCTCGAGCACCACCGCCTCATCGGCAAACCACTCGTCCTGCTCGGTGTCCCAGACCGACCAGGTTTTTACGATGGTCTTGTCAACCAAACCCTTCGGTCGCTCACCATGTGCATGCAAGAGAACCTCGCTGGAGTTAATCAACACACCGCGATCTAGCATCCTCACTCGCTCTCCGCCATCCCTACATCAGCCCCAATTCCCTTAACGCCTGCGCCCCGCCGTCCAGATTGGTATGGTTCATCCCTGCATAGTTAGGCGAGTAGACGATTCCCTTGGCACCCTCGCGGTAAGCTGCCTTAACGCTGCGGTACACGATTTCGGGCGTACACACCGCCTGAGTGGCCGAGGTACGCGGCGCGTCGACTCCGATACCCATGTACACCGGCACGCGGCCCTGCACAGCCGCGACGGTGTCCCGGGTCTGACCGCCTACGTAGGTATCGGGGTCGAAACCTTTTTCCAACACTTCTTCCCAGGGGGCTTCGGAGAGGCCCAGAATGCGGTACATGATGGGGGTGAACTCCTCGGGAGTGAAGTCGCGCAGGATGGTTTTGTGGAAGTCGGTCATCTCGCGCTTGTAGATGCCGCCTGACTGGTGTTGGTAGGTGATAGGCTTGACCCAGTCGCAGTACAGGCTTTGCTCGAGCCAAGGCCACTGGGCTTTGCGGAGTGGGTTGAGGTGATTGCGGTTCCACACATTCAGCCCGAAGCTCAGGTTAGGGTTGCACCACTTGACGATGCCGTAGAGTTCGCGGTCGAGGTCTTTGTTGCGCTCGAGCCAGAAGCGCTCCCAGATCAGCACCTCGGGGTTGCGCAGGAGCACCCGTAGGAACTCCACCAAATAGCCATCCACAAACTTTTCGCCCTTGCGGGCCTTCTGGAAGAACTCATAGACCTCGCGGAAGGCCAGCAACACCCGCTCCACGTCAATGCCCCGCTCAATGGCTTCGCGCCGTGCGGCGGGGCTAAAGTCGTTGGCGGGGTTGCCTGCGATCAGGTTGTCCAGCGGGCTCTTGCGTTCGTTGCACCACATGATGCCGTCAATCTCGTAGTTGCGGGCATAGTCCTCGAGGATGGAATGCAGCCAGGTGCGGTAGTGGGGGTTGGAGGTGGAGGGCTCCGAGCCAATGCGCCCGAACTGATCCACTTCCAGGTACTGCGGCAGGTTGGGAATCTGCACCGTATTTACGCTGCCGTGGTCGGCATATTTGAACAGGGGCTCCATCACCTCAGGCATCACTTTCATACCGCGTGCCTTGGCGGCGGGAATGACCATCTCGAGGATGTCCTTGCCCTTCAGACCCGGGTCTTGGTTGGAGAAGTTGCTGATGTTGGTATTCCGGTAGAACTCAGGCCGATGTCGGATGTAGGAGCCGCCCTTCATCCCGTCGGGCTCCTGCACACCGTGGTCGGGAAAGCCTTCAAGCTTCCAGCTGATCCGCCGTCCCACCTTCAACCCCAACCAGGAAATCGTCCCGATAAATAGTGCGTTGATGCCAAAGCGCCCTAGCAATGTGTCCAAGAGTGGCTCCACGCCTTCGTCAATGAAGCTAATCGGGCTAATCTGGATACCGACAAATTTAGCGGACATAAAGACCCCCTTCGCCCCTTATGTCAGGATGGCTATCCTGAGGAACCGCTGAGCTGGTTTGCGTGGCGGTTGCTGCGTTTGAGTCCTTATTACGTCTTGATCCTTGCAGCGCATCGGATTTTTTGCTCCGCAGTGCTTTGTTCAAAATAACCATGGCTTCAGTTTGGTGATTTGCAAAGCCTCGAGGAACCTCAAGCATACCTACTCCAGAACTCGGCCAGCTTGTCCAGCACCCTGTCCATTTGCGGGCGGGGGCACATCAGGCTCAAGCGCACGAAACCCTCTGCCCCGCTACCGAAGACCACCCCAGGTCCTACCCGCACGCTGTGCTCCTCGATGAGGGCGCTGCTAAAGGTCATGGAGTCCATGCCGCTGGCCCGTATGTCGGCCATCACGTAGTAGCTGCCATGGGTGCGGATAAAGGGAAGCTTCATTGCTTCCAAGCGCGAAAGTAGATACCTGCGCCGTTCGGCGTAGGTGTTCAGCCGCTCCTGCCAGGGTTCCTTTGGCCCGGTGAGGGCCGCTAGTGCCCCGAGTTGCGAGGGGACGGCAGTGGAGATGGAGTGCATGTGCTTGACCTCGGTGGCGACCTGTTTGAGCCACTGCGGTACCGCCATGTAGCCCACCCGCCAGCCGGTCATCCCAAAGCTCTTGGAAAATCCATTCACGGTGATGGTGCGCTCTTTCATTCCAGGGATCCTGGCGAAGGAAAAGTGTTCTGCACCGTCGTAGAGAAATTTCTCGTAGAGCTCGTCGGAAACCACGATCAGGTTGTATTTCTCAGCAAGCTCCGCGATAGCTTGCATAGTTTTTTGGGTCACTACCGCGCCGGTGGGGTTGTCGGGTGATACCAACACGATCAACTTGCTACGTGCGGTGATAGCGGCCTCCAGGGCCTCCAGGTCCCACGACCAACCGGTTTCTGGTCTGACCGGAACCATCACTGCCACCCCTCCCGATAGGGCAACGATGTTTTTGTAGGCCCTGTAGTAGGGATTGGTTAGAATCACTTCGTCCCCAGGATTGAGCAGCGCCCCGCAAATCACAAAGATGGCTTCCTGCGCCCCGTGGGTCACGATAAGGTCGGCAGGCGAGTAGTCCAGGCCGTTCTCCTCGAATAGTTTCTTGGCGATGGCCTCGCGCAGCGGCAGAATCCCTTCGTAAGCGGTGTATTGGATGAAGCCCCCGGTCATCCCCTGGCGTACTGCATCCAGCACGTAGTCGGGGGTGGGCAGGTCAGGTGTACCCGAGCCCAAATTGATCAGGTTTTTGGCGTTGTGAATGGCCTTGACCATGCGCGGGTTGACTGGATTGCCAATGGAGTGCTCAAGGTTGGCCACCCCGACCCTGGAGAGCATTGAAGAAAAGTCTGTTTGCCTCATTTATCCCTCCAGTTTCAGTGACTGATACGCGTGGTCTGAAATAGCCTGCGATGGGATCACCATTCCGAGAGAACCGAGGAATCTGTGTTCATTCCTGCAAACCCAGTTCTTGCCCATACCTGTGCAGATCAATCATCCGTTCTTGCCTCGAGCTTTCCGCACAACCCAGGGTCAGCACCATCGTTTTGAGGTGATCGCGCCCCGAAGGGTAGGTGCTGGGTTCGCCGCGTACAGCCTTGAGAAAATCGTCGAACAAAGCACGGGTATCATCTACAAAATCTTCCTGTGGGGCGAGTTCAATCTCTTCTGGCTCGGCCGCACCAGCTTTCCAGTACTCCAGACCCCGGAAGATGTCGCGTTGAAAGAGCATTCCTGCGCTGCCATCGGTGCGCCACTGGAACTCGTTCTTGCTGTTCGTACCCATCCAGGTGCCGAAGTATTGCAGCTCAAAGCCGTTCTCGAAAATAAGCCAGGCGGCCACCGTGGCATCGGAGCGGTACATGCTCCACGAGGGATTGGTGGTACGGGCCCACAGCTTCTTCACTTCCGAACCATAGATGAAGCGGGCCAGGTCGAGGTGGTGAATGCTTTGCTCCAGGAGCATTGGCTGCTCCATGGTGAGAGGGTATTTGTTCAAGAGGGGTCGCTTGCCGTCGCGGTAGCGCCAGTAGTTGATGCGCCCGAAGCCGACTTGCCCCAGCCTGCCACTCTGGATGATCTCGCGGGCAGCCCGGGTGGTTTCTAGGTAACGAAAGTTCATCCCGATACCCAGCAAAACCCCGGCTTTTTCAGCTTCTTCTACACAAGCCCTGGCGGTGTCAAAGTCGAGCGCCAGGGGCTTCTCGCACAGCACCGGGAGGCCCCGCTCGGCACAGGCGGTGATTTGCTCCCGATGGGCGCTGGGCGGGGTGGACAGCACCACCAGGTCAGGCCACAAAGCTAGTGCTTCATCAAAGGTCAGAATGGGAAAATCCAACATCGGCAGCTTTTCTCGCAAAATCGAGACTGAATCGGTACTGGGGTCGACCCCAGCAATAAGACGAGCACGTGGGTTTTCGGTAATCACCCTTGCCCAGTGACGGCCCCGTGTGCCTAACCCAACAAGAACAACCTTCAGCTGGCTCATGTTGCTTTCCTCATGCCGATATGTCTCCCTGCGGGGGAAGAGCTCAAGTAATCAAGTAAACCCTCATCGAGCTTTATCGATGGCCAAAAGCCGAGTTCTCTTGCTACCTTTGAGCTGTCAATCACCCGGTGGCCTGGCAGCGGATTGGGGCTGTACTCGATCAGCTTCCCTAAGTCAATTTCTGGTTTGAGGATCTGAAAAGTGCTCACCAAATGGGAGACGGAGGCGCTGGGTCCGGCGATGTTGTAGAGGCGGGTCGAGCCGTCTGCGGGGTGCTCGATTATGACCGAGAGTAGCCGTGCTAGGTCTTTGGTGTGCAGCCAGTTATACACGTCTTCTGGAGCTCGACTGAGCCTTAAGCGTTGCCCTGTGCGGATGGACTCGGCAATGTGATGAACAACTGAGGTGCGGCTCCGTGTTGCCGATGGTTGTTCGCCAGGACCATATACTGCGCCTATTCGCAAGAGCCAAGCAGTCATTGACCCTTTACCCAGGTTCACGGCCTGCTCGCCCAGAAGTTTTGAGAGCGCATAGGCATCGGTAGTGGTGGTTGCGCCTGACTCGTCTATAGGTTCTCTCGAGGGCGCGTAAACCCCGCATGAACTGAAAAAGATAAAGTGCTCAACACCTGCATCTCTAGCGGCTTCCAGGGCGTTCAAGGTCCCCTGAACGTTGACCTTGATCACCTGCAAAGCCTCGCCCGAAGTGAGCGCGGCGGCGTGAATGAAGGTGTGGGGCTGAACCTCAAGGGTGATCTCGAGCAAAACCTGTTTTTCGAGCACGTCTAGGACTCGAGGCGTTCCCTTTAAGTCACACGCCTCCACCACATAGCCCGCATCTTCAAGATGCCTGGTCACCGCCCGCCCAACAAACCCCCCCGCACCCGTTATCAGAATCTTCTTCCCCCTTGTAGGAGAGAAACGAAGAGGATGGAAACCATTCAAGGCCGTACGAACCTCCCATCTCCCGGCTTACCTAGGACTTCACCGTTCAAGAACACCGTCTTGCCGTTTACTATGGTTTGAACCACCTTCCCCTGAAAAGTTTTGCCGTGGAAGAAATAGTCCGTGTCGCGCGATTGACTGAATTCCTTTGTCCGGTCTACCACCGTGCTGGCCTGCAAATCCACCAGCGTTAGGTCGGCATCGGCGCCTACGGCGATCAGGCCTTTGCGCCCATAGATACCAAAGCGTCTGGCCCCGTTGGAACTGATCAAGGCTACGGCCTGCTCGAGGGTCACACGGCCTTTTGCGGCTGCATCTAACATCATGGGCACCAGAAACTCCACCCCGGGCGCGCCCGGCGGTGCCGCCCAGATGTTGCTGCGGGCACGCTCCTTCTCCTCCACGGTGAAAGGCGAATGGTCGGTGGTGACAGAAATCAGCGAGCCATCTCGTAAACCTTCCCAGAGTGCTTCTACATCACTTCGTTTGCGAAGGGGAGGGTTAACCTTGGCGTAGCTGCCAAACTCGGCCAGGGCTTGCTCGGTGTAGAGCAAGTACTGTGGGCAGGTCTCGCCGCTGATGTCCTGGTGGCCTTGCCATTTCCGTAGGGTCTGCAACGCGTGTCTGGAGGTCACATGGGCAATGTGCAGTTTGGTGCCCACCAGGTCGTTAAGGGTGGCGATTTTGCTGATAGCCAGTGCTTCCACCACCGGCGGTCGGGACTCACCGTGGATGGACGCATCGTTGCGCCCGGTGGCTTTCACCACCGAGGTGTAATAGCTCATCAGGGGTTGGCTCTCGGCGTGCACCACCGTGAGCAAGCCAGTTTCTTTTACCAGCTCGAGGGCCCTTAACTGCTGCCACTCCTCGGGTACGCATAACCCCTCGAATTCGTCCAGCCGGTTCGGTACCGGGTCGGTGGTGAAGATTTTGTAGGCAATGGCTCCTTCGGCAGCCATACCCTGGACTATGTCGGCCTTTAGCATCCCTGGCGCACCGTAAAGGGCGAAGTTCACCACGGCCTCGCGCTTGCCCTGCTCCCGACGGCTCACGAAGATTTCCGGCGTGGCGCAGCAGGGTTTGGAGATGGGCATCTCAAAGACGGTGGTCACGCCCCCAGCAGCGGCAGCCCTGGTTTCGCTCTCCCAGGTACCTCGCTCGGGATAAGCCGGGGCGCGGACGTGAAAGTGAATGTCGATAGCGCCGGGCAGCAGATGCTTACCACTTACCTCCAGGGTCTCCCGAGCCACTGCGGGGCTACCCGGAGCGAGCAAGGCGGCGATCTTGCCGTCTTGCACGGCTACTTCTAGCCGCCTCTGTCCCTCGGGCGTCACCACTATAGCCCCTCGGATCAGCAGATCAAACACGGTCCACCTCAGACTGCATGGTTTTCTCCAAGAACAAGGAGATCACCTTCTCACAGGTCTCAAGTTCGGCAATATCCACATGCTCGTTGTGAGTATGAGCCGCCTCGTAGCTGCCTGGACCGAAGATCACAATGTCACCCCGTGCCAGGTTGAGCAGGTGCTTAGCATCGCTACCAGGAAGGTAACCTACGGGCTCCGGCGGAAGCCCGGTGAGAACGCTAGAGCATTCTAGGAAAGCCTGACCTAGCGGGGTTTGCAGCTTCGACTCAAAGGGGTTAGAAAACAAAAACTCGCCCACCTCGATGGTTGCAGGGGTTACGTGGGCCGCATTCACGACCTCCCAAAGTTCGCGTTGCACTTCCTCTGGCTTTTCTCCAGGGATCACGCGACGATCTAGTCGGATTAGGCATTGATCGGCAACAGCGTTGGCAGTCACACCCCCCTGGATCAATCCCACGTTGCAGGTGGGCACACCTACCAAGGGGTGGAGACGCGCGGAGAGCTCGTGATGGTATCGCTCCAGAGCCAGGATCACCCGGGCCATTGCGTTGATGGCGTTCACCCCACGGTCAGGGTTAGTGGCGTGAACGCCGATCCCTCGGGTGATGATAGTCGCGCGCATTACACCTTTGTGGGCAGTGGCTACTCGATTCGCTGTTTGTTCGCCAACCACTATCAGATCGCACTGGGGCAAACACCCCGTCTCGACCAGCCAGCGGGTGCCAAGGTGGCCGCCCATCTCTTCCTCAGCAGCGGCCACCAGAACCAGCGTGCCCCTGTGACCACGCCGGGCGAGCTTGCCAAAAGCGACCATCATCGCGGCCAACGGGCCTGTAATCGGTCAACACATCTGAGACTCTTGGGGAACCAACTCCGCCTGTAGTTTAGCCAGGAACTCCAGGGGAGCCAAGCCCTCCAGGGCCATGTGGGGTCTATGGCCGTTGTAGTA
>Ga0308391_1000438_pt1 | contig 18428 bp, 14 predicted proteins | sample Hotspr20Samplet1_FD_202363 | JGI IMG/M metagenome (GOLD analysis project Ga0308391, IMG submission 202363) | Hot spring phototrophic mat microbial communities from Octopus Spring, Yellowstone National Park, Wyoming, United States - 20050623_t1 ... | reverse complement strand
GCACGAGCGCCTCCTCGCCCTCCAAGAGCCGGCGCGCCCAGCACAGATGGCCGAACAGCGTGCCCGAGTGAAGCGGCGTGCCGAGCGGCCCCTCGAGCTCCAAACGCACGCGATAGTAAAGCACCGCTCTGCTCCCTCGCCTCAGTCGGAGAAGACGTCCAGCTCATCGGAGAAGCTGCGCAGCGCCTCGAACCGGCTCTGAATCGAGCGGGGCTCACCGGGCGGCTCAAGCGAGCGGAGCGTGAGACCGAGCAGGCGCAGCTTGCCATAACCGCGCGAGCCCGAGCCGCCGAGCGCGTCCTGCTCTAGCAGCTTCATCGTCTTGACGAGCCCGTTGAGGCAGGCGCGGTCGCGCTCGCCGCCGTCACCGGCGACGTCGAAGATCTTAAAGAGCATCTCCAGCCGAAATTGCGCGCCCGCCGGCACCCGCTCCATGGTGCGGGGCCCCATCGCCGCCGCCTTGCCCTGGATGCGGTCGATGGTCACCTCGGTTTTCTCCTCGACGAGCGGAAGGCCGAGTCGGGTAACCTTGTTGACCCAATCCCGGACCAGGAAGCTATCGCGAACGATCAGGCGGCTAGGGCCGCCCCTCCATTTCTTTGCGGTAACGCCAAAGATGCGCAGGAGGGCGTCATCGTCCTTATATTCGCCGTTGGCGTCAACGCCGTAGTAGGGCTGGTTGTCGGCCGCCGGCACCTTGTGGGTGGCCCACTCCATCAGCGAGCGCAACTTGCCCTTGAGGCTCGAGCCGGGAATGTAGGGCTCGCCGGTGTGCGGGTGTTTGACGACAGGTGCGTCGACGCCGCCGATCTCGATCGACTCCTTGCCGGCGCCGATGTGCAGGCCGGTGAGCAGCTCCACCGTGCCCGCGAGCTCGAAGAGTTGAATCAAGCGAATCTGCATCGTGCTCTGCTCCTTTTCATCGCTCCTGCCGCTGGCAGTAAGCCTTGTGAAACGCCATGACCGCCTCGAAGTGGCGGCAAAAGTCTTCGAAGTCCTCGAGGCTGTTGACCGATGCGGTGTGGTCGAGAAAGAACTGGAGAGCGTCGCGCGTGAACTGGCGTTCGCTGCGCCGGTGCGCGTAGACGGCCCGGGCCTTGAGCATGAGGAACTCCGGCCGCAGCGCCTCGAAGGCCTGTCTCCTTTTCTCGGTATCCAGACCGCCTTCCAGGTTGAGACGGCGCTTGAGGCCCTGCACATACTCATAGAAGCGGCGCATCTGCGACTCGGCAACCGGGGCCAGCTTCTCGCCCCACTCCTTCGCTTGTTCATCCACAAGCGAGGTGTCGAAGCGACCCCCGGGCCGGTATTGCCTTGGCTGTGGCGCCGGCGGCCTCCAGTTGCTCTGCTGGTGGCCCTTGCCTAGATTGGGGTTTCCTGACGGCATAGCGGTTGTGTTTACCTCCTTGTTTCCGGCTTTCGGTTTCGGTACAAAGCGATGCTCGCCGCCGTGCGGGCCGTGGGCGGGCTGCCGTCTACGCCCAGGATCCGGTCGAGCAGCGCCAGGATCTCCTCGCGCCCGACGAGCTCTTGGCGGCTCTCCAGGTGCCGAGCGCGGAGATAGCGCCAGCGCGCACGCCAGGCGGCGGCGTTAAGATCCATCTGATGGCTGTCTTCAGCCCGGCGCCGCATGGCGTCGAGCGTGAGGATCTTGTAGAGGAAGGCGGTGCTCAGGACGCCGGCGCGTAAGAGCCGGTTGAGCGCCTCAGCATCGGCCCAGGCGCGCGCGAAGCTCTCCCAGGGCTGCGGCAGCAAATCGACCGCCGAGATGCGATTCCGTCCGGCGTCCTTGGCCGCATCGAGCCGCTCATCGGCGGCGGGCGCCGTGCGGGTCAGCGGATGGTGGGCTTTGGCGAATTCGACTCCGGCCGAAAGCGTCACGTTCGCATTGGCGCCGCACCAGCGCTCAAACTCCGTGCGCAGAGCGAGGGCGAGCTCGATCATCTGGCGCCAGGGCCCGATCAACAGCAGGTCGTCGCCGCCGGCATAGACCGTATAGGTGTCAGGAAAGCGCTCGCGAACCCGCTTCATGAGTTGCGCCGAGAAGAAGAAGTCGAGCATGCGCGACAGCGTGGCGAAGCGCGCCAGCGAGGGCGTGCCGAGGCCGCGCGTGAACAGCTCGCCCAGTCGGTCCACGTCGGCTTTGAGCACGGCGAGCATGCTCTCGCCGGCCAGTTCGGTCTCACTGTCGCCGGAGTCGAGCACCTCGACGGCGTCGGCGGCGATCATCTCGAAGAGTTCCGGCGAGCCGGGCTCGGCCTCCTCCTTGAGGGTCTCCGGGCTCACCAGACTCCGATAGGCCTGCGTGAGCTCGCCGTCCCAGAGCGGCACGTAGTTGGCGAGGAAGCGCAAGGGCAGGACCGGCCCGGCGGGCTTCTCCGTCGCGTCCCCCCAGAGGCGGAAGGCCGATCGCCAGAGTTTGATGTCGGCCTCCCGGAAGCGCCCCCACTCCAGATTCAGTCCGCCGAAGAGGGCGATGCCGCCCGCGGGCGCTTCGCTGAAGCGGAAGACGTGCGTGTGGGGCAGGTCGCCGCCGAGGCGGCGCTCCTCGTTGCACGGCCGGCAGTAGAGCGCTCCGTCTGCGCTTTCGGCGGGCCGGACGCCGCAAGCCGAGCAGGCCTCTCCCAGTGGAAACTGCCGGCGATGGACCGCACGGTAGGCGAGCTCGGCCGGTCGGAGCTTTGCGACGGCCGCAGCATGCCGCAAGGCCGCCTGCACGTCCGAGAAGCGCTCGAGCGTCAAGCCCGCGCCCGCGATCGGCTCGGTCAGGCCGATGTTGAGCGTCACCTCGCCGAGGAAGCGATCCATCATCCAGGCGTCGATCTGGCGGCGCAAGGTCGCAAGGCGCTCCTCGAGGTCGCTTCTGGCGGGCGCGAGGATCAGGAACCGGCCGCCGGCGGCCTGAAGGACGCTGAAGGGCGCCAGCGCCAGCTCGCGGCGGCACAACAGCGCGCCGGCCTCCACGATCATGCTCAGCAGAAACGAGCGGGCGCGCAGGATGCGGTTGGCGCCGCGGACCCGCTGGGCCGCCAGGCGAAACAGCCCGTCCTGAATACCCGAAAGATCGCCGACGAGGAAGCAGAACTTCGTCGTCTCGCGATCCCGAATGCGGCGAACGTCGTCGAGCGAGCCGTCGGCTTCATGCCAGCGGTAAAGCGCGCAGGCGACGGCGGCAACGGCACGGTGGTGATCGTGCAGGGGGATGTCCGGCTGATCGACGGTCGAGGAGGGGATGGCGAAGGTATAGCGCTCCGAGAGCGAGAGAAGCGTTTCGGCGAACAGTTCGAAGCTCTCGAGCGCGGTCGCCCGTGCGAACTCCTCGAAGAAGGCGTTCCAGAGCCTTTCGTATAGCTCGGGATAGTTCTCGAGCCGGAGTTTCTCCGGCGCGAGCGGAAGGATCTCGTCGCCGGGCGCGAGCTCGGTCAAAGGCACGTACGTTTTGGCGCGCCGCTCGGCGCCGAGGTCGAGATTCGAGAGAACGTTCTCAAGCGGCGTCTTGACGAAGTCGGTCCAGTTGCGCTCGCCCGAGTCCGCCTCAAGCGCTTCATCCTGCGGCTTGCGCTCCATGCCGGAGGCGAGCTGGTCGGCCACCTGAACGAGTGTGGTCAGCGGGTTCTGCTGCAAGGGCCGGTGGTGATAACAGGCGAGCTCGCGAACCTTGGGGAGTGAGGCGCCGGGCAGCGTCAGTCCGCGCCGCTCGAGCTCGTCAAAGAAGGCCCAGCTCCAGAGTGCATGCCGGTGGGTGTAGCGGCCCGGCTCGCCCGGCAGCAGATCGGCCTCGAAGCGGCGGGCCTCGGCGGGCAGCCCGCCCCGAAGCGCACACGCCCGCTGCATGAACTTGCCGATGTCGTGCAGAGCGGCGCCGAGCGCCACCTCTTCGAAACTGGCATGGCTCATCTTGCCGGTTCCTCCTCCCAGCGGCTTCGCCGGTAGTCGATCTGTTCCGGTTCAAGGCCCAGCCCGAACTTGGTTTCGGGGCGTTTGCCGAAGCCCTGAATCTTGTAAGCCCAAGCCGAGGCTCCGAGGGCATCCTGGAGCGCTCGATTGACTCTGGACTTCCGCTCAAGAAAGTAGTTCTTCTCCATTCCTTTTCTCAGCGCGCGCCGGGTACGCTCGCGGGCGGTGACGCCCGGGTCGGCGCGCTCGTATTCGCGCAGAAACTCTTCGGCCAGCTCCGGCTCGGGCGCTCCCTCGCTTGGGCAGGCAACCGGCTCAAGGCCATCCACCTTGCGCCGAGCCATCCAGGCATAGAAGGCGAAGTCGGAGGGAGGCAATTGGATGAGTCGGCCGGCAGCGATGATGTGTCGCTCGTCGATGTCGATGACCAGCCGCGACGTGCCCAGCGTCTCCTCGGTGGCGCGGACCAGCTCGGCGTAGCTGACGTCGGCCGCCAGGAGTCGCTCGGGCAGCAGGCGCCGGAGCCGCACGAAGGGGATTTCGGCGAGCGTGACCTCTGCGGTGCGAGTGTCCAGCGGGCGGCTGTCGGGCGGCTGCGTGTAAATGATGCGGCTTGTGCGCGTCGGGTAGAAGAACTCCGGGTGCGCTTCAAACGGGGCGGAGACAAGCACGTGGGACATGACATCCTGGGGCCGGCCGAAGAGACTCAGGGCGTAGCCGGCATAAAAGCCTATGGTCTTGCGGCCCCCGGCGATGGAGACATGCAGCGCCGAGTCGGCGTCCGAGGTCAGCTCGCGCACCAGTCGGGCGATCTGGGCGGCGGCCCTCTCGTTGTCCTCGCGGCTGCGGATGTCGGTGAGCGGAGCGTCATCTTCGCCCATGAGGATGTGAATATTCTCCTCTGGAAATGCGATTTCGGCGAGGTGATATTCTCGGCGCAGGCGGGCGAACCAGCCCGGGCTTCGGCCGAGCAGCGTCAGTTTGGCGCGACGGGCCCCCTCGTGCGTGGTGACCAGATGAACCTCGGTCGGCACCCAAGGCGGGGTGCGCTGGACCGCCAGGGCATAGACGGTTTCGGTGAGCACCTGCGGGGAAAGTCCGCAGACGCCGAGCAAAATTCTCCGCCGAAAACGAGCACTGCCGTTCATGGCGCTTTCCCAGAATTTTATGCGGAAAAACGCGGTCGGGAAAGGCCCTGCAAGCTTGTCAGGCGAGGGTTTGAATGCTGTAGCGGCCGAGGCCCATGCTGGTGCCTTTGCCGGCATGCGTCCACTGGCCGAGCCAGAGATAGGGCCAGAATTCCCCTCCGCCCTCGAGGTTTAAAATCATGGAGCCGATCAGTCCGCCCATTTTGAGTTTGGTTTCCTGGCGGGAGGAATAGCGGGTCCAATCTCTCCAGGTCAAGCTAGCTTGCTCGAAGCGGACGTTGCGGGCGCGCTCGGCCAGGCCTTTGAAATCGGTCTCGAGAGGCTCGTCTGTATGGAAGTAGCTCAGCAGCGAGATGCGGCGGAGCAGACTGACGAGAAAGGCGCGAAATTCAAGCTGCTCGCCGGCGACGAGCTCATTGCGAAGGCGCAGGCGGAGGGGAGTGTGCAGCTCCAGGCGGATGCGGCGCGGCGCGTCGGGCCAGGCGGCGGGTGGGGTGGCCAGCGGCTGGAGGCCGCCCGCTGAGTCCAAGATCGGCCGCCAGTCGGCTGAACCCGGCGAGCTCTCCTGCTCGACGGCGGTTAGCGTCAGCGGCCCGGTGCGTTTTCGTAAACCTTGTCGGGCGCCCTCCCGCAGAGCGTGCACCATGTAGGCCAGATAGCGGTTCGCCAGGCCGAACAGAGTTAAGCCGAGCTCCACGGCGCCCTCAGCCGCCGGTCCAGGCACGAGGACGAACGGATGCGGAGCCGCGACATAGCCGGGCAATTTAACCGATCCAAGCGGCGGGGGCGTAAGGAACAGGTGGGAGAAGATGCAGGAGCGGTAGATGAAGCAGGGCGGACACTCCTCGAGCCGAGTAATACAGACCAGACGTTTGAGCGCGCTTCCGAGCAGGCCGCGCCAGGCCGAGCCCCAGTAGCTCGAGCGGCCCTCCAGGCGCTCGCCTTCGAAAACGAGTCGGTACCGTCCGATGGGAAGTCGCGGCAGGGCTGTGGTTCTCTCCTGCGCTCCGTTCATTCTGTGCGCCTACCAGCTTAGCAGCGGGCCCGGCGAAGGTACTAAGGGAGGCAACGGCGTGTCGGTCCTTCGGATGAACACCCGCGGCTCGGCGATCGAGGGATGGCCAGGTGGGCGATTACCATTTCCAAATCCGGGGAGCAGCGCCGCAACGTATTCCGGCAAAATGGGCAAGGCGTCGTTGAGCGGTCCGCGACCGCCGCAGGAGCCCGGTAGACCCCTCCGGGTTGCTGCGGTTATCATCGACCCATTCCTACGGAGTGAGCATGCGATTCGAAAAGAAGACCGTCATGATTACCGGCGCCGGCAACGGCATCGGCCGGGAAACGGCGCTCCTGTTCGCTCGAGAGGGAGCGCGCGTCATCTCAGTCGACGTCGACGCGGCGGGCAACGAGGAAACCGCGCGCCGCGTGCGCGCCCTCGGAGGCAGCTTCGATGCCGTGACCGGGAGCGTCGCCTCGGCCGCCGACGTCGAGCGTGCCTTCGCGGTTGCCGGCCCCGTTGACATACTGGTTAACAACGCGGCCGCTTGGGCCGGGGACGGCTGGCTCGACCAGGTGTCGGAAGAAAGCTGGGATCACATTGTGGACGTCACCTTGAAAGGCGTCTTTCTGGTGACGCGCGCAGCGCTGAAGACAATGATCCCGCGCCGCAGCGGCGTCATTATCAACATCAGCTCGGTGAACGCCCTGTGTGGCATTCACCTAGCCGCCTACTCGGCCGCGAAGGGAGGCGTGATCTCGCTGACGCGGGTGCTCGCGATTCAATACGCCCCGTACGGGATCCGCTCCAATGTGATTTGCCCCGGAACGATCCTCACGGAAAACTCCCGTCTGTACTACGATCTACACCCCGGCGCCGAAGCCGACTTGCTGGCTCTGTATCCGGGCGGTAGCTTCGGCGAGCCGGCCGATGTGGCTCACTGCGTCTTGTTTCTTGCTTCCGATGAGGCAAAGTTCATCAACGGAAGCGTTCTGACTGTCGACGGCGCCATGAGCGCCATCCAGCGTGTGCCGTCTCTGCTTCGCCGATCCGACCTCGAGGGTGCGTAAAGAGAGGAGCGGGCGCGCCGCGACCGCGCGCCCGCATGCCGCGCGCCTAAAAGGCCAGTCGCAAGGCGAACTGGATCTGGCGGTTCGCCCGGGCCGTTTGCGAGATTGTGCCCACACCCGTGGCGCCGATCGTCGAGGCAGGCAGCGTGAACTGAGGGGTGTTAAATGCGTTAAAGAGCTCGGCGCGGAACGTCAGGTTGCGGTGCTCGCCCAAGGGGAATCGGCGCGAAAGCGTAAAGTCGAAGTTATAGATCGGCGGGCCAGTTAGGGTGTTGCGGCCCGCATTGCCCCAGTTGAACGGTTGCGGGATGGCAAACGCCGCCGGATTGAACCACAGGTCCACCGAGCGGTTGTCCAGTTTGGGGTTCACCCCGGGCACGACGTCGGCCCGCGAGCCGGCGCCCGTGTTCGTCGGCGAACCGGTCGCCGTGACCGTGAAGGGCAGGCCGCTTTGAAGCACGGCAATGCCGCCCAGCTCCCAGTTGGCAGCCAGATGGCGCGCCGGCCCGGTAAGGTTGCCGGACGGCAGGCTCCAGTTCCAGGCGAGGTTGACTCGATGGCGGACGTCGGAATTCTGATTGCCCCAGTCGGCGCGCCGATTCCGACGGTCTTGCGGAATCGGACCGTTGGCGCCGCCGTCGCCGCCGCAGTTGTCCAGACCGTGCGACCAGGTCCAGTTGCCCAGGAAATACAATCCGCGACCGAAACGCTTCTCGTAGTTCAACTGGAGTGACGTGTAGGCGGAGTTTCCGACCGTCTCCACCCACTGAATGTTGGTGACACGGGGCAGGCGGGCGGCGTACGGCCTTCGCGGGCCGATGGCGCCCGGGCCCGGATCGGGCAGGTTCAGGTTATTGTTCCACGTCAGCCGCCGACCGAGGGAGCCGACGAACAGCGCGCTCACAACCGAATGCCCGCCGAGCTGGCGTTGCACGCCGAAATTGAACTGCTGGACCGAAGCATTTCGAAAGTTAGGGTGGATGCCGCGCAGGTTCGAGTTGAGCGGCCACGTGTTGGGGTTCCTCGGATCGACATTCGGGAAGTCCCGGATCGTCGGGAGCCCTTCGGAGACGCGATTGGCCGGAATCAGCGCACCTGGGATGATGCTGAAGATCAAGTCGAAGGGGACCTGGCGGAACTGCCGGATCGTCGTATCGTGCCGACCCTCCGGGGCGAAATAGATTCCGTAGCCGCCGCGCACCACCCAGTTGGACGATGCCTGGTAGGCGAAGCCGAACCGCGGTCCGATGGACCGGAAATCGGTGTTCACGTTCGCCGTCCGGGATGCGTTCTTGCCTGCCAGAAGCAGCTCGGCCGTGTCCGGGTGAAAGTTGGCCCAATAGTTGTTTCGCTCGGTGAACGGCGTGTTGATTTCATAATGCACGCCGATGTTGAGCGTCAGCCGCCGCGTGGCGCGCCACTCATCCCGCGCATAGAAGTTGTACTCCTGCGTGTTGACATAGGCCGTACCGGGCAGGAAAAAGTCGCGGACGGTCAGAGAGGGATAGCCGAGAATCATCGAGGCCATGACGTGGCCGGTGCCGGCGGGAGCGGCCGGGTTGTTCGTGAAGGCGCTGTCGAAGTTGAATCGGCCGAACGCGCTCTGACCCGGCGGGCTGGCGGTCTCGCTCACCAAGCGGCGCCGCAGGTCGACGCCGAACTTGAAGTTATGGCTGCCGCGGAGCCAGTTCACGTTCGCGATGTACTGGGACATGCTCTCCCGGCGGATCAACGGGCTCGAGCGCGGGTTGCCGAGCCCGGCATAGCCCGCCGGAGAGATGATGGGCGCCGACGGCTGATAGGGATCGCTCGCATCCCGCCCCGGAATCTCCTTCCAGACCGGGTTAGTCAGATTGTTCGGAAACAGCGAGCTGTCGAACTTGGTGAAGCCGAAGCGGAAGTCCGCGATCAGGTTGGGCCGGAAGGTGTGCGTGTCGGCCGCCACCAGGCTCTGCCCCCGCACGTCGTTCGGGCCGGCGAAGCTGTTCTCATTCCCTCCAATGTCGGTATTGAACGTCTCCGGAATCGTCAGCCGGCTATCGTCGATCGAATAGCGAAAGAAGAAATTGTTCCGTTCGGAAAAGATGTGGTCGATTCGGCCGTCGGCTCGGTCGACGACGCTCCGCTTGATCGGCGAAACGACATAGTTGTTGGCCAGCGCGGGCGTCTGCGGCATGGGGTAAAGGTTGACCAGCTTGGCTGCAATCGGGTCAAAGCGAGACGGCGGAATTCGATCTCCGGGAAAGCGCTGTCGTCGCGCCGGGCTCACGCTGGTGTCGGTCGTCAGCGGATCGAAGATGCCGTTCGGCATCACGCCGGAGAAGTCGCCCCGACGCATCGGCTCGGTCGGCACGCTCACCCGGAACGTGTTTCCGATGACCTCCCGGTATCCCTCGTAGTTGGCGAAAAAGAAGGTGCGATCGCGCCGGATCGGGCCGCCGAAGCTGGCGCCGAACTGGTTGAGCCGGAAGGGCGGAATCTTCTCGTTCGGCCGGTCGAAAAAGTTCTTCGCATCGAGCGCCGAGTTGCGCAAGAACTCAAACAGCGTTCCGCGATAGGCGTTCGTGCCCGATTTGGTCGTAATCACGATGACCGCGCCGGCGCCCCGGCCGAATTCGGCGCCGGCATTGTTGGTCAGCACCTTGAACTCCTGAATTCCCTCGACGGCCGGCCGCACGACGAAGGTCTGCGAAATCATTTCGGTGGCGTCGATGCCGTCGATCAACACCTGATTGAGATAGCTGCGCACGCCATTGGCTTGCAGCGCCGTTCCGCCCGGGCGCAGCTCGTCCGGACGGCGACCGCTGTTGATCGTGTTCGGTTGAATGTAGTCCAACCCGGAGACGCCCGGGGCCAGAATCGCCAGTTGGACGAAATTCCGTCCGTTGAGCGGGAGCGCGGCGATCGGCTCCGGCGCGATCACCTGACCCACGCTCGAATCCTCGGTTTGGAGCAGTGGCGCAACCGCCTGGACTTCGATCATCTGCTCGACCGCCCCGACGTCGAGCACCAGATCCAGCCGCGCCGCCTGGCCGACCTGAACGACGAATCCGCGCACCACGGCGCGGCTGAAGCCGGGCTTTTCAGCCGTCACCGTATAGGAGCCGGGCACCAGGTTCGGCGCGGAGTAGTTGCCCGAACTCTCTGTTTGAACCTCGAGCGTCGTGTTCGTGCCCTCGTGAATCACCCGGACGCGCGTCTCGGGAATGACAGCCCCGGTTCGATCAGTCACCGTACCGACAATGCTGGCCCGTTCGACCTGGGCGAATAAGGAAATGGCGCAAAGGGCCATTGCAACGATCGTTCGCATCCTGCACCTCCAAAGCAGTCCGTATGATAACAGGCCAAGAATCGACCGCCTGACCGGGGTCCCAGCCCGGTGACACCGAGCTTAATCGCGTGCATCAGCGATGTCAAGCGGAGGTTACGGCCGCCAGGGTGCCGCACGGAAGGCGCCCCAGAGCAGAGCGGACGAAATCTCCCCCGAAACACGCGAGCCATCGCTCGATTTCACGGAGCCGCAGGTGTTTGAAACGTGTGGTGGGCCCGTGGCGACTCGAACGCCAGACCTCTACCGTGTCAAGGTAGCAAAATCAATCACTTACGGATAGCCGTCTATGAAAACAAAAGACTTAGCGGCTACCGATTTGGACGCCAAACTGACGCCAAAGGCCAGTTCCGGGGAGTTTTGGACTCCGAACCGACTCCACGGGCCGCCCGCAAAGTTTGGTACGCCACGTGCCTCGCGCGTACGCGCGCGGTCGGTACCGCCTTGTCGATGTCGTCTCGCGATTGTGGAGGCGGAGACAAATTTCGTTTCCCTATACATGAGGAGAATGCCTGTGAAACACGCGCGGGCATGCCAGTCATCCCCACGGCCCTCCTTGACCCAGATGCACAGCGTGCGCGCAGCCAGGTCGGGCCGGGTCACTCGTCCGAAGGCTTGGTCGCGCGGTGAACCCGGACATAGCCCGCGATCGCGTTGTCGATGACCTTGGTGGTGCTTGTATCCCACTCGGTAGGCTGGGCGAGCCTCTTGTCGATTGCGCCCTTGCACGCCACGGCGATCTGGCGGAACTGCGGGTACATGAGATAGAAGGCAGGCTCCTCTTCTGCTTCGGCGAGCACCCGTGGGCCGAAGAAGAATGCCAGCGTGTATGCCCTGTCGATTGGAGGAACGAGGTCGGGCAGGACGTGGTGAAGAGCTTTGGCACCGGACACGATCGTCGTTCTGGGGCTTCCGATATTGAGCTTTGCTATAAGCCTCCAGATTTTCCCCGCGACCGGCGCCACTTCAGCGTCCCGAAGCAGATTGATGCGACGCGACGCCAAGTCGCAGATCTCCTCTCTGTGTTGGCGGATGCTCTCGGCGAATTCCTTGAAGTTGACGAGCTTGACGCCTCGCGGTCCCATCCTGTGGAGGCCCCAGGCCGTCAGCGTCGCGTAAAGCCGCTCCAGGAAAACGTCGTCTTCTATGCAGGCGGCCACCGCTTGCGCGTCGCTGTGGCGCAAGAGCCGGACCCGGTCCAGCGTGCACCGCGTTCTCTGGTGAAAGTACAGGCTCGGACCTGTGAAGAGCTGCTCCTTTTGGAAACGCTCGAGGTAGTCCCCAAACTCCGCGATCAGATCCTCCACGCGGCTTCGCTGGATGAGACCAGCTTGCCAGCGATCATCTTTCCAGGAGGCTCCGGGCTCTCGGGACGATCTGCCGACCCCGCAACTGGTAACAATTCGAACGTAAACACGCAGTTTGCGCCCGGCATTTGTCCTTCTACGGATATAGGGCGCACGTTCGCCATGGCTTCGAACTTCCTGGAGGCAAGCGCCCCGGCCACCGCCGCTTGCCTCATCCGGAGTCCCATCGCATGGTGAACATCACCGACCCGAAGTTTGACGATCCGCGTCCCAGCGGCCCGGGCAGTATCGATCCACCTCCTGATGAGGAACGACCGTATTTCGTCTGCCAGTTTCACTGCGCCTCCGGTGCTCTCTGCACCCATTTATTCCGCCAGCGCCTTGAAGCCCGCTTGGCTCGGCTCGCTGTAGAATTCGATGCGTAGCTTGTCCAGGATCTCGGCGGGGAGCGTGGCGAAATCACGGCTGTTCTCTGTGGGGATCGGCACTCGCCGGGCCCCTGCGTCCATCGCCACCCAGAGCTTGTCTCCGAGGCTGTCTACACGGCTCAGAACGCCGTGCAGGCTCATCTGGCCCAGTACAACAAGCTGGGCACCCGTAGGCCGGCCAAGTGTAGCCGACAGCAGCGCAATATAGAACGCCACGCCGATGTCGGTGGCATCCTTACCCGGCGTCAGGCTCATCACCTGGATGCTCACGTCGTACTCGCTGAGATCGCGATCGATGCCGATCTTCTTCCCCGAGCTCCGCAGGTAGTCGTAAGCCATCCGCGCCGAGTCTCGAACGCCTTTGGAGGTGACCCCGACCACTGAGAATCGGCCCCCTCCCGGGGACACCGAGCACTGGATGCGGAACAGTGTGATGCGGCCCTCATCGGCGTCGTATCCCACGGTGAACACGTCCCCGGGCGGGAGAGGCTCAGCGGGTATCAGCTCAGTGGCGCCGAGTTCCTTACAGCTCACGAAGGATTCCTGCCGAGTTTCCCGGTCGATGTAAGACAAGTTCACACGCGCGTACTCTACGCCCCCCATCCGCCGGAGCTGCTCCTTGACGCGGCGCCGCAGCTCGATGGCAAACCGCAGATACTCCTCCAGTTCCGCCTTCGTGCACTCGCCGTCCGGGTGGATGAGCTTGATCAACCCCGATGTGGTCTTGGCGATGGCCTTCCGATCCCGTTCTTCCACGTGGCTGCCTAGGTGGAAATGCCGGTCGTACAGGTCTGCAAAGCTCCGCGGCCGCAGCGTGTGGTGGAAGATCTCGGCGATGTAGTCGGCGATGAATCCCAGGTGCGCGGTGAAGTACCCGGGCTGCATCTTGGGCAGCTCCCAGCCCGGCAAGTAGGCGTGCCAGCGGTCGTGAAACGCCATGTCGTTTCGAACCGTGTCCGGAAACGGCACAAAAAGATGATAAGTGCGGGCGATGGTCTCTATGTCACCATCCAGGTTCCCATTGAAAACAAAACTGGCCTCCCCTTGATGGTGCCTTTGGCGCTGCCGCGGGAAAAGGAGCCGAGCTCCATGTAGTCCTTGTACAACTGCTTGTCTTCGGGCTTCTTGAAATGAGACCCCGCGACTTCGTCGAAGGCCACCAGGTCCCAGCGGGTCACAAGGCCCGGCTCGTAAGGCGGGGCGTTGGATGCAAACAGCTTTGAAATGGTCACCTGCCCGCCCGAGAGGAGGATGGAGTAGGGGGACAATTCACGGAACACATACGACTTGCCAGTCCCACGTGGACCGAGTTCCACCAGATTGTAGTTCCTCTCCACCAGTGGAATCAGCCGAATCAAATACAGCCACTTTCGCCGAGGCGTGAAGTCAGGGTGGGTCGGCTCATAGCCCATCGTGCGAAGAAGAACGTCGATCCACTCGTCGCGCGTGAACCGCCGGCGCCCCTCCACGAACTCCTCGTATCGGGCACTAGCAATCTGAATCGGCGCCAGCCGCCGCAAGACAAAGGGCCGCGTGACGCCGCGATGTACGATGCCCTCGTCGTACACCAGCTCGATATTGGCCCAGATTCCGCCGGTGAAGAGGCGTTCGTGGCGGTGAACTAGCTCAGGGTCGATATGGACGTATTCCAGCCCGCTGGTGGCTAGGCGCGCCCAGTATTTCCCGCCCTGGTCCTTCTCGTCAAACGTCACCGTGCAGAGATCGATGATCTTCATCGAGCCGTACTTCTGGAGCCGGGCCTTGATCAGTTCGCCCTGATCGGCCCGGACGATCCGCTCCGTGATGGTCAGCTTCACCTGTTCGAGCCCGGCTTCAATCTCGTCGCGGTTCGTCGTCGAGCAGTACTTGCCGAGCAGATACTCGAGCACGTACACCGGCACGTTGAAGCCCACCTTGAGCTTCTTGACCAAGTCCTTCCGAACCACCCTGCCGGCAAACGCCTCGAGGAGCTTCCGGTCCAGCTCGTCAACCGGAACCTCGTCGATCGCGGCTCCCGAGTCGTGGTTTACCTCCCGTTCACTCATGCCTAGTCCCACTCCTCAAGATCGACCTTTAGCTCGACCTCGCAGCGGTCGAGCAGCTCGTCGTTATCGGCATCGCGCAACTCGACCTGGAGTCGTGTTCCCCGGGCGCAGCTTTCGCCTGCCTCGCGCTCGAGAACGATCTCAACGGGATCGCCTTCCGGCTCGACCCTCGCACTGGCGCCCGCTTTGAAGAGGCGCCGGCCACTGCCGGGCTCGACAATCTTCACCATTACCTGCCGCCCGGTCACGTTGGCTTCGGCCCCGAGTCCGGGGGGGCGACCGCTACTGCCGGCCCGCACCTCAACGCGCGGCTTGAGCGAGGTGATCTCGGCCAGAGGCGTCAGCACGGCGGCTACCTTCTCCGCCTTCTTGGGCCAACGGAAAATCACCACCGGGATTACCAGCTCCTGGAGCGTCGCGCCGCCGTGGAAATAACCCAGCCGGCCGTAGGTGCGAAAAGCGTTGACGCTCCGGGGCACCCGGCACTCCAGATCGCTGCCAGGGACCTGTACGGCGATGGCCGTCGGATGCTTCAGCCCTCTTCCCACCACCGCCCGGCGTGAGCGCCAGAGAATCTCTCCGCTCGGGGGATCCTCCACTTCGTCCCTTTCGGGCTCCCAATGCAAAAATCCATGGTCGGTGACGACGACCACATTGGGATAGCCCGCGTCGCGCAGCCGCCGCACAACCCGAACGTACCGCTCGATGTAATCCTCGGCTCCCGTGAATTGGAGTTCTCCTTCGTGGCCCTGGACGTCGAATTCGTCCGCGAAAACGAACAGCAACCGCCCGGCATCTTTGGGGCCGGGAGGCGGCGCGTGGAGCACGCTCTTGACGTCGCGTATCGCGGGAGCCTTGAGCTTGAACCTTCGCCGCAGCCGCTCCCTGCGCCCATCTGGAGTAGCGAGGTCCTGCACTCCATTGCGCGCCGTGACGCGCCACTGGCCCGCGGCCTCGGTAGTCAGTTCCACCACCAGCGCAGACGCTTCCTCCGCCAACGCGAAGGGCATTCCCAGGGCGGTGATCGTCGGTGAGGGCGCCTTGGCCGCCTGTAGCTCAGCGCGGCGGGCCGGCTCGCCCTTGTCGAGCATCTCGGCCAGCCGGGCCCCCAGATCGTAGCGGCAAGCGTCCAAGACGAGTACCGCTACGGGGTCCTTCGCCGGCAGCAGCCGGGCGAGAATCTCACCGGCGAACGGCAAGCCGAGCGCATCGGCCCCGTGATGGTGGAGAAGCTCCGAGAAAGCCGCGTTGCACTTGTCCAGGTGGCGCAAGTAAGCGCGGCGAAGCCGTACCCGAACACTATGCAATCCGCCAGGGAACCCAGGATCGTCCCGGAAGAGCAGCTCTCCTTGCCGGTCGATCTCCCAGCCGCCCGACGTGAACCAGGCCACTGCGTCGCGGGGGAGCTTCCACTGTTTTTCAACGCCCGCCTGCTGTCGCAGCAGTGCGGCAGCGCGGGCCAGCGAGACGAGGCTCTGCCAGGGCACCCGGCCTCCTGCCCGACAACCCCAGAAGCTCCGCGCATGCAAGCTGTACCACCCTTCGTTAGCCTCCAAGCGCTGGGCCAGCGGCTCGAACTCTTCGATCTGCGTCAGGCTCTCGACCTCTTTCTGGAAGAGCGCCTCCTCGGCCGCACGGGAAGCCATGGGCGGCACGGTTTCCGCCAGGCTCCTCGCCCAGTAGTAGAGCGAGGTCACTGCGTCTGCCTTGCCGGCCAGCGACTCAAAGCCCTCCATCAGCTCGATGTTCTTCTGCCAGCGGTCTAGCAGCTTCAGGGCGTTCTCGCGCGCGGGCCCCGGCGGTATGATGCGCTCGCCCTCGCGCGGCGGATCGGCGGGAACTCGCACCGCAGCCTCAGTCACCAGCAACCGCGCCGTCGCTGCCACGCGCCAGTCGTCATCCCTTCCGGCCACGGGAGTCGGCAGGCCGAAGTCCTCCGTCACTCGCCGGATAAAGACGCCCATCCGCTCTGCGCCGACCATCTCGGCGATTGGAACCCGCTCTCTCGCGAGGACCAGGAGAATGTGATCGTCGCCTACCAACGTGGACTTGGCGGCACTCGGCGTCAATTCGCGCCAAGCGGAAAGCGGGCGATCGATCCACTCCACGGCATGCGCTGGCAGCAAGCCGCGCAGTTCAGCCTCCTGATCGCGGGGCACCTCCACGCCAAAGCGGGCCAGCGCCGAGATCAGCGATTCGGTCCATACCAGCTCGGCCTGAAGCTCGAACACCTTCAGGTACGTGATGCCCTCCTGTGCGACCGGTAGCCAAACCACACGCGGCGCCGGCGGCGCTGCGAGCAGTCGCTCCCGAAGCACCAGTTCGTGGGCTCCGTCGCTCCAAAGCTCGAAGGCGCCACCCTCGGCCGCAGCCCGCAGCAGCTCCCGCCAAGCGCGCTCCGGGTCGCACCAGATCACCAAGGGCGGTGGCGTAACTTTGCGGGACAGCACACCCGCGATTTCCGCGCGGAGCCATGAGCGAAGCGTCGGTTCGGAGGCCATGGGACAGGCTGCGCGCTCAGGCGTGCGAGCGGACTACAGTCTCGACCGCCAGGCCTGCCTCCGCGCTCGCAGGCCGGTAATGCAAGAGCTCGAAACCAATCACCCGGCCGGTGCGGTCCTTCATCAACACGACTTCTTCCGTCGTCTCCTCACAAACGTGCTCCATCGCCGGATCGTCCACCCACACGGTCAGCGTGCCCCCTGCGGCATCGTGAATCACTTGGATCTTGTCCATAAAGTCTCTCCTGCCTTGACGGCCTCAGTCGGGTAGGCCGTGATCAGGAACCCATACCCATTTTCCCGCCGCGCGACGGCGCAGAGCCACCGCGGTTTCGCTCCTCGGTAGAAAAGCAGGACCTGGGGATCTTTGCGGCTGCGCCGGATTTCGTCCGGGTCAGCCAGGACCAGCCGGACATCTTCCTCATGGCCCGCCAGAGACGGGTGCTTGTACCTGACAATGAAATCCCAATACTTGCGCGTGCAGCGGACCGCGAAGCCAAGCGGCGTCCAAACCTCGAAAAGCAGCTCGCCCGTCATGCTTGGTTCGCTCCTATCACCCACCAGCCGGGCTGGGGCAGCTTCCCTTCCCGGCACCAGCGGCGCTCGTCGGCGCGCCAGGCGGCGCGGTCGGCGATTGCTTGCTCGACATCCTTGGCGGCCAGAACATCGGCGGCGAGCAAGCCGGCGCGCTGGAGCGGCGCGATGTTCACCCGGACGCCGTCGTTGAGATCCGGGTCGTACCTGCGTTCCTGAGCGAGAAAGGCCTCCCGCGAGGCAGGCGCGGGCGACCGGCCGTCCCAGGACGTCCACTTGTCCAGAGGTTCCTGGGCGGCGATCGAATCCAGCGCTGAGCAGGCAAAGCCGGAAGCGACGACCTGCTCCAGCCGGGCATCGAAAGCCTTCAGCTCTTGGAGGCTGTCCTCCAGCTCGAGACGCCGCTCCTCCTGATCCGCCGTGCGGTCCTTCATCTTCTCCAAACCCGCAAGCTCAGTTTGGAGACGCGCCCGCAGCGGTCCAACGTATTGACTGCGGAGTTTGGGCAGCAGGTCGGCATCCAGGCGGTGATAGTAGACCAAGCAAGAGAAAACCGGCGCTCGCCGGCGGCGCCCCTGCCTGCGGCGCCCGCCGTTGTCTTCCGGCGCGCTCTCGATCTGCCAGGCGATGGGTCGCTTTCGAAACTGCGCGGTGTGGCGCCGGAAGAAGCCCGAGGCCAGCCATTCTGAAAGCGGCTTGCCCATGATCTCGCCGAACTCCGCCTCGACGGCGTTGACTAGGTCAGGTCCGAAATCCTCCACCAGCCGCTCCCGCACGGGCGTGAGCAGTGGCGGCTCACCGGTGCCCTCCGTAATTGGGATGATGCCGTCGCGGTCCTGCCAGGGCGCAGGCGGCTCACCCGATTCGATCTGACGCGGCCAGCGATGGCCCAAAAGCCGCAAGATCATCACACTGAAGTAGTCCTCGACAAACCGGCGCAGCTCGGGCCGGCAGACCACGCCCTCGGCCCGTAGCTCGCGCAGAAGCCAGTAGACCGAGATCGGATGGATCTCCAGCTTCTGGGACAACTCTTCGAGAAAGGTTTCAGCGGGGATTGGAATCCGTGCGCCGGAGACCGCCGCCTCCTCTTCGTTCTCGTCCTCACCCTCAGTTGCGCTCTCGTCTTCCTCGGCTTCGACGTGTGCTCCTGGCCCGGCCTCGTACAGGGTCTGA
>Ga0308391_1000436_pt1 | contig 18459 bp, 14 predicted proteins | sample Hotspr20Samplet1_FD_202363 | JGI IMG/M metagenome (GOLD analysis project Ga0308391, IMG submission 202363) | Hot spring phototrophic mat microbial communities from Octopus Spring, Yellowstone National Park, Wyoming, United States - 20050623_t1 ... | reverse complement strand
CGGGGGACGCTCGCCCGGAGGCGCGGCCTCGGGGCTTGCGGCGACGAACTCCCGGCGGCTCCGCCCGTCACGGTCGCGCCAGAGGGCTACCTCGGATCGTTGCACGATCCGGGTGCCGTCGGCGAGCAGGCGCACCCATTCGCCCCTGGCACGGGCCGAAAACGGCGCCCCTCGGATCACTCGGGCGTCGACGGCCTCGATCGCCGCCAGAAACCAGCCTTGGGCGGGCGCGGCGGCAGTGAGCTCGAGGCGCCTTTCCACCGTCTCGCTCCGGCGGATCTGGGCCGCAAGCAAGCCGATGGTTGCCAGAATCGGCAGCGCGCTGCGTCTTGCCATATCGGTCTTCTCTGAGTTTAGGCGAAGCGCCTTTCGGCCGGACGGCCGATCTTTGCGTGCCCTTTCGTTGAATTCCTCGCCGGCAGTGCGCCTAAAGCCTCGCCGTCGACCTTCCGATCGATAGTTCAGACCGATGGAGGCGATCCTCTGGTTGCTGCTGCCCGTCTTCACGGCGACCGGCTCAGCGCTGCTGGCGTATCTGGTGATGCAGGCGCGCCTGGAGGTCGCCGTCGCCCAGGAGCGCCAGGCGCTGGCCGAAGCACAGGCTGCCATCCGGTCACAAGACCGGATGATCGAGGAGAGGCTGCGGGCGGTCGAGGAGGAGACGCGTCGGCGCTCGCTTGACGAGTTCCTGGCCGATATCCGCGTCGAAGAGCGCCATTACGTCAAAGAGAGCCGGTCGTTGTTTCTAAACCAGAAGTCGATGGTTCTCCAGGAGCGGCTTTACTTCCGCAACATCCCGCTGTCGGACTGGGTCAGCCACGAGTTCACCCTCGAGGAGGGCGGCGACATTCGGGCCCTCGCCAAGGCCTGTTCGGTTTTTGCCCGCGCCTCGCTCGGCAAAGGAGACGGCAAGGCCAGGAAGCTGCTCGAATCCTGACCAGACCCATAAGCCCGGGCCTGGCAAACTAAAACGGCCCCTCCTCGTCGCTGTAGCTCGTCAAAGTATCTGTCCCTTCAGGCTAGTACGTCCGAGGAAACAAGGCGTAAAGGTGACGTAAAGTGTTGTGTGTAAAAGCGAGGAGGGTGTAAGGTTGGTTTGTGAAGCGAAACCACAATCCTTAGAAGGGAAAGGAGCTTACACCCTCATGGCCAAGATAACACCGATTCGAGTGACCGAGCAATTCCAGCATTTCCTGGAGGAGCTCAAAGAGAGCTTTTGGGGAGACCTGTACGGGAAGACCCGACAGGCCTGGAAGAAGTTCTGGGAGGCGCAGTCGGAGCGGGAGCGGGACAGCTACCTGCGGGTGGGCTGGTAGGATCGGGTGGACCCGGCCGCGCGGCGCGACTACCGCAACGGCTACGACGAACGGGACTTTGTGACGCGGTTGGGAACCATCCGGCTGCGCATCGCGCGGACGCGGGGCAAGAACTTCCTCCCCACCGGGTTAGAGAAGTTTCAGCGCCGGGCCGAGGAGGTGGCCCTGCTGATCCGGGAGGCCTTCCTGCGGGGCATCTCCACGCGCCAGGTGGGGCGGATCGTGGCCACCCTCACGGGCGAGCCGGTGAGCGCGCAAACCGTATCGAAGTTGACCCGGGACCTGGACGCGGCCGTGCGCCAGTTTCATCAGGCGCCGTTGAAGGACGAATGGCTCTACTTGTTTTTGGACGGGGTGAGCCTGCGGGTACGGCGGCCGGCGGGGCGCAAGCGAGTGCAGATGCTGGTGGCCTATGGCGTGCGCCGGGACGGGAGCCGGCAGTTGTTGGCGTTTCAACGCAGTTCGGGAGAAAGCCAGGTGGCTTGGGAAGGCTTGTTGCAGGACCTGTATCGGCGGGGGCTGGAAGGCAAAAACTTGGCGCTGATTGTGACCGATGGCTGCCCCGGCTTGGCGGCTGCGATCCAAGTGGTCTACCCGCGGGTGCGACATCAGCGCTGCTGGGTGCACAAGATGCGGAACATCCTGGAGAAGGTGCGCCAGCGGGACTCGGATCAGGTGAAGGCGGACGCCCGCGCCATCTACCTGGCGCCGAACCTGGCGGCGGCCCGGGAGGCCTTCCATCAGTTTCAGAAACGCTGGCGGTCGGAGTACCCGGGCATGGTCCGGCGACTGGAGCGGGATCTGCCCGAGCTGCTGAGCTTTTTCCGTTTTCCCAAGCACCTGTGGCGGCAGTTGCGGACGACGAATGTGATCGAGAGGGTCTTTGTCGAGGTCCGGCGGCGTACGCGGCCCATGGTGTGCTTTGTGAACGTGGCCAGCGTGGACCGCATCATCTACTCGATCTTTCATCGGTTTAATTTGGAATGGCGCAACCGCACCCTCCAGGTTTTTACACAAGCCGCTTGACATCACCCCTCTTCTTTCAGGATTGACAATAACTTCACTGTGCGATATGATTAACATGTGCCAATGCGAGCACGAGGCTTGGCTCTGGCAGCGCTAGTCGTGGCGTTGACCATCTCGCTGCCCAGCCCGTGCCAAGGAGTTTGCCCGCAGATCGAAGAGCGCGGCTGTTGCCCGGAGTCCTCAAAGGCGGCTGAATGTTGCTGCGGGACAGGACTTGAGATCTGCTGCGAAGCTCGGGAAGTCGTTGTCTCTCCGGTGGGCGCCCCGCAGGTAAGCTTCGAGGTGGCTGAAGCCCCGCCCGTCTGGACGCTCTCACCACTCCGCGGCAGTCCGACGCCCGTATCCCGCGTTCCGACACTCGCCAAGACCGACCTCTACCTCAGAATCCGCGTTCTCCTGATTTAGTTTCCACACCGCGCAGGTTCGCCTGCGCCAAGTGTGTGTGGAAACGGAGCCCTCTCGTAGGGGTTTCAAGGAAAAAAGAACAAAGAACAAAGTCAGAAAGGAGAACGTGAAATGACTCGTTTGAAGATGTTGAAGATCTCGCTCGCAGGGGCTGTCCTCGCCCTCGCCCTGCCCGTGGGAGGCGGCTACCTGGCCGCAGGCTCCGGCCAGCAGGCGGCTTCCGGCTGCAACTGCGCGCAGTGCGCCTACCAGGATTGCAATTGCCCGGGTTGCCAGTGCGCGCAGTGCGACTGCCAGGCCTGCGACTGCGGCGCGGGATCCTGCAAGCGGTAAATCTTGCAAGCGAAAGGGAGCCGGGCGCCGCCCGGCTCCCTTGATCGGGCCGATTCCCAAAGCCTATCCGCAGCCGCTCGTAGCGCCGCAATTGTCGCAGCGGTAGCAAGAGCCGGCGCGCGTCATCAGACCGCCGCATTCGGCGCAGAGCGGCTCGTCCGCCACCACGGGCGCGAAGGGCAGCACCTGCTGCGGCTCCGGTTCGGTGGGCCGCAGTCGAGGCGTTTCGCCCGCTTCCGTCTGCGCATACTCCGGCCCCAGGAACTTGAGGCCCAGCCAGCGGAAGATGTAGTCCATGATCGACTTGGCGTAAGGCACCTGGGGGTTGCCGGTCCAGCCGCTCGGCTCGAAGCGCACGTGGCTGAACTTGTCGACGAAGAATTTGAGCGGCACGCCGTACTGAAGCGCATAGCTCACCGCGGTGGCGAAGCTGTCCATGAGTCCGGAGATGGTCGAGCCCTCCTTGGCCATGGTAATGAACAGCTCGCCGGGTGTGCCGTCCTCGTACAGGCCCACCGTGAGGTAACCTTCGTGGCCGCCGATGGAGAACTTGTGGGTGATCGACTGCCGCTCGTCCGGCAGCTTGCGCCGCACCGGGTGGTAGACGATCCTTTCGGTAAGGACCGGCGCTCCGGCCTTCTTTTCCGCCTTGGCGGCGGCGCTGAGCGGCTGCACGCGCTTGGAGCCGTCCCGGTAGATCGCCACTGCCTTCAGGCCCAGGCGCCAGCTTTCGATGTAGGCGTTCATGACGTCTTCGACCGTGGACTCCTCGGGCATGTTGATGGTTTTGGAGATCGCCCCGGAGATGAACGGCTGAACGGCCGCCATCATGCGGATGTGGCCCATGTGATGTATGAAGCGGGTGCCGTTGGCCGGGCGGAAGCTGGTGTCGAAGACGGGCAGGTGCTCGGCCTTGACGTGCGGGGCGCCCTCGATGGTGCCGGTGGCGTCGATGTGGCTGACGATCTCCTCGACCTGCTTCGGGCTGTAGCCCAAGCGGATGAGCGCCTGCGGCACCGTTTTGTTGACGATCTTGATGACGCCGCCGCCGACGAGCTTCTTGTACTTGACGAGGGCCAGCTCGGGTTCGATGCCCGTGGTGTCGCAGTCCATCATGAAGCCGATGGTCCCCGTCGGGGCGATGACCGTCACCTGGGCGTTGCGAAAACCGGTCTTGCGGCCAAGCTCGAAGGCGTCCCGCCAGGAGCTCCGCGCCGCTTCGAGGATCTCGGCGGGCGCCAGCCGGCCGTTGATGGCGTTGACCGCCTCGCTGTGCATCCAGATGACTTCCAGGAACGACTCCTCATTGGGGGCGTACTGCGGGAACGGACCCGTCGCCTCGGCGATGCGCGCGCTCGTCAGATAGGCCTGTCCGCACATGAGCGCGGTGATCGAGGCCGCCAGCGCCCGGCCCTCGTCGCTGTCATAGGCCAAGCCCATGGCCATCAGCAGCGCCCCGAGATTGGCGTAGCCCAGGCCGAGCGGCCGGAAGTCGCGCGAGTTCCTGGCGATCCTCTCGGTGGGGTAGCTCGCGTTGTCGACGATGATCTCCTGCGCCAGGATCATCGTATCGACGGCGTGCCGGAAGGCTTCGACGTCGAAGGCGCCGTCCGGCCCCAGGAACTTCATCAGGTTGAGCGAGGCCAGGTTGCAGGCCGAATCGTCCAGGAACATGTACTCGGAGCAGGGGTTGGAAGCGTTGATCCGGCCGCTGGCCTTCGAGGTATGCCAGCGATTGATCGTCGTGTCGAACTGCATGCCCGGGTCGCCGCACTGATGGGCCGCCTCGGCGATCTGCCGCAACAGGTCGCGCGCCTTGTAGCGCTTCACCGGTTGACCGGAAAGAACCGAGCGCGTCCACCAGTCACCGTTTTCGATGGAGGCGCGCATGAACTCGTCGGTCACCCGCACGGAGTTATTGGCGTTCTGGAAGAAGATCGAGCTATAGGCCTCGCCGTCGAGGCTCGCATCGTAGCCGGCGTCGATCAAGGTGTGCGCCTTTTTCTCCTCCTTGGCCTTGCACCAGATGAAGGCTTCGATGTCGGGGTGGTCGGCGTTGAGGATAACCATCTTCGCCGCACGGCGCGTCTTGCCGCCGCTCTTGATGACGCCGGCAAAGGCGTCGAGGCCTTTCATGAAACTCAACGGGCCGGAGGCGCGGCCGCCCCCGGAGAGACTCGCGTTCTCTTCCCGCAGGGTGGAGAGGTTCGTGCCGGTGCCGGAGCCCCATTTAAACAGCATCCCCTCGGTCTTGGCCAGCTCGAGAATCGACTCGAGCGAATCCTCGACGGAATTGATGAAGCAGGCCGAGCACTGCGGTCGGGGTGCGGCCTTGCTCACCCGCTGCACCGACTGGGTGGTCTCATCGAAGTACCAGCCGTAGCCGCGCGCTTCGGGGACGCCCACGTTGAACCAGACCGGCGAGTTGAAGCTCGCCTTCTGGTGCAGCATCAGATGCGCCAGCTCGGCCCGGAAGTTCTCGGCATCGTCGCTGGTGCGGAAGTAGTTGCCCTGCTTGCCCCATTCCGTGAGGGTGTCGACGACACGGCGCACCAGTTGGGCGACGCTGCGCTCGCGCTCGGGCGTGCCGACCTTGCCGTGGAAATATTTGCTGGCAACGATGTTGGTGGCCGTCTGCGACCAGTCGGCCGGCACCTCGACGTCGCGCTGCTCGAAGATGAGCTCGCCCTTCTCGTTGGTGATGGAGGCGGTTCGAAGCTCCCAGCGGAGCTCGTCGTAAGGTGTCTTGCCGGCGTCCAGCTTGGCGGTGAAATACCGGGGGAAGACCACGCCTCTCCGTTGAGCAACGGGGAGGGCCTGTTTGAGCGTGCCGATCTTGACAGCGAGGTCCACAGCCAATTGTCCCATCGTTGGAATCCTCTCAGGTTTCTCTGGCCTTGCTTTGTTCCGCCTGGAGCGGAAGATTTAGGGGCCGTTTGCAATAATACCACTACATATAGTGCCCAGTCAAGATTTTTTCTAAATCTTGCGTAGCTGGTTCATTCCCTTGCCTTTACAATCTCCAACTCCCTCCATGCCAGCACGCGCTTGCCCATACGCAGCTCAAACTGCCGCCGCCCGCCGCCCACACTCGCCGGGACCCGATAGCTGATCTCCCACTTCGGCAGCCGTGGGTCGGTGAGAAATCGCTCCTCGGCCTCAAGCGGCTCCCCATCGAGCCGCGCCTCAACCTGATCCGGCTCGGCAACCTCTTCGACGGCGGCCTTGATCAGGCCGCTGGAGATGACGTCCGAGGAAAGCAAGTCGACGCCGTCGGTAATCCTCGCTGCGCGGGGGATGGCCGGCGCCGGGCGCGTCAGCCGGAGCGTCGCCGGAGGCGACAGCGGTCGGTCGAACCAGCGGAGCTCAACCGGCGCAAGGCCGGTCTCGAGCCCCTCGGGAAGCAGGACGTTCACCTGCACGACGCCGTCGGCCGCCGGAGGCCCGATATAGGTCGCGAAACCCTGCCGGCCGGAGACAAGCACACGCAAGGCGTTCAGGTCGGCCTCCTCGGCGAGTTGGCTCACCCAGAGAGAGATCGAGGCGAAACGGCCGCGCACGGGCGCCAGCGGCTCGCTGCTGGACGCATTGGTGATGCGACGGATGGCGGCGGTTGGCGGTTCGAAGCCGGCTAAAGCCTTGCCCCATCCAACGGGGCGTTTCCGCCAGCTCGTCCACAGGTACTGCGTTTCGGGCCCTTCGAGCGCTAGGAGCTGAAAATCGTTCTCCCGCGCGAAGGCCGCCAGCTCCGAAGCTCCGATGCGAACGCCGCACCAAGTGTCGTAGTGGGGCGCGGCCTCCGGCAGACCGTTCACCTGAAAGCGCGCTATGCCACCTACTTTGAGCACCCGCCGCGTCTCCTCGAAGTACCGGAACACGATCTCTCGGGCGGGGATGTGCTGGAAGACAGCGTAGGAGTAGACGAAGTCAAAAAAGCCACTGGGGAAGGCGCTGAGATCCGAGCCGGGCGCCTGATGGGCGAAAGCGTTCACGACCCCGCTCAAGCGGCGGCGCGCCAGGCGGATCATCTCCTCGGAGATGTCGACGCCGTGGATTTCGGCGAAATGACGAGCGAGCGGCAGCATCAGCCTGCCCGGCCCGCAGCCGATCTCGAGCGCCCGGCGCGCCTCGTCGGCCGGCCGCGGCAGGCGCTTCAGCTCCATTTCCAGGCTCCGGACGATCTCCCGGGCCGTGGCCTGAAACTCCTCTTCGTTCTGCCCGCGCCGGCCGAATGCGACCCAGTAATGAGCGTCATCGCGCGCCCGCGCGTTCCAGTCCTCGCGCATCCGCTCGATGAGGCGATCTTCGCTCACGGCGCGTCCTCGCAGCGGTTATTCTCTATGCGGCTTGCTGCCGGCGATACGCCGGGCGCGGCCAGGATGCAACGCTCACTCATCCTATAGCCGGTGATGATGTTGTCGCGAATGAGGTGTTCCCGCGAAGGGTCTGCGCGCCGCCCGGCCCACTCGGCGGCCAGGCGGCCTAGGTAGATGCCCGCCTGGAGCACATCCGGCTCGCCGGCGATGGCCACGCAGCCGAAACGGGTCGCGTTCTCGTTGCAGCCGGCGCGGTTGAGGCGCAAGAAGCGATTCCCCACCACTTGGTGGCCGCGCCCGATCAGGAACAGACCGCCGAACTTGGAGCCGTCGATCAGGTTGTCCCGAATGAGGATCGCCTCCGAACGCATGTCGGGGTTCCAGTTGTTCACCACGATGCCGAAGTGGCCGTGGGGGTAGTCTTCGGCGCGGCCGCGATTGAGGCAGGAGTTGGCCACGACCTCGCCGTGATGAAAGCCGTCCAGATCGATGCACTTGCCGTTGATCTCTTCAAAGTGGTTGGCGGCGTAAACGGTTCGGTCCACCTCGCCCGCCGTGTCGATCGCCACCGGCGTGCCGCCTCCTTCGGCGTCCACGACCTCAACAGGGAATCCGATGAGCCGGCCGCGGTTGCCCACCACGCGCACCCCGGAGGCGTGACCGATCTGGACGGCGTCGCGGCCGATCTCCTCGAACCAGTTGTCTTCGATCCGGCCGTCGCGGTTGCGGGGCGACATGTAAACGGAATGGGTCCAGACGGCGTTGCCGCGTATGCGGCGGAAGGAGCTGGCCCGCACCGAAAACCCGAGTGTCCCCTCCGAAAACAGGACGCCTCCGGTGGTGTTGTTACGGCCGGTCGGGCTCAGAGTGCCAGAATCCTCCACCGTAACCCTCTCCAATGCGACCTCCGCAGATCGCACGACGGCGATGGCGAAGCCGGCGATTTCGCGCAACGTGATGTCGGATAGCGTGACGGCGCGCACGTCTTCCAGCAGGATTCCGTTACCGTTGTAGTAAGAAGCGACAATGGCGTCATCGGGCGGTGTGGGCGCAAGTCGCTCAAAGCCCGCGCGGGTCCCCTGGATGGTCAGGCCGCTCAAGCGAACGCGGCTGACGTGGCGAAGGGAAAGCACGGCGCGGGCGCCGAAGGCGGGAGCGGCTCGGAGGGTGGTGCCTTCCGGGGCGCCGCGGATCTCCAAGTCGTGGGCTCCTGCGGGGATACTAAGCTCGTCGTGGATTTCGAAGGTACCCGGGGGCAACTCTACTATTCCTGTGGTTTTAGAGAGGAGGCGCGCGAGCGGGTCCCCGCGCAATCCCCCTGCCGCTAAACACAGGACAACCACCAGGCGGTCCAGCATCCATCCGCTATTATATCTGGCATGGCCGTCCATCTCCGGCAAGCCGAGCTGCCGCCCCTGACCCCCATCACCGCCTCGGCGCCCGATGGCGCCCTCATCGGCCTCATCGGGGAGGACGCGGGCGGCGCGCGGAGTTTGGTGCGCCTGATAGGGGGGCTCGAGGAGCCGACCTCGGGCGAGGTGGTGGCTTCGCCGCCAAGGCGCTGGCTCGGGCCCGAAGGAACGCTGAATCTGGCCCCGGCGGGCACGCTCGCTCTCGAGCACAGCCTCGCTTTACGTGACGCGGTGGTCCGGGCTCGGGCGCTTACGGGGCTGGAGCGGCTGCGCCGCGCCGGCGCGACGATCTTCCTGCTGACGCACGAGCAGGAGCTGTTGCGCTCGGTCGCCGACGAGATCTGGTGGATCGAAGGCGGCCGGCTTGCGGCGAAAGGCGACCCGGCGGACGTGCTGGAGCGCTACAACCGCCATGTGGCGGCGCGGCTGCGCGACTGGGCCGCGACGATCGCGCAGCCCCTGGCCCCCTCCTTCCGGCGCGGAGACGGCCGCGCCGAGTTAGTCCGATTGGAGACGCTCGACGGCGAAGGCCGCCCCGCCTGGGTCTTCCAGAGCGGCGACGAGATGGCCGTGCGCGTGGCGGTTCGTTTCCGTCAGGAGGTAGCCGATCCGGTGATCGGCATCTTGATCCGCACGCGGATCGGTTTTGAGGTTTACGGGACCAACACCGAGCTTGAGAAGCTGCGCCTCGGGCCGTGTCTTCCGGGCCAGATGCTGACGGTGACGTTCTCCTTCGCCTGCGAGCTTTGCCCGCAGGAGTACACGATCACCGCCGCCTCGCACGATCCGGACGGCGTCTGGCACGACTGGCTTGAGGACGCGATTTCGTTTCTTGTCACCGACACTCGCCCCACGGCCGGCTTGGCGAACCTTCGCGCCCGGGCGAGCCTCGAGCACAAGTAGACGTCGTGCGGCGGCGCTCGGGAGGCCTCCGGAGAGTCGCATCTGCTCGGGCGATCTGGCGCCCAAAAATCAGATAAAGGCCACCGAGCCGTCTTCGCGGAACTCGAAGCCGCGCCGCCATCGGCGGGGTGGAAACTTCTTGATCGCTTCCTCGTTGAGCTCGATGCCGAGCCCCGGCTTGTTCGGCACCGGAATGTAGCCATCCTTGACCATGAGCGGCTCCACCAGCACGTCCTTGCGCGGGGAGACGTCGTCGGGGTGGTACTCGAGGATCTTGAAGTTGGGCGTCGAAGCGGCAAAGTGCACATTCACGGTGGTCGCCACCGGTCCCATGGGGTTGTGCGGCGCCACGACGACGTAGTGGGCCTCGGCCATCGCCGCAATCTTCTTCATCTCCATCAGACCGCCGCAGATGCAGATATCCGGTTGGATGATGTCCAGGCACTGCGCCGCCAGGATTTCGCGGAATTCGAACTTGGTGTAGTTGCATTCGCCGCTGGCGAGCGGGATGTCGACATGCTCGGCGAGCTTGCGCATCGCGTCGGTGTTCTCCGGGCGGATCGGCTCTTCGAGCCACATCGGGTTGTAAGGCTCGATCTCCTTGGCCAGGCGGATGGCGCGGTTGACCTCGAAGAAGCGGGCGTGGATGTCGACGCCGATGTCGACATCCGGACCGAGCGCTTCGCGGACGGCGCGGACCCGCTGCCCGGCGATCCGGGTCACCTGGTTGTAAGGCATGCGGGTGTCGCCGACGGTATGGGGCGCCATCTTGATGGCGGTATAGCCGTACTTTTCCACCAGGCGCTTGGCGTTCTCGGCGACCTCGGAGGGCTCTCGGCCGCCCGCGCTTTGATAGACGCGAATCTTGTCGCGCGCCTTGCCGCCGAGCAGCATGTAGACGGGCAGTCCCGCCGCCTTGCCCGAGATGTCCCACAGGGCATGTTCGATGCCGCTGATGGCGGCGTTGAGGACGGAGCCGCCCGGGAAGCGCGTGAAGTTGTACATCATCGCCCACAGGTACTCGATGTTGCGCGGGTCCTGGCCGACCAGCCACGTCTTGAAATCCTCGATCACCTTTACCGTGGCCTCATCCGGCCCGACCGAGTAAGCCTCGCCGATCCCGTGTATGCCTTGATCGGTCTCGACCTTGACGAAGCACCAGTTCCGGCCGCCCGGTTGGTTCCGGCTGACGGGCGCGGTGCCGACCAGAAAGGTTTTAATGTCGGTGATCTTCATTGCCGGCCGCGTGCCGACCTGGGCCGGCATCGTCATTAGAGGCGCCGCGGCGGCGCCCAGAAACTCTCTGCGACGCATGGGAAGGACCTCCGCTCGAATTCTCAAGACAAGAATACATGGAAGCGGCGGGGCCTCCGGTGGCTTCGCGTGATCGGGCGAGATCAACCCCGCAGCCGGCTCTGCTGCGCCGGGTCCATCCAGCGGGCGACCACCAGGGTGAGATCGTCGGCCGGCGCGCTGCCGCCGACGAACGCTTCGATCGTTTGCGCGACCAGCGCCAGCAGATGCTCGGCGTCGAGGCCGTAGCCGGCCTGGGCGGCCGCCATGAGACGCTCCTCGCCTAACTCCTCGCCGGAGGCGTTGGTGGCCTCGGTGACGCCGTCGCTGTAAATGACGACCGATTGGCCGGGCTGGAGCCGCAGCACTCGTTGTTCATAGGTGACGCCAGCCAGGATGCCGAGCACCGGCCCGCCGCCCTTCAACCATTCGACGCGCCCATCGGGGCTCACCATGAGCGGCGGGTTGTGACCGGCGTTGGTATAGGCACACTCGCCGGTCGCCGGATCGATCTGGCAGAGAAACAAGGTCACAAAGCGGTTGCCCGGACAGACTGCGCCCATGGCCCGATTCAGCAGCGAAGCCATCTGGGCCGGACCGTGGTAATGCTCGGCGAGCATCTGCACGCGCGCCTGTAGATTGACCATCAACAGAGCCGCCGACATGCCTTTGCCGGCGACGTCGGCCACCGCCACGAGCATCCGTCCGTCGGGCCGGCGCAGAAAGTCTTAGTAGTCGCCTCCGACGGTGTGACAGGGAGCATGATGACCGGCAAGCTCGAGACCTCCGGTCGGCGCAAACGGCGCCGGCAAGATCTGGCGCTGGATCTCGCCGGCGCGTTCCAGTTCCGCCTCGAACACCCGTTGCTGCTCCTCCATGGCCGCCAGGTGTTCGCGTTCCATGCGGAGCGCCGCGACGTTGGCGATCACGGTGAGCAGGTTCAAATCCTGCGGCGTGAACTTGCGCCACAGGGGCGGGGAATCGACACAGACGAGTCCCAGCACCCGGTCCTCGGTTTGAAGGGGCACGGCCATCAGCGAACGTACGTCCTGGCGGACGATGCTCTGGCGCAGTCTGAAAGCCTCGTCGAGCATGGCGTCGCCGACAAGCAGCGAGGTGCGCCGCTCGAGCACGCGGTCGCGGACCGCCGTGCTGATGTGGAAAACCTCGCCGCGCGAGGCCCCGACCCTCAGACCGGCGCCTTCGTCCAGCAGGAGCACGCCGCGGGTGGCGTCCACCGCCTCGAGACACAGACTCAGCGTGTCGTCGTAAAGTTGCGTCAGGCCCTTGCGCGCCATCAACCGACGCCCGGCCCGCACGAGCACGCTCACCGGGTCGGACCAGTCCCGGCCCGGTAGATCCGCCTTGACGGTTTGAGCCTCGTCTTTGGGGAGCAGCTCGTCGAGCGATACCGTGTGCAGGGGAAGTTGCTCGCCGAGGGCGGGCGCCTCGAAGATTACCGTGGCGGCGGCCGGGACCGGTTCGGGGTCGTCCCACACCAGCGAAACCCGGCTGGCCAAAATGCAGTCGCCGGCCTTCAGGCGCAGCGCGCCTTCAAAACTCTGACCGTTGAGCAGGGTTCCGTTCTTGCTGTTTAGATCTTTGACAAACCATTGCCCGGCCACCCGCTCGAGGACGAGGTGATGACGCGACAGGCCGGGGTCCTCCGGATAGGAGAGATCGTTGTCGAGCGCGCGTCCGAGCCGAAGCCGGTCGCTGGTCACTTCGTGAATCCTGCGGTCGCCGTCCGGCCCGACGGCAACAAGGCGATGAGGGAAATTTGCTGATTCCACAACTACCCCTACCCGTGGCAGCCTCATTATCCCACGTTGCGACTGCTTTCTCGCGATCGGTGAGTACGGCTGCGCTATCATACTCGCAAATGGCGGTTGTCACCGTTTCGGGCGAGCCCGGTTGCCGCATCGAGGAGACGGCTCGCCTGGCCGCCCGGCGCTTGGGCTTTGAGCTGTTCACGGAACGCGCCCTGCGGCGGCTCATCGAAGAGGAGTTCGGGCCGGAACGGCTGTTGCCCGACCGGGCGTTTCCACACCTGTTGAGCTCGGTGCTGGCGCGTCTGGCCCGCGAGCATCATCTGGTGGCCTCGATTCCCGGCGCCGAGTTCCTGCTGCGGGATTACGAGGCGGTGCTGCGAGTCTGGATCGGCGCCGCCGAAACGCACCGCGTCGGCACGCTGATGCTCGAGCACCGACTCGAGCGCCCGGAGGCTCTGGAACTGCTGGCCAAGTTGGAGAGGGATCTTAAAGAAGACCGGCGGCGCAAGTTCGGCCGCTCGATGGTTCCGCCGCACCTGTTCGACCTGGCGCTGAATGCCGCAACCATCGAGCCCGAGGCGATGGCCGAGCTCATTTCGACGGCGGCCGAATACCGGGGTCTGGCCCAGCGGGGTCTGCTCGCGGCGCCGGTCGAGGCTCACCTCCAGTTCCAGGTCCGGCTTCAACTTGCCCGCTACCGGATCACTCCGCCGGGCAACGTCCGGCTGCCGGCGAAGCCGTTCGTGCATCCGAGCGAAGAGATCTTCGCCAACCTGCTCGACTTTTACCGCATCGCCTGGGAATACGAACCGCGGAGCTTCCCGCTCGAATGGGATGACGACGGCCGGGTGACGGAGGCGTTCACGCCGGACTTCTATTTGCCCGAGTTCGACCTCTACGTGGAGTTGACTACGCTGAAGCAGTCTTTGGTCACCAAGAAGAATCGGAAGATCCGCCGCCTGCGCGAGCTCTATCCGGGCATCAACATTCAGGTCTTCTATGAAAAAGATTTCCAGAACCTAATCTTCAAGTACGGCCTGGCGGAGCGGCCCGTTGCCGTATGAGCCTCGCCCAACCGCCGGACATCGAACGGATCCTGTTCACCGAGGAGGAGATCGAACAGCGGGTCGCCGCCGTGGCGGCGGAGATCTCCGAGCGCTACCGGGGCCGCCAGCTCAAGCTCGTCGCCGTCTTGAAAGGCTCGGTCTTCTTTCTGGCGGCGCTGGCCCGGCGCATCGAGGTGCCGCTCAAGATCGACTTCCTGGCGATCTCCAGCTTCGCCTCCGGCGGGCGGCCGATGGGCGTGGTGCGCATCGCCAAGGATCTCGATGAACCGATCGAAGGCGAGGACGTGCTGCTGGTGGAGGATATCGTCGACACGGGCCTGACGGCGCGCTATCTGCTTCAGACGCTGGCCGGCCGCGGCCCGAACTCCCTGGCCATCTGCACGCTGCTCGACCGCACCTGCCGGCGCTTGGTGCAGGTCCCGATCGAGTTTCGCTGCTTTGAGATTCCCGATCGGTTCGTCGTCGGCTTCGGCCTGGACTATCGCCAGCTCTACCGGAACCTGCCTTTCATTGCCGTGATGAGGCCGTAGAGAGGCAGGCTCAATCCTCTTCCGCCGCCAGGCGCGAGACGACGGTGAAGTCCTCGAGCGTGGTGATGTCGCCGGTAACCGTGTGCGTGGTCACGATCTCGCGCAGCAGGCGACGCATAATCTTGCCGCTGCGGGTCTTCGGCAGCGCCTCTGTGAAACGGATCTCGGCCGGCCGGGCGAACTTTCCGATCTCGCGGGCCACATAGTCGCGCAACTCGACCGCCAGCTCCTCGTGATTCCAGGCGCCCTGTTTGAGCGTCACGAAGGCGCACACCGCCTGGCCGGTGATTTCATCCGGCCGGCCCACCACCGCGGCCTCAGCCACTGCCGGATGCTTGACCAGCGCCGATTCGATCTCCATGGTCGACAGGCGATGGCCGCTGACGTTCATGACGTCATCGACGCGGCCCAGGATCCAGAAGTAGCCGTCGGCGTCGCGGCGGGCGGCATCGCCGGTAAAGTAAGAGCCCGGCACGCGGCTCCAGTACTGCTCCTCGTAACGCTTGGGATCTCCCCAGATGGTCCGCATCATGCTCGGCCACGGACGCCGGATCACCAGGTAGCCCTCCTTGCCGGCCTCGACCGGGCGTCCGGAGAAGTCCACCACCTCCGGCACGACGCCCGGCAGGGGAAAGGTCGCCGAGCCGGGTTTGAGGGGCGTCGCCCCGGGTAGGGGAGCAATCAGGATCGAACCGGTCTCGGTTTGCCACCAGGTATCGACGATCGGGCAGCGCTCCTTGCCGATGACGCGGTAGTACCATTCCCAGGCGGCCGGGTTGATCGGCTCGCCCACCGAGCCGAGCAGCCGCAGGCTGGAGAGGTCATGCCTGTTCGGCCATTCCTCTCCCTGGCGGATCAGCGCGCGGATGGCGGTCGGCGAGGTGTAGAGAATGTTCACCTTGTATTTCGAGACGATGCGCCACCAGCGATCCCAGGCGGGTGTGTCGGGCGCCCCTTCATAGAGCACGCTCGTCGCCCCGGCCGACAGCGGCCCGTAGACGATGTAGCTGTGCCCGGTCACCCACCCGATATCGGCGGCGCACCAGTAGACGTCGTCGTCTTTGAGGTCGAACACCCACTTCATGGTCATGGTGGCACCGAGCAGATAGCCGCCGGTGGTGTGAAGGATGCCCTTGGGCTTGCCGGTGGTTCCCGAGGTGTAAAGGGCAAACAGCGGGTGCTCGGCGTCCAGCGGGACAGCCGGGCAGTCGGCGCTTGCGCCCTCTTCGAGCTCGTGCCACCAATAGTCACGGCCCGGCTGCATGTCCACCGCGGAACCCGTCCGGCGGCAGACGATCACCTCGCGGACGCCAGGGCAGTCCTTGAGCGCCTCGTCGGCGGCGTCCTTCAGGCGCACCTCGCGGGCGCGGCGCCAGCCGCCGTCGGCGGTGATCACCAGTCTGGCGTCCAGGTCTTGGATACGCGTCTTCAACGCCTCGGCAGAAAAGCCCGCGAAGACGACGCTGTGCATGATCCCGAGGCGCGCGCAGGCCAGCATGGCCACGGGCAGCTCGGGGATCATCGGCATGTAGATGATGGCGCGGTCTTCGCTGGTGAACCCTCGAGCTTTCAGAACATTGGCGAAGCGCGACACCATGGCGTGCAGCTCGCCGTAGCTGATGCGGCGCTCCTCGCCGGGCTCACCCTCCCAAAGAAAGGCGATCTTGTCTTTGCGGTGCGTCGCCAGGTGCCGGTCCAGGCAGTTGTAGGAGGCGTTGATCTTGCCTCCGACGAACCATTTCACAAATGGGGGATGCCATTCGAAGACGTGCGACCATTTCTCGAACCAGGCCAGCTCTTTTTCAGCCAGCTCGGCCCAGAACTCCTCCGGGGTCTCGATCGAGCGGCGATAAAGCGCCTGGTAGGCCTCCATCCCCGAGACGTTCGCCCCGGCGACAAAGTCGGCATGCGGCGGATAGATGCGGTCTTCAAGCAAGGCGGGCTGTCCTCCTGAGTTGATAACAGCACGATTCTAACAAACAGCGGAACGGCTGATATGATGGGTTTGTTTTTTGGAGCGTGTTATGAAACCGATCCCGACGAGCGAGCAACGAAATCTGGTGGAGCGTCTGATGAAGGCCTGCGGAGGCGCCTACCCGCCCGAAGTCCGACGCCGATACTTCATCTCCGGACCGCAATGGGCTGCCGCCTACGAGGGACAAGCGCTGTTTCACGCCCCGACGCGGGCGGCGGTGAGTTTCGAGGAGGTCATCCGGCGCTACGGCGAGATCGGAATCGGCTGGTGGAGTACGCACGATACGGACGTAATCCCAACTCAGGCGCTTGGAACCGACGAGCAGTGGGAGATCCTTGAGCGCATCAAGAAGGCGCTCGCGGAGGCCGGCATGCAGTGCTCGATGGTGACGACGGAGACGTTTTTCCATCGGGTCTGGGCGGCGGGACCGGCGGCCGAATCGCCTCAAGTCCGCGAGTACGCGGCCTGGCGGCTCAAGAACACGGTCAAGATCGGGCACGAGCTCGGCGCTTCCTACGCGGTCTACTGGCCGGGTTCGCTCGGATACCTGACGCAAGGGGCGGTCCTGGAGACCCAAACCCTGCGCTGGTACGCGGAAGCGCTCAACGCGGCCTGTCGGGCCGATATCGAGATCGCCGCCCAGCGCGGCCGTCCAACCTTGAAGCATTGCCTGGAGGCGAAGCCCTTCGAGCCGCAAGCCGAGATCCTGCTGCCGACGAGCGACGCGATGCTGGCCTTCATCGACTCGGGGCTGCTCGAGCACCCCGAGATGGTGGGGCTCAACCCCGAGTACCTGCACGAGCTCATGTGGGGAGCCGCGCCCCGGGCCGCGCTGGCGCGCGTGCTGCTGCGCGGAAAGCTGTGGCACTTCGATATCAACGACGGCTACCGGCTCAAGCACGACGTCGACATCGGCGTGGGCCTGGTCAATCCTCTGGACTGGCTTAACGTGCTCGTGCTGCTGCGCAGCCACGGCTACAACGGGCCGTTCAACCTGGACTACAAGCCGCCGCGCACCACCAGCAATTGGGGTGTTTTTGCGGTCAGTTTCCCGACCGCGGTGGACCGCTTCATCACCCTTTGGGAGATGGCCGGCGACGTGCTCTCGGATCCTGTCATCCAGGAGGCCACCGAGGCGCTGAAGGCGGGCGGAGAGCCGGCCGGAGCACCCGACGCCGAAACGATCGCCGAGGCCGAAAAGGAGTTGCTGACCTTGCACGAGCTGATCGCGCACCGCATGGTGCAGATCCTCTGGGGCCAGCACCGGGGCCGCCATTACGTACTCTAGTGTTCTGTAACAAAAATATCTTGACAATGAGTCGGTTCTGTGACATACTAACTGCAGGTATGTGGAGACCGGCCGAACCCATTGCCCTGACCCCGAGCCGGCGTCGCCAGCTGGAGCAGATCGCCCGCCATCCGCGCACCACACAGAAGGTGGCGCTGCGCGTGGCCATCATCCTCGGCGCCGCCGAGGGACTCTCCAACCGGGAACTGGCCCGCCGCCTGGGCACCACGCGCCCCACCGTGCTGCTGTGGCGGGAACGCTTTAGGGAGACTGGGGTGGAGGGCCTGCTGCGGGACGCCTCCCGACCGGGCCGGCACAAGCAGCTGCGCCAGGCCACAGTGGCCAAGATCGTACGGCTGACCTTGGAGGAGCGGCCCCGGGATGCCACCCACTGGAGCACGCGCACGCTGGCTGCCCGCTGTGGGGTCAGCCACATGACCGTGCGCCGCGTCTGGAAGGCCTACGGCTTGGAGCCCCACCGGGTGGAACGCTTCAAGCTCCCCACCGACCCCGAGTTCGTGGCCCGGGTGCGCGACATCGTGGGCTTGTATGTGAACCCGCCGGATCAGGCTTTGGTGCTGGCGGTGGACGAAAAGAGCCAGATCCAGGCCCGGGAGCGCACCCAGCCCATCCTGCCCTTGCGGCCCGGCATCCCCGAGCGGCAGACCCATGACTACAGGCGTCATGGCACGACCACGCTGTTTGCTGCTCTCAATGTGCTGACGGGCAAGGTGATCCCCACCTGCCTGCCTCGACACCGCCACACCGAGTTTCTGGCCTTTTTGGAGAAGATCGAACGGCAGACTCCCAAGGGTTTGGCCGT
>Ga0308391_1000434_pt1 | contig 18480 bp, 12 predicted proteins | sample Hotspr20Samplet1_FD_202363 | JGI IMG/M metagenome (GOLD analysis project Ga0308391, IMG submission 202363) | Hot spring phototrophic mat microbial communities from Octopus Spring, Yellowstone National Park, Wyoming, United States - 20050623_t1 ... | reverse complement strand
GAGAAATCTTCCTCGCCGAAGCCTCGGGCGACAGCCGCTTGATACATCTGGGCCGTCACCGCGGTGATCGGAACCGGCACATGGCACTCTTCGGCCAGCTCGAGGGCGTGTCGCAAGTCCTTTTGCATCCACTTCACGGAAAAGTGGGTGGAGAAGTCCCGGCGCAGTACGTACGGCGCTTTGAATGCGATGAGTCCGGAGCGCGCAGCGGTGTTGTTGAGCACCTCGAGCATCAGCTCCGGGTCGATGCCCGCCTTGGTCGCCAGGACCATCCCCTCGGAGAAAGCTTCCAGGATGTTGGACTGGATCAAGTTCTGGACCAGCTTGACCCGCAGCCCCATGCCCGGGCCGCCGCAATAGTAGAGCTGCGAGCCCATGGGCTCGAAGAAGGTGCGGACCCGTTCGAAGGCCTCCCTCTCGCCGCCGATCATGAACGTCAACTTTCCGCTCTCGGCCCCAAGCTTCGAGCCGGTGCACGGGGCGTCCAGGAGAAATGCGCCCGCCTGGCGGAGCCGTTCGCCCAGTTGGAGGCTTTTGGCGACGGAGATCGTGCTGATGTCGGCCACCACAGCGCTCGGACTTACGCCCTCGATCAAGCCGTCCGGGCCGACGATGACCTTCTCGGACATCGACGTATCGCCGACGCAAACGAAGATGCACTCGGCCTGCTGCGCGACCTCGCGAGGAGTCGAGCAGGCGTAAGCACCCTCCTCTTGCGCCAGCCGGACCGCCTTTTGGGCGGTGTGCGACCAGACCCAGAGTTCGTGACCGGCCCGACGAAGGTTGCGAGCCATCGGGTAGCCCATGATGCCCAAGCCGAGGTAGCCGAGTTTCGCCATGGTTGGGGTCGGAAATCGCCCATTGTACGACGCCACGCCGGTGTGCGACAATTGCCTGGCGTGAAACCATCGGTTCTTGTCACCAAGCGGGTCTATCCGGAAGCGGTCGAGCTGTTAAACACGCGCTGCGAAGTCGACTATGAACCCACAGACGACGGACTCACCGCCGAGCAGTTGATCGAACGCCTCCGAGGCAAGCAGGCGGTGATGAGCCAGCTCACGGACAAGTTCACCCGCGATGTGATCGCGCAGCTCGAGGGTTTGAAAATCATCGCCAACGTCGCCGTGGGCTACGACAACATCGATGTGGCCGCGGCGACCCACGCCGGGATTCTCGTGTCGAATACGCCGGACGTGTTGACCGATTCCACGGCGGATCTGGCCTTCGCGCTTTTGCTCGCCACGGCCCGGCGCATCGTCGAGGGTCATGCCTTTGTTCACTCCGGGCAGTGGAGGAAGTGGGCGGTCGACCTGATGGTGGGCCTGGACGTACACCACAAAACGCTCGGGATCATCGGCTTCGGCCGGATCGGCCGGGCCGTTGGGCGCCGGGCCCGGGGTTTTTCCATGCGCCTGCTCTACCACGACGCCGTGCGCGCCCCGGAGGAGGTGGAGCGGGAGTTGGGGGCTGAGGCGGTAGATCTGGAAACGCTGCTCGGCGAGTCGGATTTCGTTAGCCTGCATGTGCCGCTTTCGGCCTCGACTCACCACCTCATCGGCGCCCGCCAGCTCCGGCGCATGAAGCCCACGGCCATCCTGGTGAATACCTCACGCGGCCCCGTGGTCGACGAGGCGGCGCTTGTAGAGGCGCTGCGCCAAGGGGTGATCGCGGGCGCCGGGCTGGATGTCTTCGAGCGGGAACCGGAGGTCCACCCCGGTCTGCTCAACCAGCCGCGGGCGGTGCTCGCGCCGCACATCGGCAGCGCCACGGTGGAGACGCGCCGCAGGATGTGCCTCATGGCCGCCGAAAACATCCTGGCGGCACTCGAAGGGCAGCGCCCGCCGAACCTGGTCAACGTCGAGCTCTGGGAAGGCGCGGCGTGCCGGTAAGGGGGGCGGAAGCAGGAGGAGCTGAGATCCCCCGCCTTCCCTCCCGACCAACCTACTGGGATGCCAAAGGTGCTCTTCATTTTCGGCACGCGCCCGGAGGCGATCAAGCTCTGCCCGCTCGTTCACCGGATGGTGAGCGAGCCGGCGCTTGCGGTCCGGGTCTGCGTCACCGCTCAGCACCGAGGGATGCTCGATCAGGTGCTCGCCGCCTTTCGCATACGGCCGGACCATGACCTGGATCTGATGGGGCCGGACCAGACGTTGCTCGCATCCACGGCGAAGATCCTGGCGGCTCTCGAGCCGGTTCTCCTCCAAGAGGCGCCGGATCTGGTGGTGGTGCAGGGCGACACCACCACGACGCTGTGCGGGGCGCTGGCTGCCTATTACCATCGCATTCCGGTGGCCCACGTCGAAGCCGGCCTGCGCACCGGTGACCTCTACCAGCCGTTTCCCGAAGAGGCCAACCGAGTCCTGGCGACGCGGCTGGCGACACTGCACTTTGCCGCCACGCCATGGGCCGCCCGGAACCTGCTGGCCGAGGGGGTGGACCCGGGTCGAATCTGGGTGACGGGCAACACGGTCATCGACGCGCTGCTGCATGTGGCGCGAGAGCTCGAGGCGGGAAGGCTTGTGGGCGGCGACTGGTCCGGGCTCGATCCCGCCCGGAAACTGGTCGTGGTGACCGCCCATCGCCGCGAGAGCTTTGGCGAGGGGATCGAGAGCATCTGCCGAGCGCTGGCCCGCCTCGCTCTGCGCGAGGACGTTCAGGTGGTTTATCCCGTCCATTTAAATCCCAATGTCCGCGAGCCGGTGGAGCGAATGCTGGCCGGTCGTCGAAACATTCTGCTCACCCCGCCGCTCGATTACGTCTCGTTTGTCGATCTGATGCGCCGGGCATATCTGCTGATCACCGACTCCGGGGGGATCCAGGAGGAAGGCCCCTCGCTCGGCAAGCCGATTCTGGTCACACGGGAGAAGACGGAACGCCCGGAGGCGGTCGAAGCAGGCACGGTCGCACTGGTGGGCACCGAAGAGGAGAACATCGTGCGGGCGGCCGAGGCGCTGCTCGATGACCCGCGCCGGCGAGCGGAGATGGCGCGCGTTCACAATCCTTACGGCGACGGCCGCGCAAGCGAGCGGATTACCAGCGTAATTCGTTCATTTTTCACCGGTAATATCTCTGGCTTGAATGCCATCCACCTCGCCGTTTAGCGCTCGGTTCGGGGAAAAATTTCGGTAGCGCAAGTATAATGAAGCCGGAAAAGAGGCGCATCGGAGGCGGGCGTTCGAGCCCCTTTTCCCCGCACGAGAGGCGCCCTTGGTCCCGGCGCCGGGCCTCGGTCCGGCGCCGATTTTCCATCCCGAAAGGAGCGCTGCCGATGATGGAAGTATCACCAAGCGGAGCCGGCCGCAGGAGCACCCCGGAGGCTGCGGTCGATCTGGCGGGCGCGCTGGCGGCGAAGCTGGTGGGCCAGCCGGCGGCCATCGAGGCCATCGTGCCCTACGTGCGCATGTACCAAGCCAATCTGGCGCCCGCGGGCAGGCCGGTCGGCGTGTTTCTGTTGCTCGGGCCGACCGGCACCGGCAAGACGCGAACCGTGGAATGCTTGGCCGAGGTGCTGCACGGCAGCGAAAAGAAGCTGGTCAAGATCGACTGCGGGGAGTTCCAAATGGAGCACGAGGTGGCGCGGCTGATCGGCGCGCCGCCGGGTTATCTGGGACACCGGGAGACCCAGCCGATGATCACGCAGCAGAGGCTCAACGCCGCCACCAGCGAGCGCTGCGGGCTTTCGCTGGTGCTGTTTGACGAGATCGAGAAGGCGGCCTCCTCGCTCGGGCGCCTTCTGCTCGGCGTGCTGGACAAGGCCCTCCTGCATCTTGGCGACAACACCGTGGTGAACTTCGAAAACAGTCTGATCTTTCTTACCAGCAACCTCGGTGCGCGGGAGATGATGCGGGAACTTCGCCCGGAGTTCGGCTTCTGCGGCCCCCGGGAGTCGCCGAACAGACTGGCGCGCAAGCTCGAGCGTATCGGCATGACGGCGGTGCGCAAGCGTTTCTCGCCGGAATTCGTCAACCGAATCGATGCGGTGATCACCTACCAGCCGCTTGACGGCGCGGCGCTGGCCTCCATTCTCGATCAGCAACTCGAGGAGTTTCAAAACCACGTCTACCAGCGCCTGGGCAGCGACGCCTTCGACATCGACGTGTCGGCCGAAAGCCGCCGGTATCTGCTCCGCGAGGGGACGAGCGCCGAATACGGCGCCCGCGAGCTGAAGCGAACGTTACACCGCGAGGTCATTCAGCCGATGGCGGCGATGGTGGCGGCGGGCATGATACAGCCGGGCAGTACGGTACGGGTGAGCTACCGCGAGTCCTCCGACAGTCTCGAGATCGCAACGGCAAGCGGCCCCGTCGGTCCCGGGCGAGAGACGGCTCTGCCGCTCGTGCCCGCTCTCGGCCGCCGCGGCCGCCGCTCAGACCGGCGCGAGGAGTCGCAAGCGTGGCGCCTTTCGGCCTGAGCGTATCATTGAGGTGTTTCGGATCCCATTTCGATCGTGCACAAAAATCTGGCGGCGCTTGCGGCGGCGGTTTGGCCGGCGGGGACGCCCCTGAAGCTCGACGAACCGGCGTCGGAACTGGAGCGGCTCGATCGGGCGGAACGCTCGCTCGCCTCCCCCATTGCCGAAGACCGGACGCACGAGCGCCAGCGCCGTGCCGTCCCCGCTGCGCAAGGCCACAATGCTGCCCGGTCTTGGCTGGACGCTCCAGCCGGTCGGATGCTGGATTCGGAACCCGGCCGGAACTTCGTAGGTCACCCAGTTGCTCGGTGCGGCTGGTGCAGCCCGGCGGGACCCTTGCGGGTCAGCGCCGATTCGCGGGCCGAGAAACAGGGCCGCCAGCACGGCCGCGAAGGCCGATACGGCGAGGAACAACCGCTTCACCGCTCTCTTCCTCCCGTCTCCCGGGAGGCGAGCGGCGGCGTCAGCGGCCGGCGCCGATGGGCGTCGCCAGCCCGCCTCCTTTACCCTGATACGCGCAATTCCCCGCCAGTTCGGCGCAAGAATTTTCGAAAGCCGGTGCTCACACGCCCCAGCAGTAGTCCTCGACCGCCTTCTCGAGCGCCTCGTCGGTTTCGAGCAGGCGCATCAGCTCGAGCCGGATCGCATCCGTAAGGGCGAACCAGCTCGCCTCGATGACGTTGTCGGAAACGCCGACGGTGGTCCAGCTCCGCTTGTTGTCAGTCCACTCTACCAGGACACGCACCTTGGCCGCGGTGCCCTTCCTGCTGTCCAGCACGCGGACCTTGTAGTCCACCAGCCGTACGTTCCGGATGCTCGGGTAAAGGGTGGACAGGCACTGCCGCAAGCACAGGTCGAGGGCGTGTACCGGGCCATGGCCGGTGGCCGTGGCCGAGTGCACGCCGTCCTGCGCCTTGAGCGTCACCGTGGCCGTGGAGACCGAGCCGCGCTGGGGCGTCATCCGCGTGCTGACTTCGAAGCTCACCAGCTCGAAGGGATGGAGGTTAGGGTGGAGGGCTTCGCGCACCAGCAATTCGAAGGTACCCTCAGCGGCCTCCAGCTCGTAACCTTCGTACTCCATGCGCTTGATGCGCTCCAGCAGCTCGCGCCGCGCCTCTTCGGTGAGCCGCTCAGCCAGGCCGTGTTCTCGCAGCTTGTACAGGATGTTGCCGCGGCCGGCCAGATCGGAGATCAGAACGCGCTGACGGTTGCCCACAACTTCGGGCCGAATGTGTTCATAGGTGTTGGCGTCTCGCAGCACGGCGCTGACGTGGACGCCGCCTTTATGAGCGAAGGCGCTCGCGCCGACGTAGGGCTGATCGTTGCGCAGCGGCAGATTGGCCATTTCGGCGACAAAGCGCGCCACCGAGGTGAGGTGGGCCAGTTTCTCCTTGCCGATGGTGGTGTGGCCGAGCTTGAGCTCGAGATTGGCGATGATCGAGATCAGGTTAGCGTTGCCGCAGCGCTCCCCATAGCCGTTGATGCAGCCCTGGACGTGCGTGGCGCCCTGCTCGACGGCGGCGATGGCGTTCGCCACCGCGACGTCGGAGTCGTTGTGAGTGTGGATGCCGATCACCCCGTCGAAGCGGCGACGAACTTCGGCGGTGATTTCGGCCACCTGGCTGGGCAGCGTTCCGCCGTTGGTGTCGCACAGGCAAAGCACGTCGGCGCCGGCCCGCTTGGCGGCCTCGAGCGTCCGCAAGGCGAAGGCAGGGTTGGACTTGTAGCCGTCGAAGAAGTGCTCGGCGTCATAGACGACCTCTTTGCCGTGCTCCTTGAGGAATCGGACCGTGTCCGCGATGAGCCGCAGGTTTTCCTCCTCGCTGATGCGCAGGGCGCGTTCGGTGTGCAGGTCCCAGCTTTTGCCGAAAATTGAGACAGCGGGGGTGCCGGCCTCCACCAGCGCGAGCACGCTCGGATCCCGCTCGACGGGATACTTGGCCAGGCGGGTGGCGCCAAAGGCCGTGATCTTGGCGTGCTTCCACTTCAGGGTGCGGGCGCGGGCGAAGAACTCCTTGTCCTTCGGGTTCGAGCCGGGCCAGCCCCCTTCGATGTAGTCGATGCCGAGATCGTCGAGCTTCTGGGCGATGACGAGCTTGTCCTCCACCGTCAGGTTGACGGTTTCACCCTGCGTGCCGTCGCGCAGTGTGGTGTCGAACGTATAGATTCGCATCGGTCTCGTTTCGGAGGGCGCCCGCCGGGGCTACTGTCCGGGAACGCCGACCTCCTTTTTTCTTTTCAGGAACGTCATCATCTGGCGCAACTCGCGGCCGACCTGCTCGATGAGCAGCTCGCGGCCGGCCTCCCGCATGGTGAGGAAGTTCTTGCGGCCGCTCCGGTTCTCCTCGATCCACTCGCGGGCGAAGGCGCCGGACTGGATCTCGGCGAGCATCTTTTTCATCTCCTGGCGGACCCCATCGTTGATGATGCGCGGCCCGCGGGTGTAATCGCCGTACTCGGCCGTGTCGGAGACCGAGAAGCGCATGTAGGACAGGCCGCCCTCATAGATGAGATCGACAATCAGCTTCAATTCGTGCAGGCACTCAAAATAGGCGATCTCCGGCGCGTAGCCGGCCTCAACCAGCGTCTCAAAGCCCGCCTGGATTAGCGCGGAGCAGCCGCCGCAAAGGACCGCCTGCTCGCCGAACAGGTCCGATTCGGTCTCCTCTTTGAAGGTAGTCTCGATCACACCCGCCTTCAGGCATCCAAGCGCCAGCGCGTAGGCGAGCGCCCTGCGCAGCGCCTGGCCGGAGGCATCCTGGTGGATGGCGACGAGCGCCGGAACGCCGACGTCCTCCAGAAACAGCTCCCGCACGCGATGGCCGGGCGCCTTGGGGGCGACCATCGAGACGTCCACATCTCCTGGGGGAACGATCTGCCCGAAATGGATGTTGAAGCCGTGGGCGAACATGAGCGTTTTGCCTGGCCCCATGTGGGGCGCAATGTCGCGGGCGTAGACCTCCGGCTGCACGTGATCGGGCAGCAGGATCATGACGATGTCACCCCGCTCGGCGGCCTCCGGGACCGCGAGCACCGGCAAGCCGGACGCCTCGGCTCGCTTCCAGCTCTCGCTTCCGGGACGGGCGGCGACAACGACCCTGACGCCGGAATCGCGCAGGTTCAGCGCATGGGCATGTCCCTGGCTGCCGTAGCCGACGATGGCCACTTCGAGGCCGCTCAACGCGGTGGGGTCTCCGTCCTGTTCGTAGTAGCGTTTGGACATTCAGGCTCCTTTTCTTATGGGATCTTCGAGGACGGCATCGGCTTTGGGGACCGGTGGCGACAGCCGCAGCTTGCGCGGCTCCAGACTCACGGCCACCATGCCGGAACGCGTGACGTCGATGTCGCCGTAGGCGCGCATGATATCGATGAACTCGTCCAGCTTTTCCGGGTCGCCGGTCAGCTCGAGCGCGAAACCGTCGACGGAGGAGTCCACCACGCGCGCGCCGAAGATCTCGGCCTCCTTGAGGATCGCCGTGCGGGACTCCATCGGTGCGCGGACGCGCATGAGGAGCATCTCGCGGGCCACAGCCGGCTGCTCGGTGAGGTCGATCGCTTGGAGTACATTGACGAGCTTGTTCATCTGTTTGATCACCTGCTGGCGCAGTTGCGGGTCCACATCGACGACGATCGTCATCCGTGACAGGGCCGGATCGAGCGTGCGAGCGACGGTCAGGCTGTCGATGTTGTAGCCTCGAGCGCTCAATACGCCGGTGATGCGCATCAGCGCGCCGGGTTTGTTCTCCACCAGCAATGAAATCGTCTGTAGCATATTCCCCTGCGGCCTCCTCTACTTGGGGACGCTGACGGGTTGTGGCGGCCGAAGGATCATCTCGTGAATGGCGCCCCCGGCGGGAACCATCGGATAGACATTCTCCTCCGGGGAGACCTTGATGTCGAGCAGGAACGGGCCGGGTTCACTGACCGCCTGCTCGAGCGCCGGCCGCAGATCGGCGGGCGAATCGACCGTCCGGCCCGGGAAGCCGTAGGCGGCGGCGAGGCTTTCGGCCTTTGGAAAGCAGTCCATCGTCACCGCGCACAGGCGGTTGTTGTAGAAAAGCTGCTGCCACTGCCGGACCATGCCGAGATAGCCGTTATTGACGACGACGATCTTGACCGGCAGGCCGTGCGAGGCGATCGTGGCCAGTTCGGGAATGGACATCTGGAATCCCCCGTCGCCGATGACGGCGAAGACCAGCTTGTCCGGACAGGCGAACTGGGCGCCGATGGCCGCGGGCAGGCCGAATCCCATCGCGCCGAGCCCGCCCGAGTTGATCCACAGGCGCGGCCGGTTGAATCGAATAAACTGCGCCGCCCACATCTGGTGCTGGCCGACGTCGGCGCAGACGATCGCCTCGCCGCCCGAGATGCGGTCGATCTCCACCATCACATGCTGGGGCTTAATCTCGGTGGAGGAGATCTCCGGCGTCAAGGGGTGCTCCATCTGCCAGGCGCGAATCTGCCGCCACCAGGCGCGTCGGGCCTCGGCCTTCCACGAGGCGGCCTCGGGCGCCAGGTCCTCGAGGGCCTTGATCAGCCGCTGGAGTACCCGCTTGGCGTCGCCGACGATGGGCAGGTCGGCAGTGCGGTTCTTGCTGATCTCGGAGGGGTCGATGTCGACGTGGATCACTTTGGCGTGCGGGGCGAAGGCGGCCAGCCGCCCGGTGACCCGATCGTCGAAGCGGACGCCCAGCGCAATCAGCAGGTCGGATTTGGTCATGCCCATGTTGGCGGCGTAGCTGCCGTGCATACCGGGCATGCTGATGAAATTGGGGTGCGAGGAGGGGAGCCCGCCCAGGCCCATCAGCGTGCACACGGCCGGGGCGTCCACCAGTTCGACGAGCCGCCGGAGCTCCTCGTGAGCGCCGGAAGCGATGATGCCGCCGCCCGCATAGACGAAGGGCCGCTCAGCTTCCCAGATCATCTGGGCCGCCCGTCGGATCTGACCGGCGTGGCCGTCGGTGTAGACTTTGTAGCCGGGCAGGTGAATGGCCGAAACCGGGCTGTAGTGCGCCTGCGCTTGAAGCACGTCTTTCGGAATGTCGATCAATACCGGGCCGCGCCGGCCTGTCGAGGCAAGATAGAACGCCTCGTGAACGATCCTCGGCAGATCGGCGATGTTCTTCACCAAATAGTTGTGTTTCGTGCAGGCGCGGGTGATGCCGAAGGTATCGGCCTCCTGGAAGGCGTCGGAGCCGATCAGCTTGGTGGACACCTGGCCGGTGATGGCGACAATGGGTGTCGAATCCATCAACGCGTTGACCAGGCCGGTGACCAGGTTGGTGGCGCCGGGCCCGGAGGTGGCCAGGCAGACGCCGACCTTGCCGGTCGCCATGGCGTAGCCGGAGGCGGCAAAGGCGGCGTTCTCCTCATGGCGCACGAGCACGTGCCGCAGCGGGTGCTCGTACATTTCGTCGTAAAGCGGAAGCACCACCCCGCCCGGGTAGCCGAATACGCACTCGACCCCTTCGCGTATCAGGCACTCCAAGAGCATCCGGGAACCGCTCATCAGGTTCGGCATGTTCCAAATCACCTCGTCTTATGAAATCCTCTTGCCGGGCGGCCGCCGTCGAAGCGATCGCCGGAAAACCAAAAAGGCCACCGCAGGCGCCGTTTCGCCCCGCCGGTGGCCTTTCCGTGTATCCCGGTCGGCCGATCAGGCGGGGCCGCCTACGATGACCTCAATAATAATGAGGATTACAACAACGGCGGAGAGGATGGAGAGACGTGCTGCGGCCCGCAGGCTCACACCGTTCAGCCTGGAGCCCCAACTCTCCATACGGCACAGTATACCCCATGCCGGCGGGCAATGCAACGGTTTGGGCGAAGTTTCACTGATTTTCTTAGAGTCTCCTCGAAAGTGGTCCGAAACTCCGGTGTGGGCCATTGTCGGAATGGGAGACCACGGGCGCGGCAGCGCTCGGCCTCGTCCGTGCTCTCATCGGAACGGTTGATATGATACAATAACCGCACGCCATCAGGGCGAGGAGGTTTCCATGCACCAGTCCATTCGTCGAGGTTCCCGCCCGTTAGCGGGGCTGTTTCTCTGGGTTGCCGCCGGGCTCGTGATGCATCCCGTTGCTGCTTCGGCGCAGGTTCTATACGGCTCCATCATCGGGGCGGTCGTCGACCAGAGCGAGGCGGTCGTCCCCAACGCCACGATCACCATCACCAGCAAAGAGACCGGCCTGAAACGCGAAACGACAACCGACGGCGCAGGCCGCTATGCCTTGGTCAATGTGCTGCCGGGCGCCTATGAGCTGACGGCGAGCGCACCCGGATTCCGCACCGTCACCCGGGAGAATGTCACTGTCACGATCAACGCCGTCACGCGCGTCGACCTGCGGCTCGAGCTGGGTGCGGTTACCGAACAGATCACCGTGGCCGCCGCCGTTACGGCCCTTCAGACCGACAAGTCCGACGTGCGCGCCGAGATCACCAGCCGGGAGATGACATACTTGCCGCTGGCCAATTATCGAAACTTCCAAAGCCTGTTCAACCTCATCCCCGGCGCCACGCCGGCAAACTTCCAAAACAGCGTCGGCTCGACGCCGGCGCGGGCGCTGACGACGAACGTCAACGGGACGGCGCGCAACAACAACAACGCGCGCGTCGACGGGGCCACCAACGTTTACATCTGGCTGCCGCACCACATGGTCTACGTGCCGCCCGTTGAATCGATCGATACGGTCAACATCACGACCGGGTCGTTCGACGCCGAGCAAGGCATGGCGGGAGGCGCCGCCATCACCGTGGCCACCAAGAGCGGCACGAACGAGTTTCACGGCTCGTTTTTCCATTACCACGACAATCACCGGTTGCGGACGCGCAACTTCTTCCTGCCGCCGGACCGCGGCAAGGCCAAGTCGATCTTCAACATCTTCGGCGGCACGCTGGGCGGGCCGATCGTCAAGGACAGGCTGTTCTTCTTTGGGAGCTTCGAGGGGACGCTCGAGCGGGCCGGCATCACGCGCCCGAGCGACGCCGTCCCCACGGCGAGCATCCGAGCCGGCAACTTCAGCGGGCTGCCCGTGACCTTGTACGATCCTATGACCGGCAATCCGGACGGCACCGGGCGCCAGCCGTTCGCAGGCAACATCATTCCGGCGGCGCGCATCCACTCGATCAGCCGCAGAATTCAAGAATTCGCTCCGTTGCCCAACCTCCCCGGCACCTCCCAAGGCACGCTCAACAACTTCTTCAGCTCCGGTACGGAGAAACTGGATCGGTACAATTACGACTTGAAGATCAACTGGAATCCGCAGAGCAACCTCGTCTTGTGGGGCAAGTATAGCCGGATGGACGCTCAGGTTGATTCCAAGTTCGCTTTCGGTGAGCTGGGCGGGCCCGGCTTGGCTCGCGCGGGAGCCCCCGAGGTGGCGCCCATGGACGTGAACATCTTCACATTCGGCTACACGAAGACCTTTTCGCCGACGTTCCTGTTGGACGGCACCGTGGCGGTGAACCGGATGGACACACAGGGGACTTATCCCGGTTTCGGCAAGCGGACGGGCGCCGAGGTCTGGGGCATTCCCAACACGAACGATCCGATCGTGACCGGGCCGGGCGCCGAACGCCTGCGGGCCGCGTGCCCGGAATCGGCCAAGGGCCTGTGCTACACCGGCATGCCTTCGATCGTTCACGGATTCACGACTTGGGGCAACACCGCCGGCTGGCAACCCTATTTCTACCGGGAGCGAACTTACAACTACTCGACTAATGCCACCAAGATCCAGGGAGCGCACGAGATCCGCTGGGGTTTCGACATGGTCCACTATCAGATGGATCAATGGCAGCCGGAGGTTAGCGGCGGACCTCGCGGAAGCATCTCCTTCAGCGGCGACGTCACCGGGGCGCGCGGATACACGGCGAACTACCTGAACCAGTACGCCGCCTTCCTGTTGGGCCTGCCGAGCACCATGCAGAAGGCCGTCCAGTTGTTCCAGTACGTCAACCGCGAGTGGCAGCTCGGTTGGTTCGTGCGCGACCGCTGGCAGGTGACGCGCCGACTGACCTTCAACATCGGCCTTCGGTACGAATACTACCCGTTGATTCATCGGGTGGATCGCGGTATCGAGCGGTGGGACCCGGCGACGAACCTCGTTTACATGGGCGGAATCGGCAACGTGCCCAGGAATGCCGGCATGTCGACCAGCAAAAAGCTGTTTGCGCCCCGCCTCGGCTTCGCCTACCGCGTCAACGACAACACGGTGATCCGCAGCGGCTACGGCATTACCTTCGACCCGATCCCGTTTGCGCGGCCCTTACGTGGCATGTATCCGTCGACAATCGCGTCCACATTCGTAGCGGCGACACCCTACACTTGGGTGGACACGCTCGACAAGGGCATCCCGCCGATTCCGCTGCCGAATATCAGCTCGGGCGTCTTTCCCTTGCCGCCGACGATCGACATGGGCCCGCGCAGTCCTTGGGGCGGCCAGCTCAACCGCGGCTACATCCAGTCTTGGAACTTCACCGTAGAGCGCAAGCTCGTTTATGACATTGTCACTTCGGTGGCGTATGTCGGCACGCAAACGGTGCGTCAGCTCGGCGATCGCGACATCAACGCGGCGCCTCCGGGCGGCGGTCCGGCGGGCCGGCCGCTGGCGGCCACCCAGGGCCGGCGCATCGCGGCCAACATGTGGGACGGATGGATGAGCGCCAACTACCACAGCCTCCAGACGGCGATCAATCGCCAGTTCAGCCGCGGGCTTTTCCTGAAAGGCGCTTACACATGGTCAAAGGCCATCAACTTGACGGACGAGACCGGTTGGACCTTCGGACTCCTCACCAACTGGGAGCCGGCCATGCGCCGCAATCGGGCCCCGGCCGGCTATGACCGCACGCACATGTTCACGATGGGCTTCCTCTATGAGCTGCCCTTCGGTCCCGACAAGCGCTGGGCGCAGTCCGGTCCGGCATCGTGGCTCCTCCGCGGCTGGCAGACCAACGGCGCCTTCGCCGCCTACACCGGGACGCCATTTACAGTCTTTGCCTCGGGCGCCGAGCTGAACATGCCCGGCACCAGCCAAACGGCGGATCAGGTCAAGCCGGGCAAGGTCCGGATTCTCGGCGAGATCGGCGCGAACAAACCATGGTTTGACCCGTTAGCTTTCGCCCAGCCGACCGGCGTGCGGTTCGGCACGACCGGCCGAAACGCCATGCGCGGGCCGGGGATGTGGAATCTCGACCTGAGCCTGTTCCGGACCTTCTCGCTCACCGAGCAGCTCAAGATGGAGTTCCGGGCCGAGGCGTTCAACGTCACCAACACGCCGAAGTTCGCCAATCCGGCGAACAACGTCGCGGCGATGGCGCTAAACCCGGACGGCACCATCCGGACCTTGAACAATTTCTCGTCGATCACGAGTACGCTGACCGCGCTGGCGACGCCGACGGAGCGACAATTCCGCTTCGGGCTCCGCTTCAGCTTCTAGCCTCGGAAGCCGGTAGGGCGCTTCCCGGGGCGGGCCGAAGGGGCGGCGAGACCGCCGCCCCAAGGGTCACCGGGTTGGAACGATTCGTGCTTACGACACGGGCAAAGTCGGAGGCACTCTACGATGGTCAGCCATTCGGAGCGCGGAAGCAGGAAGAATTTTCGCAGTCAGGGCGAAAAACTTTCCTACCCGGCCGCGATCCGGGGCGCATCGGCAGCCGCAAGCAACCGGCCCGCATTTGATCCGTTCTCCTCTCAGATGCCAGCCGGAGTTTGAGTGCCTCCTGGCCCTCACCCAAGGCGCGGCGGCGCGATGCCGCCGCGCCATATTTTCCGTCGGGAAAGCTCAGCGCGTGCTGCGCTCGAGATCTTGAGCGAGCAGATGGGCGCGCTCGGCGAGGCTGCGCGCCGCCACCAAGTCGAGCGGCCGCATCTCGACCGTCTGCTGGAGGAAGGCGTGGACGCGTTCGAGGGCGATCTCTTGATCGCTCGTGAGCGCCCGGCGAGAGACGAGCGCGAGGTAGCGGCGGGCGCGCGCAAGGCTTTCGTCAATCTCCTGATTCAATTTCCTTTCTTCTTCGGGAGTCAGGAGCTGGGTAAGCCGGGGAATCGGGACCCGCCTGGGAGCTTCCGGTTGGGGTTCCCGCTCGACCTTCACCGTCAACTCACGGCGGGGTCGGGATCGCGGCGGCGGCGGGAGACGCCACTCGGGTGCAACGGGTGGGGGCGGAATCGCTTCGATCGGCGTGGCTGCCAGTTCGGGAGGATCAGGGAAATCGTAGATCACCGGGCTGGGGCGAGCCTCAGCCGACGGCTTCACCGGTTCGGGTGCCGGCGCCACAGGCGGGGGAACCTTGGGCTGGCGCTGGCGCCGGAAAGGATTGCAGGAAGGAATCGCCAGCAGTACGGCCAGACACAACACAACCAGCGGACGGCCCGGCATCAGTGTTTCGCCCCGAGCCTCATCCGATCTCCGCGGCGACAGAACGCCTCTCGCCGTCCGCCTGCCCGGCCTCTGGCCGGCCAGGCTCGTCGAGGACGGGAAAACGCATACGGAAGACGGTGCCCTTGCCCAACTCGGTGGAAAAGTCGATGGCTGCGCCATGCAGGTGGATCACGCGAAACGTCACGGCCAGCCCGATGCCGGTTCCCTCCGCTTTGGTCGTGAAGTAGAGGTTGAAAATCTTATCTTCGAGCTCAGGTGGAATGCCGGGGCCCTGATCGGCAACGCTCACCACGTATTCATCCTCTTCCCTACGGAGCTCCAAGTCAAGCCTGCCTTTCTCGCGCATCGCTTCGATGCCGTTGACGACGACGTTCAGCAGGGCCTGCTTGAGCAGGTCGAGATCGCCACGCACGAGGGCGCCCGCAGCCGGAAGAGCCAGCTCGATTTGGACGCCCTTGCGCTCGGCCTCCGGCCGGACCAGAGCTGCTACCTCCCGGAGCAACGCCGACAAATCGACGGTGTCGATCTTCAGCTCGAAGGGCCGGGTGAAATCGAGGAAAGTTTTGACGACACGATCGAGGCGGGTGATTTCGCGTTCGATCACCTGGAGCTCGGTCTTTACCAGGCTCGGATCCGCCAGCTTCGCCTTGAGCAACTCCAGGTGAAGAGCGATGGCGTTGAGCGGGTTCTTGATTTCGTGGGCCACGCCGCTGGTAAGCCGGTTGATCGCGGCAAGCCGGCCGGAGACGTCGAGCTGACTGCGAAGCCAGCGCCGCGGCTCCACGTCGCGCAGAGTGATCAGCACGCCCAAGCGGCGCTGGTCCTGGCTTCGCTCCAACAGTTCCACACTCGCCAGGACTTGAGTCGACGGAGCGCCCGGGCGGAGCAGCACGGTGAGGCGGTCGCGAAACGAGACCCGCAGGCTGAGAGCATCCTGGATGAGCGCGCCGAGCGGCGTCGAGGGAGGAAACAAGGCGTCCAGATTCTCGCCGATCAACTGGCGGCGGTCGGCGCCGAGCAGCGATTCGGCGCGTCTGCCGGCCAGCACGAGCCGGTGACCGGCGTCGAACATCAGCACCGCCGCCTCGAGGCTTTCGAGCAGCTGATCGACGTTTCCCCGCAACAGGCTGGCATCCTCACGAACTCCCCGGACCTGCTCGCTCAGCAGCGTGAGTTTCGAGCTGACCGCGGCGATTTCGCTGGACTCCCGGCTGGATGAGTCGGCCGGCGGATCGAACTCCCCGGCGGCAATCCTCTCGATGCGGCGCCCGAGCACGTCGAGCGCACGGACAACCAGGTTGGAAAACGCAACGGCAACCAGAACGGCGCCGAGCAGGGCGAGCAATGCGGTGATGGCGAGGCTGCGGATCTGGGGGAGGATGCCCGCGCGGAGCAGGACCGAGGAGGCGATCACCCGAATGGTGAACAACGGCTGGTCTAACCCGGCGACGCCCAGCGGCACCACGGTGACATATTCGCGGGATTCGAGCAGGACTTCGTAGAGCCGATCCCAGAGTCGCCGGCGGCGCCACTGGTCGAAATCCTCCGTCGAGCGGTAGGTCATTCGCGGCCGCGCCGGGGACGAGGAGGCCAGGATGCGACCCGAGGTGTCGCAGATCTGGATTTCGACCGCCGTCCGCGAGCTGGCGAGGAGCTTTTCGAGCATGGCGTTCCATCCGGGATCCTGCTCGATGAAGGACGTCCAGAGCACGACCGTGTCGGCGAGCGTCTCCGGCGGCGGAGAGACAGCCAGCGTTTTCCGGTTGAGCGCGTCGAGCAGCAGGCTGCGAACCTGAAATGCGATCGATTTGGAGCTTTCGATGGCATCCTCGAACTGTGCGCCGGCGGTCAACTTCAGCGTGGCGGCGCCTTGGAGGACTGCCATTGCCGCCACCAGGCTCACCAGGGAGAGGCGCAGTCGAGAGCGCAGGGAAAGCGAGCGCCGCCGAGCGCCCGCACGCCGCCTCCGCCCGAGCGGAGCTCGCCATCGGATGCGCACGATCATCGCCGTTTCCCGAACAGGCCGACGGAGGCGGCCCCCCGGTCTGTCATCCGCCCGGTTGTCCCCCTTTTCCGCTGACGCCGTACTCCTTGAGCTTGTTGAAAAGCGTCTTGAGACTGATGCCGAGGATCTCGGCGGCGCGCGTCTTGTTGCCGTTGGTGTGCTCGAGGGTCGACAGGATCAGCGCGCGCTCGGCCTCTTCGACCGTGATGCCCACCGGGAGAATCACCTTGCCGGCTTGAACCGGGCAGACGGCGCGGGTGCTGCCCTGAGTGCCGGCGAAGCCCGGGGGCAGCAGCTCCGGGGTGATGATGCCCTCGCCCGCCAGCACGACGGCGCGCTCCAGCACGTTGCGCAGCTCGCGCACGTTACCCGGCCCGTGATAGCGGCGGAAACACTCGAGCACGGCCGAGTCGACGCCCGTGACCCGGCAGCCGTTCTTCTGGTTGAGGTCGCCGAGCAAGGCCTCGACAAGTTGGGGGAGATCCTCGAGTCGATCGCGCAGCGGCGGCAGGGCAATGTGCAGGACGTTGATGCGGTAGAACAGGTCCTCGCGGACCAGATTCCGCTCGACGAGCTGTTCGAGGGGACGATTGGTGGCGGCGATGATTCGCACATCCACCTGGATCTCCTGCTTGCCGCCGAGACGCCGGACCCGGGAATCTTCGAGCACCCGCAGCAGCTTGGCTTGCGTAGCGAGCGGCATTTCGCTGATTTCGTCCAAAAACAGCGTGCCCCGCTGGGCGAGCTCGAAGCAGCCGGCGCGCCGCTCGAGGGCGCCGGTGAAGGCCCCTTTCTCGTGCCCGAACAGTTCGCTCTCAATGAGCGGCTCGGGCAACGCCGCGCAATTGATGGCGACAAACGGCCCGGCGCTGCGGTTGCCGTACTGGTGAATCGCGCGCGCCACCAGCTCCTTGCCCGTGCCGCTCTCACCCGTAATGAGGACGGCGGCTTTGGTGGGCGCCACCTGGCGGATGAGCGAGTAGACCTGCTGCATGGCGCGGGAGCTGCCCACCAGATCCCCGAGCACGCCCTGGTAGCTGAGCTGGCGCTGGAGCCACTCGGCCTGTTCGGCCAGGCGGCTCTGAGAGGCGGCGCGTTCGAGCAGCACGCGCAGCACGTCGCCCTTGATCGGCTTCTCCAGGAACCAGAAAGCGCCCAGGTCGTGGATGGTCGCAATAGCGTTTTCAATACTGCCGAAAGCGGTCAATACGATTGAAGTGGCGCGGGCGCCGCCTGCCGCAAGCCGCCGGAGGAGCTCGAAGCCGTCCATGCGGGGCATCATCAGGTCGGTGATGAGCACGTGGGGGTCGAACTCGCCCCGCTTCTCCAGCGCTTCCAAGCCGTCGGCGGCCGTTTCCGTCGTGAAGCCCCAGGCGGCGACCATGCTCGCCAGACCTCGCCGCTGGTTCTCTTCGTCGTCGACGATGAGCACGCGCGTCGTGGTGGCGCTCAAAGCCTCGGACATGGCAACAGTGTAGCGCCTGGCTGTTAAAATCGGAGAGGATCCGGCCGGTGTGGGTTCGGGCATGCGCGACGTGTTCCTGCCCCGCCACGAGCAATTTACGGACCAACACGAGGTGCCTCCGGAGGTCGAACGGTGCTGGGCGATCCGAAAATCATTGACTCCCTCAACGAAGTCCTCAAAGCAGAACTGACCGCCATCAGCCAGTACTTCTTGCATGCCG
>Ga0308391_1000432_pt1 | contig 18512 bp, 14 predicted proteins | sample Hotspr20Samplet1_FD_202363 | JGI IMG/M metagenome (GOLD analysis project Ga0308391, IMG submission 202363) | Hot spring phototrophic mat microbial communities from Octopus Spring, Yellowstone National Park, Wyoming, United States - 20050623_t1 ... | reverse complement strand
CTGACCGGCCCGAAGGGCCGCCGTGTAGCCGCCCGGGCCGCTCCCGATAACCAAAACATCGTAAGCCATTTATCCGATTCTAGCACCCGCGCGGCCGGCACTTGGCCTCCCGGTGGCGCCGGCGCGATTGCGCCAATGCGCCGGCTCAGGCATAATGCCCCTGTTCGACCGGAATCAGCCGGCCTTGTCCGACATGATGAACGGAATTCACCCGAGAGCTGATCTCATGACTCGAAGAACGTTCCACCGATCCCTGCTCGGCGCCGCCGCATCCCCGGCTGTGATCCCAGCCTCGGGCGGGCGCGCGATCGCCGAGTTCGACTCCGCGACGAATGCTTTCATTGTCGGAAACGGACGCTTCGAGAAGCGCCTTGGACTGACGGGCGCGGGCACGCTCGAGCTCCGGCAGTTCGGCCTGCGCGGCGGCCGCAACTGGGCCTCGCCGCGCAGCCGCTGGGGCACGGGATTTCACACACGCACGGTTGCCCGCACGGGCTGGGGTTGGGCGGAGCCCGTGACGGTGTTCGGCCTCTCGGATCCTTCGCGCGTGAAGTTTCTGCGCCATGAGCGCGAGGGTGACCCCGCCACCGGCTGGGAATTGCGTCTCTATTTCGAGGAGCCCGAGCGAAAGCTCGAGTACGTCTTACACCTACGCTCCTTCCCGGATAATGCGGTCATCGAGCAGTGGCTCGAGGTATGCAACCGCGGCGAGGAGACGCTACGGGGTCTCGACCGGTTCGATCCGTTGCTGTTGCCCGTTTCCCTGGCTGCCTCCGAACCTTGCACGTTGTACTACCTACAGGGCGAGCGCTGGGTCTTCAATCACGGGGGCGAGAATATCCAGCCCTACGGCCCGTTTCACCTCTGTCGCGTCGGTTTGCTCGCCGGCAACGGCTTCCTACTTTCGAGCCGTCAGGACAGCCCCTACCGCCGTCTGCCGACCTCCACCGCGGAGCACCTGAACTGGTTTTCGCTTGAGCTCGGGCCGGCGGGCGAAGGCATCTTCGGCGGCATCCAATGGTCGGGTTACTGGCTGCTGCACTTCGCGCGAACGGCGAACGAGCTCATCGTGCAGGGGGGAGTCGACGGTTGCCGGCACGACCTGGCGCCGGGCGCCTCGATCCGTTCACCCCGCGTTTTCTTGGGCTGTTACCGGGGCGACTTGGATGCTGGGATTCACGAAATGCAGCGCTACTTGCGCGCCCATGTGATTCCGCCCTCCCCGGACGCCGATTTCCCGTGGACTTGCTACAACACCTGGAACGGCTGGAACATCGGACTGCGGGAGCAGGCATTAAAAGAGGAGGCGAAGCTGGCTGCCGGCCTCGGGATCGAGTGCTTCTACCTCGATGCCGGCTGGTACGCCGGCTCCCCTCAGACCGGCTCCTTCAGCCGCGGACTCGGCACTTGGAAAGAGAATCGGGAGAAGTTCCCCTCCGGAATTGCCGCCTTGGCGGATGCGATTCACGCGCTGGGAATGAAGTTCGGCTTATGGGTCGAGCCCGAGCGTGTCGACGTGTCCTTGGTGGACCAGCCCGGCAGCCCGATTCGCAAAGCCTGGCTGGCCGCTCAGGGAGCTCCCGGATCCGGCCCCGCGGGCACAGACCTTCTGTGTTTCGGCAATCCCGAGGTCCGTGCGTGGGCCAAGGAGTCTTTGAGCCGGGTCATTTCCGAATACAAAGTGGACTGGCTGAAGTGGGATCACAATTTCTACTACGTCTGCACGCGCGCCGATCACGGCCACCAGGCCGGCGACGGCAATTTCGCCCACATCAACGGCGTCTACGAGGTGATGGGCCACCTGCGGCGGCAGTTCCCCAGGCTGGTGATCGAGAACTGCTCCGGCGGCGGCCATCGCACCGATCTGGGCATCATCCGCTACACCGACACCGCTTGGACCAGCGACGCCACCGCGCCCGGCCACCGCGTGCGCTACCAGACCGTCGGCGCCGGCCATGTCTTCCCAGCTCGGTATCTGAACTCCTGGTTCGTCAAGAACGACGAGGAACCGGTTTCGCCGGACACTCCCGCGGCCCTGCTCGATTATTACCTGCGCAGCCGCATGATCGGCGCCTTTGGCATCTCCGTTCGCATCGGCGACTGGCCCGCCAATATGCTGGAGGCAGCCAGGCGCGGCATCGCCCTCTATAAACGCTTGCGGCCCGCGCTGGCCGGCGACGTGCATCACCTGCTGCCGCAAGCTTCGCTCTTCATTCCTCCGTTGAAGGCGCCCGAGGAATGGGAAGCCATCGAGTACTTCGAGCCCGGCGGCCGGCGGGGTGTGATTCTGTGTTTTCGCGCCGCGGCGGAAGCGGCGACGTGTGTGCTGCGACCCCGGGGCCTGGAGGCTCGCGGGCGTTATAGGTTGACGTTTCACGACGCCGGCCGATCCGAGACGCGCACCGGCGCCGAGTGGGCCAAGGCGGGCCTCGAAGTCACGTTGCCGGAGAGGTTCACCTCTGAGGTGATCTGGATCGAGAGGGCGTGAATGGATTGCAGGTCAGCTTGCCTGGTCCGTCTCTCGGCGGCCAGACGGCCGTCCGGCTGGATGCGGCCAAGGAGGTCGATTCCCGCTTCAGTCGGTAGAAAGCAGCCAGGCCGCAATCGGCGCCAACAGGATCCCCACCCAGTGCGCCGGGCCGATTTGCTCGCCCAGAACGAAGTGCGCCAGCACAACCGTGATCAAAGGATAAAGGTACATGATCGGCACGGCCACCGAGGACTTGGCGCCGGCCTCAAAGGCGGCGAAGCTGGTCAGAGCGCCGAAGGCGTTCAGGACGCCTCCGGCCAGACCGAGCAGGAGCACCTCGGCGCTCCAAGAGGTCTCCAACGGAAACAGCGCCGCCACCAGAATCGCGATCGGCAAGAAGGCAGCGGCGAAGCCCAAGAAGGAAAACTGCGCCGAGATATGGTTGGTCGCCAGCTTCTGCGTATTGCCGGTGATGCCCCAGAACAGGAGAGCGACGAGCGAGAGCGCCAGCCAGTGATCCATGCTCACTGACTCAGCAGATAGATGGCGAGGAGGGCAAGCACAACGCCGAACCGCTGGCGCGGCCGCATCGACTCTTTCAAGGCCGCCACGCCCACCAAGACTGTAACCAGCGGAGACAGCGAGGTCAGCGGCACGACGACCGAGGCGCTGCCACGCTCGAGTGCGGCGAAGAAGGCCAGGTTGCCCAGTCCGCCGAGCAGGCCGGTGAGCACGGCGAAGGCAAGACCCGCGCGAGGTCGTTCTCCGGCAAACCGCCTCTTGGAGAGCAGGACGAAGCTCACCGGCACCGCCAGGCCTGCGGTGAAGAGGATCTGGCCGGCGTAAGGCGAGGTGCGATCCACCAGGAGCTTCGAGTCGAAGCCCCACAGGCCCCACAGGAGAGCGGTCAGCAGCGTGTAGCGCAACCAGAGCGGCACCGGGCGCGCGCCTCCCGTATGTTTACCAGCCCAGCTCGAGGCGGAACCGGAAGGTTCGGCCGTCGTTGAGCGTGTTGGTGATGTAGGCGAAATCGGGCGTGCCGAGCTGATTGCCCGGCTCGGCAAACTGCGGCGTGTTGAGCAGGTTGATCGACTCGGCGCGCAGAATCAGGCGCAGGTGAGAGTTCGCCTGCCAGGAACGGGCCAGCGAAGCGTTCAAGTTGCGGATGCCGCCCTTACGGAAGGTGTTGACGCCGAGATTGCCGCCGGTGTCGGTCGGGGCGATGAAGGCGAAGGCGGAGGCGGGCAGCAGCCGTACGGAGGTGTCCGGATGGCCGATGGTGCGGCCGAGGATGGAGGGATCCAGAAGATTCGGCCGGTCGCCGCCGCTGCCGTCCACATTGCCATAGCCCGGGCCGTCGGGCGTGGTGATGGTGAAGGGCGTGCCCTTCTTGAGCAGGAGCGCGCAGCTCAGGCTCCAGCCGCGCAGCAGACGAGCTGGGCCGGAGCCCGTGGCCGCGGGCAGGTCGTAGGAGGCCCGCAGCAGGAAGGCGTGCGGCTGATCGAAGTTGCTGAGCGCCTTGCGGTCCCGGTGCGCCTCAAACTCCCACTGGCTTCGCGAGAGGCGCGAATCGCCGTGGGAGGCCGTGTTGGTGTAGTCGGCGCCGAGGTCGATGGCTTTGCTGAACCAGTAGGCAGCGTCCAGGGACAGCCCTCGCCAGCGGGAGATCTGCACCGAAACGCGCGCCGCATCATAGTAGCCGCGTGAGCCGTTGAGCACCCAGCGGATCTCGGCCACGTCGGCGCGCCGGCGGCGCTCGTTGATCGTCGCCGTCGTCTGCGGAATGCCCGGGGTCGGATGGGCCCGGTTCAGATACCACATGATCAGCAACTTGTGCGAGCGGCTGCCGACGTAGCCGAGCTCGAGCCGCAGCGGGCCGAGCGATGGCGGCCGCCAACTGAAGTTGTACTGGTGCGAATACGGGGTCGCCAGCTCCGGGTCCAGCAGGTAGAGGTTGCCACGTACGTCCGCGCGGCCGCTCAGGGGGTCGACCAGATCCGGCGCGGGTGTAGCAAACTTGACGCTGCCCGGGGGGCTGAAGCGTACCTGGCCGAAAGTGACCGGAAAGATGTCGCCGTAGTGGATGCCGTAGGCGCCGCGGAAAACGCCCCAAGCCGCCGAGGGCTGCCAGGCGAAGCCGAACTGCGGGGCCAGGTTGTTCCAGTCGGAATCGTAGGGAACCCGGTCGATGGAGTTGACCTCGATGGGGCGCGTCAGCGGCTCCAGACGCAGGCCGAGGCGCAGGTCAAGGCCGCGGCCGAGCTTGAAGGAGTCGCCGGCGTACAGGCGCGCGCGCCATTGCCGGTAGCCGCGATGGACGTTGCCGACCGAGAGGATGTGCAGGGTTGGGGTGCCCCAGCGAAGGTTCTCGATGCCGGTGCGTCCGAAGTCGTTCGAAAAGGAGAAGAAGCCCCGGTGGGCGTCGGTTTCGTAGCCGTTGATCTGACGGCGGCTGAGTTCGAAGCCGGCGGTCAGGCTGTGAGCGCCGCCGGTGCGGCGCAGTTGCGCCGCGGTGCGGAAGCGGTTCTGCGCCCGATCGATGGGGATGTCACCGCCCGGCCCGAGGATGGAGAGACCGGCAACGATCACCAGCGGGCCGACGGCGCCGTCGTCGGGCACAAGCAGCGAGGCGAGGCGATCGAAGCCGACCGAGACATCCGTTACCGTGGCGGCGCTCCAGGCGCGATTCCAGCTCAGTCGCGCGCGGTGGCTCTTGGTGTCGGTGTTCGGATTCTGGCCGGCCACGAACTGGAAGGCCTCGACGCTCTGGGCGAGGAACCGGTAGTCGGCCACGACCCGGTCGCGCGCTCCGAAAGCCTGATCCAGGCGAGCGCCGCCGTCCTGATTGTCGATGATTTGAGGCGAGTTGGTATTCAGCGCCCGCGGGTTGATATCGGTGCGGTTGGGCGGTTCGGCGGGAAAGGCCGCGAGAAACCGGGCGACGATCGCGCGCCGGGCCGGGTCCGTCGCCAGGGGAGTCCGTTCCTCCGGGAGCGGAACGAGCACGTTTCCGTTGACGCTGCCGCGGAGCTTCTCCTGGCTTGCGTCGAGCGTCCATCGGGCGCCGCGCCAGGCCGGCACGTCGAGGTTAAAGCCGTAGCGGTTCTCCCGCGCGGGCTTGACGTCGCCCACCTGAAAGAACGAGCGCGCGCTGGTGGCGCTGTCCAGATGCTCGTACCAGAGGCTGCCGTGGCGCCCGGTCCGCGCCGAAGGCGCCGCATGCAGGATCGTCGAGGGCGGATTGCCGAACTCGGCGGCGAAGTAGTCGGCCTCCACCCGAAACTCTTCGACCAAGGTGGCCGCAGCGCCTAGGCGCACATTGAGCTCCTTGAGAGCATTGTTGTCGACGAGGTTGAACTGGATATTCTCGTTGCGCCGGCTTTCCCCGGCAGCGACGTTCGTCTTGCCGAGCAGGTTAAGCTCGAGCCGCTTGCTGTCTTCCGCGCCTGGGGCGGGCGCCTCGGCAGGGGGAGACTGCTGCGCCAAGGCGAGCGCAGTCGCCAGCCAGGCCAACACGCACAAGCCGATCACCGTCGCTAGCCTCATCATAGAGGATCGGCGTGCGGATGGCACGGGAGAGGGAGCGTTTCCGATAAACTCCGAGACGGGGACGCTGGCAAGATGAGAGTCATTGAACGGGTGGCGGTGCTCGGCGCGGGCACGATGGGATCGCGCATTGCGGCGCATTTCGCCAACGCGGGCGTGCCCGCGTTGCTGCTCGACCTGGTGCCGGAAGGGGAAGGCGACCGGAACCGCCTGGCGCGCAAAGCCCTCGAGGCCGCTTTGAAGCAGCGACCCGGCGCGTTCTTCATCGAGGAAGCGGCTCGCCTGGTCGAGCCCGGTAACTTCGAGGACGACTTGGCCCGCATCGGCGAGTGCGACTGGGTGATCGAAGCCGTCGTCGAGGATCTGGAAATCAAGCGGGCGCTCTGGCAGAGGGCGGCTCCGCTGGCGCACCAGGACGCGATCCTCTCCACCAACACGAGCGGGCTGCGGCCGTCGGAGATCGCAGTCGACCTGCCGCCGGATGCGCGCCGGCGTTTTCTCGGCGCCCACTTTTTCAATCCGCCCCGCTACCTGCACTTGATGGAACTGGTGCCCACGGCGGAAACCGAGCCGGAGCTGGTCCGAGCAGTGGCGCGATTCTGCGAGTTGCGGCTGGGTAAGGGCGTCGTCGAGGCCCGCCAGACGCCGAACTTCATCGCCAACCGAATCGGCTGTTTCTTCGGGGCGACGGTGCACCGGCTGATGATGGAGGGCGATTACACGATCGAGGAGGTCGATGAGCTCACCGGGCCCCTGATCGGGCTGCCGCGGACGGCGAGCTTCCGCCTGCTCGATCTCATCGGGCTGGACGTCTGGGCGGCGGTGCTCAAGACGCTCGAGGAGCAGGCCGCCGGCGACGCCTGGCGCGAGCGTTTTACGCTGCCGCCGTTTTTGAGCGAGATGATCCGCCGGGGCTGGCTGGGCGAGAAGACCGGGCAGGGCTTTTACCGGCGCACGGCCTCCGGTGAGATCGAGGTTCTGGACTGGAAGACGCTCGAGTATCACCCGCGCCGGCCGCCCAGCCTGCCGCCGGCGGAGACAGCGCGCAACATCGAAGAGCTGCCGGCGCGGCTCCGTTTTTTGGTTCAGGCCGAGGACCGCGCCGGAGCGTTTCTCTGGAAGCTGCTTCGCGATCTGTTCCTATATGCCGCGGCGCGCATCCCGGAGATTGCCGACCGCGTGGTCGAGGTGGACCGCGCCATGCGCTGGGGCTACAACTTCCGCCTCGGTCCGTTCGAGATGTGGGACGCGCTGGGATTTGAAGCCGTGGTGCGTCGCATCGAGAAGGAGGGCGGCGCCGTGCCGGACAACGTCGGGCGAATGCTCAGCGCCGGAGCGAAGGCCTTCTATCGGCCGGCCGACGTCGCCGGCTTGCCGCGCACGGAATATTTCGATTTTCGTCGCGCCCAGTATCAGGCGCTCGAGCCGCGTCCGGGCATTGTGGCATTGGCCGATTTCAAGCGAGCGCGCGGCGTCCTCCAGCGGAACGCCGGGGCCTCGCTCATCGACATCGGCGACGGCGTCCTCTGCGTGGAGTTCCACAGCAAGATGAACAGCCTGGGTCTGGACGCCATTCACATGGTGATGGCCGGCCTCGAGGAGACGAGGAAGAATTTCGAGGCGATGTTGATTGCCAACGAGGGGGAGGCCTTCAGCGCGGGCGCGAATCTCACCTTGCTGCTCCTGGCGGCCGAGGAAGCCGAATGGGATCAGATCGAGTACTTCCTGCACCGCTTCCAGCAGATGAACCTGGCCTTACAGCGCTCTCCCAAGCCGGTGGTCTCGGCGCCGTTCGGCTACACCTTGGGAGGGGGCGCCGAGGTCGTGCTCCACACGACGCGGGCCCAGGCTTCGGCGGAGACCTACATGGGCCTGGTCGAGGTGGGCGTGGGCTTGATTCCGGCGGGCGGCGGCACCAAACAGATGCTGGTGAACCTTGGCGATCCGGAGCGGGTCTTCGAGCTGATCGGCCAGGCCAAGGTCTCCTCGAGCGCCGCCGATGCGCGACGGCTGGGCCTGCTCAGGGTGTGCGACGGCGTGACGATGAATCCGGAACGGCTGATCGGCGACGCCAAGTCGCTGGCGCTGGCGCTCGTGCCGAACCACGTGCCGGCGCGTCCGCGCGAGGAGATCGAGGTGGGCGGGGACGGGGTTTACGCCGCGCTCAAGATCAAGGCCTGGCTGGCGCACCAGGCGGGCCGCATCTCCGAGCATGATCTGGTGATTGCCGACAAGCTCGCCTATGTGCTGAGCGGAGGCCGGCTGAGCGGGCGGCAGAAGGTTTCCGAGGAGTACCTGCTCGATCTGGAGCGCGAGGCGTTTCTGAGCCTGTGCGGCATGGAGAAGACGCGGGAACGCATCCGCCACATGCTGAAGACGGGCAAGCCGCTCAAGAACTAGGAGGTGGCGGTGAGCGAGGAAGCCGTCCTGATCGACTGTTTGCGGACGCCGGTGGGCAAGGCGCCGCGCGGAGCGCTGCGCCAAGTGCGGCCGGATGAGCTGGCCGCGGTGGTGATCCGTGCCCTGCTGACGCGCCATCCGGAGCTTCCACCCGAGGAGATCGACGACGTGATCCTCGGCTGCGCGATGCCGGAGGCGGAAGCGGGTATGAACATCGCGCGCATCGCGGCGCTCCGGGCGGGCGTGCCGGACATCGTGCCCGCGATGACCATCAACCGCTTCTGCGCCTCCGGGCTCGAGTCGATCGCCTTGGCCGCGGCGCGGATCCGAGCCGGCGCCGCTCAGGCCGTCATCGCGGGCGGGACCGAGTCGATGAGTCTGGTGCCGATGTTCGGCCACCGCTTCGCGCCGAACCCTTACCTGGTCGACCACTACCCGGAGGTCTATCTGAGCATGGGATTGACAGCGGAGAAGCTGCGAAAGCGCTACGGCATCAGCCGCGAAGAGCAGGACGCCTTTGCGCTGCGAAGCCACCAGCGCGCCGTCGAGGCGCAAAGAGCCGGCGCCTTCAAGGAGGAGATCGTTCCCGTGGAGGTCTGCTTGAGGGCGGTGGTCGACGGGAGGTTGGTTGCGGCGAAGACGGTGGTCGACCGGGACGAAGGGCCCCGCGAGGACACCTCGCTTGAAGCGCTGGCCAAGCTCAAACCGGTCTTCGACGCCCAGGGAACCGTCACTGCGGGCAACGCCTCGCAGATGAGCGACGGGGCGGCGGCGGCGCTGGTGATGTCGGAGCGGCGCGCCCGCGAGCTCGGCTTGAAGCCGGTGGCGCGCCTGGCCAGTTACGCGGTCGCCGGGGTTCCGCCCGAGATCATGGGGATCGGCCCGGTGGTCGCGATTCCGAAGGCGCTTGCGCTGGCGGGGCTGAAGCTCGAAGAGATCGGTCTGATCGAGTTGAACGAGGCATTCGCCGTGCAGGCGCTGGCGGTGATCCGGCTCGCCGGGCTCGATCCGGAGCGGGTGAACGTGCACGGCGGGGCGATTGCGCTCGGCCATCCGCTCGGCTGTACCGGGGCGAAGCTGACGGCGACGCTGCTCAAGGCGATGCGTCGGCGAGGCGTGCGCTACGGTCTGTGCACGATGTGCGTGGGGGGCGGCCAGGGCGCCGCCGCCATCTTCGAGCGCCTTTGAAGAAATCGGAAATCGGGGACAGTATACTCTTTCCCCAATTCCCGGGAGGGGGAACGAGAAGGCATGAACGGGGAACAACCAGCAAGGGAAAGAACGCACGGAGGGGAGTTCCTGATCCGGGCGGCGGCCCCGGAGGAGGTCTTCGCTCCGGAAGATTTCACCGAGGAGCACCGGGCCGTAGCCCGGACCGCGGAGGAGTTCTACTGGCGGGAAGTCGCCCCGCAGCTCCGCGCGATCGGGGAGGAGCCGATGGCGGCCTTGCCCGTACTGCGGAAGGCAGCGGCGCTGGGCCTGACCGGGGTGGCCGTACCGGAGCGCTACGGCGGCACGGAGATGGACCTCGTCTCGGCGCTGGCCGTGGCCGAGCAGCTCGGCCGGAACGGCTCCTTTGGCGTCTGGCATTCGGCGCACAGCGGAATCGCCACGATGCCGCTCGTGCTGTTCGGCACCGAAGAGCAGAAGCGAAAGTACTTGCCGCGCATGGTAAGCGGGGAGTTGATCGGGGCCTACGCGCTCAGCGAGCCCGAGGCCGGCTCCGACGTCCAGGGGATCCGCACACGCGCCACGCTCAGCCCAGACGGCCGCTGGTGGGTACTCGAAGGCCAGAAGATGTGGATCACCAATGCCGCCGGCGCGGGTCTGTTCACGGTCTTCGCCAAGGTCGACGGCGAGAAGTTTTCGGCCTTCCTGGTGGAGCGCGAGGCCGAGGGCCTGTCTGTCGGCGCCGAGGAAAAAAAGATGGGCATCAAGGGAAGCTCCACCTGCGCCCTGTTTCTCGACCGCGTGCGGATACCGGCTGAGAACCTGCTCGGCTCGGTCGGCGACGGGCTGCGGATCGCTTACACGTGCCTCAATCTCGGCCGGTTGAAGCTCGGCGCCGGTGTGGTCGGGGCGGCCAAACACGCGCTGGCGCTCTCATTGCGCTACGCGAGCGAGCGCCGGGCCTTCGGCCGGCCGATCGGGGATTTCGGACTGATTCAACAGAAACTCGGCGAGATGGCGGTGCGGATTTTCGCCGCCGAATCGATGACCTACCGGGTGGCGGGCGCTATCGCGCGGTGGCTTCAGCCGGTGTCCTGGGAAGACTCTGAGGCGCCGCGGCGCTACCGGGAAGCTCTCGAAGAGTTTGCCGCCGAGTGCGCACTGGTAAAGGTCTTCGCCACCGAGGCGCTCGATTACGTCGTCGACGAGGGTGTACAGATCCACGGCGGCTACGGTTTCCACCAGGATTATGAGATCGAGTGGAGCTACCGGGATTCGCGGATTAACCGGATCTTCGAGGGAACCAACGAGATCAACCGAATGCTCGCGACGGGGATGCTGATCAAGCGGGCGCGGCGCGGGCGGCTGGCGCTGGCTGCGGCGGTGAAGGCGCTCGAGGGGCGACTGCTGGAGCCGCAAGCGGCTTCCGACGATCCGGCCATTCTTGCCGAGCGGGCACGGAGAGCAACCCTGTTCACCTTCGGTGCAGCCTTTCGGCGTTATGCGGCGGCGCTCGAGGCGGAGCAGGAGATCCTGGCGGCGCTCTCGGACATGGCGGCTGAAACGCTGGCTCTTGAATCCGTCGCGCTGCGGGTGCGGAAGCTGCCGGGCAACGACCACGCCGCCGAGCTCTGCCGGTGCTACGCCGAGGAGGCTCTGCGGCGACTGGAGGGGGCCGGAAGGGCGGTGCTGGCGGCCTCGAGCGAGGGCGACAACCTGAGGGCAAACCTGGCAATGCTGCGGCGGCTGGCAGCCTGCGAGCCGGCCGACGGCTTCGCCGCCCGGCGCCGGATCGCCCGGCGGCTGCTCGAGGCCGGTCGCTATCTCGTCTGATTGCCGCGCGGCCGCGGGGGCGCTAAAAGACATCAGCAAAATCGGGTGGCCGGCTTCCTGTGGCCGCCGCCCTCCAACTGAGCGCTTCATCTCGCTGGAGCTCCGAAGTTGTTTCGACGGGGTCTGGACCGGAGGCGACGCCGGCAATGCGTCGGCGGAGACGCAAAGCTCCCACCGGCAGGAGCCCGCGCAAAGGTCCCACTTGCATTTTTTGCCAATTCTGGTAGTGTTTGTTGAGAAGGGGGCGCTGGGACGCATCCGCATGACCAAATCCATCTCGCTGACAATCAACGGTAAGCGTTACAGTCACGACGTCGAGCCGCGCCTGTTGCTGGTGCACTACTTGCGCGACGTCGTCGGGCTGAAGGGGACCCACATCGGCTGCGAAACCTCGATCTGCGGGGCTTGCACGGTCGCCTTGGACGGCAAGGCGGTGAAAGCGTGCTCGCTGTTTGCCGTTCAGTGCGACGGACGCGAGATCGTCACGATCGAGGGGCTGGCTGCCGACGGACGGCTGCATCCGCTCCAGGAAGCCTTCTGGAACGAGCATGCCCTTCAGTGCGGCTACTGCACCCCGGGCATGATCATGGCCGCGAGGCAACTTCTCGAGCGGACTCCCCGGCCCACGGAGGCAGAGATCCGCCATGGGCTCGAGGGCAATCTTTGCCGATGCACGGGCTACCAGCATATTGTTAACGCGGTGAAGGCAGCCGCGGCAGCAATCGGAGGATGAATATGGCTACCACCGTTGCAGCTCCCGAACCGCTGGTGGGCAAACGGATCCGCCGGCAGGAAGACCCCCGCTTGATCACCGGCACCGCCACATACGTGGACGACATTGAGCTGCCTGGGATGCACTACGCCGTGATCGTGCGGAGTCCGCACGCTGCGGCAAAGATCCGGGCGATCCGCACGGAGGCAGCGCTGGCGCATCCCGGCGTTGCCGCAGTTTTCACGGGCGAGGATACCCGCCACCTGGGGCCGGTCCCCTGCGCCGCGTCGCTACCGGGCCTGCGGGTGCCGCAGCACACCGTGTTGGCCACGGATCGCGTTTACTACGTGGGCCATCCGGTGGCGGTAGTCGTCGCCACGGATCGCTACCTGGCGCGCGATGCAGCCGATTTGGTGGAAGTGGATTACGAGCCGTTGCCGGCCGTAGCAGACCCGGAGAGGGCGCTCGAGCCGGGTGCTCCGGCCGTGCATCCGGAGTGGCCGGACAATGTGGCCTTCACCTACCATCTGGAGAACGGCGATGTGGACGGCGCGTTTGCCGAGGCCGACGTGGTGGTGCGCGAGCGCATTGTGAGCCAGAGGCTGATCCCGACCGCGATGGAAACTCGCGGCGTGGTGGCGAGCTGGAATCCGGGCGACAAGTCCTTGACGTTGTACTCCTCGACTCAGATCCCTCACCTGATGCGAACGGCGGTGGCCAAGATGATCGGCCTACCGGAGAATCGCTTGCGCGCGGTGGCCCCTGAGGTAGGCGGCGGCTTCGGAAGCAAGTTGAATGTCTACGCCGAAGAGGCACTCATGGGATTCGTCAGCATGCGGATCGGCAAGCCGGTCAAATGGATCGAATCCCGTCGGGAGAACTACCTGGTCACGATCCATGGGCGAGGTCATGTGGACTACTATGAGCTGGCGGCGCGGCGCGACGGCACGATCCTGGCCATGAAGGTGAAGATCATCCAGGATTGTGGCGCCTACTACCAGCTTTTGACGCCCGCCATTCCGACACTCTCGCTGCTGATGGCTCCGGGTCTGTACCGTTTTCGTAACGTTCGTGGCGAGATCGTGGGGGCATTTACCAACTGCGTGCCGACGGACGCCTATCGCGGCGCCGGCCGTCCGGAAGCCACCCACTGCATCGAGCGGATGGTGGACATTCTGGCCGCCAAACTGGGTATGGATCCGGCCGAGATCCGCTTCAAGAACTTCATCCGCGAGGACGAGTTTCCCTTCGACACGGGCACGGGACTCAGCTATGACAGCGGCAACTACGCGCTGCCGCTCCGCAGGGCGCTCGAGATTGTGGGCTACGAACGGCTGCGCGAGGAGCAGCGCCGGGCGCGCGCGGAGGGCCGTCTGATGGGGATTGGGATCTCAGCCTATGGGGAGGTCTGCGGTATGGGGCCGTCGACGGCGATGCCGGCCGGCGGCTGGGAGAGTGCCACCGTGCGGATCGAGCCTTCCGGCAGGGTGACGGTGCTGACAGGCACCTCGCCCCACGGCCAAGGCGAAGAGACGACCTTTGCGCAAATCGTCGCCGACGAGCTGGGCATCGACTTGAACGACATCACGGTCCTTCACGGAGACACGGCGGTCGTGCAGTATGGAATCGGCACGTTCGGCAGCCGGACCACGCCCGTAGGCGGCACGGCGATCTTTTTGGCGGTGCGGGACCTGAAGGCCAAGATCGAGCGCTTCGGAGCGATGTTGCTAGAGTCGAGCGAGGTCGCCTTCAACCGGGGCGTGTGCGTGTGCAAGAAGACCGGCAGATCGGTCTCGCTCGCGGAAATCGCGGCGGCCGCCTATCGGGCGCTGAAGTTGCCTCCGGGCGAGGAACCGGGTCTGGTGGCGACGCGCTACTGGGAACCCCCGAATTTCACATTCCCCTTCGGCGCTCATATTGCCGTCACCGAGGTGGATCGCGACACGGGCGTCATCGAGATCAAGCGCTATGTGGCGGTGGACGACTGCGGGCGACAGATCAACCCGCTTCTGGTGGCCGGGCAGATTCACGGCGGCATTGCGCAGGGGCTCGGCCAAGCGCTCTGGGAGCAGGCCGTTTACAACGAGGACGGCCAGCTCATCACCGGCGAGATGATGGACTACGCTATACCGAAAGCGACGATGATTCCGTATCTTGAATGCGAGCACACCGAGACACCCACACCCGTGAATCCGCTCGGGGTCAAAGGCGTCGGTGAGGCGGGCACGATCGCCTGCTCGCCGGCGATCGTCAATTCGGTGGTCGACGCGCTTGCGCCGCTGGGTGTCTCTCACATCGACATGCCGCTGACGCCGGAGAAGATTTGGCGGCTCATCCACAAGGGAGGAGGACAGTGATTCCGCAAGCATTCGAATACGTGTCGCCGGCCACGCTCGAGGAAGCGCTGGAGCTAGCGGGCGGCGACGGGGTCAAGCTCCTGGCAGGTGGGATGAGCCTGGTTCCGCTGATAAAGCTGCGGCTGGCTACCCCCTCCGTGGTGGTCGATCTGGGGCGGATCAACGGCCTGCGCTACATTCGCGAGGAAGGCGGACGAATCCGCATCGGAGCGATGACGACGCACTGGGAGATTGAGTCGTCGCCGCTTCTGCGCACCAAGTGTCCCCTGTTAGCCGAGACGGCCGCGACAATCGGGGACGTGCAGGTGCGCAACCTTGGCACCATCGGCGGCAGCATCGTTCATGCCGACCCGGCAGCGGACTATCCGGCGGCGCTGTGCGCTCTCGAGGCGCGTGTGCGCCTGCGAAGCCGGTCGGGTGAGCGGACCGTGGGCATCAGCGATTTCCTGGTCGACGTCTTCACGACGGCGATCGAGCCGGGTGAGATTCTTACGGAGGTGGAGGTTCCGGTCGAAGAGGCGCGCGCAGGGGTGAGCTATCAGAAGATGGCGCATCCGGCTTCGGGCTTCGCGGTGGTCGGCGCGGCGGTGCGGCTGCGGCGCGCCAACGGCAAGCTGGCGTGGGTGCGCGCCGGCATCACAGGCTTGGGTCCCAAGGCGTTCCGGGCAGTGGCCGTCGAGGAGCGCCTCGACGGAGTGGCGGTGGACGCCGAGGAGATACGAAAGGCGGTGGCGGGTGTGAGCGAGGGTGTCGAGGCCAACTCGGATCTGTATGCCTCGGCTGACTACCGTCGGCAGATGGCGGCCGTCTATCTGGCGCGAGCCGTCGCCGCAGCGCTTGAGCGGGCGCGGTGAAGGTCTCCGGTTCCTACAGCGTTCCCGTTGATCCGGAGACGGCTTACCGTCTGCTACAAGACCCGACTGTGCTGGCGCGCTGTTTGCCAGGCTGCCAGGACGTAGTCCAGGAAGGCGATGAGACCTATCGCATGAAGATGAACGTTGCTTTGGCGGCCATCTCGGGCCAGTTCGAAAGCATCGTCCGGCTGGCGGAACCGAACTTTCCGACGAGCTTCCGGTTGATCGTTGACGGCACGGGGCGGATCGGCTTTGTGAGAGGGGATGGGCTGCTGCGGCTCTGCCCGGATGGCAGCGCCACGATAGTAGCCTATGAAGGAGAGGTACACGTGGGAGGGACGCTGGCCGGAGTCGGTCAGCGGTTGCTCGATGCGACGGCGAATCTGATCATCCGGCGCTTTTTCGAAAAGCTCAATCGGCTTGCGGCTTGTCCCCCATGAAATCGGGGACAGTATACTCTTTCCCCACTCGCGCAGTGCCAAACGGCGAACAGGGTCGATTCCGGCCACCCGAACGCCGAAAGTTGGGCATCGCCGATGCCGGGCGTGTGGGCCTATTCGCGGCTCTCGCCCAAGTCACGGGTGAAAAGTTTCCGCCTTCGCTGCGGATTACCTCGCCCAGCATCCGTGCATCGTCGCCGCAAGCCACCGGTCGGTTGAGGCTCGGTGCGGAGATGTTCTGGGCGGGCCAACACGCGGTGGCCCTCTCGCTCCTCCAAGCCGAGGAGGCGATGCGGCGGCTGCTCGAGGCCGGTCGCTATCTCGTCTGCCTGCCGTGCGGCCGCGGGTAATCGTCCTGGTCGGGCTGCCGGGCTCGGGGAAATCGACGTACGTCAAGCAGCACAACTTGCCGGCGCTTTCCTCCGATGCCTTACGGAAACTGCTGGCGGACGATGAGACCGACCAGACGCTGCATGCCCGGGTCTTCGCCACGATCCGCTATCTGCTGAGCCAGCGCATCCGCCTCGGCCGGCCGATCACCTACATCGACGCCACGCATTTGACGCCGGCCGAACGCAGGCCTTATATCCTCATGGCGGAACGACTGGGATTTCAGGCGGAGGCGCTGTTTTTCGACGTTCCGCCGGAGGTTTGCAAGCAGCGCAACCGCGCGCGGCCTCGCGTGGTGCCCGATGAGGTGATCGACGCCATGGCGGCGCGGCTGGTGCGCCCGAGCCGCGCCGAAGGGTTCGCCCGCGTCTGGGTGATCAGAGATCAGCCGCAGAAGCCGCTAGCGCCGGAACAGCGGGATGGCGAGCATCGCCCAGAGCGCGGCGGGCACGAGCGCCAGCAGACCGGTGAAGATCGCAATGGTGCGCACCGAGAAGCTCCAATCGATGGCGAGACCGGCGCCGTAGGAAACGATCGACATGGTTAGAACCAAGAAGGCGAAGTCGGCCGAGAAGACGCGGCCGCGGAAGCGGTCCTCGGCTTGAAAATGCAGGAGCGTGGTCGAGAAGACCCAGATGAGCGAGCCGCCGGCATGAGCAAGGATGACCGCGGCGGCGGCCACGAGGATGGAAGGCGCCAGCCCGAGCCCGGTATAGCCGCAAGCGATGGCCAGAAAACCGAGGAAGATGCCGGTGAGGAGCCGAGAGCGGTTGCGGCCCGCCCAGTGGCCGCCGATGAGAGGGCCGACGAGGGCGCCGGCGCCGCGGCAGCCCATCAGCACGCTCATGCCGAGCATGCCGGCGCGGCTCTGATCGAGGTCTCCCACTTGGATGGGGAAGACGCGCTCGCCGAAAATCGGCAGGATCACCCAATGGGCGCCCATGCAGCCCAGTCCCGCTTTGACCAGCAGAGTGGCCAGCAGGCGGGCATCGCCGAGCACGTAGCGCAGGCCCTCGAGCGCCGGGGAGAAGTCGGCCAGATCGCGCAGCCGGCAGGGGCGCGCCTGCTCGGTATGACGCTCGGTGAACTGCATCCGCCGCAAGAACAGGGCCGAGACCAGGAAGGTCAGCGAGTTGATGACGAAGACGGCCTCGCGCCCCAAGGCGACGGCGACCAGGCCTCCGAGCGCGGAGCCAAACATGAGGTTGAACGACCAGGTGGTGGAGGACAGCGCGTTGGCCACCAGCGTCTCCTCTTCTCCGGAGGTGATCGTGGGCACGACGGCGGTGCGGCCGGGCTCGAAGAAGCTCCACATGAAGGTCTGGAGCAGCAGCAACAGATAGACCACCGGCACCATTTCGGCGGAGCGGACCGTGAGCATGCCGAGGACGATGGCGGCGCGCGCCAAATCGGCGAAGATCATCACCCGGCGCCGGCTCATCCGGTCGTTGATGACGCCGGCCAGAGGCGCGATGAAGAACTGCGGCAGCACCTGCAAAACGACGGCGAGGGCGACGGCCTTGGCGCTGCCGGTGAACTCCAGCAGGAGGCTGAAGACGGCGATCGAATAGAACCAGTCGCCCATCTCGCTCACCATCTGCGCCAGCCACAGGAGGCGGAAGTTCCGGTTGCTCTGAAGCAGCCGCCAGTAGGCGGAGAGCGAGACCGGCCCGGCAGCCATGTTAGGAGGAAAGAGTGTACAGGCCCATGCGTTGCTTGACCAGCTCGACGGTCGAGCTGGCGATGGGAGCGACACGCTCGGCGCCTTCGCGGAGCACGCGGTCGATATAGCCCGGCTCGGCGCTGACCTCGCGATAGCGGCGCTGCACCGGCTCGAGCGAGGCGATCACCATGTCGGCCACGCGCTTCTTGGTCTCCCCGTAGCCGAGGCCCTGAAAGTGAGCGCGCATGGCCTCGTCGCTCCATTCGCTGAAGGCTTGAAAAATGTTCAGCAGGTTTCGTATGCCCGGGCCGAGGTCGTCGAAGTCGACCGCGGGCTTCGAGTCGGTGGTGGCGCGCATGATCTTCTTGCGGATGACGTCCGGAGGATCGAGCAGTGCGACGGCGTGGCCGGGCGAGGTGGAGGACTTGCTCATCTTCGACTCGGGGTCGTCAAGCCCCATGATCCGCGCGCCCACAAGCGGCAGGTGCGTCTGCGGCATGACGAAGGTCTCGCCGTAGAGGGCATTGAAGCGCTGAGCGATGTCGCGCGCGAGCTCCAAGTGCTGCGTCTGATCGTCGCCGACGGGGACGATCTGGGCCTGGTAGAGCAGGATGTCGGCGGCCATCAGCACCGGATATTGCAGCAGGCCGTCGCCCACGGTCACCTGCGTGGCCGCT
>Ga0308391_1000431_pt1 | contig 18520 bp, 16 predicted proteins | sample Hotspr20Samplet1_FD_202363 | JGI IMG/M metagenome (GOLD analysis project Ga0308391, IMG submission 202363) | Hot spring phototrophic mat microbial communities from Octopus Spring, Yellowstone National Park, Wyoming, United States - 20050623_t1 ... | reverse complement strand
GTCCTGCAAGCTCTTGAGCCGCTCGAGCAGCTCCTGCTCCTTGGCGCGGTAGGCGGCTTCGGCCGAACGGCGGATCTCCTCGACCCGGACGAACGGGCGGAGCGTCACCTCCCGACCGCGCAGCGCCCCGAGTGCCGAGGAGCCGGCCAGATAGTCGAGCGCGTTGGCGACGAAGTTGGCGTTGTCGGCGAGCGGCACGGTGACCTGCTGGCCCAACAGGCTCTGGACCGCGAGCCAAGCGCGGTCCTCGAGCAGGTCGGTGTCGGCCACGAGCACGATCGAGACCGGGCCGTCGGACGCGGTCCGCCGTTCGGTCGGGGCCTCCACGCCCTCGGGCAACGCCTCGGGCCAAGCCGACTTGACCGGCCCTTCGATCCGCGCGGCGATCACCTTGCGCTCGCCGTCCGGCTTGAAGGCGCGGATCAGACCCAAGGGGTCGGGGAAGGCCGCGATCTTGTCGACCTCCATGGCTTGGCTGTCGGCGCTCGAGGTGACGAGCGGCACGAGCTCGACGCTCGCCCCCTCGCGCTTCTTGATGATGCCCGGCGAGGCGAAGGTCAGCCGGTCGAGCTCGGCGGTGATCACCTCGCTGCGCGAGAGCGCCGTGCGGTCGTAGGCGAGCCAGGCGAGATAGTCGACGATCTGCTGGCGGCCGCCCGAGGGGTACTGCACCTGGCGCGCGGCCCGGCGGTCGGCCACGAACTTGCCCGCCTCGAGCTCGACACCCCAGGCGGCGAGGAGCGGCCCGAGCGAGGAGGCTTGCGCGCCGATCGCCGGGACGCGCGAGCGCATCGCCGCCGCTTCCGAGTGCGGGTCGAGGAAGGCCAGCACCTTGCCGCCCCGGAGCACGAACTGGTCGATCGCGAAGAGGGTCTTGTCGGAAAGCCGGGTCGGGTGGACCAGGAGCAGGACCTTCACGTCCGGATCGAAGCTCGAAATGTCGCCGCCCAGATAACGGACCGAGAAGAACTGGGAGATCTGTTCCCAGACTTGCCAGGGCCGGTACTGCGCCAACGGGTCGCCGTTGATCGGCAGACCCGAGATCACGGCGACGACCGGTTTCTCGGGATGGGCGAGATTGTAGACCAGGCGCGAGAGATCGTATTCGAGGAAGCGCTCGCGATCGGGCGAGAGGACCGGGATGACGTCGACGTCGTCGGTGCTGTTGGTACCGGCGAGGCCGAGATAGCCGTTGGCCCCGCCCTCGAGCGCGATCGGCTGGAGGCCGAACCCCACAGCCCGGTCCTCCTCGGGCGAGAAGGGCTCGGGGTCGACGAGCTCGAGGCGGATCTTGCCGTCGCTCGCCGCCACGTAAGCCTTCAACAGATCGCGCACCCGATCGGCGTAGGAGGCGAGGACCGGGTTCGCTTCGCGCACGCCGCGCGAGACGTAGAGCCGAAGGGTGATCGGCTCGCGCAATTCGGCGAGGAGTTTCCGCGTGGGCTCGGCGATCGTGTACTGACGGTTCTGCGTGAGGTCGAGCTTGTAGGGCCTGAGCGTCAAGGTCGCCCAAGCGGTCGTCGCGAGGAAGAAGACGAAGGCGAGCACGAGGCCCACGATCGAAAGCTTGGAGCGGTCGGCCATCGGCGGGGCTCCCTCAACGAGCCTTTTCGAGGTCGACGATCAGCGTGTTGACCAGCCAACAGACGCCCACGAGGGTCGCGAGGTAGACCGCGGTCGCGGCGTTGATCACGCCTTTGGCGAGCTCGTTGAAGTGCGTGATCAAGCTGAAGGAGGCGACGAGGTCGACGACCCAGTCGGGCGCCCAGCCACGGAACGCGGCGAGCACGAGGTCGACCCCACTCATGAGGAAAAGGAAGCAGATCACCGCACCCAGGACGAAGGCGATCACCTGGTTCTTGGTCAAGGCCGAAGCACAGGCGCCGATCGCGATGAAAGCACCCGCGATCGCCCAGGAGCCCAGATAAGCGGCCAGGATCACGCCGTTGTCCGGCTCGCCCAGATAGTTGACCGTGATCCAGAAGGGGAAGGTCAAGGCGAGCGCGATCCCGGTGAAGATCCAGGCGGCCAAGAACTTGCCGAGGACGATCTGGAAGGTCGAAGCCGGCAAGGTCATGAGGAGCTCGATCGTGCCGGTCCGCCGCTCCTCGGCCCAAAGGCGCATCGCCACCGCCGGCACGAGGAACAGGTAGAGCCAGGGGTGGAAGACGAAGAAGCTTTCGAGGTCGGCCTGCCCGCGCTCGAAGAACCCGCCCAAGAAGAAGGCGAACGCACCCGCCAGCGCCAAAAAGATCACGATGAACACGTAGGCGAGGGGGGTGGTGAAGTAGGCGGCGAGCTCGCGCCGCACGACGGTGCGTACGATGTCCATCGTTCGCTTCCCCGGCTCAGGCGGAAGGACCCTGGGTGAGCGCCCGGAACACGTCGTCGAGCCGGCCGCGCTCGACCGCCAGGCGCTCGATGCGGATGCCGCGGCCGTGCAGGAGCTGGCTCACCTGCGCGCCGAGGTCGGCACCGTCGACCGGCAGCACGAGGAGCGTGGCGACCCCGTTCACCTCCTCGAGCCGCTGCACCTCGCGGACCGTGTTGAGGGTGCGGATGGCTTCGCTCGCCTCCTCGGCCCGCTCCCGTTCGAGGGTGAGGCGCACGGCGTTGTGCAAGGGCGAACGGCGCTCGAGCTCCTCCGGCTTCGCGTCGGCGACGATCCGGCCGCGGGCGATGATGACCACCCGGTCGCAGACCGCGTCGACCTCCTCGAGGATGTGGGTCGAGACGATGATCGCCTTGTCCCGGCTCATCTCCCGGACGAGCTTCCTGACCTCGTGCTTCTGGTTCGGGTCGAGCCCGTCGGTCGGCTCGTCGAGCACGAGCACGGGCGGGTCGTGGAGGATCGCCTGGGCGAGCCCGACCCGCCGGCGGAACCCCTTGGAGAGTGTTTCGATCGGCCGGTTGGCGACCTCCTCGAGGGCGGTCCGCTCGACCGCCACGCCGATGCGCCGGGTGAGCTCCTTGCCGTGGATGCCGCGCATCTCGCCCACGAAGCGGAGGAAGCCCAAGGGGCTCATGTCGCCGTAGGAGGGCGCACCCTCGGGCAGATAGCCGATCCGCTCTTTGACACGGCGCGGCTCGCGGACGACGTCGAAGCCCATCACGCTCGCGGTGCCGGACGTGGGCAGAACGAAGCCCGTGAGCATCCGCATCGTGGTCGATTTGCCGGCCCCGTTCGGACCGAGAAAGCCCAAGACCTCGCCGCGTCCGACCGAAAAGCTGACGTCCTCGACCGCGTGGACGTCACCGAAGCGCTTGGTCAGCCGCTCGAGCCTGACCATCTCCTGCACGTCGTCTCTCCCCGGGACATGAACCGGCAGGGGCGCGTCTGGCGCGCGGCCGCGGATATGGCCCGCTCGCCCCGGCCTTTCAAGCCGATCGCCGCCCGGGCCGCCGATTGATCCAGATCAAGGCGGCGACGTCCCACCCGTCCTAGCCTCGCGAACGGGGAGGGCTCCGTGCGATCCGAGCTCGCGCGACTGTTCGAGGCGGCGAGGGTGCCGCGCTACACGAGCTATCCGACCGTGCCGCACTTTTCGAGCGCGGTCGGCCCGGCCGAGCACGCCGCTTGGCTGGCCGCCGTCCCGGCCGATCGCCCGGTCTCGCTCTACCTCCATGTGCCCTATTGCCGGCAGCTCTGCTGGTATTGCGGTTGCACCACCTCGATCAGTGCGGACGGCGCCCGCCCCGCGGCCTACGCGGCCCTGCTCGCCGCCGAGCTCGAGCTCGTCGCGAGCCATCTGCCGGGTCGGCTCCCCCTCGGCCATCTGCACTGGGGCGGCGGCACGCCCACGAGCATCGGCGCGGAGGCTTTCCGCCGGCTGATGGCGCGGATCGCCGACCGCTTCGCCATCCTCCCCGATGCCGAAATGGCGGTCGAGATCGACCCGCGCTTTCTGCCGGAGGAGATCGTCGCGGCCCTGGCCGAGACCGGGATCGGCCGCGCGAGCCTCGGCGTCCAGTCCTTCGAGCCCGAAGTCCAGCGGGCGATCAACCGCGTCCAGCCGCTCGACGCGACCCTCGCCGTGATCGAGGCGCTGCGCCGGGCCGGCATCACCGCGATCAACGTCGATCTGCTCTACGGCCTGCCGCGCCAGACCGTCGAGGGCTGCCGGGCGACGGTCCGCGCCCTGCTTCCCGTGCTGCCGGACCGCTTCGCGATCTTCGCCTACGCCCATCTCCCCGCGCTCAAGAAGCATCAACGGATGATCGAGGCGCGCGAGCTCCCCGACGCGGTCGCCCGGGTCGCCCAGTTCGAGGCGATGGCCGAGGAGCTCGAGGCTGCCGGCTACGTGCCGATCGGGCTCGACCATTTCGCTCGGCCCGAGGACCCGATGGCCCGCGCCGCGGCGGACGGCACGCTCCGTCGCAACTTCCAGGGCTACACCACCGATCCGGCCGAGACGCTGATCGGCGTCGGCGCCTCGGCGATCTCGAGCTTCCGCGAGGGCTACGTCCAGAACCACCACGAACTCGTGCCCTGGCGCACCGCGATCCGCGCCGGGAGGCTCGCGACCTCGCGCGGCCTCGTGCTCTCCGACCGCGACCGGCTCGAGCGGGCTCTGATCGAGCAGGTGATGTGCTTCGGCGCGGTCGACCTCGCGGCGATCGGCGCCCGCTTCGGCGTTCCGGCCGAGCGCTGCGTGGCCGCACCCGCGCGGCTCGCCGAGCTCGAGCGGCTCGGCGTCGTCGCGCGCGAGGGAACCGTCCTCCGCGTCCCGGACGTCTACCGGCCGCTGCTCCGGGTGGTGGCCGCGGTCTTCGATCGCTACCTCGAGCCCGGCTCGGCGCGCCACGCGGTCGCGGTCTGAAGCATCCGGCGGCGGCCGGTCGCGCGGGCCCGGTTGAGCCGGCTCGGCGTGCTCCCTAACCTCGCCCGGAGCGGCGAGGGGTGGCCATGTGCGGCTTCGCGGGCGTGCTCGATCCCGGTGAGCGGAGGGCTGCGGCGCTCGATGCCGCGGCGCGCGATGGTCGCGCCGATCGTCCATCGCGGGCCCGACGACCAGGGCGTCCACGTGGAGCCCGAGGCGGGGCTCGCCCTCGGCTTCCGCCGCCTCGCGATCCGCGATCTCTCGGCCGCGGGCCATCAGCCGATGGTCTCGGCTTCGGGCCGCTACGTCCTCGTCTACAATGGCGAGCTCTACAACGCCGAGCTGCTCGAGGCCGCCCTCACTGCCCGGGGGATCCGGCCGCGCGGGCGCTCGGATACCGAGGTCCTGCTCGAACACCTGGCCTGCTTCGGGCTCGAACCGACGCTCGAGCGCGCGCTCGGCATGTTCGCCTTCGCGCTTTGGGACCGATCGACGCGCCGCCTCGTCCTCGCCCGCGACCGGCTCGGCAAGAAGCCGCTCTACTGGCGGCTCGCGCGCGGCCGGCTCGCGTTCGGCTCGCAGCTCAAATGCCTCTTGGCCGACCCCTCCTTCGCCCCGGCGGTCGACCGCGAGGCGCTCGGCCTCTATCTGCGGCTCGGCTACGTCCCCGGCACCCGCTCGATCCTCGAGGGCGTTCGGAAGCTCGCGCCCGGGACCTGGCTCGCGATCGACGCCCGAGGGCGGATCACGAGCGGGCGCTATTGGGATCCCGTCGAGGTGGTCGCCCGAGGCCTCGCCGAGCCGTTCGAGGAGGACGAGGAGACGCTGCTCGATCGCTTCGAGGCGCTCCTGTTCGATGCCGTCCGTCGCAGGCTCGTGAGCGACGTCCCGCTCGGGGCCTTCCTTTCGGGCGGGGTCGACAGCGCGACGGTCGTGGCGCTGGCCCAGCGGGCGAGCCCGCAGCCGCTTTCGACCTTCACGATCGGCTCGCCCGATCCGGCCTTCGACGAGTCGGCGGCGGCCCGGGCGATCGCCCGAGCCCTCGGCACCGACCATCACGAGCTCGTGGTCGGCCCCGAAGAGGCGCTCGCGACCGTTCCCGAACTGCCGCTCTGGTTCGACGAGCCGTTCGCCGACGCCTCGGCGATCCCGACCCTCCTCGTCTCGCGCCTCGCCCGCGAGCGGGTCACGGTGGCGCTCTCGGGCGACGGCGGCGACGAGCTGTTCGTGGGCTACCGGCGTTATCGGGAGGCCCTCGCGCTCGCTCGCCGGCTCGCCCTCCTCCCGCCCGGGCTGCGTGAGCTCCTGGCCCGGCTCACGGGCGCGCTGCCCGAGCCCGCTTGGGCCGCCCTCGGCCGGCTCGTGCCGCGCCGGCTCGAGCCCGAGCGGCTCGCCGAACGGGCCCGGCGCTTCGCGCGCGTTCTGGCGGGTCCGCCCGAACGGGCGAGCCTCGAGATCGCGAGCCACTGGGGCGAGCCCGCGACCCTCACGGGGGCGCCGGCGCCGGAGCCGGCGGGCTTCGACGGGGCGCTGGCCGCCCGCGTACCCGACCTGGCGACCCGGCTGCAGCTCCTCGACCTGCTCTCCTGGCTGCCCGAGGACATTTTGACCAAGCTCGATCGGGCGAGCATGGCGGTGAGCCTCGAGGCGCGCTGTCCGCTGCTCGATCACCGGGTCGTCGCGTTCGTGTTCCGCCTGCCGCCCGGGCTCAGGGCTCGCGGCGGGAGCGGCAAATATCTCCTGCGCCGGCTCCTCGCCCGCCATCTACCGGACGAACTCGTCGACCGCGGCAAGCGCGGCTTCTCGCTGCCGATCCACGACTGGCTCAGGGGCCCGCTGTGCGACTGGGCCGAGGACCTGCTCGATCCCTGCCGTCTCGCCGAGGCGGGTCTGGTCGACCCGGCGCCGGTGCGGCGGGTCTGGGCGCAGCACCTCCAGGGCTTCTGCGATCGTCGCTTCCCGTTGTGGAACCTGTTGATGCTGGAGGCTTGGCGGCGCCGGTGGCTGGCCCCGGCCCGGCGGCCGGTGCCGGTCGGGACGGCGGGCTAGCCCTCGTCCGCGGCGCGCACCGGACCGTCCGCCGGGTCCGGCGCAGCGAGCAGCACGATACCACCCCCCGACCGCTTGGCGGCGTAGAGCGCGCGATCGGCGGCCTCCCAGAGCGCCTCGGGGGTGCGGCCGTGCAGGGGATAGAGCGCGGTCCCGATGCTGGCGGCGATCGTGAGCCGCAACGCCCCGACCTCGAGCGGGGCGGCGAGGCTCGCCAGCAGCCGTCGGGCTGCCGCCCCGGCACCCTCGCGCGCCCGGAGCTCGCCCTGGAGGAGGGCGAACTCGTCGCCGCCGAGCCGCGCCAGCGTGTCGCTCGCGCGGACGATCGGGCGCAGCCGCTCGGCGAAGGCCACGAGCACGGCATCCCCGACCCGATGCCCGTGTCGGTCGTCGACCGCCTTGAACCCGTCGAGGTCGAGCAGATGGACCGCGACGAGGCCGCCGTACCGTTCGGCCCGATCGATCGCCAGGCGCAGCCGATCCTCGAAGGCGAGCCGGTTGGCCAGTCGGGTCAGCGGGTCGCGCAGCGCCAAGCGGGCGATCGCCACCTCGCGGGCGCGCCGCGCGCTCGCGTCGCGGACCGCGACGAGCCGCAGCGGGCGCCCGAGCGAGCCGACCGGTCCGAGGGCGACCTCGACCGGGACGGGTTCCGTGCCCGGGCGTCGCGCGCATCTCGACCGCGGCGCCGACCGTTCCGGCGATCTCCTCCCACGTCCTCTCGCCTCGCTCGAGCAGGCCCGCGAGCGCTCGGCCGGCCAGGGCCGCGGCGGGCTCGCCCCAGAGCCGGCCGGGCACCTCGTTGGCGAGGCGTACCGTGCCCTGGCCGTCGACGACGAGCAGCGCGTCGGGTGCGTTAGGCCAGGAACGCGCGGAAGCTCGATTCGGGCGGGAGGTGGCCCGGGCCCGGACGGTGGTCGGCGGGGCCGATCTCGACGCCTCTCGGGCTCGTCGAGCGCCCGGAGGGATCCGCTCGACCGGGCGACCGCGGCGACCGATCGCCGACGGCTCCGAAGCCCGGCTCGTCCTCGAAGTCGGGTGCACCGGAAGGATCCGTGCCGATCAATTCGGAACGTCCCGATCATTCGGCGATCCATCGTGGATTTCCCGTAGCGACGGCTCGCCTCCCGGGCAATCGACGACGCGGGTGAAGTCGTACCAACTGTCGCTTCGGAGGAGGTCATCGAGCTGCGGATCCGGATCGTGAGTAGCGAGGGTCCGCGGCTCGTTCGCCCGGCTTGGGTCCCTCCTCGATCTCGGCTAGACGGGCGGTGCTCCCCGAGCGGACAGGAGGCCGCATGCTCGCCACCTACACGCGGTGCGCTCGCGAGATGTTCGTCCACGAGCAGCCGCCCGAAGGCGAGCTGCCGGCCGAAGTGATCTGGTTCGACCTGCGCTCCCCGAGCCCGGAGGAGGTCCGCTTCGTCGAGCGGGCGCTCGGGATCGCCATGCCCTCGCGCGAGGAGATGCAGGAGATCGAGGCCTCCGCCCGGGTCTACGAGGAGAGCGAGGCACTGTTCCTCACCGCCACGCTCCTGGTCCACGCCGACGAGCCGCCGCCGGCCACGACCGAGATCACCTTCGTCTTGAAGGGCGACCGGCTCGTCACCCTGCGCTACGAGGACCCGCAGCCCTTTCGCACCCTCAAATCGCGGCTCGAGCGGGCGGGTAGCGGGCTCGGCACGGCGCAGGCGGCCTTCTTCTGGCTGATGGATCAGATCGTCGCCCGGCTCGCCGACATCCTCGAAAAGACCGACCTCGACGTCGACGAGCTTTCGGCCGAGATCTTCGGCGCGGCGGCCAAGCGGCAGGCCAAGGCCGGCGCGCGGATCGACCTCGTGCGCACGGTCGACCGGATCGGCCGGAACGGCGACACCGCGGCCAAGCTGCGCGAGAGCATCTTGACCCTGCAGCGGGTGCTGCTCGCCGTGGCGACGAGCCAGTTGGTCCTCGGTTCCAACCGCAAGGAGGTACGGGCCCGGGCCAAGGCGCTGGTCCGCGACGTTCAGTCGCTCTCCGACCATACCACCTTCCTTTCTCAGAAAACCAGCTTTCTTTTGGAAGCCACCCTGGGCCTGATCAACATCGAGCAGAACAACATCATCAAGATCTTCTCGGTCGTGGCGGTGGTCTTCCTGCCACCGACGTTGATCGCCAGCATCTACGGCATGAATTTCGAGTTCATGCCGGAATTGTCATGGCCACTCGGCTATCCCTTCGCGCTCCTCCTCATGGTGCTGTCGGCCGCACTGCCTTATGGGTTCTTCAAGCAGCGGGGCTGGCTCTGATGCGAGCCACGCGCGAGCGGGTCGAGGCGGCCCTCGCCGCGATGGCGGGGCGACCGCTGACCGGGCCGTTCGAAAGCCTCGTGGGTTACCGCTACGGTTGGGACGAGGATGCCGGTCTCACCGTCGAGCTCGACCTCGAGGAACGCCATCTGAGCCAATACGGGGTCGCCCATGGCGGGGTGACGCTCGTCCTGCTCGACACGGTGGGCGGGGTCGCGGCCGCCCTCGCGGTCGGCGAAGCCCTCGCTCGGATCGCGACCATCTCCTTGGCCGCCAATTTCATCCGCCCGGCCGAGCCGGGTCGGGTCGTCGCCACCGCCCGGATCGACCATCTCGGCAAGAGCGTCGCGCACCTCGTCATGCACCTGCACGAGCGGGAGGCGGGTGGGCCGCTGTTGGCCTCGGCGATCGGGGCTTACCGGCTCTTCCGTCGCGACGGTTGAGGGAGCACCGAGCGGGTTCTATATCGCGGAGCGGGCAGGAACGGCCGTCCGGCCGGCGCGAGGGAGGAAGCGATGGCGAAGTTCGGGATCGGCCAGCCGGTGCGGCGGGTGGAGGACCAGCGGCTCGTCACCGGTCGCGGCCGGTTCACCGACGACGTCAACCTGCCGGGCCAAGTCTACGGCTTCGTCGTCCGCAGCCCCCACGCGCACGCCCGGATCCGCCGGATCGACACGAGCAAGGCCATGGCCGCCCCCGGTGTGCTGGCCGTTCTCACGGCGGCGGACGTGGGCGGCGCCTCGATCCCCTGCTTCGTGCCGATCACCAACCGCGACGGCTCGAAGGCCCCGATGCCGGCGCACCCGATCCTCTGCCGCGACAAGGTCCGGTACGTGGGCGACAAGGTCGCCTTCGTCGTGGCCGAGACCCGAGCCCAGGCGCGCGATGCGGCCGAACTCGTGGAGGTCGACTACGAGCCGCTCGAGGCGGTCGTCGACACCGCGGCCGCGCTCGGCGCCCGGGTCCCGCCGGTGCACGAGGAGTGCCCCGGTAACCTCGCCTTCGATTGGCATTTCGGCGACGAGCAGGCGGTCGCCGCGGCGTTCGCGAAGGCGGCCCGGCGGGTGCGCCTCGAGCTCGTCAACAACCGGCTCGTCTGCAACCCGATGGAGCCGCGGGCCGCGGTCGCCGAATGGGACGCGGGGGCCGGCAAGCTCACCGTGCACACCTGCACCCAGGGCGGCTGGGCGTTCCGCGACGTGCTCGCCCAAAATCTGGGCCTGCCGAAGGAGAAAGTACGGGTCGTGACCCCCGACGTCGGCGGGGGCTTCGGCATGAAGGCGATGTTCTACGGCGAGTACACGCTCTGCGCCTTCGCCGCCCGGAAGCTCGGCCGGCCGGTCAAGTGGACGAGCGAGCGCGGCGAAGCGTTCCTCTCCGACAGCCAGGGCCGCGACCACGTGACCGTGGCCGAGCTCGCCTTCGATTCCGACCACCGTATCCTCGGCCTCAAGGTCGACGTCGTGGCCAACATGGGCGCGTATTATTACTTCTTCGCTCCCTTCATCCCGACCGGAGCGGCGCTCAAGGTCCTGCCCGGCGTCTACGACGTGAAGTGCCTGAGCTACGGGGTGAAGGCGGTCTTCACCAACACCGTGCCGGTCGACGCCTATCGCGGCGCCGGGCGGCCCGAATCGATCTACTGCATCGAGCGGCTCATGGATCTCGCGGCGGCCGAACTCGGCGTCGACCGGCTCGAGCTGCGCCGCAAGAACTTCATCCGGCCCGAGCAGATGCCGTTCAAGACGGCGGCCGGTGAGGTCTACGATTCGGGCGACTTCGAGCGGGTGATGACCGCCGCGGTCGCGCGCGCCGATTGGCAGGGCTTCCCGGCCCGCCGGGCCGAAGCGGCCCGACGCGGCAAGCTGCGCGGGATCGGCCTCTGCTATTACATCGAATCGACCATGGGCAACCCGGTCGAACACGCCACGGTGCGGTTCGCCCTGGACGGCGCGGTCGAGGTGCTGGTCGGCACGCAGAGCAACGGCCAGGGCCACGAGACCGCCTATGCCCAAGTCTTGGTCGACCGGCTGGGCGTGCCGTTCGAGAAGGTCCGGATCGTCCAGGGCGACACGGACGCGATCGCCGACGGCGGCGGAACCGGCGGCTCGCGTTCCTTGACGGCCGAGGGGGTGGCGATCCTCGAGGCCTCGGACCGGGTGATCGAGAAGGGCAAGATCGCCGCCGCGCACGTCTTCGAGGCCGCGGTCGCCGACATCGCCTTCGAAGGCGGCACCTTCCGCGTCGCCGGCACGGACCGGGCGATCGGCATCATGGAGCTCGCCGAGCGGGTACGGGTGATGGCGAGCAAGCCGGCGGGGCTCGAAGAGGGCCTCGATGCGAGCGCCTCGATCGAGCTCGATGCCTGGACCTTCCCGAACGGTTGCCACGTGGCCGAGGTCGAGGTCGACCCCGAAACCGGCGTCACCCGGATCGTCCGCTACACCGTGGTCGACGATTTCGGGGTCGTGGTGAACCCGCTCCTGGTCGAAGGGCAGGTCCATGGCGGGGTGGTCCAGGGCATCGGCCAGGCGCTGCTCGAGCACACGGTCTACGACCGCTCGGGCCAACTCCTTACCGGCTCGTTCATGGACTATTGCATGCCGCGCGCCGACGATCTGCCCTCCTTCGACTTCTCGACGGTCGAAGTCCGCTGCCGGAACAATCCGTTGGGCGTGAAGGGGTGCGGCGAGGCGGGCTCGGTCGGCTCCTGCGCCGCGGTGATCAACGCGCTGGTCGACGCGCTCTCTCCCTTGGGGATCCGCCACGTCGACATGCCCGCTCTGCCGGAGAAGGTCTGGCGGTTGGCCCAGGGGGCGCGCCGGGCCGCCGCCTGAGCGGCCGCCGGGCAGCGGGTCGCGACGAGCGCGCTCAGCCGGGGTCGGGCGCGCGGCGGCGCCGTGCGGCCGCGCCCAACATGCCGGCGATCGTGAGGGCGGCGAGCTCGGCACCGCTCGCCGCCACGCTCGCGCAGGTCGCCATCCCGGTGAGCCCCACCTCGCTCCAGGCCCGCCAGAGGGCCAGACCGGAGGCGATCGGCGGCAGGCGGCAGGCAGCACCCAGGCCGGTGCTCCAGAGGGCGAGGCTCTGGCCGAGCCAGGTCGTGGCGAGGCCCGCGGCCGGATCGGGTGGGGCGCAGCGGCGCGGTGCCGGCGGATCGGAGGCCGGCAAGGGCGACCGCCGCCCCGGGGCGCCGCCCGTGGCCACGACCGCGCGGGCCAGCGAGACCGCTCCGCGCTCGGCGCGGCGGCGATTGTCGTTGGCCGACGCGAGGGAGCACCGCACCAAACGGACGAGCCCGTCCGATCGGATCAACCGGGCCGTGACCCACTCACCTCCAACTTGCTCGCTCATCTCTGTCACCCAGCGTCGGCCGCTCGGGTGCCCTCCCTGCCGGCGCGCACCGTGACGGGACGGTGAGCGGCCGACAAGGGGTTGGAACGGCCACGAGCGATTTTGGCGGGCGCAGCGTTAAGGGTGTCACCCGAACGCGACAGAGCCACACCCTGTTGCAGCCTTCCGGTACGTCACGCCCGCAGCGTCCGGCGCAGCCGACCGAGCAGCTCGAGGCGCGAGCGATCGTCGGGCAGCTGGCGGACCTCCTCGGCGATGTCGAGCAAGAGCCGCGCATAGGCGTTGTGCCAGTCGGCTGGGGCACCGACGAAGCGGGGCTCCAGGCGGCGTGGGCCGGGCAGGGGCTCGGCCCTGCCGCTTCGGACGAGCAGGAAGCGCTGGTCGAGTTCGGGAACGACGATCCGCAACGGATCGACGCCCTCGGCCGCGAGGTGGGCGCGCAGCGCGACGCCGGCGGCCTCCTCGCCGCGAACCAGGAAGATCGAGCCGGCGATCGGGCCGCGCCCGAGGATCCAGGCGAGCAAGGCGCGCCGGTCGGTGTGGCCGGCCAGCGCTTCGGTCCGGCGGATCCGGGCGCGGACCGCGATCTCCTCTCCGGCGATGCGCACCCGCCGCTCACCCGAGAGAATGACCTGGCCGAGCCCGCCGGGCGGTTGATGACCGATGAACAGCAAGGTGGCCTGCGGGCGCCAGAGATGCTCGCGCAGATGTCGGCCGAGCCGCCCGCCGCCGTCGAGCCCGGTCGAGGCGAGGATGACCGCTCGGCCGGCGGCGCCCTCGAGCACGGCGCTCGTCTCGCCGCTCTCGGCCAGAACGAGCCGCGGGCTCGCGAAGAGACGGGCCGAGTCGATCGGTGCGGCGAGGCCCGGCCCCTGGCGAGCGAAGGTGCGGATCGCCGCACCGGCGCGCGGCGTGTCGACGATCACCGGGACCTCGGGGAGCTCGCCGCGCTCGATCGCATCGAGGAGCACCGAGAGGAGCTCGCGACCCTGCTCGGCCTCGAAGGCCGGGATCAGCACCGGCCCGCCGGCGGCGAGTGCCTCGCCGATCTCGCGGAGGAGCTCCCCACTGCGCTCGTCGCGGCTCGCCTCGGCGGGCTCCCGGTCGCAGCCGGTACATTCGACGACGAGCTGGTCGACCCGGCAAGGCCCGGCCGGGTTCCGCGGGTCGAGCGACCCGGTCTCGCCCGAGATCGCCAGCCGTTGCGGCGGCCCGCTGCCGTCCTCGACGAGGAGCTCGAGCGCGCTCGCGCCGAGTGCGCCCGGAGCGGCCCAGAAGCGGGCCCGAACGCCGGCCCCGGGCTCGAACCACCGGCCGGCGTCGCAAGCCTCGAGCCGCTCCAGGCAGCGGGCCGCATCGTTCGGCGAGAAGATCGGCCGCGCCTCGGGCAGGCCGCGGCGACGGGCCCGGGCGTTGCGCTCGGCTGCTTCCTCGGCGAGGCGATCGGCGAGGTCGGGGAGGGCGAAGCCGAGCAGCTCGGCCGTGGGCTCGCAGGCCATGATCGGGCCGCGCAGACCGGCCCGCAGGAGCGCGGGCAGCAGCCCGGCGCGATCCGGTCGGGCGCTGGTCAGCAGGACGAAGTCGAGGCTCGCGGCGGCGAAGGGCGGACCGCGGTGGTTGAGCGCGGCGAGGGTGCGGGTTCCTCGGAACAGCCCGCAATCGACCAGGAAGCGGCCGCGGTCGTGCTCGAACAGGAAGCAGCTTCCGGTGGCCGTCGAGGCTCCACCGAGGAAGGTGAGGCGGATCGGCATCCCGTCTCCCGCGAGGCGACTCCGACGCGCGCCGCTGCTAGCAGCGGGCTCGCCGCGTAGCAACCTTCAGATGAATTTCTATCCGCTCACTCGCGCGGAGCGTAGTGCTCGCGGATCACCTGCCAAGCCTGCTCCGCGGTCTCGACGAAGCGGAAGATCGCGAGGTCGTGATCGTCGATCACGCCCTGCTCGACCATCGCCTCGAAGTCGACGATGCTCCTCCAATAATTCTCGTCGAAGAGCAGCACCGGCATCGATCGCGCTTTCTTGGTCTGGATGAGGCAAAGCGTCTCGAAGAGCTCATCGAGCGTGCCGTAGCCACCGGGGAACACGACGAGTGCCCTGGCACGGGTCAAAAGATGCATCTTCCGGAGCGCGAAATAGTGGAAGCGGAAGCAGAGCTCCGGCGTCACCCAGGCATTGGGGGCCTGTTCCTGCGGCAACACGATGTTGTGCCCGATCGTGGGCGCCCCGGCCTCCGAGGCGCCACGATTGGCGGCCTCCATGATCCCCGGCCCGCCGCCCGTGACGATGACGTAGCGATGCCGCTCGCCGTCGTGGCTTTCGCGCGAGACCAAAGCCGCGAACCGGCGGGCCTCCTCGTAGTGGCGCGAGAGCTGCTCGAGCCGGGTGGCGATCGCGAGGCGGCGGGCGGCTGCTGCATCGTCCGGTCGGGCGCGGGCCTCCGCTTCGGCTTCGAGCCGCCGGCGCCGCGCTTCCGCAGGCTCGACGATCCGCGCGCTGCCGAACACGACGATGGTCGATTCGATTCCGTGGCGCTGCAACTCGAGCTCGGGCTTCAAGAGCTCGAGTTGCAGCCGGACGGGGCGGAGCTCTTCGCGCAGCAGGAAGTCGATGTCGGTGAAGGCGAGCCGGTAGCTCGGCGAGCGGGTCTGCGGGGTGTCGGGCCGCGGTGGCTCGCGCAGCGCCTCCTCGCGCGCCGACGGCAAGGGCACGTGCGACTCGGGCTCGCGCAAAGCCATGAGCGGTCTCCGAGAACGAGCGGCGTGGTGCCGCGGGTCGCCCTTGTGGCGCAAGCCGGGGAGCGTTGCAATCGGCGCGCGAGGAGCCGGCCACATCCTGTCCGAGAAACGACGAGGCCCCGGCGGGGGCCGCCGGGGCCGGACGTCGAACGGAACGGTTCGCTCGGCCGGTCAGGCGGCGAGCGACTTGACCTCGTCGAGGTTGGCGGTCGCGCGCTTGACCAGGAGGTCGACCACCTCGGCCTGCGCCTTCATGCCCAAATCGAGCGTCTCCTTGGCGTCGGCCATCGCCTTCTCGAGGACGGCCTTGGCGTCCTCGACATACTCCTTGGGCTGCTTCTTGGCGTCGAACCCCTTCACGAAGCCGTCGAACTTGGCGAACGACTCCTTCATCATCTCGACCTGGCGCTTGGCGACCGTCTGCCAGAAGTCGAACACGATCTTCTGGGCGGCCACCGCGGTCTCCAGGTTCGCCTTCTGCATGGCGACCCAGGCCTCGAGGTCGAACTTGGGCATCACGGGCGAAGCGGTCTTGGCAGTCATCGAGCCCTCCTCTGGCCGGTTTGCTGCGCTGCACAATTCATATCGCAGCGCAGTAGGGCCGTTCAAGGGGCCGAACGTCCATGCGAAGCGAATCCGGATCGTTTCGCTGCGACCTGCAGCCGCAGTGGCGCGGCTCAGCCGATCCGCGCGAGGAACGGGCCGACCCTGCGCAGGACCGCCACGCCACCCTCGAGGCTGCGGTGCAGCACGGCGCGCGTCCGCTGGAGCTCAGGGGTCGGATCGGTCAGGAACACGGCGAGCGTCTCGAGGGTCAAGAGCGTCCCGCCGATCTCTTGGGCGGCGCGTTCGGCACCGCGACCGGGTATGCGGGCCACGTCGAGGAAAGCGTGCACGAGACGCGAGAGGGCGAAGATCATCGGCACCCAATGGTGCGGGTGCGACGGCCAGAGCTTGGCCCGGATCATGGCGCCGGTCAGGACCCGGTGCGGCGCGAGCGCCTCGAACCAGCGCAGCATCACCCGCTCGAGCCGGACCGCGGGGTCGGGGTCGGCCAGGAGCTCGGGCGGGCTCGCCCAGACCGCATCGAGGGCACGCGCGAACCAGGCATCGGCGACAGCGTTCGTGTCCGGGAACCGGGCCGCGACTTCGGGAAGGGCCACGCCCGCCCGCTCGGCGACCTCGCTCAGCCGGAGCTGCTCGAAGCCTTTCTCCTCGGCGAGCGCGAGCGCGACCTCGAGGATCCGGTCCGGATCGACCGCGGGCTCGGTGTGCGGCGATCGCCGGGCCAAGGGGCTCAGCCCGTGAGGCGGCCGACCCGGTCGAGTGAGACGGGGCGGGGGAGGCCGTAGCGGGCGAGCGCCGGGGCCACGATCCGCTCGACCTCGGCCTGGCCGAGCTCGTCCATGAGCGCGCAAGGGGGCTTCGAGAAGCGGAGCGCCTCGCGGGCACCCGTGTCGATGTCGGCCGGTGCTGCGACCCCCTCGTCGAGCTCTTGCAACACGGCCAGTAACACACCGAGCCGGAGCCGGTCGCGGATCACCGCCCGCCGCTCGCGCGGGATTTCGCCCACCTCCCCGATCTCCCAATTCCGATCGGCCTCGCCGACCTCGACCAGGCTCGTGGCCGGGGCGTAGAAGGGGCCGAGCGGGGCCAGGTTGCGGATCGCGTGGAGATTGATCCGCGGCTTGATCAGATTCTGCACGCGGAACGGCCCGGCAGCCGCCCCCACCGCCTCCTCGGCCACCGCGTCGACCTCGGCCGTGCTCGCGAGGCCCTCGTCGAGGAGCCGACAGGCCTCGTTCGTGTAGGGGCAGAAGAAGCGGTTGATCGCGAAGCCGTAGGCGTCCTTGCAGGTGATCGGCTTCTTGCCGGTCGCCCGGCAGAAGGCGAGCCCGGCCTCCACGGTCGCGGGGGCCGTCGCCTCGCCGCGCACCACCTCGACGATCGGGTTGATCTGCGCCGGGCTGAAATAGTGCAGACCCAAGAAGCGCTCGGGGCCGGTGACGTGGCGGGCGAGTTCGCTCACCCGAAGACAGCTCGTGTTGGTCGCGATCAGCGTGTCGCGGGGCAGGAGCCGCGAGAGCTCCGCGAACAGCCGGGCCTTCAGCTCGAAATCCTCGAAGATCGCTTCGATCACGAGATCCGCGCCGGCGAGCTCGCCGAGCCCGCCCGCCACCGTGAGCCGGCCGGCCGCCGCCTCGGCCTCCTCCGGGCGCAGCCGGCGCCGCTCGACGCTCTTGGCCCAGAAGGCCTTGGCCTGGCCGATCGCGGCCTGCGCCGCTTCCGGGCGGGCGTCGTAGAGCCGGACCGCGATCCCGTGCTGGGCGACGTTGGTCGCGATGCCGGTGCCCATCGTGCCGGTGCCGACGATCCCGACCGTGCGGATCTCCTTCATCCTTTCCCCCTCGTCCCCCTCGCGCGCGCCGACCGGTGGGAAGCGGGCGTCAATCCCGCAGATGCCCGGGCAGCTCGTGCACCGAGACCCAGGTCAGGTCCTTGTCCACTTCCTTGACGACCTTTTCCTTGACCTTCGAGGGCAGAACCTCGCGCAGCTCGCCCAGCATCTTGGGTGGGGCCACGAGCATCAGCCGGGCGAACCGGCCCTCGTTGGCGGCAGCCTCGAGGGTCGTGGCGAGCTCGCGGGCGAAGCGCTCCTTCTCGACCTCCTTGGGGTCGGTCGAGGGCTCCATGGCGTGGCGATTGCCGACATGGCTCGAATCGACGCTCCGGCCCGGACGGTCGGCCAACAGCTCCGAGCCCTTCTCGCGGCCGCGGCCCGTGAGTTCGGGCATCACGAGCTCGAGCCCGCCGACCTTGGGGTCGCCCTGGAAGATCCGGGCCCGCGCCCCGTCGGCCACCACCACCCACATCGTCCGGTTCGGCATCACGATCGGTCCCCCGTTGCAACGGCGCGAAGGCTCAGCGGCGCTCTTCCTCGGGCTCGTCCGCCGTCAAGATGTCGTAGACGAGGGCGGCCGCCCCTTCGAGCGGGTGCGGCGCCTCGCCGAGCACGTCTTCTGCCCCACTCGCCCACAAGACCGCCTTTTCGATCTCGGCGATCGTCGCACCGGTCGCGAGGATCCGAGCCAGTTTCTCGGGGTCGTCGTCGCGCACGATCCTCGCGATCTCGCTCAAGGTCGGGCGGCTGTCCGGGACGGGCGGCGTCATCGTTCTCTCCAACTTGGGGCGACAGGCGCCCGACACAAGGTCCGCGTGCGGCTCAGCCGGGCGGGCGGGTCGCCGCAGCGCGCACGGCCTCGACCGCGGCCCGCCAC